>Ga0116146_1001225_pt1 | contig 27288 bp, 25 predicted proteins | sample AD_JPNHG2_MetaG_FD_89748 | JGI IMG/M metagenome (GOLD analysis project Ga0116146, IMG submission 89748) | Active sludge microbial communities of municipal wastewater-treating anaerobic digesters from Japan - AD_JPNHG2_MetaG | ecosystem: Engineered > Bioreactor > Anaerobic > Digestate | place... | reverse complement strand
GGCCCAGGAAGCCGACGTAGTAGGTCGTACGAAGCCGGTCGGTCAGGCCCTGGTTCGCCAGGTCCACGTGGAGCAGCCACGGCTGGCCCTTGTGGGCGAGAAACGCTCGAATGGCCTTCGCATAGCGGCCGGCCGGCGCGACGAGGGCGGCGACGCGGAGCCTCTCGCCGGACCTGAGCCTGACGTGGCGCAGCGTGCGAATCATCGGGCCTGCTCCTCCAGCAAGCGCTCCGCATCGGGCAAGCGGTAGAGGACCAGCAACACCTCGCTGAGGCGGTTGAGGTCAATCAGGGGGCGCACCTTGACGTCGTAGAACAGGTGGTCTTTCGCCGCCGGCGCCTGGACGACTCGGCCCGCGACCAGCCCGGCAGGCACCGTGGGGTCGAGACCCGAGGTGACGACCAGGTCGCCTGTGGCCACGGGATGAAGGTAGAGCCATTTCAGTTGCAGAAGGCCATCCCGATCGCTCGTCCCGCGCAGCACCCCCACGTCGCCGGTGCGCGCCACGCGCACCTTGAGGCCCGCCAGGCTGTCGGTGAGGAGGCGGATCGTGGCGGCTCGGGGCTGAACGGCGGCGACCCTGCCGACGATCGAGGAGCCCCAGACCGCGGGGGTCCCGGGACGCAGGCCATCGGCCGAACCCTTGTCCACGATCACGCTGTGGCGCCAGGGCGAGGCGTCGGCAGCGACCACCGTGGCCGGCACGATCTGGAGCGGGTGCGCGGGCAGGCTCTGCCGGAACTCCTCGAAGCCGCGCAGGTTGCGCAGGCGCACGGCCGCATCGTGAGCCTCGGCCGCGAGGTAGGCCATGGCCTCGCGGAGCGCGCGATTCTCCTCGCGGAGCCGCTCGACCTCCTCGCTCGCGCGCCAGAGGCTCGCCAAGCGGCTGAGGAGGGCCTGCAACGAGGCCGTTGTGCCGCTCAGGAGGCGGAGCGGCGGGACCGCCGCCGAGTGGGCCCCTCCGCGCAGAGCGTCGTGCCATGCTCTGGGGGTGGCGACGCTTATGGCGCACCCCGCCAGGAGGGCAAGGGCCAGGAGGCGCTTCCGAGTGGAGGGTCTCACCTGCGATGCCATTCCACAGGGCCTTGGGAGCGGCGGCGCGGGGCGGGAGACGCCCGCGGCGCCTGGGGATTCTAGCCTCTGGCGCCCCGTCTGTCAAAGAAATCGCGCAATTTCCCTTGACATCGCGCGCAAACGGACTGAAACTGAGTACAGAAGCATTGATCGAACGTGGGCGTCTTGGCGGGGCTTTCGGATGAGCATCTTCCCCGACAGATTCCTGAAGGCATCGGCCTCTTGCCGCCCGCTCGGCTCCGGCTCGACGCGGAGGCTTTCCTGCGAGCAGCCCCCCGACGTGTTTGCGAGTTCAGCCACCTCGCGGCGCCCGCGGCCGCGCGGTGTTGTTTCCGTCCGTCTGATCGCACGAGGTTGGATTTCCGAACGCCCCGAGACGCCCAGGAATGCCCGCGTCGGGCCGGAGCGAAGGAGATCCACCCATGAACGTTTCCCTGACGACACTCGCGCTGCGGCGTTCTGGAACGCGGGGCTACACGTCTGCGACGCGCGCCTCGCACCCCGCCATCCTTGCTGAGGATACTGCGACACAAAGGCTTCTGCACTGCACGGTCGTCGTCCTCCTGGCCCTGGCATTCGCCGTCGCCGCGAACGGGCCTGTGCTGGCGGCCAACCCCCTGCCGCCGGGCACCTCGCTGTTCAAGCCGGGCACTGTCCCCCCGCTGGGTCCGCCCAATTACTCGACGACGCTGCCCTCCTACTTCGTGGCGGGCAACATCGTCGGGGGCCCGATGGCGTCGGCCTACGCGCCGCTCACGCCCGACATCGCCGGCGTGCTGACGAGCACGGTCTACAGAGACCCCGCCACGGGGTTCCTGGGCTTCCGCTATCATTTCACCAGCACGGGCGCCTCGGACCTCATCCGGGCCACGATCGCCGGGGCGTCCTGGCTCGGGGTCACCATCACGAACGCGGGCGCTGACGGCTCCGGCTCCTCGACCGCGGGCACTGTGGCTCCCTTCTGGACCGATGGCGACCCGAACTTCATCCAGCGGAATCCCGTGGTGTTCGGTGACGGCCTGACGATCCAGTGGCGCGCGCTCAGCAGAGGCACTGCGCTGCGCGCGGGGGACTCCTCCTCCTCTATCTTCATCGAGACCAACTGGGAGACGTTCCAGACGGTTGCCGTGGGCCTGCTGGACAGCGGAGCGGTCTCCACAGCCCAGGCGTTCGCTCCCGGCCCGATCAATCCCTCTTTGGACATCGAGAAGCACACCAACGGCCAGGACGCCGATGTGGCGCCCGGGCCGCTCATCGCCGTGGGCGCCCCTGTGCTCTGGGAGTACATCGTCACGAACACAGGCGATGTGACGCTGACCAACATCACCGTGACCGATGACGTGCTGGGCGTGATCGGGGTGATCCCCTCGCTGGCGCCCGGCGCCTCGCAGACCCTCTCGGCGAACGGCGTGGCCGTGGGCGGGCAGTATGCCAACGTGGGCACCGCTGTCGGCTACCCGCCGGTGGGGGACCCTGTGAGCGACACCGACCCCAGCCACTACCTCGGCGGCGGCGTGGTGTCGTTCGGCCGCGTAACCATCGAGAAGTCGGGCGGCGAACTGCTCGGCAACTCGCGCACCATCGGCTTCTGGAAGAACAACATCCAGAAGCACATGGCGGGCAAGACCAGGGGCATTCAGGTCTCGTACGCGGACCTCGCGTCGTGGCTCGTGGCGGTAGAGGGCTTCTACCTGCCTGACCCGTTTGTGCTCGGCGCCACGGATGCGCAGCGACTCCAGAATGCCTACAACATCCTCAACTACAGCGGCTCCAACATGGCGTCCAAGACGCGGCGGCAGTTGCTCGCCACCGAGCTGAACCTGCTGTCGGGCACGTTTGCGCTGGACGACGTGGCGGCCCACGAGGCCCTCTGCAAGCTGGCCGAGGACGCGCTGAACACGGTGGGCGCTGACCTGGCGTTCATCCACAACCTGCTCGACCTGGCCAACAACGCAGGCGAGAACGGCGGCTACCCTGGACCGCTGACCTGCGGCAACACCGTGCTCTACACGATCACCATCACGGCCACCGGGCTGCCCAACCCAAAGGACATCGTGGTGAAGGACTGCCTCGACACCTCGCTGATGTTCCTGGTGGCAGACGGTGGCGGCCAGTATTCGGCGGCGACTCATTGCGTGAAGTGGAATGTGACCCTGCCGGCCGGCGACAGCGTGAAGGTGCTCCACATCTGGGCCAACCTGCTTGCCCTGCCGGCGGGCGATGCGGCCCAGTGCCCGCCCGAGTGGACGTGCAGCAACGTGCTCGAACTGCCCGTTGCCACGAAGAAGGGAGTGCTTCTGGAGGTGGGCTTGAGAAACACCGCCTGCTTCAAGGAAGTGGTCGCAGAGTGAGGCACGTCAGGGAACGTCTCACACACCCGGGGGCCTCGCGGCAACGCGAGGCCCCCTGCATGTGGGCACCGCGCAGGATGCAGGGCGTTACTGCTCCCCCCGCGAATCCATTTGCAGTGTAGAGCCACGCGGCGCTGGTCAGAGCACCAAGGGTAGCCGCAGCGTCCCGCTTGCGGGGGTCCTCGACAAGCGGGACGCTTGCGGCTACGAAGGGAACGAGGACGGATTCGTGGCCGGGGTAGTCATGCGTCGCCAACTCCGCCAAGGGCGGCTGTGCCGCGCTCCCCTCACCGAGCTGAGGTGTGTTGGGGAAAAGAAAGCCGCCGCGTGACGTGCGTCGCGCGGCGGCTCTGGATGCAGGATTCGATTGCGGGCGCTGCTCAGCTCTTGCGGCGGCGGCGAGCGAGAGCCGCGAGGCCAATGCCCAGCAGGGCGAGCGAGCAAGGCTCAGGAATCAGCTCATTGTTCGCGGCCTTCGGGGCATAGCCGCTCGCGGAGGCCACCAGCCCCGTATCCTGGATGCCCACGTTGGTCGTCTGGTAGGCCGTGGCGTTGGTGTCGAACCACACGCGGGCCGAAACATTCGTGGGATTGCGGATCAGGGTCCCGTTGAACGCCCCGTCCATCCATTGGATCGTGAGGCCCTCGCCGCTGATGGTGGGGTCGCGCAGGATGAAGTTCGGGTCGCCGTCGCTCCAGAAGATCCCCACACCTGTGGGGGTGGATGTGCCCGAGCCATCGGCGCCGGCGTCAATGGTGTAGCCGAGCCAGGGGTACGTGGGGTCGCCGATGGTGGCGCTCACAATGTCCACAGTCGCGCCCACGGTGGTGTTGGTGAAGATGTATTCGAAGGTCAGCGTGTCGTCGCCGCCCGAGCCGATCGGGTCGCGCCAGACATTCGTCGTCACCGAGCCTGCGAAGGCGCCCGTATACGGCGACACCAGGGTGGCCACCAGGACATAGTTCGCGTAGTTGGCCGGGAGGGCATTGGTGAAGTCCGGCGTGGCGGTTCCGAGAGCTGGGTTTTCCAGCGACGTCCCCGGGAGCAGTGGGGCCGCCGATGCCAGTGAAACCGCGAGACACAGCACCGCAAGCGACGCCGTCCTCATCAGTGGTTCCTTTCCCCGCCGGACCCGCTGGACGGGCAATGGGTCCCAGAGCAGAAGCTACGTCGTTGTTGGACTCGCCTGGCTACGCACGCTCGCCCGTACACCTAAACACTCTAGCTTATAGCACGGCGTGAGCCTCGCTGTCAAGCTTTTCTGTGCGGAAAAATCGCCGGGCTGCCGGATGGGGGCTCAGTACTCGGTGTCCGAGCTCTCGAGCACGCCGCTCATGCGGGTGAGATCGTCGAGGACGACGCCCGTGCCGCGGGCGACGCAGGTGAGGGGCACGTTCATAAAGACCACCTGCCGAAGCGCTTGGCAGCGTTACCGTGAACTACAACCACCTCCGATGTGGGCAGGCTGCACACCGCCGGGATGGCGTCGAGGAGCAACTCCATGGCCGGCTTCACTATCATGTTGAAACGCACTTCCTGGTAATGGATGGGGCTGTCGTTCCGCATCTCGAGCTCCCCGACGTTCTTGCCCTTGTAGCGGAAGAGGACCTTCTGATCGGCGAACTCGCCTCTGCGCAGCGCTTTAGAGTTGACGACCTCGAAACGCTCGCCCATAACCTGAACAACTTCTTTGTTCAGGAAGACGTGGAAAGCCGTCCCATCGAAGACGGTGAGATAGTTGACCTCTCCTCCGTTGAAGATGGCCTTCATGAGGAAGGCGCGCAAGAGGGCCTTCCTCTGGAAGCGGTCCCGCAGCTCTCGCATGGGGGTCTGCAGGCGTTCCTTGGCTGCCGCAGGATTCCTCTTGTACTCGTCGTAGGAGGGAGGAAAGGCATCAATACAATGGATGAGCAGAGTCCCAATGCCATTGAGCGCCATGAAACCGTCGTCCGCCAGGAACCTGCTCCTGCTGTAGAGGAAGATCTGCCATTTCCTCCTACCTGACTTAACGGAGTGCGCGTCACCAGAGGGGTCGATCACATCCTTCTTCGCTTGAGGATCATTGCGGTAATCCTGGCCCAGGCCAAGCTCAAGGGCGAAAAGGAGGGCATTATCATGCCCCTCCTGACGGTACTTGCGCGCTCGCTCCGATGTGGATGCCCGGCGTGCCATCAGGCTGGCATCCTCCAGATGAGTAGCTCGTGGGACAGCTTCACGTATGTCCCATTGTTGCTCCGAGCTCGATTCTCCCCGATACGTGTGTCACCCTGGCCAAAGGTGTATTGCCACTTCGGAGCAGTCATCTCACAGTCGCGATACCACGACCTGATAGTTGCGCAGTCATTATAGGATAGGACGAAACCGCCTCTGTGGGATCGCAGCATCTCGCGGAGGGCTTCATGTGGGAATCCCTTGTGGTGGATCGGAAAGTTGCGATGCGGGTACATGCCGCAGAACGTCTTCCCCTCGTCGAGGTAGTAAGGCGGGTCACAGTAGAGGAAGTCAGTTGGGTAACTGGCGATGATCTCCTCAAAGGATGCTGTTCTCACATGCATTGTTGGCGCGCGAAACGCTCGAACTTTCTCGATCATGCCACGATAGCGCTTCTCCTGGAGATATACGTCCGAGGGCCAGCCCAGGAAGTGCGGCCCGTAGGACGTATTGGAGTTGAAGTAGTAGTGGGCGGCAAGGTCGTACCGATCCAGGCGCTGAATGCCTTTCCAATGGTCACTTAGGCGCCGCTTCACTGCGGCGAAGGTCTCTCTTGTTGGCTCGAGAGCTGCGAGCCTGCGGTACAGCGCCTCTGGGTACTCAAGCTGCACCTGCCAGTAGTTGCAGAGTATGTCGAAGATGTCCGAGGCGATCACCGGGAGACCACACTCCACCGCGCAGGCGACCTCCACTGAGCCGCCGCCCAAGAAAGGGGAAACCAGTCTGGTGATTCGGTCCGGCAGCCTCTCCAGCACGAAGCCTACAGCAAGGCTCTTGCCGCCGGCGTAGCGAAGGGGTGAGCCCAGATACCTCTTGTAGCTTAGCCTGCTGTCGCTCCATAGCCGCTCGAGGAGACGGTTACGCGCGGACGCAAAGGGGGTCTTCTGGGCGCCGCGCTGCTGGGCGGCGTGGCGAAAAAGCGGGGTACGGGTGACCGAAGAATCGTCGAGGACTCCCGAATCGTAGCTGCGCGCATCCGTTTCCACGTCAGTACTCGGTATCGCTGCTCTCGAGCACGCCGCTCATGCGGGTGAGATCGTCGAGGACGACGCCCGTGCCGCGGGCGACGCAGGTGAGGGGGTCGTCGCCGATGACGACGCGGAGGCCGGTCTCGCGCGAGATGGCCTTGTCTATGCCACGGAGGAGGGCGCCGCCCCCCGTGATGACCATGCCGCGGTCGAAGATGTCGGCGGCGAGCTCGGGCGGGGTCTGCTCGAGGCACAGGCGAATGGCTTCGATGATGGCGCTGATCGGCTCGCGGAGGGCCTCGCGGACCTCCTCGGACGAGATGATCTCGCGGCGGGGCAGGCCGGTGATGAAGTCGCGCCCCTTGGCCTCGAGGGTGAGCTCCTGTTCGAGGGGGAAGGCGGAGCCGATGCGGATCTTGGTGTCCTCGGCCATGCGGGGGCCGATGTCCATGTTGTAGGTGCGCCGCATGTGCTGGATGATCGCCTCGTCCATCTTGTCGCCGGCGACGCGGAGGGACTGGCAGGTGACGACGCCGCCGAGGGAGATGACGGCGACCTCGGTGGTGCCGCCGCCGATGTCCACCACCATGTTGCCGGTGGGTTCGGTGATGGGCATGCCGGCGCCGATGCCGGCGGCCTTGGGCTCGTCAATGAGGTAGACCTTGCGGGCGCCGGCGCGCTCGGCGGAGGCGTAGACGGCGCGGCGCTCGACGTCGGTGATGCCGTGGGGCACGGCGATGACGAGGCGCGGGCGGTAGCCCCAGCGGCGGTTGTGGACCTTGTTGATGAAGTAGCGGAGCATCTTCGCGGTGATGTCGAAGTTGGCGATGACGCCGTTCTTCATCGGGCGGATGGCCTCGATGCTGCCGGGGGTGCGGCCGAGCATGGCCTTGGCCATCTCGCCCACGGCGTTGCCGTTGAGGAGCACCTTGTTGGTGCCTTTCTTGACGGCGACGACCGATGGCTCGGCAAGCACGATGCCCCGGCCGCGCAAACACACCAGGGTGTTGGCGGTGCCGAGGTCTATGCCCATGTCCAGGGAGAACAGGCTCAGGAAGCGGTCAATGATGTACATGCGGGCGACGCCCTTCGCATGCGGGGAGGGCCGGGGCGCGGCGCGGCGGGCGGGCTACTTCTCCTCTTCCTCCGCCTTGGCCTTCGGGGGTGCGGGTTCCTCGGCCGGGGCCTTCTCCGCGGGAGCCTTTTCCTTGACCTCCGGCGCGTCAGGAGCTTTGGCCTTTTCGCCAGGTTCTTCGGTCGGGGCCTTCTCGCCGGGAGCGACCTCGCCCTTCTCCTTGCCGGGCTCGTCGAGGATATCGGTGGCCTTCTTGGCGGAGGGAGGGGCGGGCGGGTCGGGATACTGGCGACCCTTGGCGGGCGGGAGGTCGGTGGGCTTGGGCGGCTGCTGGTACTCCTGGATCTTCATCCAGGTGAAGGTGATGCCTGCCGCCATCACCAGGGTGGCGAGAATCGGCAGGAACGTGTAGATGTTCGAGCGGGGCTGGAAGCGTGCCATTCAGTTCACCTCCGGGTCTGCCACCCCGTGGTGCCCAGCCGGAGAGGGCTGAGGGCCACACGGGCAAAGGCGCCTGGCGCCGCATGCGCAAGGTTCGCGGGTCGGCCTACAGGTCAATCGTCAACCGGGTGGTCACATCGTCCCCGACCTCCACGTCTTTCTTCATGGAGGGCCTGTCGTAATGGGTCGCGGCCATGTCAGGGAATACCTCGTCCACGACGACCTTGCCGATGTACTCGTCGCCGCGGAAGACGATGAAGGAGTAGCCCTTGACGACCTCGTGGCGCTGGCCGATGTTGAGGATGACGAGGCCCAGGCTCTTGTCCACCCCGGTGACTTTGCCGCGGATGACCTTCTTGGGCCGCACCTGGGTCTCGGGGCGCAGCAGGCCGGCGTAGGTTTCGGGGTCCTTTTCCTTCAGGCGGGAGAGCATGTCGTTGGCCATCGCGAGGTCGTTGGTGAGCTTCTCGACCTCCTTGACGGCGTCGGTGAGGCTCTTCTCGCGCACGGTGAGGAGGTCTTGCACGGCGTCGCGGTTCTTCAGGAGCTCGGCATACTTGGCGTTGAGGGCGTCAATCTCGGCCTGCTTCTTGTCGTTGTCGCCGCGGGCGGCCTTGAGGTCCTCGTTGTAGCGGTCGAGGCGGGTGTTCAGGAGGGCGATCTGGTCCTCCTGGTCATTGATGACGTCCATCGAGAAGCGGTTGATGGCGGCGGCGGCCTTCCACTCTTCGCGCATCTCGTCGCGCTCGCCGCGCAGGCTCGTGATCTGCTTCGCCGCACGGTCCAACTCGCCCGTCAACTGGTCGATCTTGCCGTTGAGGTCCTTCTGATTCGTGTCCCAGTCCTGCTTGGTTCGGGCGTGGAGTGCCTGCTCGTCGGCCCACTTCTGTTTGTAGTTTTCCTGGAGCGACATCAGGGCCGCCGTGATGCCTGCGTAGAAGACAGCGGCCACCATGGCAATCACCGCGAAGATCTTGCCGGCAAAGCTCATGCCCAGAACCTCCTGTGGCTTAGGGTCGTAGACCGCCTCCGTAGACCGGCCCGATTATAGTCCCGGGAGGGGGAAAGTCAAGAAAAAATTGACGCGCGCGCGCCCGTGGGCTATGATCGCCGTTGGCGAGGAGCCGAGACGACCCGATCCCGATGCCGATGGAGGTGTTCTGTGAAGGTGTGCTGGGAGCAAGTGGCAGGGGGGGTGACGGCGCCCCGGGGCTTCCGCGCCGCGGCCGTGCGGTGCGGGATTCGACAGGTGGAGACCGATGATCTGGCCCTCCTGGTGTGCGACACGCAGGGGGCCGCGGCGGCCACGTTCACGACCAATCGCGTGGCGGCGGCGCCCGTGCGCTGGAGCCGGCGGGCCATCGCCACGGGGCGCGTGCGGGCCGCCGTGGTCAACAGCGGCAACGCCAACGCGTGCACCGGCGAGCGCGGCGAACGCGACGTCGCGACCACCGCGGCCAAGGCCGCCGAACTGCTCGGCTTCCAGCCCGAGAACTTCCTCATCGCGTCCACCGGCATCATCGGGCGTTACCTGCCTATTGACAAGCTGCTCGAGGGCCTGCCGCGCGTGGTGCGTCTGCTGGACGGCTCGCTGGAGGCGGGCGAGCGCTTCGCGCGCGCCATCCTCACCACCGACACCACGCTGAAGCAGGCCGCTCTGCGGTGCGACCTGGGCGGAGGCGCGAGCGTGACGCTCGGCGGCGCGACCAAGGGCGCCGGCATGATCGCTCCGGGCATGGCCACCACGCTTACCTTCCTGACCACCGACGCGGCCATCGAGGCTCCGTTGCTCCAGAAGGCGCTGAAGCGGGCGGTGGATCGCACCTACAACCGCATCTCGATAGACGAGCACATGAGCACCAACGACACGGTGCTGTGCCTGGCGAGCGGGCTGGCCGATGCGCCGCCGGTCCGCGGGGGCACGGGCGCGGCACGCCGGTTTGAGGCCGCGCTCACCGAGCTGTGCCAGACCCTGGCCGTGAAGATCGTGGCGGATGGCGAGGGGGCCACGCGGCTGGTGCGGATCGAGGTCACCGGCGCGCCCAGCGTGCGCTTGGCGGTGGCGGCGGGGCGCGCCATCGCCGATTCGCCCCTGTGCAAGTGCGCGCTGCACAGCGGCGACCCGAACTGGGGGCGGTTCGTGTCGGCGGCGGGCTATGCGTGCCCGCCGCTCGAGGAGGCGAGGACGCGGCTCTTCATCGGCGAGAAGCTGGCCTATGCCGCCGGCGCGCCCGGCCCGGCCACCGAGGCCGAACTGGCGGCGGCCATGGCCGGGCGTGAGGTGCTGTTGCGGCTCGAACTCGGTCTCGGCAAGGCCCAGGCCACCGTGTGGACGTGCGACTTGTCGAAGGAATACGTGGCCATCAACGCCGACTATCACACGTGAGCGCGTGGGGGCGGCGGGGTCCGTCGCGGGGGCAGCAGACCGTGGGCACACTGGCACTGCTGGGTCGGCTGCGCTGGCAGATGATCGTCAACAGCGCGCGGCGGCTGCGTCGCGACTCGATGCTCAAGGTCGTCGTTGTGGCCGGAGCGGGGCTGGCCTTCTGGGTCGGCGTGTTCGCGGCCTCGTTCAGCGGCTTCCGCTTCATGGACCAGTTCCTGGGCGGCACCGAGCCGCTGGCCGAGACTCTTCTCTCGCTGTTCTTCCTCCTGCTCGGCGTCATGCTCTTCTTCAGCAACGCCATCATTTCGTTCGGCAGCCTGTTTCGCTCGGAGGAGACGGACCTGCTCCTCGCCTGGCCCATCGAGGCTGAGGACCTGTTCGTCTACAAGCTGCTGGAATCCATCACGTTCAGTTCGTGGGCGTTCCTGGTGCTCGGGTTGCCGCTCATGCTGGGTTACGGGATGAGCGTGGCAGCGCCGTGGCACTACACGCTGGTGGTGCTGGCGTACTTCGCGCCCTTCGTGGTGCTGGCCGCCGCGGTGGGCGGCATGGTGGCGCTGGCGGTGGCGGCATACTTGCCGGACCGGGCGAAGCGGCTGCTGGGCACCTCGGTGGTCGCGTGCCTGGCGGCCGCGCTGGGCGTGGCCGTGTGGGTGCAGGGCGCCGTGCAGTCCACGGGGGTCGCCGAGGTGTGGCTGCCGCGGGCTCTGGGGCGGATGAGCTTCGCGCGCAGCCTGTTCCTGCCGAGCTACTGGATGACCAGGGGTCTCCTCCAGGCCGCGCGGGGCAACCTGGCCGAGGCCGGCTACTACTGGCTGGTGCTCACGAGCTACGCGGCGCTCGGCGTGCTGCTGTGCTGGGAGCTGGGCAAGCGCCTGCTGCGGGTGGGCTGGTCGCGCAGCCGCTCCAAGTCGGGCGCACGCCGGCGCGTGCCGCGCGGCGGGTGGGCGCTGGCGCGCTGGGCGCCCGCCTTGCGGCTGCTGGTGGGCAAGGACGCACGGCTCTTCGTGCGCGACCCGGTCCAGTGGTCGCAGTGCGCCATCCTCTTCGGCCTCATGGGCTTCTATGTGCTGAACTTGCGCACGTTCTCTTACCACCTGTCGCTGCCCCTGTGGCGGCACGTAACGGCGCTGCTGAACGTCGCCGCGACGAGCCTGGTGCTGGCCACGGTGACCACGCGCTTCGTGTTCCCCATGTTGAGTCTCGAAGGGCGGCGGTTCTGGTTCCTCGGGCTGGCGCCCGTGCCGCGATGGACGGTGCTGTGGTCGAAGTTCGCCTTCTCGTTCGTGGGCGCGCTGGGCGTTACGTTGCCGCTCGTGGTCGTGTCGGACTACATGCTGCTGCTCCCGGCGGGCACGATCTGGCATCACGCGCTGGCGATCGCGCTGGTGTGTTTCGGCGTCTCGGGTCTCTCGGTGGGGCTGGGAGCGCTCTTCCCCAACTGGCGCGAGCAGAACCCTTCCAAGATCGTCTCGGGGTTCGGTGGCACGCTGAATCTGCTGCTGTCGGTGGCGTTTGTGGTGGTGATGGCGGGGCTGACGGCGTTGCCCTACGGCGTGCGGGCGATGCGTCTGGGGGAGGGGGGAGCAGAGATTCTCTACGCATCCCTCGCGTCGGCCCTGGTCGCCGCCGTCACCGGGCTTGTGCCGATGCACTTCGGGCAGCGCGCGCTACAGCGCCTCGAGTTCTAGGGTCTGTGCGGGAATCCACGCGGGACTGCGACGCCGCGAATTCTGGCCGCGAGCAAGGAGCGAGGAGGAGGCGATGCAGCGGAGAGCATCGTTGACGACGAGCGACACAGCTCGAGGCCATAAGTCGCGGCTTACCTTCGAGTTGCGGCGGCAGACGCCCCGCTGACGCTGCGGAGCAGCGCGCGTAGACTCCCCGCCCAGACCCTAGTTGGCCTTGTTGGCCTTCAGGCTTTCTTCATACTTTTGGCGGGCGCTGGCCGCCAGGGCCTCGGCCTTGGCCTTCGTTGCCACGGCCTTCTCGATGACCGTGATGGTAGGCTTCCTGGGGGCCGGGACCGAGGGGTCAGCCTTGGCAGCCTTGGAGGCCTTGTCATAGGCTTCCGCGAGTGCCTTCTCGCGCTTGGCTATCTCGTCGGCGCTGAGAGCCTCGAACGTCACTGCCCCTGATGCGTCGCGGACCATGAGGACCGAATAGGAAGGCGTTGTGCCGCCGCCTGGGCGGCATGCAGCGCCCGTTCACCCACCCTGGGCGGTGCGCGCCCAGTCCATCGCCCCCATGACGCTGAGGGCGGCGAGGAAGAACCAACTGACACGCTTCGGCATTGTACTCGTCTCCTGTCAAGCGCCCCTCTCTGACAGATCGCAAGCCCGACGAATGCTCCTCAACGGCCCGGAGCCGGTATGGAACCATCGTGGCGAGCTCTGGCGGGCCGTCTCAGGTCGGCCTCTTGTCTCCCGGCGCGGGGCCGCCGGCCTCCTCTTTGGACTTGTCGCCCTCGGTGGGTTTGGGCGCGCCCTCCTCAGGGTCCTTGCCCTGCTTCTTGGCCTGGGCGGCCTCGTACTTCTCGCGGTACTTGGTGGCGAGGGCGTCGGCTTTGTCCTTGCCGCGCACGGACTTCTCCAGGACGACCACCGTGGCCTTCCTGGGCTTGGGCTCGGACGGGTTGTCTTTCTTGGCTTCGGCGTATGCTTTGAGGGCTTCGGCGTAGTCTTGGCTGAAGGTCTTCTCGAGCTTGCTCACATCACAGCTTGGAACCGCTTCGATAGCCACCACACCTGCCGCATCGCGAGTCATCACCACAGAGTAGAAGAGCGTCGTGCCGCCCCCTTGGCGGCTGGAGGCGCCGCCTCACCCACAGGCCGTGTTCGTCCACTCCGACAGCCCCAGAATCACGAGGGCTGCCATCAGGGTCCAACCCGCTCGCGTCTTCATTGCCCGTCGCCTCCTGCAAGTGGTTGCCGGACCTGCCTCCACTGACCCATACTCCACAGTCTATACGAATCTGCCGTGATGTCAAGTACTTTTCGCCGTCCGATTGCTCTCGCTGGCGCCGGCTACATGCTTGGCCCCGGCCACGAAGGCCTATTGCCCTGGACGCCACGTGGAACGCAAGGCGCCGCACTTCTCGCCCGTGCACTCGAGGCAGCGCAGGCACTGGACCGAGTTGAGCCGCTCGGGGAGTTCGACGCCGAAGGGGCAGTCCCGCGCGCACTTGCCGCAGTGGTTGCATCGGGCCTTCTCCCAGCGCAGGCGGAAGAGCGACCAGCGGTTGCCCAGCGTCAGGAGGCCGCCAAGTGGACAGAGCACCCGGCACCAGGGCCGGCGATAGAGGAAGATCGCGGCGACCAACAACGCCAGGATCACCAGGCGCGGGGCCGAGGGTAGGACGCCCGTCTTGACGGTCTCCGGCAGGGCCGATTCCAGCGTGGCGACGGGGCACAGGCGGCAGAAGAACAGCTTGCTCTCCGTGCCCAGCCAGAACGGCAGGGCGAGGACGAGGATGACCAGGACCGCGTAGCGCCCGTGCCCCAGCCAGATGGGGATGCGGAACTTGCGCGTGGGAATCCTGGCCAGGAGGTCCTGCACCAGGCCGAAGGGGCAGGCCCAGCCGCACACCAGCGCCCCGATGGACATGGCGACGACGAGGAGCGTGCCCACGGCCACGAAGGGGAAGACGTGCCAGGCGGAGAAGTTGGCCAGGACGCCGATCGGGCAGGCGAAGGCGGAGAGGGGGCAGGCGTGGCAGTGGTAGACGGGGCCGCACACCACCGGCAGGTAGAGAAGGGGGTTGAGCCAGATCGCCAGAAAGGCGGCCTGCACCCACCCGCGCACTCGAGCGAATCGTCTTGGGCTGGCCATGACTCTGCATGACCGGGCTCGCCCGCGGAGGGCCGAGCCAAGGTCAGTTCTTTCAGGTTGGGCACGCTTGCGCGGGGCTGCCCACGTACGTGCGGGCGAGCTGGCCGTCCGGCAGGCGCGCGAGTCCGCCGACCGTGGCGTCGCGGACCATCTCCCCCTCGGTCACGACGAGCGGCACCTTGGCGGCAGGGGACGGGAGGGCGGGTTCGCCGGGGATGGAGGGGAGGGAGGGATCCTCCGGTGCTGCGGCGGGCTGGGCCGGCTCGGCGAGCACCGTGACCTTGCGGACGGCATATCCGTAGCCGAGGCATGCCAGGCCCAGGAGCAGGCCGGCCAACGCGCGCACGAGTGGAAGGAGCCGCCGAGGCATCTGCGTCGCCTATCGCGCCCGTCCCCACAGTCGCGAAAATGGCGGAGGTGGATGGGAATCGAACCCACCCGGGACTCTATGCAAGCCCCACACTGGGTTTGAAGCCCAGGGGCGCCACCAGGCCGCCGGCCACCTCCGGACCGAAATCCCCACGCCAGATTGTAGCGTACTGCCTGTTGGGACTCAAGTGCGATTGCGCCTTACGAGGTGCCCGAGGCAGGCGGCACGGGCCCGGCGCCGCTGGCCAACGCGGGGCCGGGCGTGCGCTGGTTCCCGTTGCGCCGTGTGAGGCGCAGGGAGTCGAGGTAGTCGAGGATCGGGACGGCGTACTTCCGGGACGTGCCGAGCGCATCGCGGAAGTCCATCGTCGTGAACGTCTTCCGCTCGGCGAACAACTGGCGCACTCTCTCGGCGGCACGCACGATGGCGTCGCGGTGGAACCACAGGTCGCCCAGGTGCACCACGGCTATCTGCTGGGTCAGGCGCGCGAGGGCGTTTCGGACCTCTTTCTCGGGGACGCCGAGGGTTGCCGCGAGGGCGTCCGGCGCGGGCGGGCAGAAGCCGCCTTCGGCCAAGGCGGCCTCCACCCGCTGCTGGAGGGCCATCTGCGGTTCGGAGAGGCTCAGCGTGTGGGTGCGCAGGCGCAGCCAATCCCCCTGCCGCACCACGCGTCCTTCGGCGACCGCCTGGCCGATGACGAGGCTGAGGAAGCCCTCGGGGACGTCCAGCTCGCGGCGGAGGTCGGCCGCGGCCGGCCCTACGACCTGCGGCTGAGCCGCGTGGAAGGCGGCCAGGCGCTGGCACACTTCGTCGGCCATCTCGGCCACTCGGCTCGCGTGCGCCCAGTGGCCCTCGGGGGTCTTCACGAGGACCCCTTCGGCCAGGAGGCGCTCGCCGAGTTCCTCGGCGGCGCGTGCGGGGAGGAGGGCAGCGCGTGCCGCGTCCGCAGGGGGGGTGCCCGTGCGAGCCTGGCGCACCGCTTCGGCCAACAGGGCCGTCGGGCTGTCGAGCGCCGCTTCCCAGCGCGAGAGGTCGGCGACCACCCACGCCCTGCTCTTCAGGTGGTGGCCCGACGTGCCGATCACCCGCCCCCCCCCGATCACGCGAAGGCCGGCCCGCGCGTCCGGCCCGCGAATCACGAAGCGGTCGCCCACCCCGATCACGAGCGGCTCGAGCAGGTGGATCTGCGCGAGCGCCGCCCCGCCAGGCGGCAGGGGTCCGGCGCAGTCGAGGAACGTGACCCGCCCCATCGAGACCATGGTGCCGGTGTGGAAGTGGACCTCAGCGCGTTGCTTGAGCGGCCGGATCGAGGGGCGGTTGGCGAGGCGGAGGGCGAGCTCGAGGTGACGCACGGGCTGCACGTAGCCGGGCGTGGCGAGGACGCAGCCGCGGCCGACCTCGGCGGGCCGCGCGCCCACGAGGTTCACCGCCACGCACTGGCCGCAGAGGGCGGTGTCGGCCTCGCGGCCGTAAACCTCGAGGCGGCGGACGCGCGCGAGGCGCGGATTCCCGGCGGGGTCGAAGGCCTCCAGTGTGTCGCCGAGGCGCACCTGGCCCGAGCAGGGAATGCCTGTGGCGATGGTGCCGAAGCCCTCGGCGGAGAAGGCGCGCTCGGCCGCCAGGCGGAAAATCCCGTCGGCCGGCCGCGGCTCGCAGCGGCCCGCCACCTCGCCGAGCACGCGGTTGAGGTCGCCGAGGCCCTCGAGCGTCTCGTTGGAGACGGGGCAGATGGGGCATCCCTCGAGGGCGGTGCCGGCCAGGAGTTCGCGCACGCCCTCCGCGGCCATCTCGGCGTGCTCGGGGGTGACCAGGTCAATCTTCGTGAGCGCCACCAGCCCGTGGCGCACCCCGAGGAGGAGGAGGACGTCGAGGTGCTCGAGCGTCTGCGGCATCACCCCGTCGTCGGCGGCGACCACGAGGAGCACCATGTCGATCCCCGTGGCCCCCGCCACCATGTTGCGGATGAACTTCTCGTGGCCCGGGACGTCCACAATGCCTACGATGCGCCCGTCGGGCAGTTGGCAGGGGGCGAAGCCGAGGTCAATGGACATCCCACGCTCCTTCTCCTCGCGGAGCGTGTCGGTCTCGCAGCCGGTGAGCATGCGCACGAGGCTGGTCTTGCCGTGGTCCACGTGGCCGGCGGTGCCGATCATGATGTTGTCGCGGCGGGGCATGGCAGGTCACTCCCGGGCCAACGCGGCGGCGATCTCGGCGTCCTCGCCGGGCTGGAGGGTGCGCACGTCGAGGAGCACCTCGTCGCGCTCGATACGGGGGTAGATGGGCGGGTCGTTCCGCCGCAACTGGCGGGCGAGGCGGCTGGCCGAGAGCGTGGGGCTGGCCAGCGTGACGACCCAGCTCGGGAACGGCAGCCCCGGCAGCGAGCCGCTGCCGACGTAGGTAACGTCCTGGCGGGCATTCACGGTGAGCGAGGGCTGCGCCGCGCGGATCCGGGCGGCGAGCGCCTCGGCCTGGGCGCGGAGCTCGTCCAGGCTGCGCGCCAGCATGCGGTAGGTGGGCACTGTTTGCTCGATGCGCTCGGGGTTGGCCAGGAGGCGCAGCGTGGCCTCGAGCGCGCACAGGCACAGCTTGTCCACGCGCAGCGCGCGGGCGAGCGGGTGTTTGCGGATGGCCTGGATGGGGGCCTTGCGCCCCACGAAGATGCCGGCCTGGGGGCCGCCCAGGAGCTTGTCGCCGCTGAAGAGCACCACGTCGGCGCCGTCGGCGATGCTCTCGGCGGCGGTGCGCTCGTGCTCGAGGCCCCAGCGGGCCATGTCGAAGAGCGCGCCGCTGCCGATGTCGTCGGCCATCAGGCAGCCGTGGCGGTGCGCGAGGTCGGCCATCTCGCGGGTTCCGACCTCGGCGGTGAAGCCGATCTGGCGGTAGTTGGCGGTGTGTACGCGCAGGAGCATGGCCGTCTGGGGCGTGAGGGCGCGCTCGTAGTCGCGCAGGTGGGAGCGGTTGGTGGTGCCGACCTCGACCATGCGGACGCCGGCCTCGGCCATGATGTCGGGCAGGCGGAAGCTGCCGCCGATCTCGACGAGCTGGCCACGCGAGACGATGACCTCGCGCCCCCGGGCCAGAGCGGCCAGGAGGAGCATGGTCGCGCCGGAGTTGTTGTTGACGACGGTGGCCGCCTCGGCGCCCGTCAGGGCGCACAGGCGCGGCTCCACGTGGCGCTCGCGCTCGAAGCGCTCGCCCGTCTCGCGGTCGGCGGCCAGGACGGAGTACCCGCGCATCTCGCGCGCGATGGCCTCGATGGCGGCTTCGGGCAGGACGGCGCGCCCCAGCCCCGTGTGGAGGATGATGCCCGTGGCGTTGATGGCTCGCACGAGTTGCGGGCGATCGGCCTCGCGCAAGGCCGCCTCGGCCGCGGCGAGGAGGGCGCACTCGGCCGGCACGTCGCCCCCGGCGAGGATCGCCTCGCGCGCGGCGGCCAGGATGGCCTGGAGGGCCTCCTTGACCCTGGCGCGCGGGAACTCGGCCGTCAGCTCCTGCGCCGTGGGCGACTCTAGCAGGCGGTCCATCGAAGGCAGTTGACGCAACCGGCTCGCGCGATCGGGGGCTGGGGAACTCATTCCTGTGGCATCCTGTTCGCTTCCTGGTTCCAGAACATCATCACCGGGGCGCCGCCCATGGCAATGGCCATCCAGGCGACCTCTTCGATCTCCTCGCGGGTGATGCCCATCTTGAGCGCCTGGGGCACGTGGTAGCGGACGCACGGCTCGCACCGGCTCAGCACGGCCAGGCTGATCGTGATCAGTTCCTTGGTCACGGCATCAATGGCGCCGGGGGCGAAGGCGGCGCCGAGGAATGCATCGTGGGCATCGGAGACGTTCGTCGGCGACGCAGTGGGGTCCCCCGCGCAGCACGCTCTCTGGGCGGCGGCTGGGGCGTCTGCCGCGGGCGCAACCGTGTCCCTGTTCGTGGGCGTGCCCTTTTCCATTCCTGCCATGGCGCTTCCTTCCCGTCGAATGACGATGATCTTGCCTTCGGATTTCGCGGCGACGGCGCCCACGATGGCGGCCTCGGCCACGCCCGCTGCGTGGAGGCGCGCGACGTACTCGTGCGCGGCCTCGGGCGCCAGGGCCACGAGCAGGCCGCCCGAGGTCTGCGCGTCGCAGATGACGGACAGGGCCTCCTCCGGCACCTCCTCGGCGCTGAACGCGGCGCCGGCGAACGAGCGGTTCCGCTCGGCCGCGCCCGACAGGATGCCCGCCTTCGCGTAGTCCCACACGTCGGGCAGCAGCGGCAGGGCGTCCCACCACACCTCGGCCGTCACCCCGCTCTCACGCACGATGTGGCACAGGTGCCCGACGAGGCCAAAGCCGGTCACGTCCGTGCAGGCGTGAGCGCCCAGCGCGACCATGAGTTCTGAGGCGATGCGGTTGAGAGCGGCCATGGAGCGGGCGGCGCCCTCGACGGCCTGGGGCGAGGCCCGGCCGATCTGGGCAGCCAGCGCCACGATGCCGGTGCCCAGGGGCTTGGTGAGCACAAGAAGGTCGCCCGGCTGCGCCCCCGCATTGGTGACCATCTTCGCGGGCTCGACGACGCCGGTGACGGCGAAGCCGAACTTGATCTCCTCGTCGTTGATGCTGTGGCCGCCGACGATAAGGGTGCCGGCCTCGCGAAGCTGGTCGAGCCCGCCGCGGAGCATGCGCTGCATGACCTCGTGCGGGAGCGACTCGATGGGGAAGCCCACGATGGAGAGGGCCGTGACGGGCCGACCGCCCATCGCGTAAACGTCGCTCACCGAGTTGGCCGCGGCGATCTGCCCGAAGAGGTACGGGTCGTCCACGCAGGGGGTGAAGACGTCCACCGTCTGCACCAGCGCCACCTGGTCGGTGAGCTGGAAGACGCCCGCGTCGTCGGCCGTGGCGGTGCCCACGAGGAGGCGCGGGTCGTGGACTTCGGGCAGGCCGGCCAGCACGCGGCGGAGGTCCTCGGCGTTGATCTTGGAGGCGCAGCCGGCGTGGCGCACGTGCTGGGTGAGCCGGATCGTGGCGGAATCCACCTTGGCCGCGGTGGGGGCGTCGGCCAGTCGCTCGCCGGCGCAGGTGCACACGTCGTATTGCTTCAGGGTATCGCACGGGCAGGGCTTGCGCGGGTCGCACACGCAGTGGCCCAGCCGGATCGAGCGCCCCATCACTCGCTTGCGTTTCGCCAGGTCTTTCGCCATAAGGTCCTACCTTAGATATTTCCAGGCCGGTGTCAATCTGGAATCGCGCGCCGCGGCGCCGGGGCGCCCCGAAGCGGCCGGGCTCACTCGCGGCGATGCCGGGCGGCGAGGAGGGCCGCGCCGAGCGCCCCGGTCATCTGGGGGCTCGGCGCGACGGAGACGGGCTGGCCGAGCGCGGCCTCCAGCGCCCGGTCCATTCCGGGGATCAGGGCGACGCCTCCTGTGAAGACCACGGGCGGCGCCAGCTTGCGCCCCGCCATGGCCACCACGCGCTTGACGATGGCGGTCTGCACGCCGGCCACGATGTCCTCGGGCCGGGCATGGGCGGCGAGCAGGCCGATGATCTCGGTCTCGGCGAACACCACGCACATGCTGCTGATCGGGGCGGGGCGGCTGCTGCGGAGGGCCATGTCGCCCAGGGTATCGAGACCCACGCCCAGCCGGGCTGCCACCATCTCCAGGAAGCGCCCCGTGCCCGCCGCGCAGCGGTCGTTCATCGCGAAATCGCGCACGCTGCCGTTCGGGTTCAACCGCAGGAGCTTGCTGTCCTGGCCGCCGATTTCGATGACGGTGGCCGCGTCGGGCACGACGTGGCGCACGCCGCAGGCGTGGCACGTGATCTCGGTGATGGTCGTGTCGGCCTCGCGGACGAGGTTGCGCGAGTACCCGGTGGCGACCACGCCGGCCACGGCGCGGCGGTCGAGCCGGCGGTCCGCCAGGAGCTGGTCGTAGAGGCGGGTCACGAGCGCCTCCTGCTCCACGCCCTGGTCCGCCGTGGCGGTGCCCACGATGTCGAGCGTGTCAGCCTCTACGAGCACGATCTTGATGGTCCTCGACCCCGCGTCTATCCCGGCACAGATCATTCAGTTCTCCCTTCTCGGATCACCTCGACCAGCGCGGTCAGCCGCGTGCTCAAGGTGGGTTGCATGGAGTCGGAGAGCGGCGGCACCTCGATCTCGACGACCGGCAGGCCGAGCGACGAGGCGACGACGTCGGCGATCACGGCGCCCTCGGTAGCGCAGTGGCTGGCCCCCGGAATGCGCGAGACGATGACGCCCTCGGCGCCGAAGGCTCGGATGTCGGAGCAGATGCGCTCGGCGCGGTCGGCGGCCGGCCCAACCATCGGGTCGGCCAGGGCCATGCGCGCGAGGGCCTCCATCGGCGGCAGGTCCTCGGGAATCTCGTCGAGGGCGTGGCAGAAGAGGTACTCGGTGCCGCAGATTCGCCCGCCGCAGCTCTCGAGGAGGTTCATCACCCGCAGGTCGGCGACAGGGTTGACCCAGAAGACCCGCGCCGCGCCCGGCGGCAGAACCCCCTGGCCGGCATCCACGCGCCGCCGGGTCTCGCGCAGCAGGTCTTCGAACACCAGGAGCGATTCGGCGCGGTCCGAACAGAAGTGGATGGCGAGCATCTCGGCGATGAGCATCTCGAGGGCGGGAAGCGGGCACGGCTCGGCCGTGTAGGCCAGCCTGCGGAGTTCTGCGAGGAGGCGACGAACCCGGTTGGCCGCGCGGATGCCGGCGGCCAGGCGGGCGTCATCCAGACGCGCGGCGGCCAACGTCTCCAGCGCCCCCCGCAGGCGTTCCAGCTCCGAGCGCACGAAGTCCACCTGGGCCTGCGGTGCGGCGAAGCCGCCTGGGAGGCTCACGGCGGCCTCGCCCGGGTCGGGCCGGCGGCGGCTGGGGGCCTCCCACCACAGGATCGGGTAGCCGAGGGCCTCCAGGCGCTGGGCGATGGCCGAAAAGTCGTCGCAGGTGGCGCCCACGCTGCACGTGAGCAGGTCGGGGATGGGGAAGTGAGCCTCGGTGAGGAAGGCCCCCAGCATGGCGCGCACGGGGCAGAAGGCCTCGTCTATGCCCAGCGAGTCGGCCACCTCGAGCATCCCGGTGCTCATCTCCATCACGCAGGGCAACCACCACGCGCCGTCGGGGTAGAACGCCACCACGTTGGGCAGGGAGTACGCCATGACCGGCACTGTGCCCAGGTCCTTCATCGTGCCGATCAGCTTCTTGCCCTCGGCGCGGGCCTGGCGCAGGCGCTCCTCCTCGGTGAGGAGGAAGTTCCACAGGCGGAGCGAGGCCGCCGAGTTGTCGTAGAGCAGCCGCGCGAGGCGCAGGTCGCCATCGTCGAGGTGGCGGCGGAGCGGCCCGCCGTAGGCCGGCTCGCGGAGGCCCGCGGCCCGCAGTTCGGCGTAACGGGCGTCCCAGTCCTCGAGGGTGATTCGGCGCGGCGTGTCGATCACTGGATCGCCTCGATGAAGGCCTGGATGCGGTTTGCGGCGCGGCCCTCGGCGTCCCCGTCCACGTTCACGTCGAGGTCGAGCACGGGAACGGGCGCCCACTCCCGCAGCCGCGCCACCTCGGCGTGCCAGGTGTCGCACCAGACGTAGCGCCGGACGATGAGCCCCCTGGCGCCGCTTCGGGCCAACTCGCGCCTGAGCCACTGGTAGAGCGCGTCGTTGGGCCGGCGGAAGGCGTGGGGGATTTGGCCGAAGTAGGCCTCGGCCAGCACCCGCAGGGGGTCGGCACGCAACCGGTCCGCCGCGAACGGCGCCGGGAGGGTCCGTTCGCCGCTGTCGGTGGCGTCCAGCGCCACGTGGCCCCCGGCCTCTTCGATGAGGTCGAAGAGCCAGAAGTGGTTGCGCAGCATGGGCGCCCCAAGCAGGGCGATCGGCACACCCTGGGGCGGCGGCGCGGCGGAGGGGGCGTGGGCGGTCAGGGCGCCGGTGGCATGGAACTCCGCGAGTGCCTCGGAAAAGCGCTTCGGCGACACGCGCCCGCGCAAGGCGCGCAGGGCCGCGCGGACGGCATCATACCGGAGCATCACGGCGGCCAGCCGTTCGTCCGACGGGGCGGCGCCGCCCAGTTGCACGAGGAGGCGGCCCAGCCGCCGCAGTTCGTCGAGGTAGTAGGCCCGCGATGCGGCGCTCTGCCAGGTGGTGGGCAGGTGCATCAGGAACACCGGCCGCGGCGAGTCGCGGGCCAGGAGCTCGGCCACGCGCCGCATCTGGTCGCACAGCGTGGACACGATGAGCCCCTCAGCCCCGCTCGCGCGGGCCTCCTCGGCGAAGGCGCGGGCGTAAGGGCACAGACCCATATCGGCGGCGAGCCACGCGGAGGCCGGCCCCGACGCAGGAAGGGTGCGCCACGGCCGCACGCCGTGCGCGGCAATCCACTCGGGCGGGACAAACGAGCAACTGTACAGCACCGCCGGAGTCACGAGCCCGCCCTCCCGGCCTGCTGGGCGCGCGCCCGCACGGTTTCGAAAAGGGCCTCGCAGCGCGTGGCCACGCGGGCCGCGTCGGAGGGCGAGTAGTCCGTCTCGATCCGCAAGTAGGGGATACCGAGTTCCTCCTCCGCGAGGCGCTTGACCCGGCTGGCCTCCACGTCGTAGGTGAGGCATGCCTGCCAGATCAGCTCGATGATGCACTGGGGCCGGTACTCGGCGGCGAGCGAGCGGAGCGACTCGATCCGCCGATCGTTTCTCGTCATGACCGAGCAGGGCAGATGGAAGTACTTCTCGGCGATGGCGAGCAGAGGGTCGGGGGCCTCCGCGGCCACGTCCTCGAGCACCGGCTTGATGCCGGAGCAGTTCTCCATGCACACGACCAGGCCGCCCTTCTCCTCGATGATATCGAGCACCTTTTCGGCGCCGCGCAGGACGGGCACGCCGGTCATCAACACGCGGAGGCGCCGGGCCGCGTCCGGACAGGGCCGCTTGCGCCGCAGGCTCCGGAGGGCGCTGGCGTACTGTGCGTGGTCGGCGGGGATGCCGGAGATGCTGCTGTTGAAGTGCAGGAGCTGGATGCCGGTGAGCGGCGGCGCCTCGACCCTCATCAGGGCGGCGAGCTGGCGCCGGAGCGCCCGCTCGCGGTTCATCACCGCGATGGCCCGGCGGAGGCGCTGGTCGGTGATCCGGACCTTGAAGCGCGTCTCCAGCTCGGTCCGCAGCTTGCGCAATTCCGCCACCCAGTGGGCGAAGGCATCCGCGTCGTCCGCCTTCTGGGGCAGTTCCAGCACGTACATGGGGCGTGTCTCGGCCAGCAGCTCGTACATCTTCTTCTTGCCGTCGCAGGTCGTCTCCGCCACCACCAGGCTGGCCATCTCGAGGAAGGGGTTGGACTTCTCGATGTGATAGCCGAAGGTGGACTTGATGAGGGGGCAGAGGTTGGCCGGCAGGTGCTGTTCGGCGCTGGGGATGGTGTCGGCCGAGCCACCGCAGAGGCAGACCGGGACTCCGCCGGCAGCCAGGATGAGTTCGCGGGGCGTGTACTCGCACAGGATGCCGACGATGGGACGCCCCGCCTTGTGGGCCGCCGCGGCGTAGTCGTAGCAGTGGTCAATCATGTCCTCGAACCACTCGAACGGGTCGGCCGCGGGCCGGGCGCGCGCGGGCCGCGTTCTCGGCTTCTTGCCGCCACAGCACTTGGGCATCGGAGGCGCCTCCAGGGAGCGGGTTCAGCTCGCCTTGCGGGCCACGAAGAGGCCCTGAGCGATCTTGCCGGCGTGGGCGAGGGCCTGCATGAAGGCCATTTCGCCGGCCAGCGTCTGCATCAGCGCGGCGTCGAAGCCGATGATCTTCAGCGCATCGTAGGTGAGTTGCATGTTCAGCATGTCCAGGTAGAGGTCCACGTGCGGCGCGAAACGCCCCGTGTCCTCGGCCAGGACGACCTCGCACCCATTCCTGCGGAGCAGTTCGCAGTAGCCGCCGATGTCCTCGACATTGGGGAACTTCATGAACTTCAGGTATCGCTGGGCCTCGGCATCGGTGAGGCCAGCGGGGCCGATCACCCAGTCGGTGAACGCGATGGTGCCGCCAGGTCTGACGAGACGCGCTGCCTCGCTGACGAGCTTGGCCTTGTCCACCACGTAGCACCAGGCGTCCTCGCCCCACACGAAGTCGGCGCCCCCGTCGGGCAGCCCGCTGGCGCACACGTCGGCCAGCACGAAGCGGATGCGGTCGGTCAGCCCTTCCTCGGCGACACGCTGCCGCCCGCGCTCGACCATCCGAGCCGTGGCATCTACCCCCACCATCGAAGCCGCGCCGCGGAAGCGGGCCAGGAACCGCATGCCGGCGCCCGTGCAGCAGCACAGGTCCACGCCATGCATCCCGGGGGCGATCCCTGCCTTGCCCGAGAGGTCCATGGACGACTGGAAGCCGCCAATGTGTATCTGCTCGCCCATGACCAGCTCCCAGAGGTCCGCCTCGGGGCCGCTGTAGGTGGCCTGCACCTGTGCGAGGCCAATGCCCTTGATCGCCTTCATGTTCTTGCCTTCCCCCGGCCTGAAGAGTGGTGAGGGATTCGAGGACGCCCGGGCTCCGCGTCGCGCGTCCTTCTGCAAGGGGGACTCTGCGATACGGCGGGCGCGAGGCGGAGCCGACTCGTGGCACGGGGCCCACACGAGGCGGCATCCACACCGCGAGGCGAGCACAGGGCAGCCTGGGGAAGAGACCGTCAGCGGCGGGGGGCAATCCGCACAGTGAAGGGCCTCCAAGCCGCGGCTGACCGGCAACGCTCCCTCGCCCAACCCAGTCCAGCCGACACCGAGTGACGCAGCCATTGCGTCGCGCACGGCGTCGCTCAGAGGCTCCTTGCCCAACTCGCGCCGCGTGCGGCATCCGATGGGAAGACTGGCACGCGTTCAGCCACGGCTATCACCCCCTTTCCTGGCGGAAGAACAAAGGCCGAAAGGCTGGAAGAAACAACTTTCCGGGATTATAGCAGCAGGGGCGCGCGGTGTCAAACCTGGCTGCTGCCCGAACCAGTTAGCAGCGCGGGCTTTAGACCGCACCCGAACGGCCTGAAGGCCGCACTGCGAGCCTGACCCGCCCGGACCAGGCCCTGGGCAGCGCCCCCTCAGGAGAAGCACAGCGCAGCCCCCGACTCCCGCGGCTCGCGTGAGGGCGGCACTCTGCCCGTGCGCACAGGCCAGCACCCTCTCGCGAGTCTGAGAAAGCAGACACGCTGCCCTCATGCTTGCTCATCCCGCCCCAGCTCCGGCAGATGAGCGAGTATGGCGCTTTGGCGATTCGCGGGCTTCTGGGGGCTTTCCCGCCATGCTTGCTCACTTTCTCCCCCTCCAAACTGATACAGCATGGGGCCCAGGCGCCCCTGCGCTCGCAGAATTGCATACTTGAACAACTATGCAAAGTCTCATGAGAACCAGGAGGCCCTGGGCTCGCCCGACCGGCCATTTGGTCCATCGCTCCCCGCTGATTCGGATCGGCGCTCGGGGCGACTTGTCGGCTTCTGCGGCCGGTTTCTGCCCGCTGTACCATCTGTCCCCGCACGGGGATGATCCAGAGGCAAACAGGGGGTTCGCCCCAGAGGACCGCATGGCCATGCTTCCGCGAGGGCTTGGTGTCAGCCGAGCCGCCCGCCTAGGCATCAGGGCACCAGGTCCTCCAGACGTCTCTTGGGGGCTTCCGAGGGGCGCGGCGGCGAGGGCTCCACGCGGCGGGGCCTCGGGTGTTCCTCCCGAGGCGCCTTCGGTTGAGGCTCCTTCGCGGGCTCGGCCGGTCGGGCCTCGCGGGCCGCGGGCTCCGCCGCGCCCGGGATGTTCGGCCACCCCTCAATCTGCCACGGCCAGAGGCCGTACTTCCGGCCGTCGTCGCCGGCCGGGTCGAGGCCTATGCAGCCAGCCATGAAGTCCAGCATCTGCGCCCAACTTGCGTTCGCCACGAGACCCACGCGCCAAGCGTGGAAGAACTTCGTTCAGGTGGGCCTCCCCGCGGGCCGGCCGTCGAAGGGCGGCATGAGAATGCCCAGCGGCCCCACCCCCTGGCAGTTCATGCGCTCGTCGTGCACGCCGGCCTCGAACTCAGGGAACCTCCACAGGCAGTTGCCCCAGCCGGTGCGCTCGCGGCCGTAGACGCCGAGGCCGTAGTGGCTGTAGTAGATGCGCATCGCACCGATATCGCCGCCGCCCACGCCCACAAACGTCCCCTCCACGTGCCCGTAGCCGAAGGGGACGGCAGACATGAACGCCGCATAGAAGGAGAACTGCGCCTTGTCGCTGACCGTCACGCCCAGGTCAACGCACTCGAGGGCATCCTTCACGCGGTTTCCCAGGAAGCCCGGCAGGCCGCCCTCCCAGCTCGCGCAGCCTTGGGTGAAGGCGAGTGCGACGGCAATGCCCACTCCCAGTGCGAGGCGACGTGTGATTGTGCTCATCCTGGCCTCCTGGCGGGTCCACGCGAGCCGCCAGCGCATCCCGGTTACGAAGCCATCGTGATCATACACGCCGGGGACACGCCCTGTCAACGGCAACTCGGGTTGGCTGAGGCGGTTGCGTTGTGGGGATGTGTCGAGAGGGCAGCGAGTTACGAGGGAAGGCGGAGAGGCCTTCGCCCACGGGAGGCTTCCGAAAGGGCGGTTCGGGGGCCTGCGGGATTTTTTTCCGG
>Ga0116146_1001217_pt1 | contig 27424 bp, 20 predicted proteins | sample AD_JPNHG2_MetaG_FD_89748 | JGI IMG/M metagenome (GOLD analysis project Ga0116146, IMG submission 89748) | Active sludge microbial communities of municipal wastewater-treating anaerobic digesters from Japan - AD_JPNHG2_MetaG | ecosystem: Engineered > Bioreactor > Anaerobic > Digestate | place... | reverse complement strand
TCGTTCAGCCAGCGGTTGAAGCGGCTTCTGTAGTCCGCATCGTCGGGATCCTGACCGCGAAGGTCCGGATCGATCGGCAGTACCTCGATCCGGACGAGGATTCTGGATGCAGCGCTGCAGAAAAATCGCCAGGCATTTTCCACGCCGTCGGGATAAATGATGGTGACGTCAATCAGGTTTCGCATATTTTCACCCATCATGGAAAGAACAAACGAAATGCCGCCCGACCGCGGTTTGAGAAGATGACGGTAAGGTGATTTCTGCGCAGCGTGTTTCCGGTGGGAAAAACGGGTCCCTTCCACGAAGTTCATGATGGAAGCGGGCCGGTCCTTGAATTTTGCGCAGGCCCTCCGGGTCGCCTCGATATCCTTTCCCCGAAGATGCGGCTTTCTTTTCAGGAGTTCGGCGGAGTACCGCTTCATGAAAGGATAATCCAGCGCCCACCAGGCCAGCCCCAAAATAGGCACCCAGATCAACTCCTGCTTCATGAAATATTTCAGAAAGGGGATGCGGCCGTGAAATATTTTTTGAAGAACCATGATGTCGATCATGGTCTGGTGGTTGGAAACGACGATGTACCATTCGTTGCGCTTCAGTTTTTCAAGCCCCGTGACCTCGTAGTCCACGGTTTTGATGGCTCCGATGAACCCGTTGATGCAGTAGATCCAGCCGTAGGATAAAAAATTGAGAATGACGTCAAAGAAGTTCCTGGCCGCTCGAAAGGGCAGGATCAGCTTGAACACGGCGGTGATGTAAACCGGGACGGCCCAGAAGAGGGTATTGACCCCCAGGAAGGTGAGGCCGAGGACACCGCGCAAAAAACCGGTGAGGGATGTCCACATCGCTTTCGCTCCTCGTTTCTCTTCGGTGTGACCCGCCCACGTATAGGTCAGTTGCGGGGGAGAAATCCAATGCAACGCGGTTTTTCGCGCAGCCGCCCGGTTGACCGTCTCTGCGGCGGAAAAAGGGCTGCGGAATATCCGCAGCCCTTTTTCAGCGTCGTCATGGGCTTCAGATGGAGAAAGCTTCGTCCGTGATTTCCAGCGGCGTCCGGTCGTTTGCCTTGACGGCTTCGCAGCGGGCCTTCACGGTCGTCAGAATTTCGTTGGCGAAGAATTTCGCGGACGCAACTCTGCCGCTGTAGAAAGCCGCTTCCGGATCGTTTCTCTGCAGGCCCTTCTTCTTGCCGATGGTCGTCGCGCCTTCGGCTTCATAAATGGCCTCCAGTTTGTTCGAGGCGATCGCCGCGGCGTCGAGCAGGAAGTGGCCGACGATGACGTCTCCGAAGAGTTCGAGGAATTTGCAGGCATTGAGGATGGGAAGGAAGAAATCCCCCGATTTGCCGGCCTGGGCGAAAAACATGGTCAATTCCAGGCAGGCGTTGGCTGCCTCTTCCAGGTTCCTGGCGGCTTTGCCCAGTTCGGCATGGTTTTTCAATTTGGTGTAGTTGGCCTGGATCATGGCGGCCAGGTTCATCACGTTGGCGCCCTTGCGCTGGCCCAGCTTGCGGCCGACCAGATCGAGGGCCTGAATGCCGTTGGTGCCTTCATAGATGGTGGCGATTTTTTCGTCGCGCAGATACTGTTCGACGGGATATTCCTGGCAGTATCCGTAGCCGCCGTACACGTCCATCGCCATGGAGCAGATGAGCAGGCCTTTGTCCGTGGAGTAGGCCTTGACGACCGGCGTCATCAGATCGAGGAACCCTTCCCATTTGGCCTTTTCTTCCGCGGTTTGCGCCACCCGGACCCGGTCGATGCAGTACGCGGTGAAGTAGCAAAGGCTGCGGATGCCCTCTACGTGGGATTTCATCCACATCAGCTTTCTGCGGATGTCGGGATGCTGGATGATGGCGACGGGCTTGGCGTTGGGATTCTTCATTTCCCAGACGGGAGTGCTCTGGATGCGCTCTTTGGCGTAGGCCACGGCGTGTTCAAAGGCGGCCGAGCCCAGGTCAAGACCCTGCATGCCGGTCCCCAGGCGGGCTTCGTTCATCATCTGGAACATGACCTTGATGCCTTCCCGTTCATTGCCCAGCAGTTCGCCGATGCATTTCCCGTCTTCACCGAAATTCAGCGTCGCGGTGGCCGATCCCTTGATGCCCATTTTGTGCTCGATGCCGCCGGTCTTCACGTCATTGAATTCGCCGATGGATCCGTCGTCGTTGACCCGGTATTTGGGGACGATGAAAATCGAAATGCCCTTGGTCCCGGGGGGATCGCCTTCGATCCTGGCCAGGACGGGGTGAATGATGTTCGGGGTAAGGTCATGATCGCCGGAGGAAATGAAGCACTTCGTTCCGGTGATCAGGAATTTTCCGTCGGGAAGTCGCTTGGCCGACGTCCTCAGGGCGCCGACATCCGAGCCCGCGCCCGGCTCCGTCAGGCACATGGTGCCCGCCCATTCGCCGGAGAAGAGTTTATCCATATACTTCCGCTGCTGCTCCTCGGTGCCGTACGAGTGGATGAGGCCCGCCGCGCCGTGGGTAAGGCCGGGATACATCGCAAACGCATAGCAGGCGGCGCCGAAAAGCTCCATGTTGGCAAAGCCGACCGAAGCGGGAATGCCCTGGCCGCCGACGTCCGGCGAATCCATGGGGTTGATCCAGCCGCCTTCGCAAAACTTCTTGTAGGGTTCCCGGTAGCACTTGGGCACCGACACCTTTCCGTCTTTGAGGTGACAGCCTTCTTCGTCGCTTTCTTTCAGCGTCGGGGCAATCACATTGACGGCCAGCTTTTCGGCCTCGTTCATGATCATCAGCAGATCCTCTTTGGTAAAATCTTTGAACGGCTCCGATTCGAACAGTTTCTCGATGCCGAGCTGTTCAAAAAGCACAAAATGCTGATCACGTGTGTTCACTAACAGGTTGCTCATAAATGACTTCCTTTCTCTCGTTTATTTTTTCCGTCCATCCCCCGTTCACGGCCAGGGATGTCCGGCGTTTTGCCCGACGTTCGCGTCGCTGATTTTTGAATGCGTTTCCTATAGGAAGTCATTGAAAGAATGTCAAGAACATCTTGGCCCGGACCGCCGGGATGCGCCGGCTTTTCGCGGGGTCTCTCGGGGATCAGGTTCGGGTTCACCATTGAGGGAATACGGTTCGAAGGGATGGAAAATGCAAATCTTTCCGAAAGGATGGCTCAGCGGTCCTTGCTGGACATAAAGCCAATCAGGGCCAAAACGATAATGATCAGGCCGACCCCGATATAAGCATAGGTGTAGGTGTTGAGCATGAGCTCCCCCAGGTCGGAGCGGAAGCTGGGATTCAGAAAAAACCCCCAGTAAAAAGTGAAGCAGTAGTTGATGAGCAGGGCCAGCTTCACCCGTCCGAAAAACAGGATCAGGGTGCTGATCCCCAGAAGCAGGGCCACCTGGAAAAGGGGGACGGCCAGTTGTGTGCTCATGAGGGTTTCCATGGCTTTCTTATACCCGAGCAATGTTTTCTTGTCCAGTTCCTATTTTGTCCGGTTGCCGGGATTTTCTGAGGTGGGCGGCGCCTCCTTGCCCCATGTCCCCAGTTCATAGTCAAAATCCCCGACGGGTCTGATGAACGTGTATTCGAAGCTGTCCTTCACGAGGCTTTTCGCCACGGTGCCGACGCTGCCGCTGGGAACGGACACAGGGAGTGAAACGATGAACAGTGCCGTGCCGACCACGACGGAAACGATGCCGACCGGCCGGATCAGCGCCACGTCGAGGACCACGAGGTCGGACTGCATCACTTCGGCATGCGCGGGCACGGCGCCGATGAAGATGACCATTGCGGCGAACAGGGCGGTCCATTTTCTTTTCATTTCATTCTCCCTGAAATGCGGTTTGCAGATATTTTTGAATTTCTTAACCCACATTTCCTTGCGGGTCAAGGATTCCGCGGCGTCCGGCCGGACCGAAACGGGAAAAGACATTTTTGCGTCCGCCGACCTTTCCGTTGATTATGCATCCCGGTTGTGCTAACCAGGCAGGCGCATACAGACGCGCGGGCGGTGGCGACCATGGTCGGAATTCCCGAAAAAATAATTGATTTCCACGTTCACCTGTTTCCGGACAAGCTTTTCGATGCCGTATGGGAAGCCTTTCTGAAGCAATATGACTGGCACATCATTCACCGCTATTATTACCGGGAGTGCATCGAGCGTCTTCGGCGCAAGGGCGTGAGCGTGATCGTATATTCCAACTACGCGCACCGCGCAGGCATCGCGGAAGCATTGAACCGGTGGAATGAGAAAGTCCTTCAGGAGTATGAGGATCTCTACTGCTTTGCCGCGTATCATCCGGGCGACGACCACGCTCTGGACATGGCCCGCCGCCTTGTGGAAAATCCGAAAATCCTCGGATTCAAGCTCCAGCTTCTGGTCCAGAATTTTTATCCGTTCGACGAGCGGCTTTTCGGCCTCTACGATCTGGTGATGAAAAAGAACAAGCGCATTCTTTTTCACACCGGAACCGGGCCGGTGGGGAATCCCTATGTCGGCCTTGAACCGTTCATGAAAGTTCTGGATCGGTTTCCCGACCTGCCCGCCACCGTCGCCCATCTGGGGGCGCATGAATATGCCGGTTTCATGGAGCTTGCGGACCGGCATCCGAATCTGTATCTTGACACCGCCTTCTGTTTTCTGCCCGCGCCCTACAACGGGTACAACCTCGGCCCCGGGTATCTTGAAAAATACCAATCCAGAATTTTATACGGGTCGGATTATCCCAACCTGATCACGCCGTGGGAAGCGGAGATTGAAAATCTTTTGAAGATGAATCTCTCTCGGGAATTTTACGATCGGATTTTTCACGACAACGCAGCCGCGTTGATCCGATCCCTGACGGAACGATAGGGAAACGGGCGGTGTCCCGCGGTTTACCGCCGCATCCTGAAGGTTCACCGATGACGCCGCCCGGCTCCGGCCGGGGAAGCATTCACCGCTTTGGGATTCAGACGGACGAGATCGACGGCGGGGTCGAAAAGCTCAAGGCCATGGGAGTGCCACAGCTATTTCGACTGAACCGTTCAGGAAGGGGCATCTCCCAGGGCCCTCATCTTTTTCCCGGCCTTGAGATTTTTCTCGATCTGCTCGAGCGTCACCCCCCTGGTTTCCGGAACGAAAGCCGCGACGAAGGCGACGGCCAGGACGCAAAAGAAGGCGAACAGGAAAAAAATGGAAGCGTGTCCGTGATTCTCCATGAACGTGAGGGCGTTGTCCATCAGCAGACCGGCAAAGGTCCAGTTCACCATGGTCGTCACGGTCATTCCCGCTTCGCGTCCCCTGAGCGGAAAGATTTCCGAGCAGACCAGCCAGGCCACCGGCCCCCAGGAAACGGCAAATCCGAAAATATAGAGGATGACCGCGGCGAGCAGAATCCCCTTGGGCGCCCAGGCGATCGCCGACGGGTCGGACGGGTTGCCGATATAAGCAAAAGCCGCTCCCGCTGCCGTCATGCTGATCATCATGCACAGGGCGCCCACATACAGAAGCTTCTTCCGGCCCCATTTTTCCACGAGCCGGATGGCGGGAAACGTGAACAGCATGTTGACCGTCGGCACGGTCATCGTCGCGATCAAGCCGGTGAGACCCGCATATCCGAAGATGGTCGGCGCGTAGTAGATCATCACATTGATGCCCACCAGCTGCTGGAACACCTGCAGGAAAATTCCCACCAGCAGGATTTTGATGAAGGAACCTTTCAACAGGTTGCCGATCCGGAAACCCCGGCCGCCCAGCGTCGCCTCCATATCCTGAATTTCCCGCCGGATGTCTTCCGGGGTGTTGAGGGTTTTTTGAAGGACAGCCGTTGCTTCCTCCTTTCTTTCCTTCAGCATGAGCCATCGCGGGCTCTCCGGCAGAAAAAGGCTTCCCGCGAACATCAGGCCGGCAAACACAACGATCAAGGAAAACATCAGGGGAAGCGCCGTTTCAGGCGTGGAAATCCACTGGGCGATGATGAAGTTCGTTAGGGATATCAAGAAGATGCCGATGGTAATGAGCAGTTGAAACAGCGTCCCCATGGAACCGCGGATCGAAGCGGGAGCCGTTTCCGACAGGTAAAGCGGAACGATGAAGGACGCGATGCCGATGGCAAATCCCAGCAGAAGTCGGCAGGCATACATGACCGCCATCGGAGGAAGCAACGTGGAGACAAGGGAGCAGGAGCAAAAAATGAATCCCGACAGGACCAGGCTCTTTTTTCGCCCCAAGCATCTGGCCAGGAGGCCCGAGAGAAGCGCGCCGATGACGCCGCCCGTGGCCAGGATGGAGGAATAATGTTCCGCCGTCCGGATGTCCAGCCCGTAAACTTTTCGGATGGTGTCCAGGGAATTGGCGATGAATCCCTGATCCAGTCCGAAGAGCAGACCGCCCAGCGCCGCGGTTCCGCAGATGTAAAAGACGGTGGCCTTGTATTCGGTCCTCATGTCGCCTCCCGGAATCCCGGATTTAAAAATCTACGCTGACTTTTACGCCGACGGCCAGCGCGTCGGAGATGGTGCCGGTTCCGGCCGGCCGGATGATGTACTGGATGTCCGGCTGAATGCCGATCCCCCGGCCGACGAGGAACAGGTGATTCAACTCGATCACGGCTTCGTGGCTTTTGGTTTCCAGTCCGGCGGCGGCAAGGCCGTTTTTGTATTCGCTTCCGAACCAGCCGGTGGTGACGGCGAGGCCCGTCCGGTCCCGCGGGCGGACGCGAAAGAGTCCTTCATAAACGAAACCGGCACTGAAATAGCTTGTCATCGGATTGGTTTTGTCCGTGAGGCTAAGGACCAGCGTGCCGAAGGCGGAGAGACCCCGCTTGTCTCCGGGCGATTCGCGCAGGAGCATCTGATCCGCGAGCAGCCAGACCAACGCGTCGCCGGTCGTGGTGGCGTTTCCTGTCCGGCTCAGGTCCTGGAACCGGCCGGTCATGTAGAATCCGCCGATCTTGTACACGCCCGGCAGAGCGCTCGCCGAACCGCGGTGGACATGGTAGTGGAGTTCGCCCGCCAGCGTGACGCCGTTGCTGCCGAGTCCCCACCAGGTGCCGTGCAGGTTTTGGTTTTCACCGGCCGGGTCGCCTCTTCTTCCTTCCGGATCGCCGTCGTACACGGCGGCCTGGAAGGTCCAGTTGCGCGACGGCGTGTCGAAGGCCGCCCGCGCGCCCCACGTCGCCGACGGGTAGGCGGTGAAGGTGAAGGGTTTTTGAAGGAAAGCCGGCTTCGGACTGCCGCAGAAGGAGTTGTTGACGAACTGGCAGTAGAGGTCGGAGCGGAGAAAGTCATCATTGGCGACCAGTCGGCCGTAGGCCAGGTCGAGCCGGTCATCCGCGAGCCGGGTCGTGAACTGTACGTTGACCAGCTTGAAGAGCTGTCCGGAGTAAACCTCCTGGACGGGAAAGGCGTTTCCGCCCTGCGACGGGGCGATGAAGCGCGTGGATACGCTGTCGCCGTCGTGCTGCGACAGCTTGACCAGAAACATGGTGCGGGGGATGCCGACCAGTTTGGCCAGGTCGAACCGGAATTCGAGGCCGATGTTGTCGGCATAGGTGCCGCCCCGCTTTTCGCCGCCTGCGATATTGAACATCGTTTCCGACGTGTAGTTCAGGCCGACCCGGATGCCCGAATTCTTGAGCCGGTCCCGAGCGCCGCCCCAGTTGCCGGTCAGGAAATCGCGGATCGAAAAGTCGGTTGCGGCGGCGTCCGGGGCGATTTCCCCTGCGGCGGCGAGGACAGGCCAGGAGAAGAAAAAGATCAGGACGATGGCCGTGACGGCCAGATGTGCGATCGAATGCAGAAGAGGCAATCGATTCATGGGCGGTCGGTTCCTTCCGTGCGGCTCTGTTCTATTGATTGATCTCAGTCTTTTTCGCTAAGCGGCGTCTTTCCTGCCCCCGCGCACGCGCTTTTCCGCCCATTCGAAATAGGTTTCGATGACGTAGAGCGCCTCCTGGATGGTGGGGTAAACGGGGAAACCCGCCTTGCGCAGCGCGTTGAAGGTGGAAATCCGGACGCGCTCCGCCTCCAGATCATTTTCCAGAAAGCAGGACAGGACGGGGATCACCGGCTTCTTGATCTGATCGGCCATTGCCATGATGCTGTCCGCGCTGTTGGTCACCTTGAGAAACAGTTCGGCGTGCATGATGTATTCGACGGAAAAATAGGGGACGATCACGTCGATGTTTTCGTCTTCGTCGAGGGCTTTCATGGTGTGCAGCATTACGTTGAGGTCGAAACCGAAAGCGCCGAGATCGACCGGATTGGTCGTCGAGGTGTTGACCCCCATGATTTTTTCACTGATCATCTGTTGTGTGCGGGGGCTCAGTTCGGGAAGCAAAACCCCGGAGGCCACGGCCAGATCGGAAAACAGCACGGAGATGCCGCCGCCGGCGCCCAGGAAACCCACGCGCCTTCCGCGCGGGAATCTTTGCGCGGTGCCCAGCATCGCCAGATTCATGAGTTCTTCAAAATCGTCCACCAGCAGGCCGCCGTGCTGTCGCACGGCCGCGGCCCAGATCGTGTAATTGCTGGCCATGGCGCCCGTGTGGCTGGCGGCCGCCTTGGAGCCCAGATCCGTTTTTCCCCCTTTGAGAATAATCACCGGCTTTTTGGCCGTCGTGCGCCGGAGCGTTTTGAGAAATTTGTTCACATCCTTGATGTCTTCCACGTAGCACGCGATCAGACGGATTTTGTCGTCATCCGCCAGATACTCCAGATAGTCCTCCAGTCGCAGATCGATCTGGTTTCCGTAGGAGACCACTTTATTGAGCCAGATGCCCCTGGTGGTCGCCATGGCCACAAAGCTGGAAGTGATTCCGCCGGACTGTCCCAGGAAGGCGATCGAACCCGACCCTTGTTGCAAATTGGTCAGCCGGAAAGAGACTTTCGACTCGAAGCACTGAACACCGATGCAGTTGGGGCCCACGATCCGAAGATGTCCCTTGCGGGCTTCCCGGACGACATCGTGCTCCAGTTGCAGATTCCCCGTTTCCCCGAAGCCGGAGGTGAAGAAATGAATAAATTTGATCTGCTTGCGAACGGCCGCTTTGACGATGTCCACGGACTGCTCGACGGGCGCGGCGACGATGGCGAAATCGACCGGCTCCGGAAGATCGTCGATGGAAGCACAGGTCTTTACGCCGGACACTTCAGCCCGGCGGGGATTCACGGGATACAGGGCGCCGGTAAAACCGTTTGCCTGCAGGATCTGAAAATAGGGCAGTTTTCCTCCGCCCAGATTGTCGGATGCGCCGATCACGGCGACGCTTTTGGGATAAAACAACGCATCGAGATTCATGAAATTCCTCCTTGATCTATAGCCGGCCGCCCGAAACGAGGGTTTGTCTTCGCAAAAGGCCGGTTTCAAAACGGCGCTATCTTACAACTTTGAAGAAACGATGCAAGAAAAAAACGAACCGCCCCGGCGGGGCCAAAAGGGGCTGCCAGACGAGCCGGGTTGATGGGATGCGCGATGCTCCTGTTCCGGAACCTTGACGCCCGGCTGTCCATGGTTTTCTGATTTCCGGAACTCGCCGATTCCTCCCCGAGACGCGGGGTCAGCCGGCGGCCCCATCCATTGAGCCCAGGGATGATTTCAATGGTTGGGATAAAGGCGTGACGATCCGCTAATATTGCTTTCTTGCACTCGTAAATTATGATATTGTTTAAAAAAATAGATGGCGTCGTAAAGACATGTTCAAGAGACAACCCTATCTTCCCGCAGAGGTATTTTTGTAATGCCGACCTTTCATTTCACCAAGAATCGTTTTCTTGCAACGATCTTTTGCGCTTTTGTCGTCTTGGCTGCCGCCGGGTGGTTCTTTACCTCTTACCTTGTCGAGACGGCATCACGCACCGTGAAGGAAGATGTTCATGATGCAAACCTCATCATCTCTCTCAACCTGATCAATGAATTAAAGAAAATTCAAAACGCAGCGGTGGCGATTGCCGGATCTCCCCTGACCCTTCCCGTTTTGCAGGCCAATGTTCCTGAAAACCTCGAAAAGGCAAACAACATCTTGGATCGGTATCACAAGTCTTTGAATGCAGCTGCCTGCTATCTCATCAATGACGAAGGATTGACGCTGGCGTCTTCCAACCGGCATGCAAAAGACAGTTTTGTGGGTCAGAACTATACATTCCGGCCCTATTTCCAGCAGGCCATAAAAGGTGACGTGTCCCAGCATTTCGCTTTCGGGACCGTTTCGAAGAAACGCGGAATATTCGCCAGCGCTCCCGTCAAGGATAAAAAAGGCAATATTGTCGGGGTTGTGGTTATAAAAAAGGAAGTTGAGGACATTGAGGCCGGCCTCCGGCAGTATATCTGGTTCCTGGTGGACCAAAACGCCATAATTTTCATGTCTTCACAGCCGGATGTCCGCCTGAAAAGTCTATGGCCTCTGGATAAACAGCTGCAGCAAAAAATCATTTCTTCCAAACAATACGGACCGGGCCCGTTCCCGCCCGTCATGCAAAGACAATTCAAACGCGGGGAAGAGGTAAGTTTTAAAGGGGAAAAATATCTCGCGGAACAGATGGCCACACCTTACGAGGGCGTTTCCGTGGTCCTTCTCTGGTCAACAAAGCAGATAAGCAATTACCGCTGGTTCGGCATTGTTCTGACCCTGCTGACCATTTTATTGACATTAAGTTTTCTTACGGCCCTTTATATATTCACCCAGTCAAATTTAAAGATGAAGAAACTGCTTACACAGAGCCAGGCTCAGGCATCGGCGCTGGCTGCTTCCGAGCGGCAACTCACGGCCCGCAGAGATGAACTGGAGGAGCAGAAGGAACGGCTGGCTCAGGCGGAGGAACGCAGCCGCCTGATCCTCGGTTCCATGGAGGAAGGTATCTGGGGTGTGGATACGGAGGGCAAGACGACATTTGTCAACCAGGCGTCATTGGACATGCTGGGTTATACGGAGGAGGAAGTCATCGGCAAGCCGATGCATGCGCTTGTCCACTATGCCTACCCGGATGGATCGGTTTATCCGCGGGAAGATTGCTATATGTATAAGACCTTCGCGGACGGAAACTCACGCAACATTGTCGATGAAGTCCTCTGGCGCAAGGACGGTTCCAGTTTCCCGGTGGAATACACGACGACACCGATCTTGAAGGAAGGGGCTCTGAAGGGCGCGGTGGTCACGTTCCACGATATTACCGACCGCAAGAAGGCGGAAGACGCGATTCATTTCATGGCACAGCGCTACCACATCATTTTATCAAGTCAATACAGCGGCATTTTGGTTGTAACGGAAGAAGGCAAAATCGAGTTTGCCAACCGGATTTTTTGTGAACAATTTGGTCTGCCGGAAGCGCCGGCGGAATTGATCGGGTTGACGGCCGATGAAATGCTTAAAAAAATCCAGAATGCTTACGTTCATCCGACGGAGGCGCTCTCAAGGATAAGAGAAATTGTGTCTCAGGGGCAAGCTGTCTTGGGAGAAGAGATCTCGATGAGCAACGGACGGATCTACTTGAGGGATTATCAGCCCATTCTGATTGATGGAAAAAATAGCGGTCGAATGTGGCAGCATCGGGACATTACGGAAAGCAAGAAGATTGAAAGAGCGATTCTGGAGGAAAAAAACAAAGCAGACGCCATCCTCCGGGCGTCAACCAATGGAATTGTAACGATCAACGAAAAAGGTCTGGTGGAAACCTTCAATCCCGCCGCGGAAAAAATATTCGGCTATGCATTGGATGAAGTGGCGGGGAAGAACGTATCTTTGTTCATGCCGGATGAACATGCGGATAAGCATGATACCTATTTGGATAACTATCTCCAAACAGGCATTAAAAAAGTCATCGGGAAACGCGTGGAAGTTACCGCGAAAAGGAAAAACGGCGAGCTGTTTCCCGCCGAAATCGGAATCAGCGAGGTATTGCTGAAAGACGCCAAACTCTTTACCGCCATTATCAATGATATTACCGAAAGAAGAAGAGCGGAAGAGGAATTACAGCAACGGATGGAAGAACTGGAGCGCTTTAACCAGATCACCGTCAATCGGGAATTGAAGATGATCGAACTCAAAGAGAAAATCAACGACCTTTTGAAACAAATGGGAAAAGAGGAGATCTACAAGATCGTGGAATAACAAGCAGGTAAACGAACTTGCGGCGAAATATTGGGTAAGCAAATCGTCATCGAGAAAGGAGAAAATATGGAGAACAGCAAGAATAGCGTGATCGGCAATGCAATGGCGGAACAGGTCCTGGAGCAGCTTCCCACACCGGTCATGGCGGTTGATAAGAATTTGAAGATTCTTTTCATGAACAGGGCCGGGCGCAATTTTCTGGGTAAATCCTGGGAGGACTTGCGCGGGCAGGCCTGCGCCAACATGTTCAAATCCCTGCATTGCAACACCGCCGATTGCTGCATGCAAAAGGCGATCAGCGAGGGGAAACCATTCTTTTCGCGCAATGAAGTTGAAAGCCAGGGCCGCAAAGTGCCGATAGAATATTTTGCCGCGCCCCTGACGGACGATGAGGGCAATATCATCGGCGGCCTGGAATATGTGATCGATATCACCGAAAGGGTAAAATACGAGATTCAATTGCGCGAGCAGGCGCGCACCATCCGGGAAATTTCAACGCCGGCCATTCAGCTGTGGGACGGGGTTGTTGTCCTGCCCGTCGTCGGCGCCATTGATTCTATCCGCGCCAATCAGATGATGGACATCATGCTCAACAAGATTGCCGAAACGGCCTGCAAGGTCATGATTCTCGATATTCAGGGTGTGCCGGCCGTGGACACGGCCGTAGCCAATCATCTGATCAAGGTGGTCAAGGCCACGCGACTGATGGGTTGCCAGGCTGTAATCTCCGGAATCTCGCCCGCCGTGGCGCAAACCATCGTCGGGCTGGGGATTGAATTGGGCGTGAAGACAACGACGACATTGCGCAATGCTTTGGCCGAGGCGTTCGAGATGATCCAATGTGAAGTGCGTCAGATAAAGCCGTCCAGGAGGAGTGAGTCATGACCGATGACCTGACGGTAGGTTCGCAAGTGGCCCTGAACACCATTCAGGGCTGCCTGATTGCGACCCTGCAAGCGGATCTCTATGACGACCTGCTTTCAAGAATCCGGCAAAGCATTCTGAAAAGGATCAGCGCCAAATCCATTCAAGGCGTTGTCTTCGATATGAATTCCGTCGAAATGCTGGACTCCTATATATTTAAGCATCTCGCGGACACCGCCAAAATGTCGGAACTGCTGGGCGCGAGGGCCGTATTTGCCGGTTTTCAGCCGGGCGCCGTTTGCGCTCTTGTCGATCTGGACGTGGATATAAGTGATCTTCAAATGAAACGAACAATTGAAGAAGGAATCGAATATCTGACATCTTTGGCGGCGCTGCGGGAAAAATCGCGGCAGGATAGCGAATACCCGGAAACTGCGGAAGAGGAAGCATTGCAAACGGACAAGGCCAGGAATGAACCGGATGATGGAAGGCTCTGCTGAAAAAAGAATTCTTCTGACGGAGTCCTGGGACAAAGAGCATGCAATGATCGAAACCAGGAATTTTGCAGCCGGAGCCGGATTCAACAAAACCCAACAAATGCTTATCGCCACGGCGGCCTCCGAATTGTCTTCCAATATTTTGCGATATGCCGGCAAGGGGGAACTTCTCTTGAAGGTCGTCAAAAACATGGGACGGCTCGGCATTGAGATTGTCGCAATGGATCAGGGAACGGGCATCGCTGATATTGAAAAGGCCTTGCAGGATAATTATACAACCACAAAGGGCAGTTTGGGGTTGGGATTGCCCAGTGTGCGCAGGATCATGGACGACTTTGAGATAGAGTCGTCGCCGGGAAAAGGGACGCTCATCCGAACCCGCAAATGGAGAGATTATAGTGAACGTTGATTGTCATTATGTGTTTCGGGCCCTCCTGGGAGCTCCTTCAGAGTGCGGAGACGCCGGAATTGTGAAAATCGACCATGACCGGTGCTTTCTCGGGCTGGTGGACGTCCTTGGTCATGGAAAACGGGCTTACGATGTTGCCTGCTTCGCGCAGGACTATCTTGACCGGCATTGGACAGATGATCTTGTTCGTCTCATGAGGGGTCTCCATGAACATTTGAGAGGTACTTTGGGCGCGGTGGCGGCCTTCTGCCGTCTGGACAGCAGCACGGGAGAGCTTGCTCATGTCGGAATCGGCAATATTACCGTAAGGATGCTTGGGCCAAGAGCCTTCAAGATGGTTTCCCGGGATGGCGTTATTGGTTATCGCATCCCTTCCGTTAAAGAAGAAAAACGTATTTTTTATCCGTCAGACATTTTAGTGATGCATTCCGACGGAATCCGGGAGCATTTCAATATACTGGATTGCCCAGGTCTGCTCAGCGGCAATGCCGAGACAATCGCGAAGGGAATTTTAGAAAAATTCGGCAAACAGGATGACGATGCTTCATGCATCGCGATGAGGTTGGCATCATGATTGAGATCGGGAAATTGTCCATCATCAACTCCGATATGATCGTTGAAGCGCGCAAAAAAATTCGTTTGCTTGCGGCAAGCCTGGGATTTTCTAAAATCCACGCAACGCGCCTGGAAACAATTTTTTCCGAAATCGGTCGTTTCAGCTGCCGAAACGGGAAGCATCTTGAGGTCACGATTGGAATTGATCCGCAGGATCGCTCTGCTTTGGTTATGAACTTTGAAAGCTTTGAGCAGCTATCCGCCCTTTGCGGCGTTCAACATTTTTTCGACGCCATCAGCAGTGAAACGCTCGAATCCGGGGCAATCCAATTTTCCACACGCAAAAACCTGCCGGACGGCAACGACCGTCTCTCGCCCGAGATCATAGCAGAGCAAAGGGAAATACTCGCCCGTCAATCCAGAAGCGAACTGCTCAAAATGCTGGAAGGAAAAAATGAGGAACTGGAAAACAGGGCCATCGAATTAAATAAAATCAGTCTGGCCATCATCCACAGCCCTGTGTCGGTCATCATAACCGACCGGAACGGACGAATCGAATATGTAAATCCCAAGTTCACCGATGCTACCGGCTACCGCCCTGAGGAAATACTGGGGCGAAACCCGCGCTTCCTGAAATCCGGAAACCATGACAAGGATTTCTATCGGAATTTATGGACAAAGATTTTGTCCGGTCAACAATGGTACGGGGAATTGTGCAATGTCCGCAAGGATGGCAGTATCTTCTGGGAGTCGACCAGTATTTCCCCCGTTCAGAACGCGGAGGGTGAAATCACTCATTTTGTCGCGGTCAAGGAAGACATCACCCAGCGCAAACAGTTGCAGGACAGCATCGATAAGGAGAGACAAACCCTGCGGGACATGATGGAAAGCAGTCCTGTCGCTATCGGGATATCAATGGGCGGCAAACTGCGTTATGCCAATCGGACATTTCTGAGGATCCTTGATATACGGATGGGCGATCCCATACTACAAATTTATCTCCATCCGGAAGACCGTCTGCCGATTATCGAGAAACTTCAAAAGGAAGGCATCGTCAGTAATTATGAAGTCAAAATGCGGGGAGTGGAAGGCCGCGTTGTCGATGTTATGCTGACCTTTTTGCCGACGACGTTTGACGGTGAACCGGCCATCCTGGGGTGGCTGGTGGATATCAGTACGCTGAAGAAAATGCAGGAGGAATTAGGAAGCAAAGTCGAGGGTTTGAATAAGGCGCGCAAAGCCACGCTCAACATTATGGAGGATCTGGAAGAAGCGCGAAAAGAGGCGGACGCTGCCGCAAAGGCCAAAGCGGACTTTCTGGCCAATATGAGCCATGAAATCCGCACCCCCATGAATGCCATCATCGGATTTTCCAACCTGGCGATGAAGACACAACTGGACCGCAAGCAGCGCGACTACCTCAGTAAGATTCAGCAGTCGGGAAAGCATTTGCTAGGTATCATCAACGACATCCTGGATTTCTCGAAGATCGAAGCGGGCAAGCTGTCTGTGGAGCAGACGGAGTTTGAGTTGGAGAAGGTCCTGGAGAATGTCTCCAATCTCATTTCCGAAAAGACCAGCGCAAAGGGATTGGAGCTGGTGTTCCGCGTTGAGAAAGGGACCTCCAACTATCTTATAGGAGATCCCCTGAGGCTGGGACAAATTCTGGTCAATTATGCCAATAACGCCGTCAAGTTTACGGAACAGGGCGAGATTATCGTTTCCGTCAAGGTCGTTGAAGAAACCGACCATGACGGCCTTTTCCGTTTTGCCGTCCGGGATACGGGGATCGGCCTGACCCAGGAACAAATCGGCAAGCTGTTTCAGTCGTTCCAGCAGGCGGATATGTCCACTTCCCGGAAATATGGCGGAACCGGACTCGGGCTGGCCATCTCCAAGAAACTGGCCAATCTCATGGGCGGCGATGTGGGGGTGGAGAGCGAATACGGCAAAGGCAGCACCTTCTGGTTTACCGCGCGCCTGGGCAAGGGCGCTGCCAAGGTGAAGAAGTACTTACCCGAACCCGATTTGCGTGGGCGGCGGATATTGATCGTGGACGACAACGAGATGAGCCGCATGGTTTTGTCCGACATGCTCGGAGGCATGACCTTTGTTGTCAAGGATGTCTCTTCGGGGAAAGAGGCTCTTGCAGAGATTCGCGCAGCCGCTGAAAAGGGAGAGCCCTATGAGGTGGTGCTTCTTGATTGGCAAATGCCGGAGATGGACGGTATTGCCACAGCGAAAGCGATCCAAAAGCTGCCGGTGGCTCCCAAGCCGCACATGATCATGGTCACGGCCTATGGCCGCGAGGAGGTATTGAAGGAAGCAGCCCAGGCCGGACTGGAAGATGTGCTCATCAAACCGGTGAGTTCTTCTACGATGTTCGACACTTTGGTCCAGGTGCTGGGCGGAAAGCACGAGGAACAGCAGGCAGGGGAGCAACCGGAAACAACAGAAATAGAAAACCTTGCCTCCATCAAGGGATCTTCCATTCTCCTGGTGGAGGATAACGAGTTCAACCAGCAGATTGCCTGTGAACTGCTTACCGAGGCGGGTTTTAAGGTTGATGTGGCGGAAAACGGCCAAAAATGCATTGAGATGCTGGACGAACAGACATACGACATCGTCCTTATGGATATGCAGATGCCCGTTATGGACGGCGTCACGGCCACCCGTGAAATCCGTAAAAACGAAAGTTTCAAGGATCTGCCCATCATCGCCATGACCGCCAATGTCATGGAGGCGGATATTGAAAAATGCCGGGAAGCGGGCATGTGGGACCATATCGGCAAGCCGATTGATCCAGACGAGTTGTTCGGCAAGTTGCTGAAATGGGTGAAGCCGCGACGGGCGGCAGATGTCCGGGAAGCTGTCGTTACGCCCTTAAAGGAAACAGCAAGGGAAGAGACAAGGCCGCCTAAAGAGGACGATCTGCCCGACATTCCGGGATTGGATACCAAACTCGGGTTGAAGAGGGTCATGGGCAAGAAAGACTTCTACTTGACCATGCTGAGGAAATACGTCGATAATCAAAGTGAGGCTCCGACACAGATTCGACAAAGTCTGGGCGCCGGGGATTACGGAACGGCGGAACGCCTGGCCCATACGGCGAAGGGGGTGAGCGGGAATATCGGCGCCGCAAGATTGCAGGAACTGGCGGCCGCGGTAGAGAAAGCCATCAGGGACGGTGAAAGCCCCGAAGCGATTGAAGGCCTGCTGGGTTCCTTTGCGGATGCCCATGCCCTGTTGATCACGGGGTTGCGGGAGGCCTTGCCGGCTCCCGAATCCACCGGGAAAACGGACGAAACGGAAGCCTCAGTGGACCGGGAGCAGGGAGTTGCCGCCTGCAAGGCGCTGGCAAAATTATTGCGCAATGATGATAGTGAAGCGTTGGACCTGCTCGACGAGCGAAGGGAGCTCTTAAGAAGTATCCTGGGATCGAATGAATTCAGGTCCATAGAAAAGGCTTTAAAGGATTATGATTTTGAAAAGGCCCTGAACCTCCTCAGGGGCCGGGCGGAAAAAATGAAGATCGATCTGTAAACCATTAAACGATGAGAGGATTAGCGCCATGACAGATTCAAACCATGAACAGCAACAGACCATCCTTGTTGTCGATGACACCCCGGATAACCTCACGATGATTACTTCGTTGCTCAAGGATCTCTACCGTGTAAAGATTGCCGTGAGCGGGAAGAAGGCCCTGCAGATCGCCTTTTCCAACGAGCCGCCGGATCTAATTCTCCTCGACATCATGATGCCGGAGATGGATGGCTATGAAGTCTGCAGCCAGTTGAAAAACGATTCGGAAACCAGAGACATCCCCGTTATTTTTCTCACCGCCAAAACGGATGTTGAGGATGAAGTGAAGGGGTTTGATCTGGGGGCCGCGGATTACATCACCAAGCCGGTCAGTCCGCCCATTCTGCTGGCCCGAGTCCGCACTCATCTGAGATTGAAAAGGATGACCGACTATTTGAAAAGCAAAATGGACCAGACCGGTGCGTGGTAACCCTGAAGGCTTGAATGGAACGGGCGGATGAATAACGAAAACAATAAAAGAGGAGTGCGCCATGGCCGATGCGAACCCATATATTGAAAAACCGACGGTATTGGTGGTGGACGATACGCCGGACAATCTGAGCTTGATGAGCGGATTGCTCAAGGATAAGTATAAAGTCAAGATCGCCAACAATGGTGCGCGTGCCCTGAAGGTCGTCATGACCGGTGCGCCCCCTGACATCATTCTCCTGGACATCATGATGCCGGTCATGGACGGATATGAGACTTGCCGGCACCTGAAAGAAAATCCGGAAACCAGGGACATCCCCGTCATTTTTCTTACCGCCAAAGCGGAAGTCGAGGATGAGATGAAGGGGTTTGAACTGGGCGCCGTGGATTACATCACCAAACCGATCAGTCCGCCCATCGTTCTGGCCCGGGTGCATACCCATCTGCAGTTGAAAAGGGTTCGGGATTATCTGAAGGATCAGAATGAATTTCTGGAGAATGAGGTGCGGCAACGCACCCAGGAGGTGGTCGCCGTCCAGGAGGTTACCATCCTGGCGATGGCATCGCTTGCGGAAACCCGGGACAACGATACGGGGAATCACATCCGCCGCACTCAGTTCTACGTCCGTGCCCTGGCGGAAAAACTTCGCAACCACGAACGTTTCTGTCATCTCCTCGATGACGACAAAACGATCGAATTGCTGTTCAAATCGGCCCCGCTCCATGATATCGGCAAGGTAGGCATCCCCGATGCCATTCTTCTGAAGCCCGGACGCTTTACTCCCGAAGAATTTGAAATCATGAAGTCCCACACCACACTGGGGCGCGATGCGATTCGGGCGGCGGAGCAACGGCTGGGTCTGGAATTGCCGTTTCTCGCTTATGCCAAGGAGATTGCCTATACCCATCAGGAGAAGTGGGATGGAACAGGATACCCGGAGGGACTGTCGGGGGATGACATTCCCATCTCCGGCCGTCTGATGGCGGTGGCAGACGTATATGACGCTCTGATCTGCCGGCGTATCTACAAAGAGGGCATGCCCCATGAAAAGGCGGTCGGTATTATTTTAGAGAGCAAGGGCTCTCACTTCGACCCCGACATCGTGGATGCCTTTATGGAAATTGCCGAGACGTTCCAGGAGATCGCCAAACGCTTCGAGGATACGGATCATGATCTCGAAAAACACGCAAAGCAATAGGCGGCATGATTGTATTCAGACATAAAAGATCCGGGTGCAAGGTTTCTTTCAAAGAGGAAGTTCAAGCGCCGCTTTCATGGCGAAAAAATTTACAAAATTTTCATTAACCGTTCATTATCCACTGCAGCGGGCCTGATCATCATTGGCCGTCAAGACTGTCTTGACAAACGGATGGTCGTGTCTATATGCTGATTAAAAAACATACAGGTTCAAACCATGCCATTTATCAGACCGGAAATCATTCGACCGCCCAGCGAGCATGCCAGCTATTATCTGCCCCTGACGTCCGGGTGTTCCAACAATTCCTGCACGTTTTGCGCGTTTTCCTTCACGAATCTTGGCATTCGCGACCTCGATGACGTTAAACGCGAAATCGACGCCATGTCCCTGTACGCAAAAAGCCGCATGTGGATGGCGGGTCAGCCGGACATCGTCTATGCCGTCCTCCGCCAGTGGGACGGCAAAAGGGTGTTTCTCCAGGACGGCGACGCCCTGGTTTATCCCTACCCCCGGCTGATGGAGGCTCTGCAGTACCTCAACGGGAAATTTCCCGCCCTGGAGCGCATTGCGAGCTACGCCACGCCGCAGGACATTTTGAGGCGGAGCGTTCAGGAACTGCGGGCGCTCAGGGAGCAGAAGCTCGGCATTCTTTACATGGGCGTGGAAAGCGGCGACGACGAAGTCCTCAAGAAGATCCGGAAAAACGTCAGCCACGATCAGATGGTGGAGGCCGCAAAAAAAGTGAAGGCATCCGGAATTCTCCTGTCCGTCACCGTGATTCTTGGGCTGGGCGGCGTTCAGGGCAGTGAAAAACACGCGCTGGAGACGGCGAAAATCCTGACGGAGATGGACCCGGATTATGCGGGAGCCCTGACGCTGACGCTGATTCCCGAAACGGAGCTCTACAAGGAATGGGAGAGGGGGCGGTTCGAAATGATCACCCCCTTCGACTCGCTCAGGGAGTTGAAAACCATGGTGGAGCATTCTACCTTTTCCAGCTGCTTTTTCAGCTCCATGCACGCTTCCAATTATTTCTCCATCCGCGGTTCGATGCCGAAAGACAAGGGCAAGGTGCTCCGGCAGCTTCAGGCGCTGCTGTCCCGGAAGGACCCAGGCATGCTGCGCCCCGAGTTTATGCGGGGACTGTAAAAGGATTACCAAATGGAGCCAGGATGAAATTTCTCTGAAGATATCCGGTCCGTACGTCAAGAGCATTGAAGGGACAGGGTTTTTGATGCGAAGAATGTTTTTTTTGCGCTTCGGCATTGTCATGGTTGCAGCATTGCTCACGTTGATGCCCGCCTCCCTCCTTTATGCGGGTCATGACACATCCTTACGAACGGATTTGAATTTTTCTTACAACTTCAATGAAACATACCGCGTCGTTTCTTATGTGTTTATCCAGGCCAACGATGAAGTCTCCAATTATGATTATACGGAATGGGGCGCAGGTCTGCAGTATCAGACGCCCGCTGCCTGGCTTTCTTTTCTGGTTTACTATCAGCAGGGTTATTCCAAAGATGAAGACAGGAGCTGGGCTTTGGAGCAAAAACCCAGTATCAATCTGAATCTGTCCAAAACATTTTTTAAATTCAATTTATCCAATCAGATCCGCTATGAATACAGGATCACGCCGGACTGGAATGACTACCGAATTAAAAATACCCTGAATATCTCCCGCTCCGATCTTTTTTTGGAACCCTACGTCGGATGGGAGCTTTTTTACGAAAATCGCGACAAGGCGGTGATGCTCAACAGAATCAAGGTGGGTATTAATCACAATATCGGTGAGCATGTTTCCGTGGGGCCTTATTTTAGAATGGATTTTTCCAATATTAACAGCCGGTGGGAATGGACCAGGCAACTCATCGGATTGCAGATGACCATCAAATATTAGGAAGAAATGCTATGCCTACAGATTATCAGAGAATTGACGGGGTAAAAGGCGTCGTTTTTTTTGCGCGCCTGACGCGCTGGTTGTTTATTCTGACACTGATTTTATGCTGGGGCAGTTGCCCGGCCTGGGCTGAAAACCGGGTGGTGAAGGTCGGGTTGTATGAAAACGCGCCCAAGGTTTTTACTGACGAATCCGGCCGGCCCGCCGGTATATTTGTTGATATTATTGAATATATTGCAAAAAAAGAAGGTTGGGAGCTTCAATATGTCGCAGGCACCTGGGCCGAGGGACTGGCTCGTCTGGAGGCCGGCAATATTGATTTGATGCCGGATGTGGCCCTTACGGCCGAGCGGGAAAAGAAATACTCCTTTCATAAAATCCAGGTGCTGTCCTCCTGGTTTCAAGCCTATGCCCGCAAAGGCAGCGGACTGCAATCGATCCTGGATTTAAACGGCAAGCGTATTGCCGTACTGGATAAATCGGTCCAGCAGGAAGCTTTCATCCGTTTCAGCCGGGGGTTCGGATTAAACGTGACCCTCATCACCGTTGCGGACTATCAAACCATGTTTGAAATGGTGGCCCGCGGAGACGCGGATGCCGCCATCACCAATCAATTTTATGGCGCGATGCATGCTCCCAAGTATAATTTAGTCGATACGGCGGTGGTCTTTGAGCCATCCGCCCTCTTTTTTGCCGCGCGCAAGAACTCTTCCGGGGATTTACTGGAGGCCATCGACAGACATCTGGAATTTCTGAAAAAAGACTCGCAGTCGGCATATTATGACATATTGAAAAAATGGACATCCGAAGAGGTGCAGTTTCAACTGCCGGTTTGGCTGCAAATTTTAGGTCTGATTGCGGGTGTTGTGCTGTTCATGAGTCTGGCGGGCAGCGTCATCCTGAAGTATCAGGTCAACGCCCGCACCAGGGAGTTGAAACAGATCAATTCGGAAATGGAAGAGCGGATTATCGAGCGGACGGCCGAGCTGGCCCAGGCCATGGAGAAAGCGCAGTCCGCGGATCGACTGAAATCCGCCTTCCTGGCCACCATGTCCCATGAACTGCGAACGCCGCTGAATTCCATCATCGGTTTTACCGGCATTTTGCTTCAGCGCCTGGGAGGGCCGCTGAACGAGGAACAGGATAAGCAGCTTTCCATGGTGTACGAAAGCGCCAAACATCTGCTGGAGCTCATCAACGATGTCCTGGATATTTCCAAGATCGAAGCCGGACAGCTCAACGTCGCCCAGGAAGCCTTCCCGCTCGGCGACTCGCTGGAGAAAGTATTGAAGACCGCCCAGCCGCTGGCGGATCGCAAGGGAATCCGGCTTTCGGCGGAGATCGATCCGAACATCGGCACGGTCACAAGCGACCGCCGCCGGGTGGAGCAGATTCTTCTCAATCTGTTGAGCAACGCCATCAAGTTCACCGAGCAGGGATTTGTCCGGCTGCATTGCTCGGTCCAGGGGTCGGTCATTGCGCTGGCGGTTTCCGATTCCGGAATCGGCATTCGGCCGGAAGACATGGACAAGCTTTTTAACGCGTTTCAGCAGATTGAATCCGGCATAACGCGCAAATACGACGGAACGGGGTTGGGCCTGTCCATCAGCCGGAAGCTGGCAAATTTGCTGGGTGGTGAAATCCGGGTGGAAAGTGAATGGGGGAAAGGCAGCACCTTTACATTCCTGTTGCCGCGAGGAGGAGAAAAGGCATGAAAGGAAACGTCCTGGTCATTGAAGACAACGCACAAAATCTTTATCTGGTCCGGTTTATTCTGGAGAAAAACGGCTACACGGTGCATGCCGCGATGGACGGGCAGGCGGGCATCGACATGGCGGCCGAGTTGAAGCCGGATGTCATTCTGCTCGACATTCAGCTCCCGGTCATGGACGGATACGCCGTCGCCCGGAATTTGCGCGCCAATCCTGAGCTTGCCGCCATTCCCATCGTCGCCGTGACGTCGCATGCCATGGTCGGCGACCGCGAAAAAGCGATGGAGGCCGGCTGCAACGGCTACATCGAGAAGCCCATCAATCCGGATACGTTCATGTCGGAAGTGGAGCGTCATCTGGTCAAAGCGTAACGAGTGCGCTTAAGGAATATTTGCAATCAGCGCTTCAGCAGCCGAACGACCGGCCGGTATAGAAAAAGATTTTTGCGAAGAAAACTCTCCTGATCATCGATGTCTTCCAATGAATTGCAGACGTATGTCGCGACAAGGTCCCTCCCGCGGGCGAACTGGCGATGCTCTTTGCCGGCGTAGCAGAACGTCTGCGGATGGTACAGAGGGCTTTTCGGGTCCACTTCATCGATGGAGGGAATGAGAACGGCCGGAGGACTCCACGGACCTTCCGGATGCCGGGATGTTCGGTACAGCAGCCGGCGGCCTCTGTCTTCCGGCGACAGGTAAACAGCCAGCCATTCGTCGTCCTTTGCGGAATAACGGACGCTCAGCTCGGAAAGACCGGGGGAAAAGATCATTTTGATATTATCCGGCGTGATTTTCTTTTGCCAGCCGTCGTCTGTCCAGTACTCCAGATGACCGGCCGGATTTTCCAGTCGGTTGACGGGAAGCCTTGCCAGAAGATTGCCGTGCGTGAAAGCGCCTTTCTTTGCAGACTTGTAGAGGGGATAAAAATAGACGTAACGGCCATGGACGACGGAGGCGGCGGCGAGAGCCTCGATGCCGGGAGCGATCGCCCCGGTCCAGTCCAGATAATCCACCGGCCAGTCGTTGGGGTTTTCCGCCGAATAATCCTTAATCCGGGCGATGATGTGTCCGGCAATTTCAAATTGAAAGGGCCTTTTCGGTCCGGGAAGAGGCCGGATCATCAGAAGCGGTATGTATAAAACGCCGTCGGTGATGAACGGGTCCTGCGGCCAGAGCCATTGATTCCCGCCGAAGAACGATGCGAACTTGCCGTTCGTTTTTTTCAGATAAAACCGAATGGAGAATTTCTGATCGTCGGAGCAGGTGGAGATCCCCAGCGTCGTTCCCAGAACGACCTCCATGCCGATCCGGTCCTTGCGCCCCTTTTCTTCCGAAACGAAGGTATCGCCGAACAGCCACAAGGAACGCTTCCCATCCAGGGAAATGGAGTAGGCGCCGTCGCCTCCGTACCAGCCGTCCCGGTCGGGAAAAGTGGGCAGGCATCGGTTTGAAATTTCCCCGGCGGGGACGACGCCCAACCGGAGGGGCGCGCAGGAGACCGCCAGCAGGCCGAGGAGCAGAAGAAGGGTGATCGCGCGAAAATTTTTCATGTTTCCCGAATCTGAAATGCACAGCGCCGTTATTTCACTTTAAAATCCACGCGGCTGTCTTTTACCTTTTCTTTCTTCGCGGGCGTTTTGACATTGGACTGGACGATGAAAACGCGCCCCGCTTCCACCTTGCCGTCTTTTAAGAGCTGTTCGCGGACCGCCTGCACCCGCCTGGATGCAAGCTGCTCCAGATCGGCGTCCGTGACGACGGTATTATCGAAGAGCAGCCTTTCCATTTCTTTGGGCGGCAGGTCTTTGGCGATGCCCAGCACGGTGCGCGGCTTGGAAAATTTAGCCGCCTTGTAGGCCAGCGTCAGATATTTCTCGTATTCGGCCTGCCCGATCGTGATTTCCTCCAGCGGGGCGGGGGTTTCCCCCCGGTCGATTATTTCCTTGCGCTTCTGCGTTTTCAGCAAACGGTCGAATTTCGATTTTTTCAGGGCCTCCGGATCCTGCACGGCGTCAACGTAACCTTCGATTTCCAGCTTCAGTTGTGGGCGGTCATACAGTGCTTTGGAAAGTGCGCTGATTTTCTTCAGCCCCGCCTCCGGAAGATCCGAGCCGCCGTAGTTGAATTCGACGTAGCTCATTTCCTCTCCCCCTCCGGTCAGGGAAGACAAAAGGGAAAAGGGGGCCGTGACGGCTTTGGTGATGAGGTTGACGAGAACCTGCCAGACAATGGGCCAGATTCTGAACTTCGGATCGTCGAGGCTTCCGGACAGGGGGATGTCGAGGTTGATCTGCCCGTTGCGGTCGGTCAGAAGCGAAACGGCCAGCGGCACCGGCGCTTTGATAGCCTCGGGGCTTTCCACCTTGTCGCCGAACGTGAGCTGATCGAAAAAGATTTTGTTTTCGGCGGTCAGTTTTCGCCGATCGACGAGATAGGCCACATTGAAATTGAGTTTGCCCTTGGTGATGGGATAACCCAGATATTTGCTGGTGTAAGGCGTGACGGGGCTCATTTCAATGTCTTTGAAATTCAGTTTGATGTCGGCAAAGAAATCTTTGGCCAGCGGGTTGATGGTTCCAGCGATTTCCAGCGGCGATCCGTAGCCCAGATTCCCCTTCAAATCCACCTTCGCGCGCGAGATCTGCTGCGAGGAAAGGCCCGTGACGCTTCCCTGAAGATGGAGCATGGTCACGGCGTAATTCGGCCGGATGTTGCGGTCGGCGAAGTCCACCGTGCCCCCTTGAAAGCTGACTTTGCCGATCTTAATGTCCGGCGGGGGCGGGGATGGTTTTGCGTCAGGCGCGGCCTGCGGGGTTTTGGCGGGCGCGGTCTTTTCATCCGCCGTTTTCCCTGCGGCATCGGGCTGCGGGTTTTCCTTTTGGGCCACGCCGAAGATGTGCTGAATATTGGTGGCGCCGCCCGGGTGGATAACGATTTTGGCGAAGAAATCACGAAGCGCAATTTCCCGAATGTTGACGAAAAGGGGATTGTAGCCCGCGGCCAGCGATTCGAAGCGGAGCTGTTTCCATTTCAGAAAATCGTTGGCGCGCTCCTTGTCGATCGTTGCGAGGTGATCCACGGAAAGATTTCCGGAATATTTGACGCTGGGTTCTCCCTTCGCGTTGGATGCCAGCGTAAAGGCTCCTGCCGTGGAAAGATCGCCGCCGGTGATATCCATTCGAATGGTGCCCGGCACGTAGGACTGAAGGGGACGGAGCGCCAGATTCTTTACGCCCAGCGCCAGATCGGCGCCAAGCGGTGACACGGCAACCGGCCCTTTCGCGGTGATCCTGCATTTCTGGTCCATAACCAGCGCCAGGTCGATGCGGGCCCTGTTTCCCCTTTTCAGAGAAAAATTCGAGACGGTCAGGCTGAGTGGGTGAATCCGCGTGCGAAACGGCCGGGCAGGCTGCTCATCCGTAAAGGTGATGTCGGCCCCATCGAGCACCAAATGATCCACCTGCAGGTCCAGTTGCTTTTTCTTTGCGTCCGCCTTGCCGGGTTTTTTCTTTTCCGCCGTCGTTTCTTCCGGTTTCGCATTGGTCTGCGTTCCGACCAGATTGAGCAGATTGATCTCGCCTTTCGGGTTGCGCCGGACGGCCAGTTGGAGTCCGTCAAGCGAGACCTCGGAAAGATGAACGCTGGGAACCAGCGGCTGGACGGAGGCAAGACCGACCGACATGGCGGGAAGCCGCAGAATTTTGTTGCCCCGCAGATCATCGAGGGAAACTTTTTTCAAATCGGCCCGGCCGGTCAGCTTCAATTCGGGGGCTTGTTTTTGAGGCATGATGAAATGTACCTGCAGGCGGATGTCCAGCAGCGCCTGGGTCAGCTTGAAATTCATTTTCACCGGCACATACTGCAGGTAAAAGGGGACATCGATGTTCCGAATATCGATGTCCAGCAGGCTTTCCCGCGATGTCTGAAAGGGCTGGGTCTCCCCGGTGACTGCAAAGGTATGGCCGTTGACGACGGCGGAAAATTTGGGCCGGACGTACTGCTTCATGTAGTAATCGATGTTGGAAACAAACGGCACATCAAGATTCAGGTTCCGGATCGAATGATTGGTTTTGTTGGGGGTGTCGTGAAAATCCGCCGAGCCGTTGGTAATTTGAATGTTGTTGAGGGAAAACAAAAACGGTCCGGAGGGCTCTTTCTTTTGCGTCTCTTCTTTGGGAATCAGGTCGGAGAAATTATAGGTTCCGTCCGCATTCCGGGTGA
>Ga0116146_1001209_pt1 | contig 27519 bp, 28 predicted proteins | sample AD_JPNHG2_MetaG_FD_89748 | JGI IMG/M metagenome (GOLD analysis project Ga0116146, IMG submission 89748) | Active sludge microbial communities of municipal wastewater-treating anaerobic digesters from Japan - AD_JPNHG2_MetaG | ecosystem: Engineered > Bioreactor > Anaerobic > Digestate | place... | reverse complement strand
TCTCGGCAGTCATTTCTTCCTCCTTGGCTAATAGTTTTTTCTGATAAAAAAACATCCTAACCGATGAGAAGACTGACTGCCACTACTTCCCTAAAACTGTACGGGAAGATGGTAACTTTTACATTTTAAAAAATAATTAAATAAAAATTTACATCTGCCAAACAAATCGCATCCGTCTCTAAATGGAGGTTCTTATTTAAAGAAATTAATGATAATAAATTAAAGAAAGGTCTCTTCTATATTCTTTTGTCAAAGAACATAATTACAATATTTACTATTGCACAGTGAAAATCATCTGCAGGTCTTTTTCAACCTTTGCTTCCTGAGCGTTGGTGGCGACCGATATTTCCTTAACCAGCAAGTTTTTAGCGGTATCCATCATTTTTCTTTCGCCAAAGGAAAGATTCTTATCGCTTTTCAGAATAAACAGGTCACGCAACACGCTGGCGATTTCAAAAACTGATCCTGTTTTGATTTTTTCCAGATATTCGCGATAGCGTTTGTTCCAGGTCTGTTTATCTATGGTCACGTCCTTGTTGCGCAGGATCTCAAATACCTTGGGAATTTCCTTTTCCATGATAACTTCGCGCAAACCCACCGCCTTGGCGCTGTCCGTGGGAATCATGATTTTCATGCCGTTACCCATGATTTTCATTATATAAAAGGGCTGTTTTTTACCCATTACTTCCCTGTTTTCAATAGCTTCAATGACTCCGACCCCTTGCGCCGGATACACTGCCAAATCGCCTACTTTAAACATTTTTTTATGACCTTTCTTTTCCATTTAGAAAAAGTAATTATATCACCTATCGGCAAGATAGTCAATAAGCAAGAATAGTCACGAGACGGAAAAAATTCAAAAGCAAGGTGCGCTTTTGAGCAATTATATAATAATATCAAACTATTAACTGTATGGCTACGACTACAAGCTAAATATAACTATTCATTATTTTCACCATATCTTCATCAACATCGCGCCCCTGGGCAGTGTAATTATCAACAACCTCTTTAAGTCGGCGATAGGTATCTCTTTCGTTCAAGTCATCCAACCTGCGCAGGGCGCCACTGCGTCTACCCAGACGGAAAATCAATCTATCCTTATCGGTAAGAGCAAAATATTTATCAGTGATCGATAAAATTTTCGCTTTATCCTGCGGAAATTGCCCTTCCAGTTCTTCCAATAAATTCAGTATATGATCGCTGACCAGTCTGGTTTTATCTAATTCCAAATTTTGTATAAATAGTTGGATCTCTTTGATAATTTCATCATCAGTCATTGTCTCAAAACCGCCCTGCTTTGCCAAATCCTCCATTTCCGTTCCCGGCACTACATGCAAAGTGCGCAAACGAATGAAATCGGGATTTACAGCATTCAATACTTTTGCGGATTCCACGGCGTTTTCTTTTGATAATTTTCTTCCGCCCAAACCAGGCATAAAATATTCACTGAGTTCAATGCCCGACTGGCGAATATTTATGCCCGCCCTAATATGTTCTTCCGCGGATGTTCCTTTGCGCACCATCTGTAACACAGCATCACTTCCGCTTTCCATTCCCACGTGTATACGGGTTAGACCCGCGGTCTTTAATTTTACAAAGTCATCGACCGTTTTTCGCGCGGCAGTATGCGAACGGCAATACGACGTTATCCTGCTTATTTTGGGAAACTTTTCCTTTAAATAATTAAGAATTTCCACCAAATCATTTGTTTTCATAATCAGGGAATTCGCGTCCTGAAGAAATACGTTTTCTCCGCCAAAGTAAAGCCACGCGGCGATATTCTGGAGAAAATCATTATAGCCATATAAATTATATACTTCCCGAAGAACGTTTCTATTGACCGCTCCTCCTTCGCCCACTTTCCAGGAAAGCTCGATAATTTTGTCGGCATAATCTTTCATCACCTGGATATCTGCTTTTATTTCTTCAACTTTTCTTAGCTCAAATTTTGTTCCTTTGTATGTATGGCAGAATGCGCACTTATTCCAAGGGCAATTTCTCGTTAGACGCACCAAAAGACTTGCCGCTTCACTAGGCGGACGTATTGGACCTTGCTCGAAAATATTCTCCATTTTTACCTCATTAATTCAAATTCTAGATAAATATAATCATTGAACTGGTGTTTGACAAGATTCAGGGAAGGTATAAAACAGGATCGCTAGCTTTGCCTTTAATCCTGATTTCAAAATTAATATATGCGGCGCCGGAAGCTTCTTTTGCACCGACGGACGCTATCTTTTCACCCTGCATGACGTTTTGATCAGCCTTAACGTATCTTTTATCCAAATGCGTGTAAACTGTAGTAAAGTCATTTTTGTGTCTGATGATTACCGTTTGCCCGTAATCTTTCAGATGTGAAGAAAAAATTACCGTACCTGCAGCTGCGGCTTTTACCGGCGCGCCATCTTTTGCCGCGATCCTAATCCAATTATGAAAAGTTTTATTAGGCTGACGCCCAAAACGTGTTTTAATCGTCCCTTCAACCGGCCAGATAAACATTTTTGCCTGATCTTTTTTCGTCTCTACCTCAGCAACTGCCGTTTCTTCATGTGCATCCTCTTTTGACGCAACCTCTTTTCCCCGCTCTTTCACCGGTGGTTCTGTCTTCGGTAGCGGGGAATCCGTATCCTGCGCGGTCTTGACGTCCGTTCCCTTTACATAAGTCATAACATCATCGATAAGATACAGAGCTCCCGGAATGAAAAGGACCGTACCTTCTTTCAATACTGAGGGATCGTCAATGCCGTTTGTATCTGCCAGCGTCTTTAAGCTAATCTTGTAGGCTCTGGCGATGCTGTAGGCCGTTTCCCCTCTTTTCACCTTGTGATAGATTCCTTTTGTTGGTTCTTCTTTTGTTTGCGGACCTGCACAAGACAAAAAAAGACCACACAAAATTAAAACACAAATAGTGATTATTTTATTTTTTAATCTGACCATCCGCTTTCACCGATTAGACTGACAAAACGGCACCCTCCCAAATCTTCCTGTATAATTTTTCCCGGTTCATCGAGGGAACGCTTTATTTTATACAATGTTTGCACGGCACGGTTACCCACGGGCGCCACAAGTCTGCCATCTTGAGCCAACTGCTCAAGTAAGTGTTGGGGAATTTCCGGGACCGCGGCAGTTGTTATGATCGCGTCAAAAGGAGCTTCTTCCTTCCAGCCGTAGGAGCCGTCACCAACTCTTATGGCCACATTATAAAATTTTAACTGGTCAAGAATATTTCTCGCCTTTGTCGCAAGCTTGGCAATCCGTTCGATGGAAAAGACACGGAAAGCCAGTGAGGCAAGGATCGCCGTTTGATAACCAGATCCGGTGCCTATTTCCAAAACGCGGTCCGTCGGTTTTAATTCCAGCGCCTGGGTCATCAGCGCGACGATATATGGCTGGGATATGGTCTGATGGTGGTCGATAGGCAATGGATTGTCATTGTAAGCTTGATCCGCCAGCCCCTCATCAACAAAAAGATGTCGGGGAATAGTTTCCATTACTTTAAGAATACGCTCGTCACGAATGTCTCGCGAACGGAGCTGTGCATCCACCATTTTTTTTCGTAATTTTCTATATTTATCCATTATAAATTCCTTATTTTTTGCATCTTTTCGGGAAGTTTATATATTTCATAAACTCGGTCATGGCGACGCAAACCCATTGCTTCACGGGTAACAATCAGATAGTAATATTTAAGCTGCGCTTTTTCATGCTCGGCGTTAAATTTATCGATGGCGCAGTTAATTTCGCTAAATAACGCCATGTTCTCTGCGGGATATCTTTCTGTGTTTTCTTTATTTTTTTTTAATTCCAAAGTTCTAATTTTATGTTCGATATCGCGACCCAGCGCGTTCAATCTATCCAGTGCATCGTTAAGCGCATTTCCGGCACGGCTGAGCACGGCGGCTCTTTCACGCATAATTTCTTCGCAAATATTGTCGTGATGATTATTTTTTTTCATTATGGGAGACGACATTTTTTTCCCGTCTAAATGTTGTTTCGTTTTTTTATCATCTAAAAACACATTTATCAACAAACAAAAGTTTTCCTTTACAGATTCCTGCTCTTTCGCATAGTATAAAACAATATTTTTGCATGTAGAAATAATATCTATGCCCAAATCAAATAAATATAGGTTAACAAAAGCCGTTCGTCAGGCTTATGCCCGCGGTGAGGAAGACGAAACCCTTCTTCCCCTGGTTTTGACGGATAAAAGTGGAGATCCTCTGGGCCGCCTCAAAACCGGAGATAGCGTTATCTTTTACAATATACGCGGTGAAAGGGAAATTGAGCTTACGCGTAGCCTTACCGAAGATAATTTCAATGAATTTTCCACAGAGAAAAACCTGTCACTAAATTTTGCGACAATGATTGAATATCATAAAAACCTTAATGTTCAGGTTGCCTATCCTCCTGAAAATGTGATCAATGACACACTCAGCGATATAATCGCCCAACACCAGTTGAGACAGGTTAAAATCACCGAAGCGGAAAAAGCCATTCATTTAGGATACTTTTTCAGCGGGAAAAAAAATGAGCCTGTCGCCCGGGAGGAACGGATAGTCGTGCCCACGCGCAAGGACGTTGTTCTTTTTGATGAAGCGCCGCAGATGTCCATTCATGAAATAACGCGCGCCGCAGTGAATAAAATCAACGACGATACCACTGATTTTATTGTCGTAAATTTTCCCAATGTTGACGTTGTCGGCCATGTCGAAAATGAGTCAGCGGTAATCGAAGCGGTGGAAGCGGTAGATAAACATATCGGTATTTTAGTTGACCGCGCGCGGGAAAAACAAATCCCCGTTATTGTAACTGCTGACCATGGCACAGCGGAAAAGTGGCGTTATCCTGACGGCGCGGTAGATACAGGGCATACCAACAGTCCTGTACCCTTTATCCTGATACATCCGGAACATAATATCGTCCTGCGTCACAAAGGATCGTTAATTGATATCGCTCCCACTATTTTAAATATTTTAGGATTACCTATTTCGCCTTTAATGACAGGGAAATCGCTGATCAGGGGAAAAACCGTATCTAAAAAATACCAGAGACGGCTTTTGCTGATTATCGCTGATGGCTGGGGATATAATGAAAATAAAACTGGCAATCTTATTTTTCAGGCAAAAACTCCTATCATGGATGAATTAATGAATCTATACCCCATGAGCATTCTTAAGTCTTCAGGCGAAGCGGTGGGTCTGCCTCCGGGCACGGTCGGCAATTCCGAAGCAGGACACCTTCATATCGGCGCAGGAAGAGTAATTTTATCCGACAGGCGCAAAATTGATCAGGAAATCAAAGACGGTTCTTTCTACTCAAATCCCGTTTTTCTTGATATTATGAAAAAGGCCACAAGCAGAAACCGGCCTCTTCATCTGATGGGAATTGTCTCTTTCTTCAGCTCGCATGGCTCCATCAATCATCTTTTCGCCCTGATGGATATGGCCAAGCTACAAGGCGTGACTGAGCTTTTCGTACATGCCATGCTGGGACGGCGCGGCGAAATGCCGGAAAGCGGCGCGCGCTACATTCGAAAAATTGAAGAAAAAGCGAATAAAATAAATTTGGGCAAAGTTGTCTCCGTTATCGGCCGCTACTGGTCGATGGACCGTGAGGAAAACTGGGACAGAATTGAAAAAACTTATCGTATGCTGGTATACGGAGAGGGAGAAAAAATAGCGGAGTAATGATCTTGTGCAAATAAAAGTCAATGAAACGACAATTGAGCTTGTTTGCGGTGATATTACCGAGGAAACGACCGACGCCATTGTCAATGCCGCAAATGAGCGCCTGGCCGGCGGCCCTGTGATCATGGAAGAATGCCGTAAAATTGGCGGTTGCCCCACGGGACAAGCCGTAATCACCACCGGGGGAAATCTCAAAGCTAAATATGTCATCCATACGGTGGGACCTGTTTACCGCGGCGGCGGCAGGGGCGAAGCAAATTTGCTGCAAAGCGCCTATCGTAAAAGCCTTGAGCTTGCCGCGCAGAAAAAATTGCAAAGTATTTCATTTCCGGCTATTAGTACCGGTGTTTATGGCTATCCCCTTGACGAGGCCGCCCACATAGCTCTTTCCACATGTATAGATTTTGCGAAAATAAACACAGAAATCAAGCTGATTCGTCATGTGCTGTTTAACGGTAAAGCTTTCAATCTCTTTGCCGAAAAAATGAACATACTTATTTGACATACGGGTTTGAGTTGATGATGAAATCTATATTATCAAAAAGATTAAGCGTAGTGAAAAATTCTCGAACGACTTCGGAGATTTCTTTAAAAAACATAGTTCTATCCGAACATGAAAAATAAAAAAATTCTATTTGACTGTTAGTACCATAATAATCATGCGTAAAAAGAATATTAAAAACAACTTATATTCTCTCGGAGATATTCTATTCCCCCTGCTCAAACGCAGGGGACTTTCCTATAAAATTGAAGAAAATAAGCTATTTAAACTTTGGCCGGACGCGGTTGGCGAAAAAATTGCTCAGCAAACTAAACCGGAGGCATTCAAAAACTCGACGCTTTTTGTCAAAACAACTTCTCCTATTTGGATACAGCAACTTCATTTCATAAAAGATGAAATAATTTTGAGAGTTAATGCGAACTACGGCAAAAACATCGTGAAAGAAATACGCTTTTCCATCGGCCATATTTCTGAGAATAACCCACCTGCTGCCACAAATGACAATCAATTCTATTTGCATGACCGAGACAAAAAAATGATTGCCGCCTGCACGAGTTCATTGTCCGATCCTGAGTTGGCATCTATTTTCCGTCGCGTGATGCGCGGTGAAATCAACCGGCGACGCCGCCTGGAGGCGAGGCAAGCTCGCGAAAAATGATTTTCATTTGCGGCGTGTATTTTTTATCCTGATCGAATACATAAAGTGGCGGCTCAACTTTAAGCTCTTCCCTGCCCTGATTGGCGGCTTCGACCAAAACGAATTCTGCTGGCATATCCGCCGCAGAAAAGACGAGTCGCATTCTTTTCGGCTCCATATAATTATTTTTCAAAGTCCAGATGAGATGAGCCAATCTTTTTGCGGGATAAATCACGAAGATCTTTCCGTTTGGCTTTATCAAATATTTTGCCGCTTGGATAAAATCAGTCACAGACCCTTTGATCTCATGGCGCGCGATGGCTTTTTGTGAATCAGGATTTATTCTTCCCGAATTCAACATGCGATAAGGCGGGTTAAAAAAAACGCAGTCAAAAGAACTCTTGGGCAAATATTTTTTTATATCTTTTGCGTCCCCTCTGATGGCGGCTACTCTTTCATTAAGCGAGTTTATGCAGATATTTTTTTGCGCCAATTCCCAAAGTTCATCTTGAATTTCTAAACCGGTAAAGTGAACATGCGGAAAACGACTTGCCATAATCAGCATGATAACGCCGCTGCCGCAACCTAATTCAACTGCGTGCGTATTTTTTCTCAGGGAAACAAAATGCGCCAGTAAAAGCGCGTCGAGCGAAAACCTGTATCCGTTTCTCCTCTGACAGATTTTCAGCTGGCCGTTTAAAATGTCATCAAGCGTCTCTGCATTCATTTTTTTGCCGGCTAATTTTCAATCCAGCTCATGGACAAAAATTCCGCTGCGCAATTTAGGCTCAAACCAGGTCGATTTAGGAGGCATGATCTTTCCGGCATCGGCCACCTTCATTATCTGCTCCATGGACGCTGGATACAGGGAAAAAGCGACGGCATATTCGCCGCTTCGCACCAGTTTTTCCAATTCTCCCATGCCTCTGATACCGCCGATAAATTTTATCCTGTCATCCGTGCGCGGATCAATTATTCCCAAAACAGGGCCCAAAAGATTATTTTGCAGGATGGACGCATCCAGAGAGTCAATCGGATCATCTTCATCAAAGCTATCTTTACGAGGAGTTAGTTTATACCAGGACTTCTCCAGATACATGCCATATTCGTGCATTTTTCGCGGCGACTTTTCCCTGAAATCACGCTCGATAATGAATTTATCACCGATAATATTTAAATATTTGTCGGTGTCCAGTTTGTTTAAATCCTTTACGGCGCGGTTATAATCCATGATTTTCAGCTGATTTGACGGAAAAAGGACCGCCATGATGAAATTATACTCTCTGTATTCCTGCTCAGAACTGCTGTCTTTTTTTCTCCGCGACCGTGCGACTTCCGTTGCGGCCGCCGCGCGGTGATGCCCGTCCGCTATGTAAAGAACGCTTACAGATAAAAACAATTTTTTAATTTCATCTATTTTTTTCTCGTCTTGAACAACCCACACCGCATGAGAAACCGAATCCTCGGCGATAAAATCATATTCGGGAGTATCATTTTTGATATCTTCGATTATTCTATTCAATGTTTCGTGGGAACGGTAGGCAATAAAAACAGGGCCTGTCTGAGCGTTAACCGTGTCAATGTGTCTTATGCGGTCTTCTTCTTTATCTTTTCTGGTCAGTTCGTGTTTTCTTATTTTGCCCGCCTCATACTCGGCCGCGCTCACCAAACCCACAAGACCGGTTTGCTCCTGGTTCCCCATGCGTTGCCTGTAGACATAAAAGCAAGGTTTAATATCCTTTATCAGAACATTGTCTTTTTTCAATTTTATAAAATTTTGTTTTGCTTTTTCATAGATTATGCTGTCATCGCTTTTCGTTTTGTCAGGAACATCAATTTCCGACTTTTCCACATGCAGAAAACTCAAAGGGTTACCCGCAACGGCTGATTTTCCTTCTTCTCTGGTCATCACGTCATAAGGCAAAGAAGCGATTTTTGCGACATACAGTCTGTTCGGTCTTACTGCTTTGAAAGGTAATACTACTGCCATACAAATTAAATCTCCTCTTGCGCGGTCTGATAACATAATGCCATAATCACCGCAATGTGAATTTGCTTCAAAAACAAATATTTTCAAGGATATCTTATGAAAAATATCATGGTATTCATTCACGGGCTGGAAAGCAGCGCGCTGGGAACAAAAGGCCAATATTTTCGCCAACATTTTCCCCAAATGATTATTGAAGATTTTACGGGGGATTTTAAAGCAAGAATGAATAAGCTCAGTGATATCCTGCGGGGAAAGGAAAACTTGGTCATTGTCGGCTCCAGTTATGGCGGCACAATGGCCGTTCAATACGCGCTCGCTAATGAAAAAAAAATAAGAAAACTTATTTTACTCGCTCCGGCTCTTCATCTCAACGAACTTTCCATGCCGTCAAATAAGGTTTTTCACATACCCGTAATTATTTATCACGGTCTCCAGGATAATGTCGTCGAACCTTATCTGGTCGAGAAAATTGCCAGGAAACATTTCGTCAATCTTCAGCATCATTTTGTTGAAGACGACCATTCCCTCCATGATACATTTCCTTTGTTGGACTGGCGCGCCCTTCTGAAAGCTGATTCATAAAAATATCAATAAATATGCAAAATTATAACAACTTATACCTTGACAATATCTTTTAGATAACTTAACATTCCGCCAATTTTTGCGGGTTTATTTATGTCCATATACGCGAGAAAAATAGTCATCCGTTACACCCCGGATGTCGTTCAGCAGCCGGTTATCTACGAGCTGGTCAAAAAATACGACCTTGTCTTCAACATACTCAAAGCGAGAATATTCCCGCGTCGCGAGGGAGTTATTGTTTTGGAGCTTTCCGGCACGAAAGAGAATTTTGATCACGGGATACGTTTTTTAAAGGAAATGGGCCTGAAAGTTGAGCCGCTTTCCAAAAGCGTGAGTCAAAACCGCGATAAATGCGTACATTGCGGCGCCTGCACCGCGTTTTGCCCCACCCAGGCGCTTTCCTTTGAAGCCGGCTCCAGCAAGATTGTTTTCGACGCTGAAAAATGCAACGGTTGCGAGCTTTGCGTTTCCGCCTGTCCGGTGAGAGCAATGGAAATTAATTTACTTTAGCGAGTATTTTTCTAAAGATCACTTGCGGTAATGTTTTACAACAGAAAGATTTATTTTGCCGATGACCGTTCACAGCAAAGGTTTTGATAACGAAAAATACATCCAAGAGCAGACATCGGAAATTCTTCAAAGAGTAAAGCGTTTCAATAACAAGCTTTATCTGGAGTTCGGCGGCAAACTTCTCTACGATTATCATGCCTCACGCGTTCTTCCTGGTTATGACCCCAACGTCAAAATGCGCCTGATTAAAGAGCTCAAGGACCGTGCGGATATTCTGCTTTGCATTTACGCCGGGGATATCGAACGAAAAAAAATTCGCGCCGATTTCGGCATAACGTATGATTCCGACGCCATGAAGCTAATTGACGATCTGCGCGCATGGAATATCAACGTCATGGGTGTTGTAATCACCCGTTTTGACAACCAGCCCTCCGCCATATTATTCAAGAACAAGCTGGAACGCAGAGGCATTAAGGTTTTCACCCATTCCTTCACCAAGGGATATCCGACCAACGTCGACATGATTGTCAGTGATGAGGGTTATGGTGTAAACGAATATATCAGAACCGAAAAGCCTCTTGTCATCATCACCGGCCCGGGGCCGGGCAGCGGCAAGCTTGCCACCTGCCTATCTCAACTCTATCATGATTATAAAAGAGGAATTTCCTCCGGCTACGCCAAATTCGAAACATTTCCCATCTGGAATTTACCGCTCAAACATCCGGTGAACGTGGCGTATGAGGCGGCCACCGCCGATATACGCGATTTCAATCAGATCGACCCCTTTCATCTGGAAGCTTACGGCAAAGCTTACGTAAACTATAACAGGGACGTGGAAGTATTTCCGGTTTTGAAAAGAATTCTGGAAAAAATCACCGGTAAACCTTCATTTTACAAATCACCAACTGATATGGGGGTTAACCGGGCGGGCTTCGCGATTATCGACGACGACTTAACCAAAGAAGCAGCAAAACAGGAAATAATCCGCAGATATTTCCGCTATCGCTGCGAGTACGCGATGGGATTTACCGACGCCGAAACGGTCCAGCGCGTCGAGTTGTTTCTCAACGACTTTAATCTCATACCGGAAGACAGAACAGTAGTCCGTCCGGCGCGTGAAGCCGCCAAGCAAGCCATGGAACTCGATAAAGGCAATGAAGGCATATATTGTGGCGCCGCCATTGAACTGAAAGACGGTACCATTATAACCGGAAATAACTCGCCGCTGATGCACGCCGCATCCAGTGTTATTATTCACGCTCTGAAACATCTGGCGGACATACCGGATAAAATTAAATTGCTGTCCGCAAACATCACTGATTCCATACGCAAACTTAAAACGGAAATACTAGAAGAAACCAATGTCAGCCTTGATGTCGAAGAGGCGCTTATTGCCCTCAGCATCAGCGCTACAACAAATCCTGCCGCCGAACTTGCCTTGGAAAAATTAAGAGACCTCCAAAATTGCGAAATTCACATGACTCATATTCCCACGCCCGGCGACGAGGCCGGACTCAGGCGCATGGGCGTAAACCTGACTACCGACCCCGTTTTTTCCACGAACAATCTGTTTATTACCTGATTTATTTTACCATGTTGATTCCGCAGCGTTTTTTCAACGCCTTGATGTCGGAGTCAGATAGTTCCGGGTTTTCGGAATTAATCAGACGGTACATGATGGCCTTTTCATCATTGCTGTGCGGCAAACCCAACGCATGTCCCAATTCATGCGCCAAAACACGAATCAACCTTTCTTCGCTCTGATACAAATAAACAGTAATAGATTCTTTTCCGGCTTTTTTTTCGTAAAAACCTTCGCCATACTCCGGCCCCAGATTTTCGGCCGTATTTTTATGCTCGATCAGATCAAGGTTATAAGTCGCGGCTATTTCGTTGATCACCACAACAATGCTGTTTAGCGTTTCGGCAATTTGCTTAATTTCCTGCCGGCGTGACTCCAGTTCTGCATTTATAGATTCCAGTTGTTCTTTCTCCTGCATTAATTTATTATAACTGCCCGCCGGGGCTCCACCGCGTTGCTGCCAGAACCTGTTCTCCTCATTGAATACCAGCACACGTCTGTTATAAGAGTCCGTCTCATCTTTTAACATTGCGCTTTTACGGTCGTATTCTTCCTTGACATACTCTAATCTGTGCTTCAATTCGTCATAGGCGTCTTTTGTTCGATCAATTTTATAATTGAGGTTTTTGAGACGATCCGTCGCTTCCTGACGATAATCGTAAACAAGATTAACAACGATCGCGCCGTTAATCTCTTCTTTAAATAGTTGCGTTGCTAGCGCTTTATTCCAGATTTCTGCCGCAATATTTACGGCGGTGGCAAACTCGTCGGCGTTTAAACCAAATCTTTCGTCAACATCGCCTATTCTGTAGGTTAATGGCTTGAGGCAAGGTTTGTTTTTTAAATACGTATATCCAGCAATGAAAACAAAAAAAACCAGCAGAGCAATTATTGCCGTGCTGGTTTTTGTATTAGTTTTGCTCATTATCCGCGATCCGCCGCAAAGCCGGGCTTATTTTCCCACTTGTTCCTTGGCGTCGTCAAGCATTTCACCGATACTGCCGGGGACTTCTTTGCCTTTTTTAAATAACGCTTTCAGATCCTGATACATATCTTTGCTTTTTTGAGATATTTCTTCCACTCCGGCGCCAATGGTATCCATTGTTTTTTTAATATTATTGGGGTCTTTTATAAAAAAGAAGCCGCCGACGGCAAAAAGAACAAGCAGAATAACCAATATAATTTTAATTAATTTTTTAAAAACAACATAAAGGAAGATAATTAGAAAAAATACTATGAGCATTATCAGCACTGACGGGTGCTCGCTTATAAATGCGATAATGGCGTCCATTTTCACAACCCCCTTGCGTATTTTTATTTTTCCTTATCTTATTTTTGGGCGGAAATCCATCGTTATTTAACCTTGACAAACATACCTATGGCAATTACATTCCTGCGCAATATCAATTTTTTTCGGATCGTTTCTGAATTTATAATTCCGCGGGTGATTTGTTTGAAAAAATCAGTAAGTCAACAAAAAGTTGCCATCGCTACACTGGGCTGCAAGGTCAATCAATACGAATCAGCCCAGCTTGCGCAGGTTATGCGCCCTGATTTGGTTATTGTTCCCTTTAGCTCTTTTGCCGATATTTATATCATTAATACTTGCACGGTAACCGCTCAGGCTGATTTCCAATCCCGACAACTTATCCGTCGCGCCCGGAGACAAAACCCACAAGCTAAAATCATTGTCACGGGATGCTACGCGGATACTTCCCCTGCGGAAATTAATAATATCGAAGGCGTCAGTATTGTCTTGGGAAATAAACAAAAAAATCTTATCCCGCATATAATAAACAACGGCTGGCAAGTAGGAAAATACCCACCCAGCGCTGCCCGCGTTATTCGCGATAATTCAGAGCTTTTGCCCCTTAAACATTTTTACGGCCACACACGGGCTTTTCTGAAAATACAGGATGGTTGTGATTCTTATTGCAGTTACTGCGTTATTCCCTACGCGCGGGGAGAAAAACGCAGCCTGCCTGCGTCAGAAGTTCTCAATTCCCTGGATGTTCTTATCAAGAATAATTACCGTGAAATAGTTTTGACAGGCATTCATCTGGGGGCGTATGGTCAAGATCTTTCGCCGCGGACGGATCTGGAAACTCTCCTGCAGGAAATAATTTTCGCCAATGTATCGTCAAGAATTCGTCTCAGCTCAATTGAACCGCTTGAAATTAGCGATAAGCTTTTACGGCTTATCTCAGCAAACAAAATTATTTGCCCTCACCTGCACATACCGCTGCAAAGCGGGGATGATAATATTCTGCGCCTCATGAACCGTAATTATGACAGTTCTTATTACCGTTCGTTGATTAACAATATTGCGGCCTCGGTTAAGAATATATGTCTCGGCGTGGATGTTATGGTAGGTTTTCCCGGAGAGGGAGAGGAAGAGTTCAAAAACACTTATCAATTGCTTGAAGGCCTCCCCGTTTCCTATCTTCATGTATTTCCTTATTCCGACAGACCAGGCACAGCGGCGGCGAAGTCGGCCGCTAAAGTCCCGGAAAAAATAAAAAAGGAACGCGCCTTAATCTTGCGCGGCTTGGGCGCGCGTAAAAAAGAATTTTTTGCGTCGCGCTTTTTAGGGGAAAAAATGCAGGTTTTAATCGAAAAAACAAAAGATAAAAAAACTGGTTTTTACAAGGGTTTTTCCGATAATTACCTGCAGGTACTGCTTCCCGATGCTGATGCTTCTTTGACAAATAGTATTATTGAGGCGCGGGTTGATAAATATTCAGAAGGCAAGCTTTATGGACAGATTATTTCCAGATAAAAAAAGAATGAACGCTCTAAATAATTTCGCCCAATCCTTGCCCTACCGTTTTCGGGATATTTCTCTGCTGAATACGGCTTTTGTTCATCGCACTTACCTCAATGAAAATCCACTCTATCCCTCAAAGGATAATGAACGTTTCGAGTATTTAGGAGACGCTGTTTTGTCGCTTTCAGCCACTAATCTCATCTGCAAGAAATTTCCACTCCTGCCGGAAGGAGCGTTGACCAAGATACGTTCCGCCGTGGTCAACGAAAAATCACTGGCGCTATTGGGGAAAAAACTTAGCGTTGGTGATCACCTTTTGATGGGACGCGGCGAGGATAAATCCGGTGGAAGAGATAAGGCATCTATCCTGGCAAATACCATGGAAGCTGTTTTCGCCGCGATATTTCTTGATGCAGGATTTGAAAAAGCTGATAAAGTGATAAATAATTTGCTGGAGCCGATTTTATCCGATACCGAATTAATAGGGAGGTGCTTTGATTACAAAAGCGCGCTGCAGGAATTTTGCCAGAAAGCACATAAAACAAAACCTCATTATGAAGTGCTTGACCGATCCGGTCCTGAACATAACGTCACATTTAAAGTTCGCCTGACCGTTGAAGGAATACTTACACAAAATGGTTTAGGCAAAGGAAAAAAAGAGGCGGAAAAAAACGCGGCGGAAAAAGCCTGGAATAAACTTCACGGCGTTGAGTAAATATTTATGGCATATAATTCAAACAAACCGATGATTATCCCCATTTTCATCATGAATATGGGCTGCCCGCACACGTGTATTTTCTGCAACCAAAAAATCACCGCGGGTAATCATCCCGCCGAAATAACTAAAGAGGTTTTTGACAAGATAATTCAGAATCATCTGGCCACGGCGTGTGAGACAAAAAAAGTGGAAATAGCATTCTATGGCGGAAATTTTACGGGCATTTCCGAGCCGGAACAAGAACGGCTTCTTTCCTGGGCTAATTATTACATTCATAAAGGCCTGGCGCAGGAAATAAGAATCTCTACGCGCCCCGATTATATATCCCCCGCTTACCTTAAAATACTAAAAGAATATAACGTCGCTACTGTGGAGATAGGAGCGCAGTCTTTTGTTGACGATGTTCTCAGATACGCGCAGCGCGGACACGACGCGGCATGTGCAGAGCAAGCGGTAAAGCTTCTGAAAGAAAACTCTTTTCATACATGCCTTCATTTGATGGCCGGCCTACCCGAAGATACGGAAGACGGTTTTTTATATTCCCTGAATAAGGCTATCGCATTAAAACCGGATATGGCCAGAATCAGTCCCACGCTTGTTCTGAAGGATACAACTCTGGCGCAACTCCACGCTCAAGGCGCTTATACTCCGCTCGACCTTAATAATGCCGTATCTCTATGTCGCGTGGCTTTGGATAGATTCAGTGCGGCCGGAATCCGTATTATCAGATTCGGCCTGCATATTACTAACGAAATGAGAAATAACAAAGAGGTTATCGCCGGCCCTCTTCACCCCTCATTAGGCGATCTTGTATACGCTGATTTTTTTTGCCGAAAAACTTTAGCCCTTCTTAGGGCACTGCAAATTAACACAAAAACTATACATATTATATTATCTTCATCTGATGTTGCTGTTTTGCGCGGCGTTAAAAACAGCAATTTGGCATATCTGCAATCTCTTTATCCATTTTCAAGCATCTCCCTCGATTCCACCCAATATTTTAAACGAGGCGAAATTTCCATTTACGCGGATAACCAACACGTTGTACATACCAATTTCTGCGCGGCCGCGGCAAATTATCAGATGGAGGCTCATTAACATGTTCAGGTCGGGCTTTATCAGCATTTTAGGGCGACCCAACGTCGGCAAATCAACTTTTTTTAACGCTGTTTTGGGGGACCGGATTTCTATTGTGACCAATAAGCCTCAGACAACGCGAAACCGTATCACGGGCATAAAAAATTATCCGGACGCCCAGATGATATTTCTGGACACGCCGGGCATCCATAAACCGAAAACCGCGCTCAACCGCGCTATTGTTCAGGCCGCAACCGAGACAATTTCCGATGCCGATATATTGCTGATGCTCGTCGAAGCGCATTCAGAGGTTCATCCTCTTGATTTACGGCTGATTGATTCCCTAAAAGTAGCACAGGCGCCGGTATTTTTGGTAATAAATAAAATAGACCTAATACAAAAAACGCTTCTTTTGCCTCTTATCGATAAATTTCGCCAGTTGTATGATTACAAAGAAATATTTCCGATAAGCGCCCGCACGGGAGAAGGCCTACCCGAACTTCTTGAAAATATTAAAAATGTTCTTCCGGAAGGTCCGCAGTTGTTCCCGGAGGACATTCTCACGGATGCTACGGAACGCTTCATAGCCGCGGAATTCATCCGCGAGCAGATAACTTTTCTTACCAAACAGGAAATACCTTATGCCAGCGCCGTCGTCGTGGATTCTTTCAAAGAAGACGAAGAAAAAAACCTGATACATATCAGCGCCACCATCAACGTGGAAAAGGATTCGCAAAAAGCCATCATGATCGGCAAAAAGGGGGAGATGCTCAAAAGCATCGGCTCTGAAGCCAGAAGGCGCATGGAAAATCTCTTCGGCGCACGCGTCTTTCTCGAACTCTTTGTGCGTGTAAAGAAAAACTGGACAAGTTCTGAGCGAATGCTAAGGGAATTTGGCTTGCTTAAGAGATAAAAAATCAATATCATTCAGCAAATCAGAAATTAGGAATTCTTAAATGCCTTCTAAACCTGTTATTGCCATAATTGGCAGGCCGAATGTCGGAAAATCGACCCTCTTTAACCGCATATCCGGAAAACAAAAAGCCATCGTGATCGACGAACCGGGGGCAACACGCGATAGAAATTACATGGACTGCCTATGGCATGACAAAGCATTTACGCTTATCGATACGGGAGGATTTGAGCCTTCTTCCGATGAGTTAATCTTTGTACAAATGCGCGAGCAAACCAATCTGGCCATTGAAGAAGCCGATGTCATAATATTTTTGTTGGACGGACAAGAAGGGCTGACGCCTTCCGATATGGAGATTGCCAGACTGCTGCGCGGCAAAGGAAAAAACGTATTCTACGTGATAAACAAAGTTGACGGAGAAAGACATGTTAATTTATTGCCTGAATTTTACCGTCTCGGCATGGAAACCTTTTATTCTATCTCTGCCCAACACGGCCTGGGTGTAAACGAACTTCTTGCCGATATGACCAAAAACTTTTCGCCCGTTGTTGAAAAAACAAATAGCGACGGCTCTGTGATAAAAATTGCCATCGTCGGAAAGCCGAATGTAGGAAAATCTTCTCTGGTTAATCTGATTAGCGGCAGCCAAAGATCCATTGCCAACCCCACGCCGGGTACAACGCGTGATTCCATCGATATGGAGATAAAAGTACACGGCAAACAATATCTGCTCATCGATACCGCAGGCATCCGCAGGAAAAATAAAATCAGTTTAAAGCTGGAAAAATACAGCGTCGTTCAGGCACTTAAATCAATCAACCGCTGCGATATCGCCCTGGTCTTGATCGACGCCGAGGAAGGAATCACCGAGCAGGACGCAAAAATCGCCGGCCTGGCTTATGAACGCGGAAAAGCCTGCGTCATCGTAGTAAACAAATGGGATAAAATAAAAAAAGACAATTCGACTATCGGAAAATATGTGGAAGACATCAAAGAAAAAATAAAATTCATGGATTTTTCGCCGATAGTATTCATTTCCGCGCTGACCGGCCAGAGAGCGCCGAAAATTTTCCCGCTGATCGATGAAATCTACGCCCAATACACTAAAAGAATCGAAACATCTGATCTTAACGCTTTTTTGGAAACAGCAATAAGAAAAAACCCTCTCCCCCGTTATCAAAACAAGCAGGTGCGTATTTTTTATGCGACACAAGTAAAAGTCAAACCACCATCATTTGTCTTTTTTGTTTCCTCAGCGCGCGGCGTCCATTTTTCATACCGGCGGTACCTGGCAAACCAAATACGCTGCAAATTCAAATTTGAACACGTTCCGCTGCAAATTACCTACCGCAAAAAAAGGTAGTGCTTTTTCAACCGTTAATTAATTATTTGACAGCGCTTCATTATTTCCTTATAAAAAATTAATTATAATCTCAGGAGCTTTTATTGATATTTTTCCGTAATGTCTATCTTTCCTATCTGGATAAAGTCCTTTTCGATAGAATAAATTGGACGATACTTCCGCGCAGTCGCATCGGGCTTGTGGGAGACAACGGCGCGGGTAAAACAACCCTGTTTCGTACTATTCTAAATAAAGTTCAGCCTGATGACGGATTTGTTGAAATTCCGGATAGAAAAGCAAAAAAGATAGGTTATCTTCCTCAGGATCTCGTCGAATTACCCGCCTTGAAAGTAATAGATTATCTCAAAGAGGAAAGCGGCATAGCCCAATTGGAGAATTCTCTTCATAAAATAGAAGAAGAAATGTCTCATATTGCGCCGAATGATCAGAAATATCTGTCTTTGTCTCAAAAATACTCCGATATAATGGCCTTATATAACGCATATGATGGTTATTCTTTTGAAGCCAGGGCCGGTCAAATAATGAAAGGATTCGGCTTTAAGACAGGTGATGCTCAGCGTAATTGTTCAGAATTTTCCGGCGGTTGGAAAATGAGGATTCTCCTTTCATCCATACTTATGACCCGCCCGGATATTATGTTGTTGGATGAACCGACAAACCACCTGGATACTGAAAGCATGGAGTGGCTGGAAAATTATCTGAAAGAATTTGAAGGCACGCTCATTGCCATTTCCCATGATCGTTTTTTCTTGGACAAGATCGCAACGCAAATCGCGGAATTATCTTCCGGCCACATCCGAATATATAAAGGCAATTACTCCTATTACCTGCGTGAAAAAGAAAAACGCCGGGAAGCGCTGTTAAAGGAAATGGAGCTGCAAAGAGCGCAGATAAAAAAATTGAAACATTCGTGGAAAGGTTTCGCTACAAGGCTACTAAGGCATCGCAGGTCCAGAGCCGCCTAAAAATGATCGAAAGGTTCAAAGAAGTAAATCCGGAGACAAAAACAAAAGCGGTAAAAATGAAATTTCCGGAGAGCCAAAAAAGCGCTCGTGAAGTCGTCAGGGCTATTGATCTTGGTCATCATTATCCAAATACCAATGTTTTTTCTCACCTTAATTTTACTTTATACCGAGGCGATAAGGTCGCTTTTGTTGGCATTAACGGCTCCGGCAAATCAACTTTATCCAGATTATTGAGCAAAACGGAAAAGCCGCTTTCCGGAACAATTCAATATGGCGATAATGTAAAAATGGCTTTTTTTTCCCAGGAAAGCGCGGAAAACCTCGATTACGGTAAAACCATCTGGGAAGAAGTCAATTTTGTGCCCACAAAAACTAACGAGCAGGAAAAGCGCGACCTTCTGGGTGCTTTTTTATTTTCCGGCGATGACATTTTTAAGCCTATCTCAGTTCTGTCTGGCGGAGAAAAATCGCGCCTCGCACTTCTAAAAATCATGCTGACGGACACGAATTTTTTAATTCTGGACGAGCCCACCAATCATCTGGATATAAAAACAAAAGATATTTTCCAGGAAGCCCTTCTGCAATATCATGGCACAGTTGCCATTGTTTCTCATGACCGCTATTTTCTTGATTGCCTGGTCAATAAAGTATTTGAACTCAGAGAAGGCTCTCTCATAACTTATGACGGAAATTATTCGTATTTTATCGAAAAACGCCTAGCGCATCTTGAGACATTTCAAGCATCCGAGAAAAATAACGACCAGCAGGCAAAACTTTCTGTATCCTCAAGAAAGAAAGAAAGAAAAAAACAGGATGGTGAAGAAAGAAATAGAATCTACATGATCAGAATCGCCTGGAAAAAAGAGCTTAACGACGTTGAAAACGAGATAAAATCCTTGGAAGACAAGAAGACAGAGCTTGAATCTCTTTTATGCGACCCGCTATTTCTGAAAGACGCCAAGCAGGTGAAAAGCGCACAAATCTCTCTGAACGACATTAATTCAAAACTTGAACAATATTATCATAAGTGGTCGGAATTAGATAATAATTATAACAGCCTGAAAATTCCCACCTGATGTAATCAATCTTTTGTCATGCTCCGTCTAAAACAGGTTTTTCCATATTTTCAAACCACGTGGATGGATCTGTTAAAAACTGTTCTGTATCCCTCAAAGAAAGCAGGTGCTGGCGCTCAACATTGGCCAATAATTGAAAGAATGCTTTTTCTTTAAGATCTGTGCTTTGCTTTTCCAGTTTTGTATAAAGAGATACACCTCTGGCTTCGAAATCTATCGCTGTTCGAATAGCTTTTAAATCTTCATCGTTACCGGCAATCTTGGCGGCTTTTTTGCCCGCCATCGCTTTTAATATGCTTGCCGTCAAGGATTTTTTTACGCGCAGGGGCACTGTTTGAGGCCATTTCTTTTGCTGCTGCCATTTTTCATGAAGCTTCTTCAGCATTTCATAGTGCTCTTTTTCCTCATCGGCAATCTGCTTAAACATGTTTTTCCCGGCCATATTTTTTGTTCTGCGCGCGTTTGCCAGGTAAAATTCTCTTTCTTTCTGCTCATTCTCCAACGCGAATTCCAACGCGCTTATTCGTTTATCCATTTACACTTATCCCCCCACCTGTTTGTTCAGCTGCGTTTCCTTGTTTAGTAACATTATAGATAATATTTTCAATTAGAGCAACACGTTTTTCTTTGGCGATACCGATATCTTAAATTATTTTCAGCATCAAAGATCCGACATATATTCCGCTACATTGTTGCACAGATCCGAAATACGCTCCAGATGCAGCAGCATTTCGACAAATATCGGCCCTGCTTCCGGGTCGCAAAGACGCTTATGAAACCTTTCCAGATGATTATCTCTTGCTTCCTTCACCCTGATATCAACTTCCTCTTCTCTTGCTATGACATCCATGTACTTTTTGTCGCTCGGTTGCCGGATTATAGATACCGTGTCTTCAAAATTTGAGCTGACCAAGGCGATTATTTCCTTTAATTCATTCTCGCCGCAGAGACTGAATTTTATATCATGATTATCTTTTTGCCTGGCAAGATCGCTTATATTCAATACATGCCTGCCGATTCGTTCAATATCATTCGTCATCGCCGTGTACGAAAATACTTTCTTCGAATACGCGGGAGAAAGCTCCTGAGCCGATATCTTCCATAAATACTGCACTACTTCTTCCCTGATATTATTGACTACCATTTCTATATAAAATAAATCTTTTTCCTTTCCCTCTTTGTAATTATGCACCATCACGAGGCACATCAAATACATTTTATTAACAAGATTAATTTGTCGATTAATTTCTTTGAATACATTATCTAACGCTTTTTTGGGGTTATAAACATCTCTCCCATCAAGATACTCCGGCCAGACCGAAAGCGTCTCATCATCACCGGGCATTATTTTATTCATGAATGACGCAAACGGTTTAAGCGCGAAAATAAACAACAATACAATAACCAGGTTGAGCAAAAAATGGGCTAAGGCTATCTGCTGCGCGGCATTGCGGGAAATCAATTCTATTACGGAAATGAATTGCGGCAATAAAATAAAACAAAAGGTAATTCCAGCCGCTTTGAATATTAGATGAGCCACGGCTGTTCTTTTTGCACTTTTCGAGGCGATCGTACCGGCCAATAATGCAGTTATAGTTGTGCCGATATTTGCGCCCATTACCACGGGCACGGCATTATGCAAAGACACAATTTCCTGCTGCGCGAGAAGAACCATGATGCTGATCGGAATCGCGGAAGCCTGCACTACGGCAGTCACCGTAATTCCCGCCACTAAGGCAAGAAGAGGATTTTGGGCGTTAATAAATAGTTCCAGCAGCCGTGGCGATTGCTTGACCGGCTCCACAGCTTTGCTTACCAATTCCAGCCCGAAGAAAATCAGACCAAAATAAAAAAGCAATTCGCCCGCGGTTTTCCATTTATCTTTTCCTACCAGCCATAATATTCCGCCCAGTGAAATAATGACGGGGGAAATCTCCGTGAAACGCCAGACAACCAATTGCACGGTCAACGTCGTGCCGATATCCGTACCCAGAATTATGGCCAATGACTGAGAAAAGCTTATCAGTCCGGCGCTGACCAGGCCAATGGTAAGAACAGTGGCGGCGGAAGAACTCTGGAAGAAAACCGTTGAAATAATGCCCGCCAACAAACCAGAAGCCGGCTTTTCAACCAGGTATTTTACATATTGCTTGATGCGGACGTTAATCAAAAGCTGCGCGCACGCGGAAAGACGCAACATACCGACGAGAAAGAGAATTATGCCGCTTGCCGCAAGGATTATTTCACGCATTGAGTTATATTAGAATCCCGTATATCGTATATTTTATTGCTTAGTCGATCTTCTTAAACATCCTGCCTTTGGCGCCGCATACGGGACACGTATCGGGCGGTTCTTTTTCTGAAGTGTAACCGCAAACAGGGCATACATAATAACTATATAAGTCCTGTTTCTTATCCAAATTTTCCAGCAAATGCCTGTAAAGACCGGCATGAACTTCTTCCACAGCGTTGGCAAAAGAAAATGACCTTTCGGCTTCTTTGTCGCTTTCCTGTTTTGCCGCTTCGATCATTTGCGGATACATATTCTTAAATTCGTGCGTTTCGCCAGCGATTGCTTCCTCGAGATTCTCTTTTGTGGAACGTATTCCTTTCATCGCGCGTAAATGGGCAAGGGCGTGTACCGTTTCCGCCTCTGCTGCGGCACGAAAGAGCCGCGCTACCTGCGGGTAACCTTCCTGATCAGCTTTGGCGGCAAAAGCCAAATACTTCTTGTTTGCCTGCGCCTCACCGGCAAAAGCTTCTTTTAACGCATCTTTCGTTTTGGACATTCGTTGCTCCTTTCATTATTATTTTAATTTCATGTTGAAGGTTGATATTTTTCCGGTATCCGTTTCCTTGATCTGCAGACGCAAAACTTTAGCCGATTTTGCCTCACCGGGATAAAAAATGTAGCCATAAGCCAGCTCTCCCGGCTTCACTGCTCTGTACTGCAAAGATCTCTGCTGAAGATCCTTTTTTATTTTTCCCTGTATTTCCTCATAATGCTGCCCCGCTCCATATGCGCCTCCGGTAACAGCGCCCGCGGCCGCGCCAATAGCAGCGCCTTTGCCTATCGCTTCACCGACGCTTGTTCCTGTAACGATCCCAATAGCCGCGCCAATTACCGCTCCCGCCGCGCCCATTAATAATCCGCCTTTTACGGCTTCCGGCATTACCCTTCCTAATTCTGTCTGTTTTGATATGCGCTCATAAGCAAGCGCCTGATCAAGTATCGGCCATACATAGCCATCGTCATCGATGAGAAATGTCTGCTCAGCGATGATAATCAAGGAATGTGAGCTGCGATTATCAAAAACAACCTGTACCGGAAGAATCCCTCCGGAGCGTATGTCAAAGCCAAAGGCATCTTTTGCCGAGCGGGAATCTACAAAAGCGCGCGCGGAAATGAGCGCGCCGTCAATGTTAATCGCATTGGGGCTGCTTTCAGGCAACTGAAAAGGCGCAACTTGCCTTTCATATGTCGCGCATCCTGTGATTATATATATTGCACAACTTACGATAAGTACGGACCAATATTTTTTTAATGTCTTCATTATCTCCTCCTCCCAAATTTATAGCCCTTATGATATTTTGTGATTATTATAATGACAAATTTGTGTGAAAACCACAAGCGCAATCCTGATTTTTCGGCCTTTCAGTGCTGATTACAAAAAATATCATCAATTTTTCATTGACATTAACTTTAAATACTTGTTATAAATCAAAATATTTTGAGTTTCGAATACCGTAGAAACATTAAACGCCTGACCTGACTATTTACGATTGATGAGGTAATGTTTTGAGGGAAGAAGACTCGATTGCTGCTGCTACTGCCGGCACAAACAGTTCCCTGCTTGTTTCTGATTTTTTCCCTTTCCGCCATCGGGAACTTTTAAATGCTCCGGCCACAGGGCATCCCTGGGATCAGAAAAAGCTTGTCAATAAGTTAAACTATCTTAATTTTATCGAAAGTTTCGCCTTTCTTATTGTTTGTGAAAAAAACAGCGACAAATTTTACTTATTAAAAGTGTATCCCCAGCCATGCGTAAAAAATGAGTTAACCTGTCGTGTAAACGTTCAAAGCTTTCTTTCCAACATTGTAGATTACAGTATAGAATATTTGATGATCGATGATGGCCTAAATGCAATTCTTGCGCCTGTTAATTGTGTATCCGCACAACACAATGTTATAAAATTATCTTTGCCTGAAAATTGTCAGGTTAAAAAATTGCATAAAACCAGACGTTACTACTGCAAAGATGTCTTTTGTGAGCTTGTTCAGGGTAGCTTCAAAGCGCGCGGAAGATTGATTGATTTTACTCCTACGGCCTTTAGCATCCTGCTGGATAATTTGCCTGACGCAGAATCATTTCTTGATAATAGGCGGGTTGAATTAACTCTTTCTAGCGGTAATCAAAAATTCTTTACCGGACCCTGCAAGATCATCCGTGACAGTGTAAATTCCGATAAATTAATTGTCCTCACACCGGAAATTGCGCATCTGGAGCGTTTTCCCAAAAGAAAAATGCGCAATCCCCGCCATATTATAAAGCCTTCTTTTATTTTAAGATTTAATCACCCTCTCTTTCAAAAAAAAATAGAAAGAGACATTCAGGATATTTCCACGGCGGGATTTTCCATCATGGACACCCCGGAAGAAGAAGTCCTGATACCCGGTTTACACATACCTGAGGCAACTATTCTTTACGCCGGCGTTTTAAAAATACCTTGTTCTATTCAGGTTTTATACAGGCGTGAAGACAAAAACAATAATTGCGTATATCTCGGCCTTACCATCACCGACATGGATTTAAAATCATATACCACTTTAAACCATATTTTAGGCACATACGTAGACAGCAGCGCTCGGGTATCCACGGAAGTTGACATGGACGCGTTATGGGAATTCTTCTTTGATACCGGATTCATATATGGAGAAAAATATGAACATCTGTATTCATATCGTGAAGATTTCAAACGCACTTATGAAAAGTTATACCAAGGCGACCCCGAAGTTGCCAGGCATTTTATATATGAAAAAAACGGCAAAATATACGGTCATATTGCCATGATTCATGCTTATGAGCCAACTTGGATAATTCATCATTTTTCCTCCCTTCCTTTTCAAAGTAAAGTGCCTGCTTTATCTATCCTTAAAGAACTTACATTTTTCACAAATGGTTTCTATCGTTTACCATCATCACCTATGAAATATGCCATAACCTATTATCAACCTGATAATAAAATCGTGGATAAAATATTTGGTGGTTTTACCGAATATTTGAAGGACAAAAAAGGTAGTTCTTTAGATTTATTTTCATATACTTTGCTTCAAAAAAACGGTAGCTTATTTTCACTACCCGCAAAATGGGTTTTACGGAATTATGTTTCTTCTGATCTTATATTCATCAAATCCTTTTATAATAATATCTCTGACGGTTTATTAATTGAAACCATAGGATTCGATAGCAACCCAAAGCATTTAAAAAACTCTTTTGCTTCACACGGTCTTTTAAGGGACTATAAAATATTTTGTTTAGAGTACTGTGGCAGACAAATTGCCTTTTTTATAATTAATAAAAGCAACCTGGGATTAAACCTATCAGATTTGATTAATTGCATTAAAGTAATAATAATAGATGAAAATCAACTGCCTCTAAATATATTCATTTCAACTGTTAATAATCTAATCAATCATAACTATAATGAAGAAAATGTACCGTTGCTGGTATTTCCTTCAAGGTATCTGTCTGACAATGGTTATTACGTAAACAAATTCTACAGGATGTGGGCATTAAAGACGAATGACATATACCTCGACAAATTTACAGAATATATGAACTTAAAATTCCGCATGAAATATGGAAATTAAAATGGAAAATCGTCCTTTATATAATAGTCTAATAATTAAAACATATATTGAATTTCTTGGCAAATATTATCCGGATTTGAATATTAATGACCTGCTAGAATACGCTGAAATTACAAATTATGAAATTGAAGATATAGGACATTGGTTGACCCAAAAACAAGTTAATCTTTTTCAGGAATACGTTGAAAATATCACAAAAAATTCAAACATTTCCAGAGATGCGGGTAGATATATATTATCTACGGATTCCTCAAAAATTCTTCGAAATTCAATCTCCAGCTTTCTGGCGCCCTATACCGTATATTGGTTTATTGAAAAAATTGCATCCCTTTTATCTCGCCATTTATCTATTAAAAGCAATAGACTGGCGGCAAATAAAATAGAGCTAATCACAAAACCACTTTCTTTTGTTAAAGAAGAACCTTTTCAATGCTTAAATCGCATTGGAATGTTTGAAGCGGGCGCAGAGGTCTTTACTCACAAATACGCACACGTTGAACATCCAGAATGTATTCATAACGGTGGCAATCAATGTCGCTATATCGTTTCATGGGAACAACCGAAATCTTTGATTTGGAAAAAAATCGGCAACTACGCCCTGATAATATCTTTTATATCTTCAATTCTTTTATTTAAATATCTGCCAATTTATCAATACGTTATATTAATTTTAGGCTTAATCCTTATATCTCTATCTTTTATTTTATACGGTAATATAAATTATAATAATGATTTAAAAAAATTACTATCAGATCAAGGTAAGGCCTCTGATAAAGCGATTGAGCAAATTAATATTAGATACAATGAATCTCTGCTTATTAAAGAAATTGGCGAAACTTCTGCCAGAATCCTTGATCTAAAAGATCTGTTAAATTTTACCTCTTCTGCGCTGCAAAAACACCTTCAATTTAAACGTGGCATGTTAATGTTAGCAGATCCTGAAAAAACCAAGTTAATATATATGGCTGGCTATGGTTACACTCCGGATGAAGAATTAGTTATTAGAAATACTAATTTTAGTCTTAGCAAAAATGAATCTCGTGGCGTTTTTCATTTAGCATTTCACCAGCAAAAGCCATTTATCGTTGATGATATTGACAATATCAAGGATGATATTTCTGAAAGAACTATGAATTATATCAAATCATTAAGAGTAAAGTCATTCATTTGTGTACGAGCTATAGTCAATAGTTGTGTATTGAGAATTTAGGCGGCGATGCGTTTTTCTTCAATACCATTAATGAATTTAACTCCTTTTACAACATCAGCCAAGCGCTG
>Ga0116146_1001208_pt1 | contig 27523 bp, 22 predicted proteins | sample AD_JPNHG2_MetaG_FD_89748 | JGI IMG/M metagenome (GOLD analysis project Ga0116146, IMG submission 89748) | Active sludge microbial communities of municipal wastewater-treating anaerobic digesters from Japan - AD_JPNHG2_MetaG | ecosystem: Engineered > Bioreactor > Anaerobic > Digestate | place... | reverse complement strand
GCGCTCCATCCGTCATCCAGGCGCAGCGGATGGCGGCCGGGCCGTTGGTGGCGGGGTCCCAAGCCCCGCGGATGATCGTCTGGTCCGGCCCGTTCACACTGAAGACCTTCAGCGGTTTGTCCACCACCACGCGGTTGGTCAGGCCGTCGCCCATGGCCTTGCCGCCTGCGGCGTAAATCCCGTCAGCCACCAGAACTTCGTCGCCCGGGTCGGCGGCGTCTATGGCGGCTTGAATGTTCGTTGCGGCATCAGACCAACTGAGGAAGGGCGGGAGGTGGCCGCCAGTGAGCGACACGTAACGCGTGGCGGTGTTGCCGGGGAGCAGGGGGCCAAGCCAGAGCAGCAAGGCCAGGAGTCGTGGGGAGAGCTTCCTCATAATGCCAAAACGTGGTTCATGTTCTCAGGTCTGCCGGCCCGTCCGCGACGGACCGCCGTGTTCCGGCTCCTTTTATGCCAAAAGCCGGACCGGGTGTAAAGACACAAAGCCACGCGCTTTCCCGCGCAGCCGGTGCGGCCGAAAGCCCGATGCCGGCGGCTGGCGACTGCGGGGCGGCCGGCCTCAGCGTGCCCGGGCGGGTTTATATAACTCGACGTGAACGTCGTTGCGTTGCGCCGGTCCCGGCGTGCTGCGGCCCTGGGCAATGTACCGCTCCATCAAGTCCGTCAACCGCCGCGTCAGCTCCGGCCGGGCCGCCTGGAGATTGTGGGTTTCCCCGGGGTCCGCCGCCAGGTTGTAGAGTTGCACCGGCGGCAAGCCCTTCTCTGCGGGGGAACCGGGTTTTGGGTTGCTCCACCCGCCCGAGCCCGGGCAGAAGATCAGTTTCCAGTTGGCCTGGCGGATGGCGAAGGACCCGTTGATGGAGTGATGGACGGTGGCTTCGCGAAGGGGCGGGGTGTCTTTCCCGAGGAACGCCGGCAGCAGGCTCACGCTGTCCTCGCCGGCGTTGGGGGGAAGGGGGGTTCCCACGAGTTCGGCGCAGGTGGCCAGCAGGTCCGTCAGGCAGACCGTCTGGGTGTTGGTCGAGCCGGGACGGATTTTGCCGGGCCAGCGCACGATGAAGGGGATGCGATGGCCCCCCTCGAAGATGTCGGCCTTGGTGCCGCGGAAGATGTGGCTTGGCTGATGGCCTTTGGCGGCCAGTTCCTCCATTTTGGCGGCGGGGGAGCAGCCGTTGTCGCTGGTGGCAATGACCAGCGTGTTGGAGGCGAGCTGATGGCGGTCGAGGGCGGCGAGGATTTCGCCGACGGACGCGTCGGTCTGCATCACGAAATCGGCATAGACATTGAGCCCGCTGCGTCCGCGCCACTCGGGAGTGGGTTCGCACGGCGTGTGGGGCGAGGTGAAGGGAACGTAAAGGAAGAAGGGACGTCCGGCTTGCGCCTGCGCCGCGCGCCGGCCGAGGTACTCGACCGCCTTGCGGGTGAGGGTCGGCAGCACCTCCATCGCCTCGAAATCCGCCGCGGCCGGGCCGGTCCGAATCCAGGTTTTTTCGGTGGCCGGGAGGCTGGTCACGCGGTCATTTTCGATGAACACAAAGGGCGGCATGTCCAGCGAGGCCGAGATGCCAAAGTAATAGTCGAAGCCGAGCTGAGTCGGGCCGTTGCGGATGGGCTGTCGGTAGTCAATGCGCCGGGAGTCCCCGTCGCGGGCGAGGTTGCCGCCGGATGGCAGGGGCCAGTCCAGGCCGAGATGCCATTTGCCGATGCAAGCGGTGTGATAGCCGTGGCGCTGGAGCAGGGCGGGAACGGTGAGGCGGTCCGGCGCAATCAGGGGTTTGGAAAATCCGTTCAGCACGCCGTTTTGGAGGCGTGTGCGCCAGCTATAGCGACCCGTCAAAATGCCGTAGCGCGTGGGCGTGCAAACCGAGGATCCGGAATGGGCGTCGGTGAAGACCATTCCCGCCGCGGCCAGCCGGTCCAGGTGCGGGGTGGGGATTTTCCCGGCCGGGTTGAAATAGCGGATGTCGCCATACCCGAGGTCGTCGCAGAGCAGATAAAGGATGTTGGGGGCTGAGGAGGGTTGGGGTGCTGGTTCGGCGCCCGGGGCGGCGCTGGGGGCGGTCCCCGTTAGAGACGAGTCCCGCGGAGCGGGGGCCAGCCAGCCGAGGGATACCAGGAAATCATCCACCGCCATGAGCGTCTCGCGATAGAAGCGGTTTTGGTTGCGGCCGAAGTTGAAGAAGCCATGGGGCTGGCCCTCGTAAATGCGGGTTTCGCATCGCGCTCCGGCGCGCTGCATGGCGTCTTGAAACGCGCGGAGGGTCGCAACCGGAACCAGGTTGTCGGCTGAGCCGGCCATCACGATTGCGGGTGGCGCGTTGCTGGTGACATTATGGAACGGGGAAAACTCGCGATACCGCTCGCCGACCCGGTCATGGCCCCAGCCGCCAGGTCCATTATCCAGCACCGGGTTGAACAGCAGCATGGCATTGGCTTTGGCAGACACGGACCGATCCTCGGCGGCATCATCCAGTCCCTCCACCAGCCCGACGAAGGCGGCCAGGTGCCCGCCGGCGGAACCGCCCGCCGACGCGATGCGTTGCGGGTCCACGCCCAATTCCACGGCATGACGGCGGACCCAGCGCATGGCCGATTTGGCGTCCTGGATGCAGCGGGTGGGCAACTCCCGTGACCCGCGCGGCAGCAAGCGGTATTCGACTTCGAAGGTAACCGCGCCGCGCCGCGCCAGGTGCGCCGCCTGGTTTTCAAACTGCCGGGGGTTCCCGCCAACAAAGCCGCCGCCGTGGAAGAACACAATGGCCGGACGCCGGTCCCCCGCCTGCCAGTCGGCGGGTCGCTGCACGTAGAGCTTCAGGTCCCGTCCCTCCACGGTCTTATAGACATGCGCCTGCTCCGCCGCGCACGCCGTCACTACGCCCAGAAGCATGCCCGGGAGCCAGGGCCAGCCGGCCGAAAGCGAGGTTGTCATAACCACCGTCATTGAACCTTCAAGCCCACTCGGTGGCAATTCCTTCCGAAGCCCCCAACGTTCTTCCGCAAATGGCATGACACGAAATCGGCGCAACGATGTGGTGTTTGATCGTCTGGTTTGAAAGCCCGCAATCGGCAGGACGGAACGCCCGCGCCATGGGAGGAGCTTTTTGGCTGCACGAACAAGCGAGTTGTGGTCCGAAATGGGGGTTGGGCCACTGCGTCATTTTGACACGCTGCGGCTAACAAGACTGCGACATTATGACTCATTTTTAGGCCAAGATTCCACGAATAAAAAAGTGTAAGTATTTAATTGAAAGCATGTTGCACAATATTCCATTTCGTGGCATTTGGGATGCTAGATTCAGGGTGGGCGGCTCGGCCGTTCGAGGGAACGGTTTGAGTTCCTCCCACACCTCGACCGGTAATAGAGGCAGACCCGGTTGCGGTGCCTTGAGTATGAACCAGTCTGCATGGAGAAAGGATGATGTGTATGAACGCACTAACTCGCTGGAATCCATTCCGTGAGATGGAAGAACTGCAGCGGCGGATGTCCTCTCTGTTTGACTGGAGCCCATTCCGTCGCAGCTCGCTGACCACCGACGAGGAAACCATCTCCGTGCCCGAGTGGGCGCCGTTGGTGGACATCGCCGAGGACGACAAGGAGTATTTGCTCAAGGTTGAGCTGCCTGAGGTCCAGAAGGATGATGTCAAGGTGACGGTGGAAGGCGGAACTCTCACCATCTCCGGCGAAAGGAAAGCCGAGAAAGAGGAAAAGGGCCGCAAGTTCCATCGGGTGGAACGGTATTATGGCCGGTTTGAGCGCAGCTTCAGCATTCCGGATGACGCCGAGGCCGACAACGTCAAGGCGGAATTCAAGGATGGCGTGTTGCGCGTCCACCTGGCCAAGAGCGAAAAGGCCCGTCCGAAACAAATCGAAGTGAAGGTTGCCTGATCCGCGCGGCCGGAACGCGCCCGGCAGCGCGTTCCCCGCAACGTCATCCCCCCGCCCGGCCTGCTCGCAGCAGGCTCGAGCGGAGGGTTGAACGTTTTCAAGGACCCGGCTGTCTGAAGACTGTTGGAGCGGCCGCGAGGCCGCTCATAGTTGTGGAATCGGAGTGCTGCCGGCCCTGCCTCGTTTTCGAGGCCAGGCCGGTGGTCACTCGGAGCCGAAGCCATTACATGGAGCAACTGGCGCGGCGGCGGCCGGGCAACGGCCGCGGGCTGCGCGCAGAAAAACAGTTGAAGCAATCAAGCATGCGATGAACACGACCGTTAGTCTTGTGAATCTTATGCCGGAAGATGCACAGCGTGACGCCGTGGAACAGAGCCTTGCTGCCATGGCGCCGGCTTCCGCGCGAAATGTCCTGCCAAACCTTCCCACGACCACCCTCCACTCGCCCGGCCCGCCTCGTTTCCTGTCGTTCCGGGACAGGGCGGGGCTGGACGATTGGCTCATGCGGGGCATTCCCGACCTCGATTCACCCCTGGCAGGCTGAGCGGGTGGGCGCCCAGCCCCTCGCGCTGCCCTGCCGGGCTTTTTCTGGCTATTGCCATCGGCGCCGCAGTGCGGTTGACTTGAGTCATGGCCGCACTGCGTCAATGGCTCTCTGCCGGGGTGGCTTGCGCGCTCCTCCTGCCGCCGGGTTTTGCCCGGGGCGCCGGCGGGCTTGCCGCCGCCTCATCGCCGCCTCCCGCGTTTGCCGGGCGGTTCGCTCATCCGCCGCCCGAATCCCGCATTCTTAAGATCATCCACGGCTGGCCGGACGGGCCCGAGGCGCAGGACGCCTTGATCCAGCGGCTGCAGCGGCAGGGATTCGGCGGGGTGGTGTGCAACGTTTCGTTCGACCAATACCTGGAGAGCGACGCCAAGTGGGACGCTTTTGTCCGCGCCGTCCGTGCGGCGAAACAGGCGGGCCTGGCCATGTGGCTCTACGACGAGCGCGGCTATCCGTCGGGCAACGCGGGCGGCCTGGTGCTGCGCGAGCATCCGGAATGGGAAGCGCGCGGGCTGCTGGTGGCCGACCGGGAGTGCGAGGGCGGCCCCCTCGAGCTGGACCTGCCGCCCGGCCAACTGTTCCTCGCGGCGGCCTTTCCGCTTCGGGACGGTCGCATCAGCCTCAGCAACCGCGTGGACCTCGCGTCCCACGCGCGCGACGGCAAGCTGCTCTGGACCGCTCCGGCGGGCCGGTGGCAGGTCCTGGCCATCACCGAAAGCCGCTTGTACGAGGGCACCCATGCCGAGGGCAACCTCCACCAAAACATGCCCTACATCAATCTGCTCCAGCCCGAGCCAACCCAACGCTTCCTGACGCTGACTCACCAACGCTACGCCGAGCGCCTCGGCGGAGACCTCGGCCGTTACTTTGTGGCGACTTTCACCGATGAACCCTCACTCATGAGCTGGTTTTTGAAGCCGATGCCCTGGCGGCCCCTCCCCTGGGCGCCCAACCTCCCGGCCGAGTTCAAACAGCGCCGCGGCTACCCGCTGGACCCATCCGTCGTGCCCGCGCTGATCGCCGACGCGGGGCCGCAGGGAGCCAAAATCCGCCACGATTTCTGGCTGACGGTGGGCGAGATGGTTTCCACCCATTTCTTCGGCCAGATTCAAAACCGCTGCCGGGAATGGAACATCCCGTCGGGCGGCCATTTGCTGGCCGAGGAAGGCCTGGTGGGCCACGTGCCGCTCTATGGTGATTTCTTCCGCTGCGCCCGCCGCCTGGACGCGCCCAGCATGGATTGCCTGACCAGCGTCCCGGCGGAGGTTCCCTGGTTTGTGGCGCGCCTGCTGGCCAGCGCGGCCGAACTCGAAGGACGCCGCGTTGTCATGAGCGAAACCTCGGACCACAGCCAGGTCTGGCGCGGGCCGGGCGACAACCGGCCGAAGCGCATCGTGACCGAGGGCGAAATTCGTGGCACCTGCAACCGGCTCATCGTGTCGGGCGTGAACGCCATCACCAGTTACTACAGCTTCACCGACCTGCCCGACGAGGCCCTGCGGCGCTTGAACGAATGGGTCGGCCGGTGCTGCACCGCCCTGTCCGGCGGCTGCCAGGTCGCCGACATTGCGTTGCTGTATCCGGTGGAAAGCCTCTGGCCGCGGTTTCGTCCCGCGCGCCATTTAACCTCCGATTCCCCCGCCGCCACCGCCATCGAACACACCTGGCGCGCGGCCGCCGACAGTCTCTTCGCCGCCCAGCGCGATTTCACCATCATGGACAGCCGCGCCCTGGCCGAAGCCAAAGTGGACAACGGGGCGCTGGCGCATGGCAGCCTGCGCTGGCGCGTGCTGGTGCTGCCCGCGGCGGACACGCTCCCCAAGGCCGCGTGGGACAACCTCGCGCGATTCGCGCGCAGCGGCGGCGTGGTCATTGCCCTGGGCGCCCTGCCCGCCAACACCGAACACGACTTTCCCTCAGCCGAAATCCAGGCCCTGGGCCGCGAACTGTTCGGCCCGCCGGAAACCGGACCGTCGGTCAAAACGCATGACGGCCAAGGCGCCTGCGTTCGATTGCCGGCGGGGTCGGAGGGACTGTTGCCGCTGGTTCTGGACGGGCTGCTCGAGCGCGACGTCACCGTGCATGCCGCCCGTTCTCCGATCCGGACCGCCCACCGCCGCATCGAAAATCAGGAGGTGTATTTCCTCATCAACGACAGTGCCAAACCGTGGCACGGCGCCGTGACCTTGAGCGCCATCGGCCCGGGCGAGCGTTGGGACCCCGCCTTGCCTGACGTCGTCCAGACCAACCTCGGCCCGAGTGTCAGCCTGAACCTCGCGCCCCATGGCGCCGCGCTGCTGCGCTACCCGGCGGCCCGCCTCCCGCAAAAACGACGCCCGACCGGCGGCCCCCTGCCGAATCTCACCCAGCATCCCGTGCCGCCGGTGCGACCCGACGTCATCAAGGGCGAGTTCGTCCAGGCCGAGGTGGCTCCCGACTCCACCCGCTCGGCCCCCGCCCGACCGGTGTGGCGCGCGGCCGCCTCCCTTACCAAAGGCAAGGTGGACACTTTCCTTTTCCTCCGCTTTCAATTTCCCATTCCGCTGCCCCTCGACGGCGCCGATTGTCTGATTTTTGACGCCTGGGTTCCCGAGGGGCAGCAGACGGGCACCCAGCTTCTGGTCATTCTCCAGGAGGAAGGGGGCGGGGACTTCCTCGCCAGCACCGGCGGCTTGTTAAACGCTGCCGGTCATCACCGCCTGGTGGTGCCGATGAGCCGATTGCAACTGGCCGGCTGGTCGCGGGATGCGGACGGGGAACTGGACCTGAAACGCGTCAGCGACATCCGGGTCGGCTGGGGCGGGTACCTGGGCGCCGAAGGCGAACGCGTCGAGTTCAGCGTTGCTCTCCCCCAGGTCGGCGTCCTTGCCCGGGCCGGCCGGCCTTGAGCCGCAAAGCCCCCCTTGGTTCCGCAGATGCCGACCCGGCCATGCCGGGGGATGCGTCTCAAGCGCGTTGCCGGCGGGGGGCGGCCAGCGCGCGGTCAAAGGGGGCCGCCCGCCTCTGGCGCGCTTCCGCTTTCAAACCGCCCGGCCGGGCAGAGGAATGGGACTTCGTTTTTCATTCCGCCTCGGTTAGAAGTATCCGCACATGAAAGACGCGAAACGCTTCGCCGGTTTAGGTTCGTGCGCGCAGCCGCGTGGCCAAAGTCCGGCATCCGCCTTCACTTCCACCTCCCGGCAGATTGTATCAACCGGCCGCCGGCTGACGGTGAACTTGATTTTCATGGCCCTGATCTTCTGCTCCCGCGCCAACGAGGTCCGCAATGGCGGGTTCGAGCAGGGCATGGAATTCTGGCGGCCGATGTTCCAGCGCGAAAAGGACCGCGGTTCAGTAGCGATAGACAGCGAAGTGTTTCATGGCGGCAAGGCCGCGGCACGCCTCGAGTACCGCGGCGAGAAGGACTGGAGCTTCGAGCCCGAGCTCCGGCTCAAAGTGAAGCCCGGGGACATCATCGAAGCCGAATGCTGGATCAAGGCCGAGGGCGGCTCGGAGGCGACGCTGGCCTTTTCCACCTGGGACGAGTCCGGCCGGAACTTGAGCTGGGCCGCCGCCGCGCACGGCAACGAGCAGGGGCAGGACTGGCGGCGGGTTCGCTCCCGTATGATGGCCGGTCCCGGCGTTGCCGAGGTTCAGCCCCGCCTGTTGGGCCAGGGACCCACGCGGGTGTGGATAGACGACTTCACCGCCACGCGCAAAGGCAATGTGCTGGCGGGGCGCGGCCCGGCGCCGCGGGAGGGTGGCCGGCTGACCAATGGCTGTCTGGTGGCGGTGTTCGAAGCGACCAACGCCACGGTGTCGGTGGCCGATTTGCGCTCGGGCCACACCTGGCGGCAGGCGCCGTTCTCGCGCGAGTTCATGATTGCGCAGGCCGGCGTGCGGGAGGCGGCGTGGCAATGCCGCCTGATTCACGGCAATTCGGGACTGGAAATCCACGCGACGTTCCGTCTTGAAGGCGAGCTGCCGGAACTGGTCTGTGAGCTCGAGGCGTCGGGCGAACTGACCGCGGCGCTCCCGTTCCCGCATCCGTTCATCAGCCAGGCGGGGGACTTTCTCGTGGTGCCCATGAACGAAGGCATTTCCTACCCGGTCGAGGACCCCGGCATCACTCCGATGCGCCTCATTGCCTACGGGGGACATGGCATCTGCATGGCGTTTTACGGATGCACCGATGGCGACCGCGGCCAGATGGCCATTTTGGAAACGCCGGATGACGCCGCCATTCGGATTGACCGGCTGGCGGGCCGCCTGGCCATCGTTCCGGAGTGGGAGGCGCAGAAGGGCGCGTTCGGCTACACCCGGAAATTGCGTTACGTCTTTTTCGAGCGCGGCGGCCACGTGGCGATGGCCAAACGCTACCGTGCACACGCCAAAGCGGCGGGGTTGTTCAAAACCCTGGAGCAGAAACGCCGGGAAAACCCTCACGTGGACCGGTTGATCGGGGCGGTGAATGTCTGGTGCTGGGAGCGGGACGCGGTGGCGCTGGTGCGCGAGCTCAAGGCGGCGGGGATTGACCGCATTCTGTGGAGCAACCGCCAGTCACCGGAGAACCTGAAAACCTTGAACGAGCTCGGCGTGCTCACCAGCCGCTACGACATTTACCAGGATGTCATGGACCCGGCCAACTTCCCCAAGCTCCGTTACGTCCATGGCGACTGGACCACCGCGGCCTGGCCGCGGGACATCATCCGAAAAGCGAACGGCGACTGGATTCGCGGCTGGGCGGTCGAGAGCAAGGACGGCGGCATGATCCCCTGCGGCGTGATTTGCGACCGGCGGGCGCTGGATTATGCGCGCGAGCGGATTCCGGCCGAACTGGCCACCCATCCCTACCGCTGCCGGTTCATTGACACCACCACCGCCGCGCCGTGGCACGAGTGCTACGATCCCGCTCATCCCATGGCGCGCACCGAGAGCCGGCGTTGGAAGATGGAGCTGCTGCGCTATGTCTCCGAGGAGTGCGGCCTGGTCATGGGGTGCGAAACCGGCCATGACGCCGCCGTCCCCTATCTGCACTATTTCGAGGGAATGCTCAGCCTCGGGCCCTACCGCGTGCCCGACTCCGGCCGCCGCATGCAGGTCATCTGGACCAACGTCCCCGAACCGGTGGCCAAATTCCAACTCGGTCACAACTATCGCCTGCCGCTGTGGGAGCTGGTTTATCACGACTGCGTGGTCGCCCAATGGTATTGGGGCGATTACAACAACAAACTGCCCGCCTTGTGGGACAAACGCGACCTGTTCAACGTGCTTTACGGCACCCCGCCCATGTTCATGTTCGACCGCAAGCTGTGGGACCAAAACCGCGAGCGCTTTGTGCAATCCTACCGCAATACCGCCGCCCAAATCCGCGCCGTGGGCTATGCGGAAATGACCGATCACCGTTTCCTGTCGCCGGACCGCGCGGTGCAGCAGACGCGGTTCGCCAACGGGGTTGCCATCACGGTCAACTTCGGGGACCAGCCCTTCACGCTGCCGGACGGGGAGACCGTGGCGGCCCGGGGATTCCTCGTGCGGGAAAAGGCGCTTTGACAAAGCCGGTTTTGGGGCGAGCTTGAGGTGGGATTGAACGTTCTGCGCTGGCGGACGTCAAAGCAGCAGTAACTTCATCCGGGGTTGCAGACCTTAAGAACGGAACAAGAACAAAACCTGGAAGTGGAACGAGACTAATCGCAGCAGCAGTATGAAACGGAGAGCAGGGTATTGGAGCGGGATGGCGGTCGCAGCGGCCTGGCTGGCTTGCGGGGTGGCGCTCAACGCGGCACCGGCCACGCGAGGAGAAGGCGCAAAAAATCCGCCGGCAAAACTTGACATTCAGGAGCGGCCCCTCAGTTCCGAGGTGAAAGCCGCCAGCAGCTTTGCCCCGGTGGCGAAGAAGGTGGGGGGGAGTGTGGTGACCGTGTTTTCCACGACGGTGATTCGGGAACGGCCGATGTGGAACCCGTTTTCCGATGACCCGTTTTGGCGGCGGTTTTTCGGCGATAATTCCGGCCGGTCGCAAGCGCCGCGGGAACGCCGCGCGCAAGGGCTGGGGTCCGGGGTGATCGTCACGCCTGACGGCTACATCCTCACGGCGAACCACGTGGTGGACGGGGCGGACTCGGTCAAGGTGGCCATGACCGACGGCCAGGAATACGATGCGCGGATCGTCGGAAACGATCCGCCGACCGACATTGCGGTGTTGAAGATCGAGCCGAAAAAGGAGCTGCCGGCCATCACGCTGGCCGACAGCGACAAGCTCGAGGTGGGCGACCTGGTGCTGGCCGTGGGCAACCCCTTTGGGCTGGGCCAGACCGTGACCATGGGCATCGTGAGCGCCCTCGGGCGCGGCGGGTTTGGCATTACCGCCTATGAGAATTTCATCCAAACCGACGCGGCGATCAACCAGGGCAACTCGGGCGGCCCGCTGGTGGATGCGGAAGGGCGGCTGGTGGGCATCAACACCGCCATTTTCAGCCGCAGCGGCGGCTTCCAGGGCGTCGGGTTCGCCGTCCCGGTCAACATGGCGCGCTACGTCATGGACCGCCTCATCAGCGATGGCAAGGTGACCCGGGGTTACCTCGGCATCAACATTCAGCCGCTGACGCCGGATTTGGCCAAGGCGTTCAACCTCCCGGATGAGAGCAGCGGCGTGCTGGTGGGCGGCGTCACGCCCAACAGCGCGGCCCAGCGCGCCGGCGTGAAGGACGGCGACATTATTGTGGAACTCAACGGCCGGAAGGTGACCGACCCGCGCAACCTTCAGCTCATGGTTTCGCAGACCCCGCCCGGTAAAAAAGTCACCCTGAAAGTCCTGCGCGGCGAGCCCGGCCGCAAGCCGGTCGAGCGCACGCTCACGGCTACGCTGGGCGAGTTGCCGGACGACATGTTTGCGGCGGGCGGGCCGGGGAGCCGGCTGGCGCCCGGCGAAAGCGAAATGGACGCGCTGGACGGCGTCGAAGTCGCGGATCTGGATGGACGGCTGCGGCGTCAATTCAACATCCCCAACGAAATTCGCGGGGCGTTGGTGACCAATGTGGCCGAGGATTCCAACGCGGCCGAGGCGGGGCTCCGGCCGGGTGACGTCATTCTGGAAATCAACCGCAAACCCGTGCAGAGCGCCGACGATGCGGTCGAGTTGAGCAACAGCGCCACCGGCAAGACCATCCTCCTCCGGGTCTGGAGCCGCGCCATGGGAGGCGGCATCGGCGGGTCCCGCTACCTGACGGTTGACAACACCAAACGCAAGTGAGCTTTGACTGATGGCCCGGTCTAATCGGTAACAATCGCCCCCGCTCCGAAGGCGGAAGGGGCCTGTTCTTTCGCAATCAACCATAACCACGGCGCCCGGCGAAAGCCGGACGAGGAGACTGCACCTATGACACTACGCTGGAGTCTGGTCACCAAAGGGCTGCGCCCGCACGGGCAGCTTAAACAGAAACTGCAGCAGAAAGTGCGGAAGCTGGAAAAACATCTGGCCCATTTCCCGCCTGACGCGGTTCACCTCCAGGTCAATCTGGAAAAGCATCCCCGCAAACCGGTGTTTGAGGCGGGGTTGACCTTGCGCCTGCCCTCAAACATGCTGCGCGCCGAAAAAACCGGCGCCGACCCCATCCCCGCCTTCGATCAGGCGACCAAAGCCTTGCTGCGCGAGATTGCCGTCCTCAAATCCGCGCTCCGCCATGAAAGCGACTGGAAACGGCCGGTGCGGCAGGACTTCCCCCCTGCCCGCCTCGCCGTGGCCACTCCCGGCGCGGAACCGGCGTAGCGCGCGCAGGTCGCCACGAAGGGAAGCGGGAATGGGCGGGACGAAGGGGCCCGGCCCGGGAGGGAACGAACGCTGTTTTTTTTTCTCAATAATTGCGGCCGGGAGGGAGAAAGGAATGGGGCCGCCGAGCGTGGCACTCAACGGCCCCCTTGCGGTTTCTGAAACGGTTCAGCCGGATCAGTTCGGGCTGACCAACCGGAAGAACCTCGGGGTGGCGCCCACCGGGTAATTGGTCGAGCTCAACCCATCGGTCGCCGGCAGATCCTCCCAGTTGCCGCCCACCAGGCTGGGGGTGGTCTGCAGACGAACCCCCGGTCGTCCCAGCCACGAAATCAGAACGTAGCCGGGGGCGCCCGGAGCGATGGTCAGGTCCCCGAACGACGGCTCCTGGTATTGATTGCCGAAGATGTCCAACGGCATCACATACGTCCCCACGGAGCGGATGTAGCGGACATGGTCCTGGAAGGCGGGCGCCTCGTTGTCGTAGCTCTCAATCCCATACTTGTACTGGACGCGCAGACGGGACCCTTTCTTGACGAGGTACTGCCACGAATAGATTTTATCGCCGGCCACGGCGTCGCCATGGGTGCCGTCGTCAAACATTCTGGTTTCGGGCGGCTGAGTGCCCCAGGTCCCGTAAGTGTCCCAGCCATTGGTCAGCACGTCGCCGTTGAACCAGACCCCTTCAGTCAGCGGATTGAACGCCGCCCCGCCATAGCGCTGGGCGTTGTTCATGTCCACCCGGAACGTCACCAGCGTATCGGCCGGGAGCAAACCGTTGGGCGAGAGACCATCGAAATAAGTCGGTCCCACGCTGATGAGGTGATAACCGGCGGCGTTGGTGGGCTCGTTGCCGGTGAAGGTCACATACTTGTTGGCGCCTCCCTCCCAGACCGTCGCGAAGGTCGCGGGCCGATACAGGGTGTATTTGTATTCGAAGGGCGAGCCGGTCAGTTGACTGTTCATCGTGTAAAGGTTGGTGTAAATCCCCGGCCGCGTGGTGTCCTCAAAAAGCTGAATGCCTTGCGGCGGATCCCCCCAGCCCAGGACATTGCCCCGCGCCCAGACCTGGTCGTTGAGGGGGTCGAAGGAGCCTTGGAGCATCTGGGCGTTGAGGTCCACGGCAAAGCTGACGGCGGCCTTGATGGGATAGCCGGAGGTGTCGCTGAAATAGACCACCGGCAGGTCCAGGTTGTTGGTCGGCACCAGGAAGGAACGATTCTCGCGGAAATAGCCCGGGAGACTCTCCCAATGCGCGACGGCAACGCTGTCCACATAGACAAACTTGTATTCCCGAATCGCTCCGGGCGGCAGCGTGAACTCGGTATAGGCGCCCGAGTAGATGTGCGGCTGGGCCGGATCGTTCGTCAGCACGGTGCCGCCGCCCCAGCCGGTGAACGAGCCCCGCACCTCGACAAAATCGGTGAGGGGGTTGAAGTTGCCCGCGCCAATCTGCGCGGACATGTCCACCTTGAAACTCACGTCCACGGAAGGCCCGCCCCCCCACGTGTCGGCGTAATAGGCCTCGGGAATCACCTGCGCGGCGCTGCCCAGTTTGAAATAGCGATTGGGGGTGCCGACGGTCTCCCATTGGTCGCCGCCCCCGGTGTTGTTGTTGAACACGAATTTGTATTCATAAGTCGTTCCCGGGCTGCCTGCGATGTCAATGGTGCCGGTGTAGAGATTGGTGTTGGCGGGGCTGTTGGTCAGAACGAATCCGCTGCCCCAGCCATTGAAGCTGCCGCGGCACGTGACCGTGCCGGTGGCCGGGTCGAAGGCGGCCATGATGTTAATCTGGTAGTCCATGTTGACCTGAAAGGTCACCGGGACCGCCGGGGCGGAACCGAGGGAAGCCAGCAGCAGCCCCGCGGACAAGGTTGCGGTTGAGAAGGTCTTTTTCATGTTCATTGCTTGCTTGGTTGAGGATTTGAGTTGAGAGGCGACTCCGCTGCGGGAACAGGCCCGGTCCCCGGGCCGGCCCGCGGCGTTTGGCCTGGACAAATGATCTGACATTGGAATTTCGCCCAAGTGTAAATCACAAACGGGGTAATTTCAAACCGGATGTGGCAGCGAAAGATGGCATTAAAGATGCTTTACACGCCTTTATATGGCCGAACACAACCACCTTTGTGCCCGGCGCATCCTGGTGGTGGACGACGACCAGGCGGCGCGCGAGGCCATCGGACTCCTGCTGGGCCTCGATCAACACACCGTCGTGGAAGCCGGGGGCGGGCCGGAGGCGCTCGAACGGTTCCGGGAGGGCCGTTATGACCTGGTCATCACCGACTACCTCATGCCTCAGATGCGCGGGGATGAGCTCACCGCCAGCATCAAGAGCCTCGCGCCGACCCAGCCGGTGCTGATCGTGACGGGGTATTTTGAAAAGCTGGCCGCGGAGGGGCGCATGAATGACGCGGTTTTGAGCAAGCCGTTCAGCCTGCAGGATCTGAGGCGGGCGATCGCGCGCCAACTGGGGGAGGGAGATGTCTCGCTCGAGACCGCCCACCTCTGGGTCAGGAACCGCGCCGCCCGGACCACCCAGGTGCTCAACGAGATTCTCCAGCGGCACGGGGGCGGCTCGGATGCGCCCTCCGACCCGCTTGCTGCTTGAATAAGGGTTGCCCGGTCCGGGTCAAGACGGCTAAGGTCCCGGAGTGTTGAAATCGGTCTTCGAGGTTTCGTGGTTTCGGGGCAAAGCGTTGGCCGGCTTGCGCTTGGCGAGCGGGTGCCTCGCTCTGTTGGCCGCGGCTTCACTCGCTGCGGCCGAAGTGCCAACCTTGACAGAGGTGTGGTCGGTCCGCATTGGCAGAACGACGGATTGCAGCCCCGCCCTCGGGCCGGATGGCACGGTCTATTTCGGGACCTTCAGCGGCAGCCTGTGGGCGGTTCAGCCTGACGGTCGCGAAAAATGGGTCTTCAGGACAGGCCATGGCGGCTTGATCTCCGTCGAAATCCGGTCCTCACCGGCGGTTGCCGAGGATGGCACCATTTATTTTGGCTGCCGTGACCGGCGCTTTTACGCGTTGAATCCCAACGGCAGGAAGAAATGGGATTTTGCAACCGGAGGCTGGGTGGACTCTTCGCCGGCAATTGGGGCGGATGGCACGGTTTATTTCGGGTCGTGGGACCGCAACTTCTACGCGTTGAACCCCGACGGCACCAAGAAATGGGAGTTTGCCACCAGCGGCGAGATCACCTCCTCGCCGGCCGTGGATGCGGCAGGGCGGATTTACTTTGGTTCTCACGACGGGAAATTCTACGCGCTGAGGGCCGACGGCAGCAAAGCCTGGGAGCATGCAACCGGCGGAGCAATCCTTGCCTCGCCCGCGATTGACGCGGACGGCGCAATCTATTTCACGTCGCTCGACGGGCATCTCTACGCTCTCGAGTCGGAAGGAAACCTGCGTTGGAAACTTCGGACCGGTGGAATCACGGAGTCGTCACCGGTGATTGGGCTGGAGGGGACGGTTTATGTTGGTGTGAACAAGAATCTGTGGGCGGTGGACCGGCAGGGGAAGAAACTGTGGGAACAACCGGCGACGCTCGACGCCTATCAGGAGCCGATCAGTGCCACGCCGGTGGCCCTGGCTGACGGTTCCCTGATTGTCGTCTCCCACTACGGCCTGCTCACGGCCTTTGACCAGGAGCGAAAAATGCGCTGGAAGTATTATCTTTACGGCTACGACCACGGCTCGCCGGTCGTGGCGGAGGATGGCACCATCCTGGTCTGCAGGCAGGTCCCGAATGTCGGCCATGCCATGGTGGCTCTCTCCAACCGCGTGCCGCTGGCGCCGTCGCCCTGGCCGAAGTTTCGCGGCAACCTCCGCGGCGACGGACGCCAACGCCCTCCCCGGTAAGAAACCCCTCTTGGCGATTGGGTGGCTGAGGCAGGTGAAATGACCCACCAAACCGTGCGGGCAACTCTTTCATTTGTGGTGTTACCTCGAGGGCCGCAAGCACTTGTGCCGTTTTTCGCTGAGGCAATCCGCCTGGGGAGCGGAATCTTTTAAAGCTGGACAGGGGTCCAAGGGTCGGGCAGGATTCCAGCAAGCTTGACTGGAGGCCAATGACCGACTTCCCAGCAAAAACGACCTAGCGCGGAGCCTTGGCTGCCGCGTGCTTGAGCTTTGTATGCCACGCCGTCCGACGATAACCATTCGTGAGATGCACATTGACGACATTCCGGCCGTTGTCGAATTGGGCAATCGCGTATTCAGTGCCGAGACCCTGCCGACACTCTACCGATGTTGGGAGGAGGCGGAGGTTTTGCAGATTTATACGGCCTACAAGGAGATCTGCCTGGTCGCCACCCGGGAGGACAAGGTGGTGGGTTTTGCGTTGGGCAGCACGCTGGACAAGCCGGGCAGCTCGTGGCGGTATGGGTGGCTGGAATGGCTGGCGGTGGATCCGGCGTGCAAACGGCTGCGCGTGGCGTGGCGGCTGGTTCGCCAGCTTCAAGAACGGTTCGTGGAGCGGGAGATTCGCATCATGCTTGTGGACACTTACGAGGGGAACAAAAGCGCGCTGGCCTTTTTCCGGAAATTCGGGTTTGGCCAGGAAATGCGGCATGTGTATCTTTCGTTAAACTTGGACAATCATCCGAAGGCCTTGGAACGGCGGTTCCAGGACGAATGACATGTTTCAATTGCTGTTTCCCCAATATGCGCGGCGGCGGTGGGTTTACCTGCCCCTGGGCACGCTGGCGCTGGGGGAACAGCGGCCGGGAATGCCCAACCCGTTGCTGGACCCGGTCTATTGCAAGCGCTGGGTCCGGCGGCTGCACCGCCGCTACCGGGCCAGTTGCTCGTACGGGGGCTGGTTCGAGGACCGCTCGATCCTCTGGCAGGGGCATTACATGGCGCCCCATTGCGCCTTTCATCTCGGGGTGGACTTCAACGTGCCGGAGAACTCGCGCGTTTACAGTCCGGCCGAGGCGCGGGTGGTCGAGGTCTGGCACGATGAGGACACGCGCGGGGGGTGGGGCGGGCGCATTGTGCTGGAAGTGAGGCCGCGGTTGTATCTGCTGCTGGCGCATCTGGGGACGATCCGGGTGCGGCTCAATGCTCATCTGCGCGCCGGGCAGCTTGTCGGCAGCGTGGGCGGCCCCACCAACAACGGCAACTGGTTCCCGCATCTTCACGCGCAGATGATTCGCGGCAGCTTTGATCACATTGACGGCTACGGGGAGTTCTCGGTTCGCAACCAGCGGAAGTTTCCGGATCCGTTCATGTTTTGGCCGCCGCAGCACGCGCTTTCACCCGCGGACCTTGCGGAGCCGCGGCGCGGTCGCAAACGCCCGGGCGGGCGGCGGCGGCCGCCCGGGGGCGCCGAAGGCCGGGATCGGCCGTGGCCCGGCCCGCTGATTTGACGGGTTAAACGGGGGTTCAAGCCGGCGCTTGCGTCCTCCGGCCAAAATCCCTATCCACTAGGCATGGACGCGCGTGAAGCCCTGGTGGCCCTGAACTTGATTCCCAATGTCGGACCGGTCCGGGTGCGCCAACTGCTCGAGGTTTTTGGCGAGGCACCCGCCATCCTGCGAGCCTCCCGGAGCCAGCTTCTCCACGTGCGCGGCATCGGCGAGGATACGGCCCAAGCCATCGCATCCTGGGAGACAACGATTGACCTTGGAGCCGAGCTCAAACGCATTGAAGAATTCGGCTGCCGGATCGTCATCCAGTCCGACCCCGAATACCCGGAATTGCTCCGGCAGCTCTATGACCCACCCCTGGTGCTTTATGTCAAGGGCACGCTCCTGCCCGGCGACAAGAACTCGGTGGCCATGGTCGGCTCCCGGCTGACGACCCATTACGGGATTGAAACCGCGCGCAAGCTGGCCTACCAACTGGCCTATCTGGGCGTCACCGTGGTCAGCGGAGGGGCGCGCGGGATTGACTCGGCCGCTCACCAGGGCGCCCTGGCGGCCAAAGGGCGGACCCTGGCGGTGCTGGGGACGGGCATCAACCTGGTTACGCCGCCGGAAAACGCGCGGTTGTTCGAGCAAATCGCCGCCAGCGGCGCCTTGATCACCCAGTTTCCCTTCAACCGTCCCGGCGACAAGCAGTCCTTCCCGATTCGCAACCGGATCGTCGCCGGCATGACCCTGGGGACGGTGGTGGTGGAAGCCAATCTCACCAGCGGAGCGTTGATTACGGCCAACTTTGCCGCGGAATACAACCGGCAGGTGTTCGCCGTGCCGGGCCGGATTGATTCGCCGCGCAGCAAAGGATGCCACGACCTGATCAAGAAAGGCGCAAAGTTGTGCGAGTCCGCCGAGGACATCCTCACCGAGTTCGAATATCTGTTTCCGCCCTCGAACCGGCCGTCGGCGCCAGGCGCACCTGGAATGCTGCCGGCCATCGAGCTCTCGCCGAACGAGCAAGCGGTCTATGACACGCTGAACTCCGAGGAGGTTCCAATAGATGACATCATCCGGAAGTCGGGATTGCCGCCCTCGGTGGTGTCGGTGGCGCTGTTGAGCCTCGAGATGAAGCGCCTGGTCCGGCAGTTGCCCGGCAAGCTGTTTGTAAGAAACACCTGAGTCGTCAAAGGCCTCGCGGCGCTGCTCAGGAGCCCCCTTGAAGCGGGCGTGGAGCAGGCCGGCAGGAGGCGGAGCCGGCTGGCTCAATTTCGCCCCCGCCTGTCTCAATTGTCACCATTCGGGAGCGGGTTCAAGCCGCGCGGGCCGGGCTTTGGCGCAACCATCCCGTTGGGAGGACGGCGCACGGCCGCAGCGTCTAATCGCTTGGTTTGAGGCCATTAGACCGGATTCTTCTTCGGCCAAGTGCGGCAAGGCGCGCCAGGGGCCAGCGCCCGCGGGCACCCAGGTTTTTCCCGGGCGGGCGAGTTTGGCAAGGGATTTGCACAAGGGGGAAGCGTTGTATGTCAAAAGATGTGCGTTTTGTTGGTTGGGCAAAGCGGGGGTTGAAGCTGGGACGGCTCTTCTGGATGCTTGCCATTATTCCGTTTTCATCGGCCATGGCGGGGCAGATCACGCTGGCGTGGGACCCCAGTCCCGAGACCAACGTGGTGGCCTACCGGATTTATTACGGGGTGGCGGCCCGCACCTATACCAACACGATCCAGGTGGGGAAGGTGACGACCGCAACGGTCTCAAATCTCGTGGCGGGCGTTCCTTATTTCTTCGCGGCCACGGCCGTGGATGACGTTGGGCTGGAGAGTGATTACAGCGACGAGGTCAGCGGCACCATTCCCCTGCCGAATCAGCCGCCCACGCTGGCCCCCCTGACCGACCTGGTGATTGAAGAGAACGCCGGGCAACAAACCGTCAACCTGACCGGCATTAGTTCGGGCGCCACGAACGAGAACCAGACCCTGACGGTGACCGCCACCTCGAGCAACCCGGGCCTGATCCCGACCCCGACAGTAAGTTACACCAGCCCGTCCACGACGGGCAGCCTTCGCTTCACGCCGACACCCTACGCCTTCGGGGTGGCCACGATTACTGTAACCGTCAACGACGGCGCGGCCAGCAACAACGTGACGTCGCGGTCGTTCACGGTGACCGTGCGGTCGGTGAACCAGCCGCCCACTCTGAACCCGCTGTCGGACCTGGTGCTGTTGGAAAACGCCGGGCAGCAGACCGTCAACCTGGCGGGCATCAGTTCGGGCGCGACCAACGAGAACCAGAACTTGACAGTGACCGCCTCCTCGAGCGACCCGGGCCTGATCCCGAATCCGACGGTGACTTACACCAGCCCGAGCGCCACGGGCAGCCTCCGTTTTACGCCGGTGCCGTATGCCTTTGGCGTGGCAACGATCACGGTCACGGTCAATGACGGCGGGGCCAGCAACAACATCGTTACCCGCTCGTTCCAGGTCACCGTGATGCCGGTCAACCAGGCGCCGACCTTGGGCGCTTTGACGGACCTGGTGCTCGAGGAAAATGCCAAGGAGCAGGTGGTCAACCTGACCGGCATTACGTCGGGCGCGACCAACGAGAACCAGACGCTGACGGTGACCGCCTCGTCGAGCGACCCGGGCTTGATCCCGAATCCGACGGTGACTTACACCAGCCCGGCCACGACGGGCAGCCTCCGCTTCACGCCGGTGCCGTATGCCTTTGGGGTGGCGACAATCACGGTCACGGTCAATGACGGCGGCGCCAGCAATAATATCGCGAGCCGGACGTTCAAGGTGACGGTGAACTCCGTCAACCAGGCGCCCACGCTGGACGCCCTGTCGGACCTGGTGCTGAACGAAAACGCCGGCCAGCAGACCGTCACCCTGACCGGCATCAGCTCCGGCGCGCCCAACGAGAACCAGACTTTGACGGTGACCGCCTCCTCGAGCAACAAGAGCCTGATCCCGAATCCCACGGTCACCTACACCAGTCCGAACGCCACCGGCACGATCCGGTTCACGCCGGCCACCGGCGCGTCGGGCAGCAGCGTCATCACCGTGAGCGTGAACGACGGCGGGGCGAGCAACAACGTCGTGACGCGCACCTTTACCGTGACGGTCAACCATGTCAATGAGCCGCCGGTCATCTCCCTGATTCCGGATGTGACGGTGGGGGTGGGCCTGGCCGTCGCGCCGATTGCGTTCACTGTCAGCGACGCGGAGACCGCCGCGGCGAGCCTGACCCTGAGCGCGAGCTCCGACAATCCGACGCTCTTGAGGAATGCCGCGATTGTGTTCGGCGGGTCCTCGACCAACCGGACCGTCACGCTCACGCCGGAGACGGGTCGAACGGGCTCGGCCAACGTCACCATCACGGTCAGTGACGGGACCGACAGCGCGAGCCGGACCTTCCGCTTCACCGTGCGCGCCAAGCCGGCGGCGCCGGGCAATCTGCGGATCGCGCAGGTCGAATAGACGCCCTCAGATCAGATGGCAGAACATGGCGTCCCGGAGCTTGGGTTCGAACCAGGTGCTCTTGGGCGGCATGATGGCGCCGGCATCGGCAATCGCCATCAGATCCCGGACGCGCGTGGGGAAAAGGGAGAAGGCGCAGGCGTATTCGCCGCCATCCACCAGCCGCTCCAGCTCGGCGGTGCCCCGAATGCCGCCCACAAAGCTGATCTGGTCGCTGGTCCGGGGGTTCGCGATGCCGAATAGCGGTTCCAAAACGTGTTGTTGCAGGAGGCTCACGTCGAGCCTGTCCGCCGGGGTTTGGCCGGCGACGCGTTCGGGGCGGAAGCGCAGGGTGTGCCAGGTTTTGCGGAGGTAGAAGCCGAGGGTGTGGGGCTGGCGGGGAACGGCCTCGCCGGGGCTTTGCACCTCAAAAACCTCTTTGAGGCGTTCGAGCAACTGCGCCGGGCTCAGCCCGTTCAAGGTTTTGAGCACGCGGTTGTAAGGCAGGATGCGGACCTGGTCATCCGGGAAGATGACGTTCAGATACCAGGGGCTTTGGCCGGCGCCTTGGCGTGAGCGATAGACCCGGACGGCGGCCGCGCTGCGATGGTGCCCATCGGCGATGTAGAGCCGCGGCACCTGCTCGAACTCGCGCTGAATGAACGCGATTTGGTCCGGCTCGGCCACCACCCAGGCGCTATGCCGGACGCCGTCCGGCGCGACGAAGTCAATTTCGGGCGGCCGGGCCAGGGCGGCGTTGACCAGGTCGTTGAGGGACTGGCGCGCGGGATAGACCAGGAACGCCGGACCGGTCTGAGCATTGAGCGCCTCGATGTGGCGGGCCCGGTCGTCTTCCTTGTCGGGCCGCGTCAGCTCGTGCTTTCGAATGACCCCGGTTTCGTACTCCTCGCAACTGGCCACGGCGACCAGGCCCACCTGGCTGTGCGCGCCCTGGACCTGGCGGTAGAGGTGGAAGGCGGGCCGGGGGTCCTGGCGCAGGGCGCCCTCGGCAATCAGGCGCTGGAAGTTTTCCCTGGCTTTGGCATACACGGCCGGCTGGCAGGGATCGGTTCCCGGGGGAAAATCTATTTCGGATTTGCTGACGTGAAGAAAACTCAGCGGATTGCCGCGGGCAAGCGCGCGCGCCTCCTCCGTGGAGAGGACATCGTAGGGCAATTCGCAAATCCGGGCGGCCAAATCGGGCCGCGGGCGCAAAGCTGCAAACGGTCTAATGCTGGCCATGACTCGGGCGAAGCATAGGCAAAGGGGGTTCACAATGCACGCATAAAGCAGGCCGGCGGGGCCCGGCTTCGCGGCCGCCGCTGGAAATGGATTTGAGCAAACCCGGGAATGGGACAACCTTATCGCTGCGTGAACGATTCACCGCTGATTCTGCTGACCGGGGCCTCCGGATACGTCGGAGGCCGGCTGCGGCCGCTGCTCGAGGCGAGCGGCTGGCTGGACCTACTGGCGGGGGGCGCCGGCATGCGGCGCGGCAGGCGGCACCCTGAACACCTGAGCGTTGGCGAGGTGGTGGATTGCTGGCGGGTCGAGGCCATGGAACCCAACCGGCGGCTGCGGCTGGCGGCGGAGATGAAGCTGCCGGGCCGCGCGTGGCTCGAGTTCGAAGTCACCCCGAAGGCGGAAGGTCATGCCTCGGTGATCCGCCAGACGGCGGTTTTTGATCCCGTGGGCCTGGCCGGCATCGCCTACTGGTACGCGCTGTTTCCCCTCCATCAGTTGGTCTTCGCCGGCATGCTCCGGGGCATCGGCGCGGCAGCCGGCCGGGCCGATGGAACACCGGCGAAGGTTCCCGGGGCTCGCGGCGGACCTGAACTTTATGATCCATCAACCTAAACCGGGACGGAAGCTGGCGGCTTTGACCGGCTTTGTGCTGTTATGCACCGTGCCCGCGCTGCTGGGCTCATTCTCGGTCCCGGGTGAATGGTATGCCCAGTTGCGCAAGCCCTCGTGGAACCCGCCGGGGTGGGTCTTTGGGCCGGTGTGGACCGCCCTGTATCTCATGATGGCGGTTGCGGCGTGGCGCGTCTGGACACGGGGCGGGTGGGCGAGTCAGCGCCGGCCCTTGGTTTGGTTCCTCATCCAACTCGGGTTGAATGCCGCCTGGACCCCGCTGTTTTTCGGATTGCGCCAGCCCGGGTGGGCGTTTGCCGAAATCCTGGTGCTCTGGCTGGCCATCGCGTGGACCGCGGCGCTGTTTTTCAGGGCCGACAAAACGGCGGGCTGGCTGCTGGCGCCTTACCTGGCGTGGGTCAGTTTCGCCTCGGTTCTCAACGGCGTGCTGTGGCGAATGAATTCATAAGCGCCGGCCGGGATTCAGTCAGTGGCTGCCGGGCGTTTTCCCCGCAGCGGGAAGCGGCGGAGCCAGCACGGGCGGCACGCGACGGGCCGGGCGGGTGGCAGCCTGTCTTGCGCGGGATTCCAGCGCGGCGCGGACCATGAAGTATTCGCCGATGTTTTCGAGCGTGAGCAATCCCACCAGGTTGCCGGACCGCAGGACGGGGAACACCATGCCCCGGTCCGCGCCCACCCGTTGCAAGGCCGAGTCCAGGGTTTCCTCGGCTTCCACAACGCTGAAGTCGCGTTCCATGATGTCGCCGACCTGGCAGGATTCGCCCCGTTCACGCAAAGCCTGGATGAGGTCGGTATGGCGCAGGAGGCCCAGCACCTGGCCGTTCGCCACGACCGGAAAGGCCTGCTGCGACCCGGCCAGCAGCAGTTGCACCGCCTCCCCGAGGGTGTTTTGCGGAGCAAGGCTGTGGAATTCCCGCATCATCGCGTCGCGGACCAGCGCGCCGGCGAGCGAGGATTTGAACTCGACCGCGGCCGCTTCCTGGCTGGCGCCGAACCAGACGAAGAAGCCAATCAGCAGCAGCATCGGGCTGATGAAGAGGCCGGCAAAGGCGAACAGGACCGCCATGCCGCGCCCGATGTTGGCCGCGATGCGGGTGGCGCGGGCATACTCCATGCGCATGGCCAGCACGCTGCGCAGCACCCGGCCGCCGTCCATGGGGAACGCGGGCAGGAAGTTGAACACCGCCAGAAACACGTTGACCGCCAGCAGCCGTTCGGCGAGGTGGCCGCGAGTGGTGTCCAGGCTGGACAACGGTTCCCAGGAGCCGGTGGCAACCAACCCCACCAACAGGCCGGCGGCAATGACGAGGTTGACCAGCGGGCCGGCGACGGCCACCCAGAGTTCCTGGCTGGGCTTTTCGGGCATGCGCTCCAGCCGGGCCAGCCCGCCAATGGGCAGCAGAGTGATGTCGCGGGTTTGAATGCCGTAGCCCCGCGCCGCCAGGGCGTGCCCGTACTCGTGCAGGAGCACACACAGGAAAATCAGCGCAAAGAAGATCACGCCGGTGGCTGCCGTCGCCAGGGTGCGGTCGCTCAGCCAGTGCGCCAGCCCCACGAATCCCAGCAACAGCAGAAACGTGAAGTGAATGTACACGTCAATCCCGAGAATCCGGCCGATCTTGAAGGACCATCTCATAATCAACACTCGTTGCTGGTTGGCAAAATGCAAGTCCCGGTTCAACGCCGGCTCCGGCCGCGGCCGGTGCGGATCGAGGCGGGCGCCTGCCGGTTGCTGCGGAGCCGCCGCATGCGCTTGATTCCCTTGTCCACAATCAGGGCATCGAGCCGCGCCACCGCCTTTTCGATGGCCGCCCGCAGCGTGTGATCCCGCCCCTCCGCTTTGAGGTCCGGGCCGGGGGTGACCAGATGAACGGCCACCCGAAAAGGCGGGCTGGACTCCCGCGACTGCTCGAGGCGGACCCGGGCTTCTTCGATTTCAAGGCGCGGCTGCAAGGCGAAGATTCGCTCTTCGATGAGGGAATCCACCGCGTGGGTGGAACGGACGAACGCGTGCTCGATGGTCATTTTCATACGTTAAACAGTTTGCAGTTTTGGGTTGGCGGCGCCGGGCCCCGGCGGGGCCGCGGCGCCGCGTGATTCGCTACTCCCGGCTTCGCCCGCCCAACAGCGGCAGGAGGTGCCAGAGGAAGAACACCAGCGAGGTGATGAAGGCCGCCACGTAGGTCCAGGCCGCCGCGTTAAGCACTTTGCTGACCGCAACCGCCTCGTCGCCTGGCGCGATGAGGTTCAGGTCGCGCAGCACGGCTTTGGCGCGCCGCGAGGCGTCGAACTCGACCGGAAGGGTGATCAGGTTGAAGAGCATGATCACGCCCCAGGCCGCGGCCAGCAGCATGGCCGCCATCAGCGGCTGGATCAGGCCGGTCACCACGCCCAGCACCGGCACCCACAGGACCAGTTGATTGGCGTAGGTGGTGATGCCCACCGCGGCCATGCGCCAATGCAGCGGCTTGTAGGCCCGCTGGTGCTGGATGGCGTGGCCGCATTCGTGCGCGGCAACCCCCAGCGCGGCCGGCGTGGAGCCAAAATAGTTCTCCGAGGACAACACCAGCCGCTTGTGCAGCGGGTCGTAATGATCCCCCAACAGGCCGTCCTGGTGGGTGATCTCGACGTCATGAATCCCCGCCCGGCGCAGGATCAACTGCGCCGCCTCCGCTCCCGTCAGGCCGGAGAAGACCGAGCCGCGGTGGTAACGGTGGTAAACGGATTTCACCCGCGCCGCCGCAAACAGCGACAGCGCCATCGTCGCAATAAAAACAATCCACAGTGTCATACTCAATCCATCCAACTCTTCGGTTCCGGCGCTCCTCCGGCCCGGCTCCCGCCGGGCCCCGGGGAGGGCGCCCCGGTTTACGCGGTGAACATGGGCGCGGACGGGCCGGGGCGCTAATACAACTTTTCTTGTTTACAGTTAGGTTAAATCTAACTATTTCCCACCTTGTGGAATTTCTGAATTACCATCACCTGCGGTATTTCTGGATGGTGGCGAAGGCGGGGAGCCTCAAGCGGGCCGCGGAGAAGCTGCATGTTTCGCCGCCCTCCATTTCGGCGCAGGTGAGGGAACTGGAGGAGTTTTTGGGCGCGCCGTTGTTCCGGCGGGTGGGCCGCGCCAAGGCGCTGACCGACGCGGGGCAGATTGCGCTGCGGTATGCGGAGGAGATTTTCGGGCTGGGCGAGGAGCTGGTCAACGCCATCCGGCAGCGGCCGTCGGTCCGCGAGCTGCGGCTGCACGTGGGGGTGGCGGACTCGTTCCCCAAGCCGGTGATCAACCAGGTCCTCGAGCCGGTGTTTTCGATGCCGCAAAAAGTCCACGTCATTCTCCGCGAGGGGAAGCTCGAGGATTTGCTCGCGCAGTTGGCCGCGCACCGGCTGGACATGGTGCTGGCTGACGAGCCGGCCTCTGGCGGCGTCAAGGCGCGGCTCTTCAGCCATCCCCTGGGCGCGTCCGGCGTCACGTTCTGCGCCACGCCCGCCTTGGCGGCGCGGTTGCGCAAAGGATTTCCCCGGTCCCTGCACCAGGCGCCCGCGTTGATGCCGTCCGAGGAAACCGCCCTGCGGCGCGCCGTCGAACAATGGTTCCAAGACCGCCAGATCCAGCCGCGGGTGATTGCCGACTTCGAGGACGCGGCCATGATGTGTGTCGTGGCCGCCCATGGGAAGGGGTTCCTGCCCCTGCCCACGCTGGTGGTCCGGGAGGCGGTCAGGACGCATCAGCTTCGGCGCATCGGCGAAGCGGAGGGCTGCACCATCCAGTTTTTCGTCCTGACCGCCGAGCGGCGGATCAAGCATCCGGCCGTCGCGCTGGTGACCCGGAGCGAGAGCCTGCTGCAAACGCCGGACTCGCCGGCGCCGTGAGCCCCGGCCGGCGCCCGCGGCGGCGCCCGCGCCCGCACGCCGTCGCAGGCACGCGGAGGAATACCCGCGCCCCGGCGCCTCGCTCAGGTGTCGGATTCAACCCCGGAGCCAGGCCCTTCGAGGGCCTGCAACGGACCGCTGAGAATCCTGCTGAAAAACATTGTTGAATTCCCCGCCGTGGAAGGTAGCATGGTCTGGCGTGGGCATCAGGTTGCCGGCGCAATGGCTCGGGGCGTAGCGTAGCTTGGTAGCGCGTCTGAATGGGGTTCAGAAGGTCGTGAGTTCAAATCTCACCGCCCCGACCATTTTTCCATCATTTCAACGTTACGCCTGGCGGCGCGGTCAGAATATCTCCCTTCGCAGCATTCTGCACCACAGCCCAGCTCCAGCGACCGAGCGCCCGGGGTCACTCCTCGACGAGTACGAGAGCGGAGGCAAAAAGGGACGGCTTACTTGGGGTCGTGGATGGTTTCAGTTGATGTCTTGCGCGGCACAAACTGGGCGGATAAACGCTGCGCCTCGGCGATCTGTTCGCGGGTCATCTTGTCCTCGAGCCCGTCTCTGGTTTTGGCCGCGAGCTCGATGACTTCAGGGGATGCCCCGGCATTTCCTGCCGCAGCCAGGTTGAACCAGAAGTAGGCTTGCACGTAGTTTTTGGGCACACCGTTGCCCTGGTAATAGGCGAGCCCGAGGTGGTACTGGGCATCCACATCCCCCTGCTCGGCAGCCTTGCGCCACCATTCCACGGCTGCGACGTAGTCCTTCGCCACACCCTCACCGTTGT
>Ga0116146_1001194_pt1 | contig 27784 bp, 19 predicted proteins | sample AD_JPNHG2_MetaG_FD_89748 | JGI IMG/M metagenome (GOLD analysis project Ga0116146, IMG submission 89748) | Active sludge microbial communities of municipal wastewater-treating anaerobic digesters from Japan - AD_JPNHG2_MetaG | ecosystem: Engineered > Bioreactor > Anaerobic > Digestate | place... | reverse complement strand
GAAGAGCCGTATGTGGGAAATCCACAAGTACGGTTCTGTGAGGGGCGTTGAAATACCTCACGAGACTGAAAACGTTTATCAAGTAAGTTAAGGAAAGGTATCATATTATGTCTACTCGACAAACGACAAGAAAAAAAGCATCTGTGGCGGTAGCGGTGAAAGGATGGAAGATCCTGTTCGGTGTGATGGGCGTGCTCGGTGCGTTCATCGCGCGGGGGAATATTGACGATCCGGTTGCCTACTGGAGCTTCGACGATGCCGGTGGCGTCCTCTCCAACCTTGTGACCTCCAGCCCGTATCATGACGCGTCCGTGCTGTTCGGAACGCCGGGCTCCGGGCTCGCCGACGGCGCCTCCGGCATTGTCGGCAACGCGCTGGTGCTGGACGGGACCGCCGCCATCCGACTGCCGTATCACCAGGACAACCTGGGCACGTCGTTCACGCTCGCGCTGTGGTATTGGCAGCAGACGAACGACACGCGCCAGTGCGTGTATCAGACGCGCGACATTGCTGCGGCTACTTATGAAGCCGAAGTGAACGCGCATGACCGTTTTGCCAGTTATGCCGGCAATGTGCGTATCAATGCCGTAATAACCGGCTTACGCGAATGGATTCACATTGTCCATACCTTCGAGACGGAGGGCGGCACAACAAAGCTTTCATTATATACCAACGGCGTCTTCGTATTCAGCGGCAACGTCAGCAGCAACGCCATGTTTCACGCGAATCAGATCAGAGGACTGCATGTCGGTGCGTACCGCTCCGCGACGGGCCCGGCGGACGGCCGCTGCTTCAAGGGGATGATCGACGAACTGGCGCTGTGGGGGCGCGCGCTTTCCGCCGCCGATGTCGAGGCCGTCTATCAGCGCGGCGTCGGCGGACAGAAACTCGCCTTCACGGCGGTGCCGGTGCCGGTGATCTCGCTGGGCGGGAAGGATCTTTCCTTCACGCTGACTGCCGACAGCGGACTCCCCGCCGGCCTGTTCAGCAGCGGCTGGCTGAGTCACGGCGTGCAAGATCCCGCCTATCCCTTCACGGCGGCCGACACGGCGGCCGACATGTTCGGCTACGTGCCCGACACGGCGGGGCATGCGTCGGGTCCTTTCCATGCCGAGATCGCGGACGTGAAATGGCGGGTGCCGATGACTGCGGCGATGCGTCAAGTGTCGCAGGGCGATTACACGTTGGAGACCTGGATCCGCACGACTCACCGCGACCGGGGAACGTTGATGGGGAATCACTACAACTCGGCGACTCCTAACGGTGTCGTCAACTTTGAACTTGCCGGAACCAACAATGTCCGGCTCTATCAGCGCAACCTGTCCGGGGCAGTGACGGATTTAAGTGTGCTGGCCACAAACGTGAACACCCGCAACGGCCAGTGGCACCATCTGGCCGGTATCCGGCGCGGCGACACGATGCATGTGTACGTGAACGGTCAAGAGGTGGGGTCTGTAGTCACGCCGCTCGGGAGCTATCCGCTGTCGGAGGACTATCAGTATCTGGGTCGCGATGAACGGACCACGGTCGCCTTCAACGGCGAATTAGGCACCGCCCGTGTCTGGACGCGCGCGCTGAGCGCCGGCGAGTTGGCGGGTATCGTCGCGCTCGGGCTGCCGGGCGGCAGCGCGGTTTCGAAGGACGGTCTGCTGGCTGAGTACGACCTGCACGCGCCTTTCAACGCCTATAAGCCCGCTTTGGGTTTCCCGGGGTACCAGATCTCGCTTGCGCCGCCGAAGTTCAAACAGATCCCGATGGCCGATTTCACCTGTGAGGCCGTTTTCCGTACGACCGCGCCAAATATTGCATCCACGATTCTGATGGGAAACTGGTCGAACAATATGTACAGTGCCGTGAACCTGCAACTGGAGGACAACAACACCGTCCGATTATATTTGCGGAACACGGCCGGGACGGTGGCCTCGCTCGCCAAGGTGCCAGCGAACGTCAATACGCGTGACGGGAACTGGCACCGGCTGGCAGCGGTACGGGGCAACAACACGATGGCCTTGTATGTTGACGGCCAACTGGCGGGCAGCCAGGCCGAGACGCTGGGCGCGTATCCGTTGCAGGGCCCGATCTACTGTCTGGGGCGCGATGGTCGCGACCCATGGTCCAACAGATTCGTTGGCGACATCGCAGCCGCGCGGATCTGGACGCGCGCGCTGAGCGCCGACGAGCTGGCCGGGCTCGCGGCATCCAACGCGGTGCCGGCCGAGGGGCTGCTCGCCCAGTATCGGCCCATGCTGACGAACTCGCTGGTCACGGCCGGCTTCCCCAACAGCCGGTTCCTGCGCTCGTTCACGACCCGGACGAACAGCGCCACGCTGGTGTTTGCCGATCTGCCTCGGCACGACAAGATCGGTCTGGGCATGCTGCTGGCACAGCTCGATCAGATGGAGCCGGTGGCCGGCGGCGACCGTTTTGTGATCCGGGCCGACGGGGCAGAGGTGCTCAGCGTCGGCCTCGGCTCCAATCAGGGCGGTGAGCCTCAAGTCAGCACGGTGAGCGTGCTCGGCGTGCCGACAGATATCGGTGTGATCAAGAACACCCTGACGTGTGGCGATGACCTCTTCTTCTGTGGAACGTCCTGGAACGATTACCGCGATCATGTGTATGATCTCGCGCTGCTGGAGCCGCTGCAGAGCATTCCGCATTCGGCGGATACGCTGGTGGTCGAACTTCTCGGCATCCACGACGCGCCCCCCGAAAACGAGGGTTTCGGGATCGACCGGTTCGAGTTGACCGTTTATCCGCGCCGCGGCACGATGTTCTTTTTACGGTGACCTGCCGGATTACGGCGTCACAGGACACAAAGGGGTCATGTTGAAATGATGACAACACAAGAGATGCGCAATACGGGGAATCCATCCGACTTCTCGCGCCGCGGTTTTTTGGCGGCATCCGGTTTTTTGGCGGCAGGCGTCAGCCTGACCGGCAGCGCGGCCTTCGGGCAAGGTGGCGCGCCCGCCCGGCGCAAGCCGATCAAGATCGGGCAGATCGGCACCGGCAACCAGCATGCCTACAAAATGAGCACGCTGCGCAAGCTGCCGGAGCTGTTCGAAGTGGTTGGGCTTGCGGGCGACCATCCGGGCAAGCCGGGCAAAATGCCGGGAGCCGAGTGTTACAAGGGGCTGCCGTGGATGAGCCAGGAGGAACTGCTGGCGGTTCCCGGACTCCAGGCGGTGGCGGTGGAGACCGAAGAGCGGCTGAATGTGCCGGTCGCGTTGAACTGCGTCCGCGCGGGCAAACACATTCACCTGGACAAGCCGTGCGGCGAGTCGCTGCCTGCTCTCCGCACGCTGCTGGACGAGGCGAAGGCCCGGCAGCTCACGGTGCAGGTCGGTTACATGTACCGCAACAACCCGGCCGTGCAGTTTTGCATCAAGGCCGTGAAAGACGGGCTGATCGGCCGGGTGGTTGACTTGGATGCTTCGATGGGACGGTATGACGGTAAGAGTTACCGGGATCTCATCAAACAGTACAAGGGGGGCATCCAGTACATTTTGGCCTGCCACTTGATCGACCTGATGGTCACGATCATGGGCGAGCCGGAGCGTGTGACGCCCTATCAGCGCTGTACCCGCGGCGACGGGGTGCTGGACAACGGCCTGGCGGTGTTCGAGTTTGATGGGGGACGGCTGGCGACCGTCCGGATCTCCATCACCGAGGCACAGGGTTTTGTCAACCGGCGTTTCAAAGTGATGGGGGACATAGGGACGATCCTCATCGAGCCGCTCGAATCGAAGGGCAACATGTCGGGCGGTGTAGTGAAGCTTTTCTTGGAGGAGGAACGCGGCGGGTATAAAAAAGGGATGCAGACCATCGATATGCCGCCTCCCAAAGACCGCTACGAGGATCAGTGGCGTGAGTTCGCCGCCGTGTTGAACGGCGAGATGGAGAACCCTTATACCTATGAGCACGACTATCTGGTGCACAAGTTGCACCTGCTGGCGTGTGCGATGCCGATTGATGTGTGAGTGGCGTTGACCGGTGTGTCTTGTTGTACAAGAAAGACTAGGACAGCTTGGTCCGCTCGTATCCGTATGTGGTCACAGTTTGGTAAATCATGCATCGGTGAGGGGGAGGAGGATTATGAAGAGACGAGAATTCATTAAAACAATGGCTGCTGGCGTCGGGGGAATGTCGGTGGCGGGGACGCGGGCATTAGGTGCGACGGCGGCTGACAAACCGTTGCGTGTGGCGCTGATCGGTTGCGGTGGGTACGGCACGTATGCGCATATTCCGGCGATCCTCGGACAGGGCACCACGGTCGACACGATTGACGGCAAGAAAACGCATGTGCCTGTGACCGGCGGCGAGCGTCTCGTGGCGGTCGTGGATCCGGACAGCCGCCAGATCGCCAACGCGATGAAACGGGCCAAGCAGGCGCGTGCGGATGTCGACACCGACGCGATCCGGAAGTATGCGGACTACCGCACGCTGTTCGCCGAGATGGGGAGTGAGCTGGATGCGGTGGTCATCGCCACGCCCACGCACCACCATGCGCTGCCGGCGCTGATGGCCATGCGCAAAGGCATCCACGTGTATCTGGAGAAGCCGCTGGCGCATACCCTGGCCGAGGTGCGTCTGCTCACCGAAGAGGCGCGCCGCTGCGGCGTGGCCACGCAGATGGGCAACTGGGGACAGTCCACCGAAGGTCCTAGGCTCTTGTGCGAATACCTTCAGGCCGGCGCGATCGGTCCGGTGCGCGAAGTGCATTGCTGGAGCGACCGGGTGGACGGGCTGCCGCCAGACACCCCGCGTCCTCCCGCGCTGCCGGTTCCGAAAGAGCTGGATTGGGATTTATGGCTCGGCCCCGCGCCGCACCGCGATTTCCACAACGGGCTTCTGAATTTTTACTGGAACGCGTGGCGCGACTTCGGCAACGCCACCATCGGCAACATGGGCTGTCACATCATCAACCACGCCTATTTTGCGCTGAAGCTGGCGAGCCCCGTGTCGGTCGAGCTGGAGGAGGTCTATGGTGGCAGTGACGAAAGCTGGCCGATCCGTAGCCGTATCCGCTGGGACTTCCCGGCCCGCGGTGAGATGCCGCCCCTGAAGTTGTATTGGTACGACGGGATTGCGCCCGGTGCGCCGTACAACGAAAAGACCGTGGGCGGGGGAGGGCATCGCCGTATGTCGCGTGAAACGGCCTACGCACCGCCGATCCGTACAGAACTGGAAAAGAAGTACGGACGGGAGTTCAGCGGGGAAGGTTCGCTTTTCATTGGTGACAAAGGTGTCTTCACAATGGGCCGTCACGGCGATGGATTCCGCATGGTGCCTGAATCGGCGCACCGTGCCTTCCCGAAACCACCGCCGGTGTTGCCGCGAGTCAAGGGTACGCATCAGGAGGACTTTTTCCGCGCCTGCCGTGGTGGTGCGCCGGCCAGTTCGAATTTCAACCACGCAGGGCCGCTGGCGGAACTGGTGCTGCTTGGCAATCTCGCTGAGCGGGCAGGTGTCGGCAAACGTATCGAATGGGATGCGGCCGGGTTGCGCTGCACCAACAGGCCGGAACTCAACCGCTACGTGACGAAAGCGTACCGGGAGGGATGGACGCTGCAGGGGGAAGTGAGGATTTAGGAGTTGGGAATTCGTGATTTGAACGCTCAACGCTGAACGTTCAACGCTCAACGCTTAAGTTTGTGCCATAAGGATAAGACCATGAAGAGACGAGAATTCATCAAAAACGCGGCGGCCGGGATCGGAGGACTGTCGGTCTTGGGCGCGCGCGGTCAGGATGCGGCTGCTGCGAAAAAACCGTTGCGCATCGCGGTGATCGGCTGCGGTGATCGAGGCGTCAGGACACTGCTGACTGAGTCCTGTAAGGAGCGGGTCGTGGCACTCGCCGATCCCGATCCCCAGCGTATCGCGGCAGCCTTGGAACAGGTCCGCAAGACGAATCCTTCGGCCGACATCGGTGCGATCAAGACGTTTTCCGATTACCGTCCGCTCTTTGACGTGATGGGGCAAGAGTTGGACGCAGTGATGATCGCGACACCCAACCATCAGCACGCGATGCCTGCGCTGATGGCGATCCGACGCGGCATTCATGTCTACGTCGAAAAACCGATGACGCATACGCTCCACGAGGCGCGTGTGTTGCGGGCAGAAGCGAAAAAATACGGTGTTGCCACGCAGTTGGGTAATCACGGCCACTCGAACGAAGGGTGTCGCCGCCTCTGTGAATACATCTGGTCCGGTGCGATCGGCCAGGTGAGGGAGGTATACTGTTGGACACAGCGTTGTAACGGGTTGCTTGACGGGGATCATTCGCCGGTCTTGCCGTTGCCGCAGGGTTTTGATTGGAATGCGTGGATCGGCCCCGCGCCTTTCCGTGATTTTCACGCAGACCTGCATCCTCACAATTGGCATCTCTGGCGCGACTTCGGCAACGGCTCGATCGGTAACATGGCTTGCCACATTATCGACCCCGCGTTCTGGGCGCTCAAGTTGCAGGCGCCTGAAGCGGCTGAGGTCGAAGAGATGCGTGGCGGCGACAGTAAGGTTTGGCCGATCACAACCCGTATCCGGTTTGATTTTCCGGCGCGTGGCGAGATGGCGCCAGTCAAAGTCTTTTGGTTCGACGGGTTGGTGCAGGATCAGGAATATAGTGAACGGACTGTGCAGCGGCGTTGGCGAAATGTCAACAAGCGCGTGTGGCAGTATGTGCCTCCGCTGGTCCATGAGCTTGAAAGGCAATACGGTCGCGATTTCGGCACGAATGGCTCGCTGCTTGTTGGCGACAAGGGGATCATGACGATCGGCGAGTTCGGCGACGGTTGCCGCATCGTGCCCGAGGAGGCGCACCGCGCTTATCCGGCACCCGCCAAGATTCTGCCACGCATCAAAGGCACGCATCAGGACGACTTTTTCCGCGCTTGCCGGGGCGGTGAACCCGCTTGTTCGAACTTCGAATATTCCGCTCCGCTGGCCGAAATCCCTTTGATCGGTAACCTCGCGATGATCGCGGGGCGCGGACGGCGCGTCGAATGGGACAGTGCCGCCATGCGCTGCACGAATCTTCCGGAATTGAACGCATACGTGAAAACAACATATCGGGAGGGGTGGTCGATTGATGGATGAACCGTACTATTTGTGGCGGCCGCTGAGGCGCGCCGCCGAAATTGTTTCTGTCCGCGCACGCTCCGCCATCCTGCTGCTGGCGGCGGCCCTGCCTGCACGCGCGTTGGAAAAGTCGCCGCTGTCGCTTGACGCGCGCACCGACTTCTATTCGGCCTATGTGTGGCGCGGCAAGGTGCTGGACCGGCATGCCGTGGCGCAGCCCAGTGCGATCGCGACCTACGACGCGCAGGAATACGGCGCGTTTTCCGCGAAGTTCTGGGTGAACTGGGACTTGTCCCAACGGTCCACCAAAGCCAAAGCGACGCGCACGGGCGGCGGGATCAACGTGTTCAATTTCACGCCGTCGTATGCCAGGACGGTCGGCCCGGTGGATGTCACCGTCGGCAACATCTTTTACACGTTTCCGGGCAGCGGCTATCCGAAGCACAGCAACAGCACGTATGAACTTTTCACGACGGTGGCTTACAAAAACCCGGTCGTGACGCCCTCGCTCAGCGTCTATTACGACTACCGCGACGTGGGCGAAGGGTTTCTCGATGACAATCCGTTTAAAGACCTCTACATTCGCGCCGCGCTGGATAAATCGGTGCCGCTTGGTGACCGGCTGCGCGTCGGAGGGTGTGCGTTGGTCGGCGCCGGCACCACCCATTACAACGCAGTCCGTTACCGATCCCCCAACGGGGATGGGCTGGTCGATTATCAGGCGTCGGTCTTTTTGTCGTACGCCGTCACCGAGCACTTCTCGGCCGGCGCCACGCTGGCCTATACCGGCCTGATCGGCGGGGCCTGGGGGCTCGACCGCAGCGCCTGCGGGCCGGACGAGATCGTGTGGGGCGGCATCAATCTTCGACTGCGTTTTTAGAGCGCCTACTTATCAGCACATCCAGTTGATTATCAGTGTGTTGTCGACGCTTATCGTTGATGACGGCGCGTGTCCGTCATCATGCTCCTTTTTGTCGTCACTTCCCGTCCGATCATGGCACGGGTTGAGCGCGTGTTTTTGCGCAGCGCGCCGGGGGCGCGGACGGCCCCGTCCGCGATGTGAATCCTCGCTCAAGGCAGATGCACGGCCCTATAGCCAAGCGGTTTTGCGTCTCACTGGGAATGGTGAAGAAACTGTTGCGGCAGCGAAAGGCCACGGGCGAGATCGGAGACCTCTACCACCGGGCGGGGCGGAAACCGGCCATCACGCAGGCGCATCGGCGGGACATGGCGGCCGCCATCCGGGAACGTCCGGACGTGACGCTGGCGGAACTTCGCGACAGGCTCGGTCTAGGCTGCTCGCTTGCTGCGATCCATTACGCCCTCGACGCGATGGGCATGACATATAAAAAAAGACGCTCAGGGCGAGCGAGCAGGACCGAGACGACATCCGGAAAGCCCGTGAGCTGTGGTCTGAAAAAATCCGGCTCTGGCAGACGGGGCGCCTCGTGTTCATCGACGAATCGGGCGCGAAGACGAACATGACCCGGCTTTACGGGCGGGCGGCAAGGGGCGAGATAGGGGACAAACTCCGTCGTGGTTGAGTCGACGCTCAGCAGGGTCTCATGTATCATGCCGACTATCTGGCGCGTGTAGGTGTTGTTGTCGATGTAGGCGTTGAGGCTCTTGGGCGGCTGGAAGGCCGCCAGAAGCCTCCCCGTGCTCCCCGTCTTGCCTGTTCGCCGCATCCTGCACAGATCCTGCTTTCATGACCTTGCGCATCTGCTGCACGGAGCTTCACCAGTACACGCGCGGCAAAACGTCGAGCGGTAGCGGCATCTTCGGGGCAGGCTTGCCGTTGTGTAGCGCCTTACGGACGACGGTGGGAGGCTTTCCGAAACACGAGGTGAAGCGACGCGAGAAATAAAACGGGCTCTCGAAGCCGCATCGTTCGGCGATCGCGCCAACCGGCAGCGTGGTGTGAGACAGCAGCGCCAAGGCGAGTTGCAGGCGCATGAGCCCCAGCATGCTCATCGGAGCGACGTCGAGGCTGGACCGGAAAAGACGGGACAGATGCTGCGGCGTTACGCCTGCAGCAAGGGCCAACTCGCTCAACGTCAAGGCCTTGGGCGGCTGCTGGTTGAAGACCTGCCGCATGCGGTGGATGGCTCTCTCGACAGGTTCGGGCCGCGCGAAATCCGGCTTGGTGGCGGCGGACAGGGGCGCGGTGTCGAGAAGGACCTCGCCCAGCAGGGCCTCGAGAAGCCGCGTCATATGTTGGTTGGGGGCTGCCAGAGATCGCGGAGGTACGGTCGACAATTGCCGGATGAGGCACTGCATGAGTGGCCCGACGACCGTGGGCGGGTCATAGACCAACACGGGCCAGCCCTTGGCGTCGGGCCAATCCGAGGGCGTGCGTAGGATGTCGAAGTGAAGGTATGCCAGCCGCGCACGCGGATACGGTGCCCACCTGAAGGTTTCTCTGAACCCCGGCTTCGGCAGGATCAGCGTGCCCGGCGTCGCCACATACTTCTGCCCGTTGGCGCTGTAGGTCGCCGTGCCTTCCAGCATGAAGAAGAGCTCGTAGTCCGGAATGCGGCGTGGGACTAGAGTCTCGCTGGCGCGATAATGGGAGACGCCGCCGTACAGGTACTTCAGCTCGAGCGCAGACCGTTTGTTCGTTGGCATGTGTTCAGCTTAGCATTCCGACGTTTCCGGTTGGAAGGAGAAAACAGGGAAGAAGTTCTTTTTGTTTAAAAAAATGCATTTTTGTGCATGGTCATATCTGGTGTCCAACGCTATTCTATGAACATTGAAGGATAGCAGTGTGATGAGTGTGTGGTTTGTCACGAAGGGCTTTTGTGGATTGTGCGCATGGGCGTCGCGCGGCGCGCTCATGATGGCGGGTGCCGTGCTTGCCCTGGAAGTTCCCCGGGTTCTGGAGACGGACGCCTCGGAAACCGTACGGGTCGTGACTGTGGATCCGTACCGTAACGTGGACTGTGCTGCGGCTCAACACAATTTCTGTCTTGACCCTGATGCTGTCTTGACTCTTTTTCAACCACCTGTATAGTGTACTACGACAATTGGGTGGACTATACGGTCGGCAGCAAGGCCCAATGCGTCGAGAGTGTAACGGAACTAGAAAGGATGCCCGCCGTGTTACGCGGCGATTTGACGCAGAGAGACGATCAGACATTATGATTTTGCGCTTGCGCGCATTCACGCTTCACTGAAAAACCGGCAAAGTTTTGATCTACAGAAGCGAGATGCTCGGAGGTGCGCCACTCGGCGCGCCTCCAGTCTCGTGTTTCTGTAGAGGTGCTTGCCGGTACCTTCAGTGAGGCACGGACTGGAGTCCGCGCCTTTTTTTGTCCGTAAAGGTTGCTGCTCTGGTTTCTCCACAAGCAACCATCCCACGGACAAGAGACGGAGAGTCACATGTCACGCGCAATTCAGTTTTATCGTTCTGTCAGAGAACGGTGCTTGATAAATCGCAACCTATCTGTTCCCCTTCATATTCTGACAACGGTGTTCGCATTTCTGCTGGCGGCCGATGTATTCGCATGTTCAACATGTCTCGACTCGGGGACTATCGAGCAAAGAGAGACGTGCAAAGTCTGCAAATACGCAAAAGGAAGAGTTCCCGATCCTCTGTATCCGTCAGGAACATGTCTTGTTTGCAAAGGGGCCAAAGTGGTGGGGCAGTATCGAAGACGGTGCGCCGATTGTTTGGGAACCGGGGAGAGATACAAAGCCTGCCCGAATTGCGGGGGAACAGGGACAAGGGTATGGCGTATCGTCTGTCCCACATGCAAAGGGGTGTCCGTGATCAACCATGCGGATGCGATGGCGTCTGGTCTCGGCGGTACCGGGGAAGTCCCCGTAAAGGATGCCGTGGCAGTCGAGGCCTGTACGCAATGCGATGAGAAAGGGAAAATCACAAAAAAAATCGTGTGCGAAATTTGTGAACGCGGCTGGAATCACAAAAAAAATGATTCCGGAGCTTTTTTGTGCCGGAAATGCGGTGCGGTTTGTGAAGGCCGTTTCACAGCATGCAAATGTGGTACCCCCGATTGCCCGCACTGTAAGGGCGAATACGAAAAAACGGTTTCCGGGGTCTGCCCGTTGTGCAACGGCGACAAAATCATCACGCCATTGGAACGCGCGAAAGCGCAAAAGGGGAAGAAAGAGTGAAAGGGATAACAATGCAGGCCCTATTACCGGTTCTTATCTGCACGATGATGGTCCTTTCTTCGGGTTGCGATAAAATCGCCTCCAGTATTGTTCATGAACGTGCTGAGCGTCGCCGCATGGAAACTGTGGAACGGCTGGCCCGTGATGCGTTGGCGCATAAAGAACGCGAAGAGGCGACTCGTCTGGAACGTGAAAAGGCCGAAGCTGAGAAGCTGAAGATGACGCTTCCTGAAATTATCGAGGACCGCATTACACTGCTAAAGACCCAAACGGGTGAGTTGACGGATGCTCTGAAAGAGATTTCAAATGACCGTAGACTTGCGGGGAAAATGGTATTTTCGATTGAGGACAAACGCGGTCTGGAGTATACCGTTTACAATATGATGACAAATACTGAACTGAACGCGCTGTCGGTGAAATACACGGGTGGGGATTTTGGCGCGCTCAAATCCGAGTTCACCGAGGCAATCCGGTTTCATAAAACATCTCGTTCTGCCTTGACTCAGACCATGCAGAAAAACGCTGAAGAATACAGGAGTCAGGTCAAGAACGTAGACCAATCGGTTGACGCTGCTAACCAAGACGCGAAGAGAAAAATCAATGCGGCCCACGAAAACATCACGCGACAGATGAATAAATTGATAAAAGAGAGAGCAAATGTTGAGTCAGGTTTGGGACGTCGAACCGAAAAGGATGCCCGGATCACGGCAATTGATTCTCAGTTGGAACGCTTGGAACAAGTTTTGGAACTGAGCGGCGGTTCAGTCGCGCATATCAAGGCGACCACACTAGAGAGTAGCACCCGCCGGAAGTATGATCGTGCTCTCGATGAAAAGCAAACGAAGGATGCCGCGGCCATTTCGGAGAATCTTTTTAAAGGGGATATGTATAATGTCGCGCAAAATTACAGGGGGAGGTCGATCGATCGGTTGTTGAACGCCATGACCACACAAGCCGCCGTCTTGTCGGAACGCTTGTGTACCCTTGAGGAGACTTTGAGAACGCTGGAGGAATACAAAGCGAGAATGGGTATGATGGAATATGTCGATCTGGTTAAACTTCGCGAGACCATCGTTTCGGACACGCAGGACAAGTTGTTGAATGCGCTGACCGCACCGGTCGGTGGCCTGTGAGGCGGATTGTCTGTGCTCCCGGCGTTCCGCTCAAAACATGCACTCGACTCGCGTATTTGATGCGAGCACGGGCATCTTGCCCGTGAAGATCATGGGCAAGATGCCCATGCCACGCAGTTATGGCCGCCTGCGAAATCCAGATGCCGACGCTAAGCGTCGGCATCTGTCTAACTATCAAGGAGTTACCGAGAAATTGGTGTTGTTTTGGGGCCTTAGACCGTGTTTTTAGGTGTGGAATCGGCACTGTAAGAGCACAGCGCTTCCCTGACGGAGCACATCGTTACCGGATTGCCCGACACGCCGAGAAAGCTGTACTCCCGTTCTGCGTTTGACTGGCGGCCGGCGGCAGCCAGCCTTTACGGCGGCCTCGGCGAGACCGCCCTACCAGCCGGCGCGGTACTCGCGCCGCAGCAGGCGGTTCGCGTCTGTGGAATTCGTGACACGCATCCGTTTGCCGTCCCACTGCAGCAGGGTGTCGGGCACGCGGATCGCGACCGTGCCGAGCAGGATGGTTTCGGCCATCGGGCCGACCTGTTCGAAGTGCGATTCGCACATCTCGCCGCCCAGACAGGCGTCGAGAAAATGATGGTAGTGGTTGCGCGCGTCCAGTTTGGGCTTCGGTTGTCCCGCGAAGCGGCCTTTGGGCAGCAGGACCGGGCCGGACGTGTGGGGCAACAGCAGCGCACCTTCCGTGCCGATGATCATCGCCGATTCGGCCGGGTACTCTTCGAACCCTGCCTCTTTCGCCATGGCCTGCACGTCGGCGGGCGGATAGATCAGGCCGTCGAACCACTCCATGGTGAACGTCTTGCCGCCCGTGTAGCGGTTGCCGGGGAAGGTCCAAGTGACGTGGTCGCTCTGCGGCCAGACATCCTTGCGTCGCGCGGCATCGTTCTTCCAGCTCTCCTGCACTTCGGCGATCACAGTCAGCGGCGCGGTCGCGCCCAGCTCCAAGCCTTTCCAGACCGCGTCGAAGATGTGGCAGCCGATGTCGCCGGCCCAGCCGGTGCCGAAATCCTGCCAGGCGCGCCATTTGACGGGATGATAGATATTCGGCGAGAAATCGCGCGCCGGCGCCGTGCCCAGCCAGAGATCCCACGCCAGATGCGCGGGCGGCGGCTCGCCTTGGGCCGGCCGCGGGCCGACGAGCCGGTAATCGTCGATCGCGCCGGGTCGGTTGGAGCAGAGGATGATGTTTTTGACTGTGCCGATCACGCCGTCACGCAGCCACTGCACGGCCATGCGGTCACCCGCGCCGGAGGCAAACTGGGTGCCGAGCTGGGTCACCACGCCGGTTTGACGGGCGGTCTCTGCCAGCAGGCGGCACTCGGCCACATCGTGGCAGAGCGGCTTCTGGCAGTAGACGTGCTTGCCGGCGCGCATGGCCGCGAGCGCGATCGGCAGGTGCATGTGATCCGGCACCGTGGCGTTGACCGAATCTATCTGATCACCCTCCTTGGCCAGCATCTCGCGCCAGTCGGTGTAGCGGCGGGCTTCCGGCACAAGCTCGGCCGCTTTGCTGAGATGGTTCGCGTCCACGTCACAGATCGCCGCAATGCGAGCGCGCGGATGAGACAGGAAGTTTTTCAGGTCATTGGACCCCATCATGCCGCCGACACCGATACAGGCGTGGTTGATGGTTGCGGCCTGTACCGTTTTGCGCGGTGCGCCCGTCGCGCAGCCGGTCAAGGCGGCCGCGGCCGAAGCGCCTGAAACGGCCAAAAAGCCGCGTCTGTTCATTCTCTGCATGACGTTCCGCCTTTCTTTGGGTCATTTCCCCATCAGCGCGTTGATGATCAACAGGTCGAGTTCCTCGTAATCGCGCTCGGCGATGAGTCCGTCAACCGTCTTCTGATCCAACCCGCGCGACACCTCGAGCAGGTTCAGGAAGACGGTGCGGCTGTTCGAGAGGTGTTTGGTGCTGGCGCCGAGCTTTTGCGTGCGCATGGCTTTGATGTCGAGCCCGACGAATTCTCCGTTGCTGCCGTAGGCGTGGCGGTCGAGGATGCGCACCTGGTTGAACGCGCGCCGCAGGTCGATGCTGCCGAAGCTGCGGTCCTCATCGAACTTGAGGCCGTTCTGGTCGTTCAGATGCACCGAGAAGAGTTTCTTGTGCGCCAGCGCGAAACCCATCTCATCCGAGGGATCGAGCCCGGCGAGGATCGCATGCGCGCTTTCGATGTTCACGCCGACGCGCGCGGGATCAGAGCAGAGGTGGCCCAGGGCGATCGCGTGTCCGGTGGTGGGGATGTAGGCGTGATCGACGGGCTCATTGGGCTTGGGCTCGATCGCGATGCGGATGGCGGAGTCGTGCGCCAGCATGCGGTTGACGGCTTCGACAAGATAGTCGACCGAGCGTTTGCTGTCCTTGGATTCGCGCACGTAGGTGCCTTCACGGGCCAGCCAGAGCACGATCAGCTTGGTGCCCAGCGCATGGGCGATGTCGATGGCCCGCAGGCTGCGTTCGATGGCGTAGGCGCGGCAGGCGGGATCGTTGGCGGTATAGCCGCCGTCGATTGTGCGCGGGTCTTCCCAGAGGCGGGGGGCCACGAACTCGGCGACCAGCCCCTCGCCGTCCAACATGTTCTTCAGCACGTTGGCTTTTTGAACCATCGCAGCGGCGTCGAGGCTGTTCATGTCGGGCACGGCGTCGTCATCGTGGAACTGGACGCCGTCGAAGCCCAAAGGTTTGAACGTTTTCAGTTTCTGGGCGAAGGACAGCGTGTCGCGCACGGACGGTCCGAAGGGGTCGGCGCCCTCGTGGATGTTCCAAGGGCCGAAAGTGAAACGGAAGGTTGCCTGCATGATAACTCCTTTGTAAGAATGTGAGGCGAGCATACAGGAAAGAAGAGGCCCAGTCTTTACCGCCTGCATCAAAAAAGTGTACAATAGCCTCACGTGAGAGACGGACAGTGAGAGATGAACAGGTCAGACTGATGCCGGATGAATCGTTCCGGCTGTTGCGTTGGCAGCGACATTTGCGCGACATCACGCTGCTGGTGGCGGACGGAACGAGCCGGACGTCTGTCGGCGCGGGGCACGAGTGGCACCACCATCCCCAGATGGAACTGACGCTGGTTGAGAGCGGTTCGGGAACCTTGTTCATCGGGGATTCCATCACGCGTTTTCAAGCACCTGACTTGGTGTTGATCGGGCCGGACCTGCCGCATTTCTGGCACATGCGGCAGGCTTCCTCTGGTTTTGCGCTGCAATTTCAAGCGGGCGCAGAACATCCCGTCTGGCAGTTTCCGGAGAGTGCGGCGTTGCGTCTGCTTTGGGAGGAGGCGTGTCGCGGGTTGCGAATCTCCGGTCCTGCGGTTCAGACAGTCGGCACCGCACTGCACGATGCGGCGGAGCGCGGCGGCGGCATGCGGCGCCTGGCGGCCTTCATGCGGATTCTGGCCGCGCTGGCAGAGGCGGATGCCGCAGACCGGCACATGCTGGCCAGCACGACGTTCGCGCCGCCAGAGAGCCAGATCGCTTATCGCGGTCTGCAGAAAGCGATCAAGCGGATCTTTAATCACTTCCAAGAAGACTTGACCATTGAGATCATCCGCCGTGAATCCGGGATGAGTAAGGCAACGTTTGAACGCCATTTCAAACGGCACACCGGCAAGCCGTTTACCCGTTTTCTGGCCGAGGTGCGGCTCAATGCCGCCTGCCGGAATCTGCTGGAGACCGATCTGCCGGTCAGTGAGATTGCTCTGGCTTGCGGGTACGGCAATCTCTCTTACTTTCACCGTCAGTTCCGCACGCTCTACAACCTTTCGCCGCTGGCGTTCCGTCGTGAAATCAGAAAAGGATTGCGTTTTGGCCCGTCAGTCCGGTAGATTTCAGCAGCGTTTTCAAACTGGCATAAGGAAGCGTCTATGTGTGGGATCGTCGGATATATCGGTCGTCGCAGCGCGTCGGAAATATTGCTCAATGGGCTTCGTCGTTTGGAATATCGGGGGTATGACTCGGCCGGCGTGGCGCTGCTGGCTGACGGCGGGTTGACGGTTGTTAAACAGACCGGCAAGGTGGCCGCGCTGGAGCAGTGTCTCACCACGCAGATCCCCGCCGTGAAACGGGAGGCGGCACGTATGGGTATCGCGCACACGCGCTGGGCGACACACGGCCTGCCGACCGAGGCGAACGCGCATCCGCATCTGGCCGACGGTGGGCGGTTGGCGCTGGTCCACAATGGCATCATCGAGAATTACGCCTCATTGCGCCGCCAGCTTGAGGCACGCGGGTGTGTGTTTGTGTCGCAGACCGACACCGAAGTGCTGGCGCACCTCATCGCGACATTTGACTCGGGCGACTTGCTGGCGGCGGTGTCGCAGGCTCTCAAACGAGTGGAGGGCACCTACGGGATTGCCGTGGTTTCGACACGCCATCCCGACCAGTTGGTCGTGGCGCGTAAGGGCAGTCCGCTAGTGATCGGGATCGGGGACGGCGAAACCATCGTGGCGAGTGACGTGTCGGCGATTGTCGCGCACACGCGGCAGGTGATTTATTTGCAGGACGGCGATGTGGCGCTGGTGACGGCGGAGGGGCCGCAGGTGTTCACGCTCGACAATGTGTCGGTCGACCGTGCGGTGGCCAGCGTGGAATGGGAGGTCGGCGCTGCGGAAAAGGGCGGGTATGACCATTTCATGCTCAAAGAGATTTTCGAGCAACCCTCCGCCTTGCAGAACACGGTGCGCGGACGGCTGGACCGTTCGCTGGGTACGGCTGTTCTTTCAGGCCTCAATCTGACGCCGCGCGAGTTGGCCTCAATCCGCCGGCTGGTGATTGTGGGTTGCGGGACATCGTTGCACGCCGGCATGGTGGGCAAATATCTCTTTGAGGGGCTAGCCGATCTCCCGACCGATCCTGAACAGGCGGCGGAGTTCCGTTACTGTAATCCGATTTTGAGTCCAGACGACCTGCTGGTCGCGATCAGTCAGTCGGGCGAGACAGCCGACACGTTGGCGGCCGTGCGCGAAGGCATTCAAAAGGGTGCGCTGGTGGCCGGTCTTTGCAACGTGGTGGGCTCTACCATCGCGCGTGAGGCGGGCCGCGGCGTCTATCTGCATGCGGGGCCGGAGATCGGCGTGGCGTCCACCAAGGCGTTTACGGCACAGGTGACGGTACTGCTGATGATGGCGCTCAAAATGGGACGCTGCCGACGGCTCTCGCGCGAAACGGGGCTGTCGTTGTGCGAGGAGATTGCCGCCATTCCGTCGCTGATCGAACGCGTGCTTGAGCAGAATGATGCGATCGCGGTTATTGCCAAGATTTACGCCAAGGCCGACAATGCGTTTTTCATCGGACGCGGCATTCTGTATCCGACGGCGCTGGAAGGCGCGCTCAAACTGAAGGAGATCAGCTACATCCACGCCGAGGGCTATCAGGCGGCCGAACTCAAGCACGGTCCGATCGCGTTGCTCGATGACCGTTTGCCGGTGGTCGCGCTGCTCAACGACATTCCCGGCAAAGAGAAAACGCTGGGCAACGTGCAGGAGTGCCGCGCGCGGCGCGCGCCGGTCGTCGGCGTGGTGACGGAGGGCGATGACGAAGCTATTCGGGCGGTGGATCATGCGATCCGACTGCCGCGCACCAGCGTGCATACCGCGCCGGTGATAACGGCGGTGGCGCTCCAGCTTTTCGCCTACTACGTGGCGCGTGAGCGCGGCTGCGAAATCGACCAGCCGCGTAATCTCGCCAAGAGTGTGACGGTGGAGTAGGAAACTAAAAAAGGGGGGGGCATGACACGGGGTGTTTGGCTGGCGGGGATCGCGGCGGCTTTGATCTGTCGTGGTGAGGAGAGGAATCTGGTGCGTAATCCCGGCTTCGAGGAAACGGAGCCGTCCGGGGCCACGGTTGCATGGAACGAGCGTAAACCGGCATATCGGTTTGTTGACGGAGCGGGACGGGAAGGTTCGCGCGGGCTGGTGTTTGAGAACGGCGATCCGGATTTCTATTCGTTCCCGGCGCAAGCACTCGATCTGCAGCGCGGCTGTTGTTATGCCTATGAGGTGTGGGTCCGGACCGAAGGCCTGTCGGGTGATGAGTCTGGCGCGACGGTCTGCATGGAGTGGTATGACGGCAACCGTTATCTGGGCGGGGCGTATGCCGAGGGGGTGCGCGGAACCAGCAAGGGCTGGCAGCGCGTACACGGTGTTACGCGGGCCATTCCGACCCATGCCACGCGCGTCAGCATTGCGCCCTATGTGCGCCGCGGTATGACCGGCAAGGCGTGGTTTGACGATCTTAAGGTGACGCGGTACGTGCCGCCGTTGGTTCGCGCCGTGAGCATTTCCAGTTACCGTCATGTCGCGGCGCAAGGCCCTGTGACCCTTCGCGCGGTACTCACGTTGGATGAGTCGGGTGTGGAACCTTCGGAAGTGACGGGGCTGTTCAGCGTCGAGACGCGTGACGGTCAGGCGGTGGCCCGTTTGCAACCGACGCTGTTGGACAAGCGGCAAGCCGTATGCACGCTGGACGCGCGGTCGTTGCCGGTCGGTACGTACACCGTGCGTTTCGGCTTGCAGATGCGAGACGGGACTTCGCGTGGCAGTGCGCAGACTTATCTTTCACGAGTCCAGTCGTTGCCGGAGCGGCGCGTGTTCATTGACGAACACCGGCGGCTGATTGTGGATGGGCAACCGTTCTTCCCGCTCGGCATGTATTGGAGCGGCATCAAGGAAAAGGATTTGGACCTTTATGCCAAGAGTCCATTTAACTGCCTGATGCCGTATGGCAGTCCAACCACGAATCAGATGGATGCCTGCCAGGCGCGCGGTCTCAAGGTGATCTACTCGATCAAGGATTTTTATTCAGGCACGCGCTGGGCGCCTGCGCACATGAAGACCGAGGCGGACGAGAAGGCCGAAATCCAGCGGCGCGTGGATTTACACGCTAAGCACCCCGCTCTGATCGCCTGGTACATCAATGACGAATTGCCGCTTGAGATGGTGGATCGTCTTGCCGCGCGCCAGCGGTTGATGGAGGAGCTTGATCCTGATCACCCCACCTGGGTGGTCCTTTACCAACATGATCAGGTGGACGCCTATTTGCCGACCTTTGATGTGATTGGTACCGATCCGTATCCGGTGCCTGACAAGCCGGTCGGTACGGCGTTGCAGTGGACACGCAACACGCGCGATCTGTCTTTTGGCACACGGGCTGTGTGGCAGGTGCCGCAGGTGTTTGACTGGGGCGCGTATCGGCAAGGCGAGGCCCGCGAGAAGACGCGCGCGCCGACATTGGCCGAAATGCGTGCCATGACGTGGCAGTGTGTGGCCGCCGGGGCGAACGGGCTGGTCTTCTACTCGTTCTTCGATCTGTTCAAGATGAATGACCGCGATCCCTTCGAGCGGCGCTGGGCTGAGGTCTGTGCGCTGGGCGAGGAAATCAAGCGTTATCTGCCGGTTCTGCTTTCCGTTGAGCCGTTGCCGCAACTGGTCTGCAAGGGGCCGGCGAGTGTGGAAACGCGCGCGTGGCGTGTGGGATCGTCGCTCTATCTGCTGGCGGTGAACGGCGATACGGCAGCAGCCGCGGCCGAGGTGACGGTCGCGGGAGGTTTTGCTGATCTTCATGCGGAATTCGGTCAGGCGCCTAAGGCCCTGGCTGGTAACCGGCTGGCGTTCCGCCTCGATCCGCTGGATCCGGTGATGGTGCGGGTGACGTTGGGCACAAAGTAATCGAATAACGGGCAACGCCTGAAACCTGAAACCAAAAAAACGTTCAACGCGCAACGTTCACGCGGTCACGATAAGCGGCTTCCCGCTCCAGGCAACTCGCGACGGCGGCGCGGATCGCGTCAAGGGTGTTCAGTTCGTGCAGGTGGCCGCGCACATAGGACGATCCTTTGAGTCCGTGCAGATAGCGGAAGAGATGGCAGCGGAAGGTTGTGGCCAAGGTTTCCTCTGTCTGAGCCGCATTGTCGGGCAGCGCGTAACGCGTACGAATGCGTTCGATCAGTTCGGCCTCAGCCGCCATGTGAGCCTCAAGCGTGTCGCGGATCACGTTGAGGTCGCGACGCGGCCGCGCGCCGGCGAAAGCGGCTGCAGGCGGCTCGCCGCCTGAGGCCCATGCTGCTAACGTGTCCTCAAAGATCCAGGGATTGCCGATCGCGGCACGGGCGATCATGACGGCATCCACGCCGGTCTCGTGAAACATGCGCCACGCATCGCGGGGCGACGCAACGCCGCCGTTGCCGATAATCGGAATGGACGCGCGCTGTTTCGCTTCGGCCAGAAGGTCGAGATGCACGGGGCCGCCGTGGCCTTGCGACGTGAAGCGTCCGTGCAGCGCAAGGGCGTCGGCGCCTGCCTGTTCGGCGGCGTCGAGGATCTCGAAGATCACGACGCGATCCGGGCGCGGCCCAAGGCGCGTCTTGAGGGTCAGCGGCAGGCGGATCGCCCGGCGCATCGCGGTGAGAATGGCATGGATGCGGCGGGGATCATGCATCAGCGCGGCGCCGGCGCCGTTGGCGGTGATTTTGCGGACCGGACAGCCGGCGTTGAGATCGATGCCGGCAAAACGTCCGGTCTGCTCAACACGGGCGGCGGCATCCGCCAGCGATACGGGGTCGGTGCCATAAAGGTGGGCCATCACCGGCCCTTCGTCCTCAAAGGTCTCCAGCAGATGCCAGGTCTTGTCAGAGGCGTGCAGCAGGCCGAGGTCATTCGTCATTTCGGTATACGTGAGCGCCGCGCCGTGCTGACGGCAGAGGCGGCGCATCGGAGCGTTGGTATAACCGGCCATCGGCGCCAGAAAGAGCAGGGGGGCCTGGCGGGCAGGAAGATTGAAACAGGCGTGCAGAGATTGGCTCATCACGCGCAAAGCATAGCGGATTTGTTTGGACACCCACACGCACAAAAGTAGCAGGTGCCCAGCTTGAGCCTGCGGCCGTCCGGCCTGGCCTTGTTGCGGCTCTCGTACGCGGCAAAGTCAGCCGGCGACGCTGTGCTTGGCTACCGCACAGCCCTGGAGGTTCATGGGAAGGCCCATTCGGTGTTCGAGCGGTACTTTTTCCAAAGCAACAAGCCGCTTCGCCCGTCGACATTCCGGTCCTGCCGTTTCCAGTGCGTGCTCTTCCCAAAGGCGCTGCGGGAGAAGGGACAACAGCCGTTCGCCACGAAGATCGTCGAGAGGGCGGGCCTCGATATCCGCGTCGCCGACGGCCAGCGCGGCATGTCGGGATCGCTGGCCAGCGGCTCGTGGTCCACGTCCTTCAGGTGTTCACCACTCCTTTGCATTGGGGATAGCCCGAACAGCCCCAGAACGGCTTTCCCGCGTTCTTGCCGGCCTTGGCCGTACGCAAGACCATGGGCTTGCCGCATTGCGGGCAAGGCGGAATGCGATCCGTCAGATCAGCCTGATCCGCCCGATCTTTTCTAAACCTCAGCGGCACCTCGCGCACGGCGCGCGCGTCGGCGCCGTCGGGTGCCCACTGCGGCAGATGCCGGTGGCGCAGGAAATCCTCGAAGTCGAGCAGCAGCTCTTCCAGGCTCGACCGGGCCACATTGAACAGGCGCAGTTCCGTCTGTGACGAGGTGGCCGACGCGCGACTGCCTTCGGCGATGTTCTGCCGGCCTGACCGCGCCGCCTGCACCATCTGGTCCACCGTTCGCGACCGCGGGTCGAGAAACTTCTCGCAGAACCAGTAGGTCGCATCGTAGATGATCGTGGCCGTCTGGAAGCTTGCCGTTTTGCGGTAGCCGCCGCTCGGGCGCAGTTTCCTGCGGACGTGCGGCCTTTGCCGCTGCCCCGTGTGATCTGCCGGATCAGGCGGATCAGCCCGATCTGGCGGATTTTCCCGACGCCCTTCCAACACGCTCACTCCTCCACGCCGCCGTTGCGGCCCATGCGGTACTTGATGTCAGAGTTGATGATGAAATCCAGCTCCTCTTCCGTGAAGCCGTAGTGCTTGGCAAGAGCGCGGTCGATCTCGTCGATGATGGGCTTGGACTTGCGTGGGTAGAACTCGTCATAAGAGACAATGCCCGTGGCTTTATACGGGATGTTCCGGCGCACAGTATTGCCTCTTAGGCCAGCCATCAGTCACCTTGTAGTCTTCCGATCTTCTTTGTTCCATCGCGTTCGCTCTTGAAATAAGCAACGAAGTCAACGGCCTTGCCCGTGCGTGGTCTGCCCCCCCTTGCCAGTTGGGATCTGGTTCAAGAAACGTTATGGTGACTATTATCCATCTTTCACCGATGTTCACAATGGTAAAGTAGCTCCGGTCTCGCCGGTCTCGCGTGGGCTTTGAAAAGTTCGTCCGTATCGGCCCCCAGTGCCATTTCGAACTCTCTCTGCGTGGTGCGAGACCGTGCGGGAGTCGACCGCATCCGCCACATTCGGTTGTTGCCGGAGGCGGGCAGACTCCCTCGCTACGGCAATTGGACACGGACGCGGAAGAAGCGTGTGGCGCTGTTGGTGGGGCCCCACGAGAGATCGTCCAGCGCGCCTTTGCCTTCAATCGCGTAGGTGCGTTCCTCGCCAAGATCCGGCTGCCAAGAGATCCGGAGCGATTCGCCTTCGAATCGAATCGAAGCGCGCAGAACCGATGTGCCATCCTCGGGATCGGAACCCGACACAAGCTCTTTCCATGTGGCATGGCCGTCGCCGTCGAAGTCGGCCAACGCCGCCGCCTCGTAGTCGCCTCCTGCAGCCGCCAGCAACGAGGGGTAGCCGTCGAGCCAGGCATACGGAACCGGGACCGGTGTCGCGGTGGTCGCCGTGCCGCCACCCGCCGGCACAAATTGCACGTCGTCCAGCCAGATGCAATCCTCGCCCTCGGCCCAGGAAGAATCCTTTCGGTATTCCCATCGCAAGATGTGACTGCCCGCAGCCAGTTCGTTTGTGTAAGCTTGCCAGCCGGTCTCGCCGTCGATCACAACGGCCTCCGTGCCGTCGACCAGGAAAAAGCCCTGGTCCCAAGAAGCTTCACTGGAGGCGCGCCACCAGAACGAGAATGTGCCGGGGCCGGTGACCGTGGTCTGCAGCCAACTGGTCGTACTGTCCGCCGTGTATCCACTGCGGGCGGCATCGCCGTCACGGATGGCGCTTGGCCGCGCGAGGCCGACCCAGAGACCGCTGCCCCCTGTCGTAAACGGGAGCGCGGGCGCGTCCAGCGCCTCGGCCAGCGTACGGTCGCCGACCAGCGGTTCCAACGCGAAGTTGGCGCGCAGGTTGCGATCGCCGGAGACAACGAACGAAAAGACGGCGTCGGTGGACACCTCGACAAACATCCACTCGGAAGCACTCCACTCGGTCCAGTTTACAAAGACATAGCCGGTGGTCGGGACGGCGGTCGCCGTGGCCGTCGCGCCCTCGGCGTAGCTGCCGTTGCCAGAGACACTGCCGCCCTCCAGGGGCCAGCAACCCAAAGAGACGACGTAGGTCTCTCCTGCCGTGGGAATAAAGTTCGCCGTCAGCGTGCGGCTCTGGGTGGCACTGAAGCTGTAGGAAGCGTCTGCGGATACCTCATAGCCGTACTCGGTCCAGTTGACGAAGGCATATCCGGTGTTCGGCGTGGCAACAACCGTCGCCGTGTCGCCGAGCGGATAGGTGCCCGCGCCCGCAACCGAACCGCCGTCGGACGGGGAGGCTAGGAGCGTGATGACGGGCAGGGCCTGGAAATTCGCCCACAGGGTGCGGTCCTCGGTGGCGGTGAACGAGAACTCCGACTCGGTCGAGACGGCCGCGCCTCCTGCCGTCGCCGACCATTTGGTGAACGTGAAGCCGGGATGGGCAACGGCGCCCACGGTCACCTGCGCCCCATAGAGGTAAGTTCCGTCACCGGAGACCACGCCGCCCCCCGGCGGGTTGCGGTTCAGCGTAATGGTCGGCGTGACGGTCGAGAAGGTCCAGATTCGTTCATTATCGGAGAGGTCGGGATCGACGGGATCCACCTCATCGAGCACGGCGCGCACCTCGTAGGCTCCCGACTGATCGGCCAAGCAATCGAGTGGAAAGAACTGCATGGAGAAAGGTTCGTGCGTCACGCCATAGGTGGCCGCCAGCATTTCGCCGCCGACGGGTTTCCGGAGGAAAAGACTCAAGCGCGACGTGCCGCCGACACCGCCGGTGCGTACGCGCAAGACAAAGCGGTTGGTGACGCCGGAGAGCAGGTACGTCGGGATCAACCCCGTGGGATCCGCCGCCTGATGGTGTAGGGTGAGATCCGTTCCCACAAAACCGAGCGGCAGCGAGTCGGGCGTCTCCAGTACGGAAACCGCGACTTCGGCGCAGCCCACCAGGCCGCCGGACGTGCCGGTTTCGTAGCGCAGCAGATGCTCGCCGATGTCGAGCGGGGATTCGATCATCCGGCCGGTCCCCAGTTCGCCCTGCAGCGAGGAGGTCCAGACGCCCTCATCCGCCGTCTGCGTCGGGAACTCGGTGATGTCGGCGGCCAGCCGCCATACGGCATTGCTCTGCGAGATGGTGCCGGCCAGCGGTGAACGGATTGTGACAATGGGGGCGCGGGGCAGGACGGTGATGCCGTCCACGACATGCTCCACCGAGTCAATGCCGTCGGAACTCACAAGCCGCAGCGCGAGTGTCGATGTTTCAGGAAAGGCCGTGGTCAAGGTCAGCAGGTTGGTGGCGGACGTGGGCCCGGCGAACAGAGTCCATGGCTGCGCAGAGGCGGTGCGGTAGAAAAGCAGGTGACGGACTTGGCCGGGTGCGGGCGCGTTGATGGACTCCACGTCCCAATGCGCGTTCAACATGCCTTCGATCGTGCTGTCCGACACAGGGGCCTGCAACGTTGCGCTCTGCAAGCCGGTGGCCGTTACGTTGAGCACGGTCGAACTGTCCGAGCCCCTTGCGATACGACAGGCAGCCATGGCTTCCGGAACGTCGAAGGTGGCGACCACACCGATAGCACGGGCTTCTCCAGCACACTGAGCTTGTCGGATGGAATGGCGAGTTGATTGGGGATCTCCCGCTTAAGTGCCTCGACGGTATCGGCGGCGTTGCCGGTCCCCCAGGATCCGAAGACGCCTGAAACCTCTACCGGGATAACCCAGATACGCAGCGGACGTTCAGGCGGGTCTTTGAAGACAACCGTTCCGGAGAGCAGGACGGCGTCCTCGTCGGGATAGGAGGCCGGATCGTAGCCGGCGACACCGGAGGCGTCGAGCCGCACCACCACGGGCAGGGTTGCTTCCTGGACCGGCGGCAGGACAAAGGAGAACGTGCTGCGACCATAGCGGATTTCATTGGGGGGGAAGCGAGCGGGGTCCCGTCGCACCTGGCGCACGGTGGGTGTGGCGTCGATCTCCTCGCCGTTCCATTCCGCATAGACGCGCACACCGGCGAGGGACTCTTCCGTGCAGGACAGATCGACGGCAAGCAGCGTCTCGCGTCCCTTGATCAGGATGCGGCTGGCCGTGCTGTCGAGGGTGCCACTCTGGTGGTTGATGGTGTTCTGGCCCACGACATGACCGTTCAGCCAGAATCGCGGGAAAACACGCCGGTCCTGCCTCGTCCCGGAGAACGGGGATGCTGAGGAGGGCGCGTCAATATTGAAGGCGGGCGTTGGACCGGAGTTGCCGCGAACGCGGGCACGATAGGACTGGGGTAGAAAACCGCGCTCCAAGCCGGTGGCGTCATTGTACCAGCCCCCCGGACTGCCAAAGTAGTTCGCGCCGATGGTGATCGGCGCCGAGGGCAGATCGCTGACGCCGACCAAGGTCTCGTAGTGCAAAGCGACATCACCCATGAAGGCGTTGCCTTGGATCGTCGGACTGGGGGACGTGTCCTCGTACCAGCGCGGCACGTCCGGATCTTCTCCCGGCACACTGCTCGCAAAAACCAGCGCGTCCAGGAAGAGGCATCGAGTGATCACCGTCGCGCTGCGGTTCTGCAACCGGAAGCCCTGTCCGAACTCGCAATCCTCGAACTGAGCCGCGCCACCGTAAGCGGCGACCTGTTCGGAGAAAAGACACTGGTTCAACATGACCAAACCGCTGCCAGTACGGCTTGCTGCAAAGGATGTGAAGCGACTGGAGGTGGCAAGGAACTTGACAGAGTCTGAAGACGCCGTATCGTTGTCGACTTCAACCCGATCCCTGAAATCGCAATTCTCGGCCTCGACTTCAGCCGCTCCGGTTGCAGTGAAAAGGCTGCTCCAGACGACGTTGTCCAACAACAGCGTCCCATCGCGGCACTCGTGCCCGTTATAGCCATAGCCGGGCGTCGTGCCGGATGAAAACTGGCTGTCCGAAATGCTCAGCGTGGCGCCTTTCCGGAGTTCCCACAGGTATACGACGCCGTTGGTGATCGATTGCAGTTCACCGCCAAAGCCCGGAACGACATGCACGCCATCGCTGTTCCGCAGTGAAGAGCCCGCCGCATTCATGGCGAACATTCCGCCGGTGAGCCCGGACAGGCTGGTCGGCACGTCCAGATGCACGCGGAACGGGATGTCGTCAAGCCCGCCCCCGCGCACGTGCGGAAGCAGGGTGACCGGACCATCCAGCAACAGCGCACCCTCAACCGAAAGTGCGGCGGTATCGTTTGTCGGCGCAATCAGGGTTCCCGCGAGGGTAAGGGTGATGTTCGGCGGCACGGAAACGCCGGCGATCCGGACATCCTCCAGATCCTCGTCGTAGCGCAGCTCGCCCCCGGCGGAAACTCCATCCAGCGACACATCGTGGCCTGCAACCCCGTACCAAGGCTCTAATTCCCCGGTCACCGGATCGCGGTCGCATTTCTGTATCTCGTAACGGTGCGTACCGGTCGCCAAGCCGGTCTCACGAAGCGAACCTTGGATCAAGGCACCGGCACCTTCGGCATAGGAAATTTGGCGCTCGCCGCCGCCGTCGTGGGTCGCCACGAGCCTGACCGCACCATCACCTGGGACAGCACCGTGGTATAGCAGGTGTGTGCGATCGGGCCCGTAGAAACGCACATCCACACTGTCCTGCGCAAACGCTTGCATCGACGCCATGAGCAACCCCGTTGCAAGGCTGGCCATAAAGCAATTTGTCTTCATAATAGGCCCTTGATGTCTTTCTGGAGTGTTGCGGGGCATTGCAACGGTTCAGGCATCCGTTCGGAACTGTTGCCGTCAAACGGAGGACGTACCCCCCGTTGACTCGTTGGGAGTATACAATATGGCTTGAGCAGGAACAAGAGAATTCGGCCCACGCTACACACGCGCGAGTTTTCGCTGCGCGGGAAGATCATCTGCCCGAAGTGCAAGCGTCCGCTGTCCAGCTCCGCCATCACCAAGCATCAAGGGCCGAAAACCAAGCGACTCCTTCTTGCCCAGGGCGTTTTTATTTGAACTGGGCTCGCGCGTTGTTTATCAGGGAAACACTTCGGGGTAAACGGAATCCGGCTTTTTTGCTTACATAGACTGCGGATGGAAGCATCAGCAGAGCAACCGGTCGGATATCTTGCGGAAAGGAGCGGGAGGGATGTTGACGATCAGAAAGATCAGGGGCAGTGAG
>Ga0116146_1001187_pt1 | contig 27847 bp, 20 predicted proteins | sample AD_JPNHG2_MetaG_FD_89748 | JGI IMG/M metagenome (GOLD analysis project Ga0116146, IMG submission 89748) | Active sludge microbial communities of municipal wastewater-treating anaerobic digesters from Japan - AD_JPNHG2_MetaG | ecosystem: Engineered > Bioreactor > Anaerobic > Digestate | place... | reverse complement strand
CGCACCCCTCATCGCCTCACCGTCCCCGCTCCGCTTCCGCCCCGTTTCTCGGAACACCCCTCGTGTTCTGCCCCGCAAGCCGCGGGAAGTTTCGTCATGGCGCGACAGAACGATCGCCCCGCAGAGCCCGGAGCAGACAAGAACGACCCCGAAAAGACGTTCTTGCAGAACGAAGCCAAAATCAGGAAGTTTGGGGAAAATGGGCAGGAGGCCGACACGCCCCGGCGCACGGTCGATCGCTTTCGACGACGCCTCCGTGGGCTCGATGACCTATGACGCTTTTAGACAGTATAAGGACTCATAATACTCTCTTTTGCCACCTCACGAGACTTCGAATCAAATCAACAACGGCCCATCTGATGCACTCGGACACCCAGCCCCCTCTACGGTCAACCGCAAGACGGTTCGGTGACCCGCCCTGCGGGCGAGACTTCTGTCCGGACGTGCCGGATCACGGCGGAGCCCCGGGCGGCCCGTCTGTGGTTACTCCCGCCCCGCCGTCTACACGTTGATGTGCACCACCTTGGCCGGCGGGAAGCCGTTGAACCACGTCGAGGATGCGTGGCTGTAGGCTCCGATGTTCTCGCTGTAGACCAGGTCGCCAAGGTCCAGCTCCGGCAGCGGCTCCGACTGGCAGATGGTATCCAGGGCGTCGCAGGTCGGACCAAAAACCGCACAGAGCTGCGTCGGGCCTTTCTTGAAGGCCTTGATGTGATACTGACAGTGATCAAAGAGCACGCCCGAAAAGGTGTGATAGATCCCGTCGTTGAGATAGTAGCAGCGCTTGCCGTCTCGCTCGGCCTTACCGATTACCTCGGCGACCAGCGTGGCGGCGGTGGCCACCATGAAACGACCCGGCTCTGCAAGAATCTGCAATTCCTTGGGGAACAGCCGCCGGAACTCCGCGTTCAGGATCCTGGCCAGGTCCCGGAACCGCTCTACGCTGCCGTCGTAAGGCGCGGGAAAACCGCCCCCGATGTCCAGCAGCTTGAGTTTGTAGCCCCGCCCGGCGCATTCCTCGAGCACCTGCGCCGACATGTTCAGGGCCTGCACGAAATTGTCGAAATTCGTGCACTGGCTGCCCACGTGGAAACATAGGCCCTCGACAATCAGCCCCGCATCGAAGGCCGCGGCAATCAGGTCGGCGGCCTCACCGGGTGCTGCACCGAACTTGCTCGACAGCTCGACCATGGAACCGGTGTTGGGAACCCGAATCCGCAACGCCAACCCGGCGTGCGGCGCATGCTTGCGGATCTTGCGAACCTCTTCCAGGTTGTCGTAGGTGACCAGCGGCTTGTACTGATCCAGCTCCTCCAGCGTCGCTTTGTCCTTGATAGGATTGGCGTAGATGATCTTGTCCCAGATGTAGTCCTGCCTGGCCTTGGGCGGCAGGTCGCGAATGTTCTCATAAACCAGCCGGAACTCGCCGATCGACGCCACGTCAAAGCTGGCTCCGGCCTCGAATAGAGTCTTGATGATCTCCGGGGCCGGGTTGGCCTTGACCGCATAATAAGCCTGGACGCGCGGTAGCCTCCGCTTGAACTCGGCATAGTTGCGCCGCAGCACATCGTGGTCAACGATAAACAGCGGCGTGCCGTGCTTCCTTGCCAGTTGCTTGAGTAACGTGTTCTTGGGCATGATCCGCCTCCAGGGTCCCTTGACGAGCCGGTGGCTTGAGGCCGCCGGTACGTTGGTCAAAAACCGCGGGCATAAACCCCGCGGCTCGCCACAAACCGAGGGGATAAACCCCTCGGCTCGTCAAGAATCGCGATGGGTAACCGCTCCTACAACTGTTTGTTCCGTTTCCAGTACTCCTTGGAAACCAGATCCCGCAGCTCAGGCAATCGATCGTAGAGCCGCTTGAACCTGCGGGGCTTATGGCGAGCCAAGGCATAATGCGTGAGCAGGGGCAGAGCCACCGTCGAATCCAGATAGCAGACAATGGCATCTGGAAGCTTGTTGGGATCCACCTTGCCCCAACTGACAGCCTCGTGCGGCGTCGCGCCCGACAGGCCGCCCGTATCCGGCCTCGCGTCAGTAAACTGGATGAAGAGATCGTGCCCGGCCTCGGGAATCCGCAAGACCTCCTGGATCTGTGGCTCGGTCTGCAAGGTGAAATTCTTGGGCGATCCGCCGCCCACCAGAACCACGCCGGTTCGCCGCTTCTTCAGCTTGGCATCCAGAACGATCGCGGTGGTCTCGTTGACGTCACGCGAGGGATTGACCCGCAGCTTGCTGCCCCGAAGCTCGAGCCCGGCCACGTTCATGCCGATCGTCGAGTCGCCCGGCGAGGGGCAGAAACACGGCACGCCGGCCCGGTACGCCGCCGCGAGAACGGATACGTCCTTATGGCCGGTTTGCTCCTCGAACTCGGCGCAATACTTGCCCAGCAGGTAGTGAAGCTCGGCCGTGCCCATCTCGTGCTGGAACTCGGGCTGGAGCAGGATCTGCCGTAGAATGTGGTCGGTCTGCATGAGAACATCGTTGTAGTCCAGAAGGATATCGTAGATCCGCACGACGCCGACCTTCCGTAGTTCAGGGTCACGAACGAACGGAGACCCCCTGAACAGCGGCAGGTTCATGGCATGGTGCATGTCGTGGTAGAGGTTTGCCCCGGTGGAAACGATCCAGTCCACGTAGCCGGCCTTGATCAGCGGTACGATCGCCGAGCAACCCAGTCCGGCAGGGGTAAGGGCTCCTGCCAGGCTCATGCCCACGGTCACGTCGGCCTGGAGCATCCGCTCGGTAAACAGCCGACAGGCCTCCTGGAGCCGGGCCGCATTGTAGGCCAGAAACACCTGATCCATCAGGTCCGGCAGCGATTCCTTCCCGGTGATCGGCTTGGGCAGAATCCGTTTGCCGCACAAGAAACGCTGTTTGCCCTTCGCAAACTTGTGCGGATATTTGCTGGTGAATTTCTTCGGCAACTGAATCCTGGCCATTACGGTCTCCTCTGTTCTCGCTCCCCCACCGCCTTGTGCCGCCTGTATGGTGCCCCGCCCTCCACACACGAGGGGCTTCCGACGTCCGCCATGAGCCTGCCGTCATCGGGCAGCGGCGATGCCCGGCCTGCGGCACGATTCCGGGCATGATGCCGCAAACCATACTGCCCCTCTGCCGGGCTTTCAAGAAGAGCGTCTCTCGGCCCGCCTGTGATGTGGCCGTTTTCTGATTCGGCCCCTCGCTCGCGCTCGGGGTTCTGAAAACGCCGCCTGGATTGTCACCCACGCAGCCTCGGCACCTGGCAACGTGGCTACTGGACAACCGACACCTGATGGGTATGCTTCTCTCATACGATCAAGCGGTTCTGTCAAACGGAAAAAGCTGCCATGCCGGATAAGAAACCCGTCGATCCAAGCGCCCATCCGGAGCCGTCCACCAATCCGCTGGCCGCAAGCCAGTTGCCACCCGAACAACTGCGAGATGCCCTCAAGGCATTCAAGAAGCGGCTCAAGCTCACCCGGCTCGACGATGAGTCGCGGCTGGGCCACGGGGCGGTAACCAAGGGTGGCCGTTCGGGCGTCCAGGCCATCCAACCGCCGCTTCAATACCCCAAGGCTGTGTGGGACGAACTGGTCCGGCAAGGCCGACTGAAAAACGCGGGCCATGGGCTCTATACACTTGGGAACGAACGATCCGAGTGAGCTGCCGCCGCGAGAGACTCATTCACACATCAAGGCACGCCGGTCATCACCACTTCGGTTAATGAGATCTCATTTCCCACTGCTCCGCGCAAGCGTGTACGACAGGATCTTATACACCAGCTTCGCCGACAGAAAGTCCGGCGCCACGAATCCGGGAATGGGGGCGAGTTCGACCACATCAAAAACGGGAACGCGAGCGGCTTCGCGGGTAATCACCCGGCAGATACCGAGCATCCGCTGCCAGAGAATCCCGCCGGGCTCGGGGGTGCCGACCGCCGGCTTGATTACTCCTCAGATTCTTGCTCCAGTTGCCGCTTGAGGGTCTCGTGCGGAATCGACTGGCCCCGCTCAAACCGCTGCCGTGCCGTGGTTCCTCTGGCGACCTGTTCGGGATGATGTGCCCACATTTCGTCGTCGAGATCCGTTTCGTCCGCAGGCTCGATCCGGGCGATCACGCGGCCTCCCTCCCGAAGAATCGCCCCTTCAGGCGACCGAACGGAATCACGGACCTGTTCAGCGGTCAAACCTTCTTCGCCAAGATCAATCACTCGAATCATGTGCGGCCTCGTCAAGCGTCATTCTTCCCTTGAACCTGACAGCCACCACCAGCACGATCTGCCGGTCTTCGTAGACGTCATAGAACACACGGTAGTCACCAACACGCAGGCGATACCCCGCGAGCACCGGCGGTTCCAACTTCTTGATCGCTTGTCGGCTGACGCGACTCGGCTCATCTCGCAAATGGCGCTCGATGGCGCCGAGAATAGCCACTTGGTCCACCCGCCGCAGTGCTCGCAGGTCATCCACGGCCGTCCGGTCATAGTGTATCTCGAACCGAGCCATTCTGCCATGCCCTATTGATCCCGTCCTGACGAGACCGTGTACGAGAGGATCTTATACACCAGCTTCGCCGACAGAAAGTCCGGGGCGATGAATCCGGGAATGGGGGCGAGTTCGACCACATCAAAAACGGGAACGCGAGCGGCTTCGCGGGTAATCACCCGGCAGATTTCGAGCATCCGCTGCCAGAGAATCCCGCCGGGCTCGGGGGTGCCGACCGCCGGCATGATCGACGGATCGAGGCCGTCCAGGTCAATGGTCAAGAAAACCTGTTGCCCGCGGACAAACGCGGCCAGGTCTTTGAGGAACGCTCCGTCGGGGGCGATCGACTCCTCGGCAAAGACCGTGTGTACCCGGTCGCAGGAGCGGCGGAACGGCTCTTCGCCGGCCGAGATGTTGCGGATGCCGATCTGGAAGACCGGGCAGACGTCCAGAATCCGCCGGGCGGCACAGGCGTGACTGAACGGCGAACCCTCGTACTCATCTCGCAGATCGGCATGGGCATCCACTTGAACACAGACGAGATTGTCCTTGCCGATCGTCCGGGCAATGCCTCGGACCACGCCAGGCGAAATTGTGTGCTCGCCGCCGAGCAGGACCAGCACCTCCGGTCGTGGCTTGCCCGAAAGGATCACCGCGACAGCTTCCTCAATCGCCTTGACCATCAGGTCGGGCGAGCGGTGAACCAAAGCGAGCGGGTTCATCGTGTGAACGCCATACTCCATCGCCGGCTCCTTGCCGAACTCACAATCAAAAAGCTCGACCTGCCGCGAGGCGGCGATGATCGCGGCCGGGCCGTTGCGAGTGCCCGCACCGTAAGAGGTCGTGGACTCGTACGGGACAGGCAGCAACCACGCTCTGGCCCGCTGCGGCGACGACAGCTCTTCCGGAAGCCCCAGAAAATTCCACGGCGTTTGAAACAAGCCTTCTTGGCTCATGAATCGCTCCTTTGCGCGTGAACGTCACTCGTCCGCCACCAGGCCGCACGCGGCACGGCCCGAAAAATAACCCCTGCTCGCGGGCGATTCAAGGAATGCCGACGGCCGCAGGTCTTCGCGGGCTCGTGACAGAAGCGGCGACACTCCTGGCGGCTGACCCGGTTGTTGCGAACGCAAGCCGAAAGCAGACCGCTTCAGCGGTCTCTCCCGAAAAGCAAATAGGCCGGCCGTTTTAAGACTGGTTCACCGTCGGCCAATCCTTCCTTTTCCGTGTTGCCCCATCAAGCCCGTTTTAACGGGCCTGTCCTTGTCAGGTAAGCTCATTGAAACGGGCTGAGACCATAGAATGGAAGAAGAACCGCAGGCGACCACCAACCGGCTGTATCACGGCCGGCCTATCAGCCCGCCTTTGGCAAGAAAACCCCCTGAAGGGGGCTTCCGGCCCTCACCAAGTCCCGGGGACGAAACAGGCTGGAAACCTGCCGCTCCTGGCTGCAAAACATGCCAGGTCCCCGTCGCCGTGGCGACCTCGACGCTGCCGTACTGACCGGATCCCGCAGTTTTCGCGCACATTCTCAAGAAAGGTTGACGAAAGCGGTACGGGCCTTACGCTGTTGGCACGTCGTCCGCGAGCCAAGCGATCCGACACCGAGGATAGTCCAGTCGGCCCCCTGCCGACGGCACCACAATAGGACTTTGCGAGGGCATCTTGATGTCTCACACCCCGCCGGAACTTGCCACACTCTATCGCGACAACCTGCTTGATGATGTCATCCCTTTCTGGGAACAACATTCCATCGACCGGGACAAGGGCGGTTACTTTACCTGCCTCGATCGCCGCGGAAACGTGTTCGACACCGACAAGTTCGTCTGGCTGCAGGCCCGGCAGGTGTGGACCTTCTCAATGCTTTACCGCAAAGTCGAACAACGGCCGACATGGCTGGAGATCGCTCGTCACGGCGCTGAGTTCCTCAAGCGGCACGGGACCGACGACGAGGGTAACTGGTACTTCTCCCTGACCCGTGAGGGCAAGCCGCTCGTGCAACCCTACAACTGGTTCACCGACTGCTTCGCGGCCATGGGCTTTGCCCAATACGCCCTGGCCTCGGGTGATTCGCAGGCCGCCGATATCGCCGTGAAGACCTTTCACAACGTGCTGCGGCGCAGAGACAATCCAAAAGGCAAATACACCAAGCAGGTCCCCGGCACGCGACCGCTGAAATCTCAGGCCTTCCCGATGATCCTGATCAACGTGGCCTTGGAAGTCGAAGGCGTCGTGCCCGACGACGAGATTCGCCGCACAGTCGAAGACTCCATTCGCGAGGTCATGACCCTCTTCTATGACAACGAGCGGCGGATCACCTGGGACAACGTCGCCCCGGACGGCTCGCATCCCGACTGCTTCGAGGGCCGGATCATCCTGCCCGGCCACGGCATCGAGACCATGTGGTTCATGATCGAAGCGGTTCGGCGCTTTGGCGGCGATCGGGCCATCATCGACAAGTGCGTCGATGCCATCGTCAACCTCATCGAGTTCGGCTGGGACGATCGATATGAGGGGATTCTCTACTACCGTGACATCAAGGACCGGCCTCCCGTCCAGCTCGAGTGGGACCAGAAGCTCTGGTGGGTACACATCGAGACGCTTGTCGCCCTGGCTATTGCCTGGTCTGTCACCGGGCGCAGCGATTGCCGACGGTGGTACGAGCGGATCCACGACTACACCTGGAAGCGATTCCCCGATCCGCAGTACGGCGAGTGGTTCGGCTACCTGAACCGCCGCGGCGAGCCGCTGCTCGATCTCAAGGGCGGAAAGTGGAAAGGGTGCTACCACATCCCGCGCGGGCTCTACATGTGCTGGCGCGAGTTCGAGGCCATGACAACAAAGGCGTGAGCGACAACCGGCATGCTTGCTGAAAGCGCTTTTCAGACGCTCGACTACCTGGTGCTGGCCGCCTACATGGCCAGCCTCGTCGTCGTGGGTTTCTATTTCCGAAAACGCGCCCAGAAGGACCTCGAAAGCTACTTCCTGGCGGACCGCAAGATGCCCGGATGGCTGGCGGGCTTCTCCTACGCCGCCACGTGTATGAACACCGACGCCATCACCGCCTATTGCGGCATGACCGTGATCTCGGGCATCTGCATCTGCTGGTGGTACATCAGCAGGTTCGGGCTGGCTCTGATGATCGGGGCCATTCTCTTCGCGGTGTTCTGGCGCCGACTTCATATCTTCACCTCCCCTGAGTTCTACGAGTTCCGATTTACCGGCGCACCGGCCCTTACCATGCGGTCGTGGGTTTCCATCCGCAGCGCATTCATTGCCGTGGTCGCATGGACCGGTTCCGGCCTGCTGGGAATTCACAAGGTGCTCAACCCGATGCTGGGCTGGGAGAAGTGGGAAACCTACCTCCTGGTCATCCCCGTGCTGCTGCTCTACGTGCTGTTGTCCGGCTACGTGGGTGTGGTCGTGACCGACTTTATCCAGACCTGGGTGATGATCGCCGCCGCGTTCATCCTCATGGGCGCGGTCTGGGGCGATTTCGGCGGACCGTCGGGCCTCTATCACTCGCTGGTGAGCCAGTTCGGCACATCAGTGGTGACCTGGCACCCCCCTTCCAGCCACGAGTACCTCGGCGTCATCGGCATCCTCGCCTGGACGGTGGGCACGGCCGTGGGCTACGGCGGTGACGTCGCCCCGATGGCCGGGGCCATGGAAGGACAGCGCCTTCTGTCATGCAAAAACGCCCGCGAAGCGTCCAAAATGTACATCTGGACCGAGGTGGTGCTGTTCTTCCTCCTGGCGGTGACCACGATGCCCGCGCTTGGAGCAATGTGCAAGTGGCCAGGCCTCCATGACGGCCGGATCAACAAAGAACTCGCATACGGCATGCTCCTCAAGGAGTATCTCCCGGCCGGGCTCCTGGGTCTGGCGGTCAGCGGCCTGGCGGCGGCCATTATGTCGACCGTCAGCTCCAACCTGAACTTCGGCGCACAGGTTATTCTCAACGACGTGTACAAGAGATCATTCGTTCGTGACGCCTCCATGAGCCACTATATGAACGTTGGTCGCATCGTCATGCTCGCGATCATGGGCCTCGCCGTTCTTGTGGCCACCGCAGCCGAGAACGTCATCGACGTTTCCGTGTTCATGCTCGGCTTGTCCTCGGCGGAGATCACAGCCAACTGGGGGCAGTGGTGGTGGTGGCGATTCAACGGCAAGGCAAGGCTCGCGGCCTCGTTCGGCGGCCCCGTAATCTTCCTGGTCAACAAGTATCTGGTTTTCGGAATGCTGTTGAGAACCAGGGACGACGTGGGTTATCCGGTCGTCCTGTCCTCAATCGCCATGACCTTCGTCTTGTGGGTCCTGGTCGCCCTGCTGACCCAACCGGACCCGGAAGAAAGGCTGATCGAGTTCTACAAGAGAGCACGGCCGTTGGGCTGGTGGGGTCCGATCGCGGCCAAGGCCGGCATTCAGCCGCGGTCGGCCTTGTACATCCCTACCGGCCTGATCATCGCGGCCTTCGGGGCGATCATGGTTGCGGCCGGAACGATCGCGTTCAGCTCCGCCTACCTGGCTGACTGGCCGAGCGTCGCTGTGTTCGCAGGAATATGCCTTGGCGCTGGCATCATCTTCAAACTGGTCCACAAACGATTCATGCGGCTGTTGCACGCCGATCAGGAGACAGACGAGCAATAGCCCCGCCGGAGAGTTCCGCTCTCCCACGGACCCGGCAGCGAAAGAAAAAGACCCCGGCTGTTTCATGTCTGCACTGCCGGCGGACTTCGCAGAAGCGTGAACCAACGAAACCGCCACCCGCGATAATCCGCCTGAACATCAAGACGACGCGATGATCCATTCACTTGATGCCCAAGGACAAGCAGGCGACGGCAGAGTCTCTATCGCTCACTTCCGACCATGCGCGAGCGCATGTGCGATACCCATAGCCCGAAACCACCCGATCAATTGTGAAAGAGTTCACAAAGAACACCAGAACCGGCCTGCGGCACGACACAAACGCTGTTCATGAGCGTAAACATGCCATTCCGCTGGTCAACCCATCAGACCCTACCTAGCTTTACTGGTAGACCGGTGAGAGGCAAACAATCGTTTCTCCACCGAAGATGAAGAAAAAGCAGATTAAGGAGCACAGCAATGAAAACGCAGAACAGGGTCACATTGGTTTGGGTCGCCATCGTCAGCCTGGTCGTCTCCCAAACGGCCATGGCACAGGGCGTGGGCAACCTGAGTTCATTGCCCACTCAGTTCGAGACCTCGATCCCGCCCTCTTCCGGCTGGGTCGTGGTGGAGCCGACCGGGCTGCCCGTTCCCGTTTCCCTCGACCCTAAGGGACCCGTGTGGCGAAAGAATTTCACCGGCCCCAACGGCGGTCCGTTCGTATATCCCGCACTCAGCCCCCCGCTGACCGTATCCGAGCATCTCGTGGTGGCAGGCAATCTTCCGTGGACCGATTGGCACGAGGACGTGCTGGATCCCAATTGGACCTGGGCTAATCCCGTCCTTCTGGTGAACGGTCTCCCGGCGCCGGGACTCACTGTCTCCGGGGTTGGTACAAGCAGCCTCTCCTTCTTCTTCAACCCGGTCGCGCCGGGTTCATTCATCGACATCAGCAAGGAGCTTGTCTACAACGGAGTGCCCGGAACAGCCTTCACCGGCACGCTGCCGATCATTCAATACCCCACGCCGGAGCCTGCCACACTGGGACTGGTCGCCTTGGGCAGCCTTCTTCTTGTGCGTCGCCGCCGAATGACCTAGCCACCTTTTCGGCAGCTCAATTGCACGCCGTCGGGCCGGGCCGCTCTCAGAACCATCGGGGCGGACATCTATGCGGCTTGCGCGCATGTTTCTGGCTCGCAGTGCGTTTGGCTCACGGCCCACAAAAAGGCGGTCCGCCTTAGGGGCGTCGGTAGACAAGCACACGGTCAACGGGAGCCACTGAATTCGTGAAAGCCGCCAAGTGAATAGGACATTCAGACCAACCGTAGTAATCGAGGAGTGCCCCTGGGGTGTACCCGGGGCAGGAGATTCAAAGGATCCAAGCCATAATGAACGGAGAAACACAAACATGAAAACGAACACGAACCGGATTCTCGCCGGTGCCGGCCTGGTTCTGGCCTTCGCCGTCCCCAGCGCTTGGGCTGCCAATTATACAATTGACTGGCTCAACATGGCGCCGACGCCGCTCGGCTCGAGCGTGCCGAACAACTCCGTGTTCAACTTGCCGGGCGTCGGAAACGTCACGATCACGTATTCGCTTCCTTCCTCGCTCTTGAATACTCGCAATCAGAACCCCCTGTTTCAGAACGGAACCGTGACCAGCGGCCCTGCTACCTACTCATGGACCGCCCACGAGCTGCTCGGCGTAACCAGCTACGCGCCCAATCCTCCGTTTGTGGTCGCCCCATGGGCGGTCACCTACACGTTCCCAGGTACGGTCCCGGCCGGCACCCTCTATGTCGGCGTCGCAGGACTTGGTCGGACCAACAGTTTCGGCGGCGGGATGTCCACGGCAACCGTCAATCAGAATGGCGCGTATCTGGGTGATTGGACGGGCGGCGGGAACTACGGCGCCACGCAATTCATCGGCGGCCCCGGTACGTTCACGATGCAAAACTCGATCACAGGCCTGGGCGGCGCCGATCCGTGGTGGAACTCGGCGCTCGGCGTCGTGCAAATCCTCGACCCAGTCAGCTCGCTGACTGTGATCGTCAACCAGATCCCTGGTGACGGTCTGGGCGTGAACATCGGACACGCCGTCCCGGAGCCTGCGACACTGGGCCTAATTGCGCTGGGCAGCCTGCCTGTTGCGCTTCGGCGCAAACGATTTGTGTCTTGACACCCCCCGCCATCGCGGTCGGAGGCGCTATGGCGACAGACTGAGGTTGGAACAAAAAGACAGCGAGCACCCCTACCCACCCGAACCGTCGGGCCTCACGATCCTGTGCCTCGGATGGGCGGGCGGGTGCTCACAAAAGCTCCGCTATCACGTGATGGCGAGCCGAAAAGATCCTTGCCAGAGCAGGGCACAAAGCCCTCTTGAGGAGAAGATAACATGAAGATCGACGAGAAGAACGTGCACGCATTTTCGATTGCCGCCCTGATCATCGCTGTTGGTTCGCAGATGTCCCTCGCGCAGGGCGTGGGCAATCTCGGATCGTTACCGACTTTGTTTCTCTCACCCGCGCCGATCACCGGGTGGAGCGTCGATAGCGGCAATGCCACAAGCCCCTGGTTGCCCGTCCAGATCGATCCGAACGGCCCGCAATGGGGCAAGACGTTCACCGGCCTCAACGGTCAGCCTATAGTTGCGGTGCCCGGCCAGACGTTCACCCTGCAGGAACTGCTCGTCGTCGCCCCGACGCAGAGCTGGGAGGACTGGCACGAGCACATCCTGACACCCGGCTGGGAATGGGTACAGCCGACCGTCTTTCTCGCAAACTTCGCTCCGCCGCCGGGCCTCAACACAGTTGTGACCCCGGCGACGCCGACCAGCGGCGGGAAGATCGACTTCACCTTCAACCCGCTCGTTCCCGGTACGCTCATCGACATTCGCAAGACGCTGAAGTACGACGACCCGACGGGCGCGGTCTTCACCGGGAAAATTGAAATCGCCCAGTTTCCAACGCCAGAGCCCGCTACGTTAGGGCTGTTGATGCTGGGCGGTCTGCTCGCTCTGCGCCGGCGCAGGCATGCTGCTTGATCGCTGCAAAGGATCAACTCCGCGGTTCCTGAATCAAGAAGGTCGGCGGTCAAGACCGGAAATGACGCCGCCTTCTTGGTTCTAAACAGCCGTCATAATAACCGTTCCAGCCCGCCAGAGACGTCCGAGAAAACCTCCTGCGCGGCATCGGAGCCCGGCCGGCCCGCATCCCCATGGTTCCACAACCCCATCGCCAAAGGCAAAGCGAGCCCTTGAATTCTGCCAACGGCCAGGATAGACTCTTGGATCGTAGCCAACCTGCTTGGCCCGGCAGCCGGTCGCTCCGGCCCGGAACGGCAGCAAGAGGTGATGCCATGATCGAGTACACCGTGAGGGTGATTCTCGAACTCAGGCCCGCCTGATCGACCGCCCATGACCGCGGCCGACTCAGGCCGCCGGTCGGGATTCCCCCTTTTGACAGAAAACAAACGGGGCCCTGAATAAGGGTCAATGATAGCGTGGTGAAATGCCCGTCCGACAAAAGGCTTGTCACCAGACCAGGGTGGATGGCCACCTTCGCGATGGTGGAGACGGCAACACAGAGAGTTCAGTAGCGACGCACCGGAAAGCAACACAAGATGTATCGATTGGCACGACTAAGGAATATCGGAATCTCCGCTCACATCGACTCGGGTAAGACAACCCTGAGCGAGCGCATCCTCTATTACTGCGGACGCATCCATCGGATGGGCGACGTCAAGGACGGCGGCGATGGGGCTACCATGGACCACATGGAGCTGGAAAAGGAACGCGGCATCACCATCACCTCGGCGGCCACAACCGTCCAGTGGGACGATAAGATCATCAACCTGATCGACACCCCAGGGCACGTCGACTTCACCATCGAGGTCGAGCGGTCGCTCCGCGTGCTGGATGGCGCCATTTTGGTGCTGTGTGCCGTGGGCGGCGTCCAGTCGCAGTCACTGACGGTCGACCGCCAGATGAAACGCTACAACGTTCCGCGTATCGCCTTCATCAACAAGTGCGATCGCGTCGGGGCAGACCCCGCCCGGGTAATCAATGAGATCGAAGAGAAGCTCGGGGTGGAAGCGGTGCCCCTGCAGATCCCCGTCGGCCTGGAAGGCAACCACGTGGGCGTCGTTGATCTGATTACCATGAAGGCCGTCTACTTTGACGGGGAGAATGGTGAAAAGGTCCGTCTCGACGCGATTCCCGGTGAACTGGTCGACGCCGCGAATCGGACCCGTCACGGCATGCTCGATACCCTCTCCCTCTACAGCGACGAGATCATGGAACTTATGCTCGAAGACAAGCCGATCAGCGAGGAACTCCTCCACCGAGTCATCCGCGAGCGAACCATCGCCAGGGAAATCACGCCGGTCCTGCTCGGCTCGGCGTTCAGAAACAAAGGCGTGCAACCTCTGCTCAACGCCGTTTGCCGCTATCTGCCCAGTCCGCTGGACCGGATCACCTATGCCAAGGACAACGAGAACGAAGGGGCGGAGGTGGCGCTCACGGCCGATCCCGACGCCGCTCCCGTCGGCATGGCATTCAAGATCGTCGACGAGCCTTTCGGCCAGCTCACCTATACTCGCGTCTACCAGGGCACTATCGACAAGGGACGGACGTACCTCAACAGCCGCACGCAGCGCAAGCAACGCGTCGCCCGGATCCTACGGATGCACGCCGACCAACGCGAGGATATCGACCGGGCCCTTGCCGGCGACATCGTGGCTCTGATGGGCGTTGAGTGCAATTCAGGCGATACCATCTGCGACCTTGAACACAACTACTCGCTCGAACGCATCTACGTGGCCGAGCCCGTCATATCGCTGGCCGTCAGCGTCGCAAAAACCGCCGACCGCGACAAGCTGAGCAAGGCCCTGGGCCGATTCTGCCGCGAGGACCCGACGTTCCACGTGCGCACCGACGACAAGACCGGCGAAACGCTCATCTCGGGCATGGGCGAGCTGCACCTGGACGTCTACGTCGAACGCCTGCGCCGCGAGTACAAGCTTGAGCTTCAAGTCGGACGGCCTCAGGTCAGCTACCGCGAGGCGCCCACACAGGAAGTCTCGTTCAACTACAAGCACCGCAAACAGACCGGCGGCGCAGGCCAGTACGCCCACGTTATCGGCAAATTGATCCCCTTGCCCGACAGCGCCGAAAGGGACTACGAGTTCGAGAACGCAGTCAGTTGCGGACGCATTCCCACCGAGTTCATTCCCTCCTGTGACAAGGGTTTTCAGAGTGCCCGCGGCAAGGGACCGCTGGCCGGCTACGAAATCGTGCGGGTGAAGATCCTGCTCGAAGACGGCAGCTATCACACCGTGGACTCGTCCGACATGGCCTTTCAGATCTGTGCCCGCGACGCCTTCATTGAGGCCTTTCGGCGATCGCAACCCGCTTTGCTGGAACCGATCGCCAAAGTGGAAGTCGAAATCCCTGGCGAATTCCAGGGCTCCGTAGTCGGCGATCTGTCGAGCCGCAGAGGTATCATCACCAACGTCGAGCCGCGGCAAAACACGGTAGTCGTCAACGCCGAGGTCCCGCTGGCCGAGATGTTCGGTTATTCGACCGACGTCCGCTCGGCCACGCAGGGCAAGGGGACGTTCACGATGGAGTTCTGCTGTTACCGACAGGTACCGCGAGAAATCCAGGAGGAGATCATCCTGGCCCGAAAGAAAGCCGCCGCCGGGCAACGGTCATGAACGGATGGCCTCCCGCTTCCCCCCTCACCAAGGGGGGATTGAGCGGGGGCGAGAAGGGAGCGATCTGCGCGCCGCTGGGCCGAGTAGGCATGCTTTGCACGCCGAAGTCCGTAGGGCGAGCTCTGCACGCCAAAAGCGTCGGGTAAAGCCCGACCTGCCGAACTGGACGAAGTGATCAGTTATCAGTGAGAGGACACGACCGATCGCGAACACTGAGAACTGACGACTGAGAACTGATAACTCGAAAGAACGATTGCTTCCGTGTTACCAGCGTGAAGCATCACCGACGCCCGCGGCCAACCCGCGGGCGTCTCTTTGCGCGACACGACGTTCAACAGGTGGCGGATGCAGGTCGCCCTGCTGCTCGCCATCCTGATTCGATGGCCCCACATCCCATCTGGGACCTCCGGGGGCGAGGATTCCTATCATCATCCTACCGGACGTGGGTCGAAACGGTGGGTCGGCAGGTCGAAACGCGGACGTGGCTAATCTGTGAGAAGCGGTCAGCGGTCGGCATTCAGCGATCGGCTTTCAGCGACCGGAGAAACAGTGTTTCACCGCAGCGGACGCAGAGGAATGCGGAGACCTATCTCAGTTGTCTCCGTTTCCTCATGTTCAAATGCCTTCCTCCTGTTCTTCATCTGCGTCAATCCCATGATCTGCCGGCCGGGACTCGCTTTCTCTCTCGGCGTTTTCGATTGAAGCAGGTAGGGCAGGTTCGCTCGGCCCGGAATCCTTTCCGGGCCGAATCCTCTGCGGAATCCTTTCCGCATTCAGCGCCCATGACGATGCCAATTCTCCACCCGAAGGCCGGGTGCCATGCCCACGGCCTTGCGTGGGCATGCGCCTCCAAAAGAATCCTGAAGCAGGCAGGGCAGGTCCGCTCGGCCCGGAATCCTTTCCGGGCCGCACTCTCGCTCGCTCGGCCCGGAATCCTTTCCGGGCCGCACTCTCGCTCGCTCCGCCCGGAATCCTTTCCGGGCCGAATCCTCTGCGGAATCCTTTCCGCATTCGGCATTCATGACGATACCAATCTTCCACCAGCAGGTAGGGCAGGTCATCGATGGGTCATTCGGCTTTGGGCACTGGTCATCCCCACCCGATTCATCACTCATCCATCCACAACGATCCTGTCCCGCCGCCGCTCCGCTTCACCCGCCCGTTGCGGAGCACCCCCCATGTTCTGTCCCTTGTCTAGCTGACGACTGAGAGCTGATTGCTGATTGCTGAAAGCTCCCTTGCCCGCTCTTTGAAAACTGAAGACCAACCCCCTCCGGCCCAAAGCCGGGAGCCAACACCTCAAGAACTCTCTCCGACCAACCGAACCCACCGAGCCGCTCGGCCCGCAATCCCTTCCGGGCCGCACTCTCGCTCGCTCGGCCCGGAATCCTTTCCGGGCCGCACTCTCGCTCGCTCGGCCCGGAATCCTTCCCGGGCCGCATCCCCCGCGGAATCCTTTCCGCATTCGGCATCCATGACGATACCAATCTTCCACCAGCAGGTAGGGCAGGTCCGCCGGGTGCCATGCCCACGGCCTTGCGTGGGCATGCGCCTCCAAAAGAATCCTGAAGCAGGCAGGGCAGGTCAGAGCCCCGCCAAGTCGCCCCGACGTAGCAGGGCGCCGACCTGCCGCCACCCTGACCACTCCCCCGCGCCAAACGAACCCAACTGCAAATCTTAAGTCCTTAAAGCTTAAAGACTTAAAGAAACCCCCAACCGGTTCCCCGTCATCCGATCCACCCAGAACACAGCGCCCGATCTCGCCACCGGCCTTCCACGACTTCGCCGGGCTGACACCTTGGCCCTCAAAGCTACGTGCCCCGCCAACCGCCTCAGTCCCTTCGACGGCGGTCATTCCCATCACCCCCGCCGACAACAACCCGACCCGTGCCCTTGCCTGGAACATCACCGGCAACAAACAGGGGTAGCCAGCAACGCCTTCTGGGTGTCGTGTTCTTGTTTGCTTCAGACGGGTCTGCACCGGCCATCCGGCAAAAGGTCGTGAATCAGGCCGTTGGACCGCCGGTCAGCAGAGTTGAATGGATCAGGCCTCAACAAACGCCTCTTGCCCGTCGCCCAGAGCCCGGCGGAGCTTCGCGATGGCCTGTCGCTCGATCTGGCGGACCCGCTCCTTCGTGACGCCGAACAAGCCGCCGATCTGATCCAGGGTCATGGGGTCGTGCCGGTCGTCAAGGCCGTAATGTCGCACAACGATGTCGCGCTCCCGGGCGGTCAGCAGCTGCAAACCCTTCTGCACGAGATGACGAGCACCTTCGAGCATGGTATCGCGGCTCGTGGTATCCGGTGCCGGGGCGACCGCCAAGGCCTCGTCCGAGCCGGTCACGAGCTTGCTGGACTGGTACATCTGCTCCGGGATGCTCCGGGCGTAATTCCGCATGATGGCCCAGGAGGCGTATGTACTGAACTTGAAGCCCCGCGCGTAGTCGAATTTCTCGACCGCTCGCATGAGAGAGAGATTCCCGTCGCTGACGACCTCGAAAAAGCAGGAAGACCGACCGACGTGCCGGCGGGCGATGCTGACGACCAGACGCAGGTTGGCCCGCAGAATCTCATTTTTGAGGCGCTCCGACTCGGCCAAGAGGGATTCAACGGCATCAAGTTCGCCGTCGGTGGCTTTAGTGGCGTCGAGTTTCTTGCGAAGTCGGTCGGCTTTGAACTTGACGTAATTGTAACGCCGGAACATGTCTCGCTCCTGCTCGGGTGTGAGCAGGGGCTGGCGATAGAGATCCTGAAGGTAAGGAGGGAGGTCTTTCGGAGGCTGGACGCGCTTGAGACGGGCCGGCTCCGGGATGCGATGGCGACCGAGAATGAGACGGTCCGCTCCGGGGGCATCGAATTCGGCGTTGTAGATGTAGGATATCTCCTTGGCCGCGAGCTGACGGACGCGGACTTCGCGAACAATCGATCGGATTTCGCTTTCCGATCGGCCGGTTTGTTCCGCAACTTTCGTCACAGGCACGCCCGCCGCGACGAGATCATAAATCGCCATCATTTCCGGCGCGACCAGCGGCTGATCGCCGTTGCCGAACAGGGCCTCGTTCGGATGGGCGTGATCGTATCGCCGCAACGTATAACGGACGGTTTCCACGGCTCGGCCGATCTGCGCGGCGATCATCTGTGACAGCTCGTGCAGACGGACGCGACGCTCACGAAGGATCGATCGCGCCAGCTCGACAATTCGTCGCTTCTCATCTTCACTAAGCTGCTTGAAGGCCGCGCCTCGCCGTACCAGATCCCGGTGGCGTACCACAAATCGGACCACGCATCGATCGAGGAAAGCCATCCTGACCGTGCCGTCCGGATAACGCAGCTTTCGTCCGGGCAATCCGCGTCGACGCCAGCGGCAGACCGTCTTGGTCGAAACCTTCAGGCGAGCGGCGAGTTCCTCGGTGGTGTAGCAGGGTCGAAAGATGCCGGCCGGCAGCACAGGCGAGGAACTCAGATCCTCCACCATCTGGACAAGATCCTCGATAAGTGACTTGCCCTGCATGGTGCGCTGCAGTCCGCCGCGCGGAGTGTAGTCGGTAATGTGATTGCAGACGAAGTCGTATGGGTAGCTCTTGTCAGGTTCGATGATATCGACGAGATGCTCAATGGCGTCAAGCTGTCTGAGACGCAGTCTGACCGGTGACAGCGCAAGCTGGTGGGCGAGCTCCGCCATGGGCCCGTGGTGGTAATTGGCCATGGTCCGTCTCCCGGAGGCAAGAGCCTCACTCGAAACGTTGCCGCCGAGTCAGCCTTGGACCCGACTCAAGGTCACCAGCAGAGGTGACCATCCGAGAAGCATCAGCCACCATAGAGCCCCTCATCGCTCTCGGGCCGCCACCCTCGTCGAAGGGAAACCTGCCGTCAGCCGCAAGCTCCCCCGGCAAGCGTCTCAATTTATTATCGATCACCCGCGCCCAAAAGTCAATCCTGACAACGGTTTATGATTGTCGGGGCAAGACCTGCCGGCCACGGCACCTGCAGGCGCAAGAAGCTGTGGATAATGATTTTACGTGGAACGCCACCTGCGGCGCCGGAAGGCTCAAACCTCCGGATCTCATCGGAAACCAAAGTCGGGCCGCGCGATGGGTTGGAGCGGCGGCGGTCGGTTCGTATTCGAGTCGGAGGTTGGTGCCTGGGCAGGGGAACCCGGTGGCATTGAGGTGCGCCGGCAATCGCTGAATGGCCCGGTTTGATCGCGGGTTTGGCCAGAGCTCGCAACCGCAGAGGTCGATAGAAACCATGGATCCCCGCAAGGGAAAATCAGACCAACGGCCGAGATCAGGAGGTCTGAGCCTGGACCTGTGGCCTTGTCGATCCGGTAGCGCGGCCTTCGCTTGGGTTTGGCGGACACGACCGACCTCCGAGGTTTCGCGAGTAGTACTACTCGCATTTGGGCCTTCGGTTACGGCCGCTCCGCCGGACAACGGGTCTTCGCAACTCGCGAATTCGGCGGGAATTACGATCGATTGGGCGATACTGGACTTGAACCAGTGACCTCTTGCATGTCGAGCAAGCGCTCTAGCCAACTGAGCTAATCGCCCGCAGGTCTCTATTTAAGGCGATTGGCGGATGCGTGTCAATAACTGCCGGCATTGAGGCTCCAGGAGAGTCCAGGGAGGAGTCACACTGGAAGCCGGCCTGCCAGGGTCTTATGCCGCCCCGACGTGCGGACAGGCCGCCCGTGGTGCCGACATTGTACCCCCGGCCAGTGTGTCACGCACCCGCCATTGAGGTTTGTCTCCCGATGGAGCTGAGGCTTCCCCGAGCGGGGCGGGGAGCCGGCTCGTGGGACTGTTCATGTCTGGGTTCGGTCGGGGGTTACCTGTACCCGCAACCGGTTGATGCGCCGTTGCTCTGCATCGATAACCCGGAACTTCACGTTCTGATACGACAACTCCTCGCCGGTTTCGGGGATCTTGCCCAGGGCGCTGAAGACGAAACCGCCCACGGTGTCATAATCCTCACCTTCCGGCAGCTCGGTGCGCAGTTGTTCGTTGATTTCATCTATGCGGACCCGGGCATCGACCTCGATAGTGTTTTCGTCGATCCGGCGTATGGACTCGGGTGCCGGCGTCTCGTATTCATCGGCGATATCACCGACGATTTCTTCAATGATGTCCTCGATGGTCACCAGTCCTGCCGTTCCGCCGTATTCGTCGAGAACGATCGCCAGATGCACCTTCTGTTCGCGCAGTTCCTGCAGGAGGTCGGCTATGGGCTTGGACTCGGGCACAAAGGGCACTTTGCGCATCATCTCAAGAGGGTCGAAGCTGTCAATTTCGCTGAGGGTCAGCAGATCTTTGGCGTAGAGGACGCCGCGGATGTCATCGATGTTCTCGTCGTACACGGGAATTCGCGAGTGTCCTTCCCGGGTGATGAGCTCTTTGGCTTCCTCCTGGGTGGCGGTCGAGGGAATCGCGACGATGTCCGTTCGAGGGGTCATGATCTGACCGACGGTCTTGTCGCGGAACTGCATGATCCGCTCGATCATTGACGCGTATTTCTCGTGTACGACTCCCGTGGCCTCGCCTTCGCTGACCACGCCCAGAATCTCCTTTTCGATTTCCTCCACTTCGTCCTGGACGTCGCTGTCGTCCGGTATGCCCGCCAGCCTTCGCGCGATCCAGTTCACGGCGTGCTGAAAGGAGACCAGCGGCAGGAGCATTTTCTGGAGGACCATGAGCGTCGGGAGACCGGTGGCCAGGAATCTGTCGGCGTCGTAGCGAGCCCAGGCGTTGGGAATCGCGACCCCGAACACCATGACCAGGAGCAACGCACTGAGGAACGTAATGCCATAATGAGCAAGGAATTCGTGATCCATGCCGACGCGAGCGCCGGCCGGGGTGTTGCGGAAGACATGCTCGATCAGGAGGACAAGGGCGATGATGCAGCAGATGCGCAGCAACGATGAGCAGAACAGCAGCGCGACCTGGTTGTCGATCAACCGGGGAAACAAGTCTGAACGTCCGCGCTTCTCGAGTTCCTTCTGCAGCCGAAGGCGCGAGAAATGTCGCACCGACGTGTTGGCGGTGGTGGCCAGCACGAGCACCAGCAGCAGGACAAGCCCGATCCAGAACTCTATACTAAGCACGACCGACAGTCTCTTGCGGATGCCTGGGTCTTGCCCGGCGCGGCCGCATCCGTTTTCCCGTTCCGGGCCCCTTGCCAGCGAGTTGCACCAGAATTCGATCTTCCTCTCTGCGCATTCGTCGTCGCTCGGAGGGCGTACGATCATCGAAGCCGACGAGGTGCAATGTGCCGTGAATTGCGTATCTGAGCAACTCCTGATCCGGCTCGGTGCGATACCGTCTCGCCTGACGTCTGGCCGTCTCGACCGAAACGACAACTTCGCCCTCGATCGGGCCGTTGATGAGATCATCTCTAAGATCAAAGGTCAACACATCGGTGGGAGTCGGGTCGGCCATGAACTGCCGGTGTAGTTGGGCGATCCGGGCGTCGTCCACGATGACGACGGCCAGGCTGCGGCACGGCCGGTTACCGAGCGCGGCCCGCACTGCCTGCACGATCCGGCTGGTGTTGACCTCGTGGCATGTGGCGAACCGGCGGGCCGTGATGCGGCAATCAGCAGAACCGGTCTGGGTTGCGTGTGTCTTGGTTCTCACGCCTGCTCGACTACCTCCGGCACGTCGGCCGCGCCGTTGCGCATCGCGCCGGCTTCGTTTTCCGGGACGGGAGCTCTTGGCGGCGCCGGGCGATCGGCCTTCGGGTATTTGATCCGTCCGTGATGAATGGCGCACAGGCTCCTGACGATGGACTGCTCGACCAGGCTCAACTCGCGGAGGTTGATCTCGCAGTCGTCGAACTGACCGTCGTTCAGACGGTCCATGACCACGTGATGGACCGTGCTTTCGATGCGGCCGGGCGTGGGCTCGTTCAGGGCCCGGACGGCGCCTTCGCAGGCATCGCACAGCATGAGGATTGCTGATTCCTTTGATCGCGGCTTGGGACCGGGGTAGCGGAACTCGCTTTCAGAAACCTGACGGTCGTGCTTGCCCTTCAACGGGCTCTTCGCGGCCGCCTCGCTGGCCATGTGATGGAAGTATCGTACCACAGTCGTTCCGTGGTGCTCGTTGATAAACTGATGAAGCACACGCGGCAAACCATAGGCGCGGGCCATCTCAATGCCGTCTTTGACGTGTCCAACGATGATCAGCAGGCTCAAGGTCGGCGAGAGGCGGTCGTGCCGGTTCATCCTTGCCTCCTGATTCTCGACGAAGTAATCCGGTTTCTGGGCCTTGCCAATGTCGTGATAGAGCGCGCCCACGCGGGCCAGCAGGCCGTGGGCACCGATCGTCTCACAGGCCTCTTCGGCCATCTGGCTCAGGACCAGCGAGTGGCTGTACGTGCCCGGCGTTTCCTGGGCCAGGCGCCGAAGCAAAGGCTTGCTCGCGTCACACCACTCGAGCAGCGTCATGCTCGTCGCAACGCCAAACACTTTCTCGAAATGCGGCAGAATGCCCTGCACGATGAAGCCGGCGAAGAGAGCCATGCTCCCTGACAGGGCGGCGCGGGTCACGATATAGAGCCATGGTTGCTCGGCCACAAGGCTGGTCGCCGCCGACACCAGGGCGGTGGCGACGGCGGTGATCGCCCCTACGGCGATGATCTTGCTGCGAGTGCGAATGTCCTTCAGCAGTGCCACGGTGACGCCTGCGGCCGTCATGTAGTTGAGGAAGAGGTTGAAATCGCCGTCTACGGTGAGCGTCGTCAGCACCGTCAGCACCGCCGCGACGCCGAAGCCGAACCTCTGGTCGTAGGCGATCGTCAGCAGAGCGGAGGCAATAACCACGAAAAAGACACAGGTCTCGGCCGGAAAGTCGCTGCCAAAGCCCTGGAGACGGTCCACCAAGTGGCTCAGAACGATCATGGTCAGGAGCAAACCGGTCAGGGCCAGTGTCCGCGAAGGAACCTCGGTAATCCTGGGGCGGTAGGACACGACGTAGGCGGCAAACCCGGTCACCACGATCAGTACAACGACGGCCGTGCCGAGCTGTCGCAACAGTCTCCGCTGCCGCAGGACAGGATCCGTTTTCTGAGCCTCAAGATAGGCTTTGTGTTCGTGCTTCAGCAGGTTCAGCTCGGCCGGTCCGAGCACGGTTTTGGCCCCGACGAGGGTCGTTCCCGCCTTGTAGGAGACGATTTCCTCTTTGACGAGTTCGGCGGCGGCGTTCATTTGCTCCGCCGTCAGGGCCGCGTTGTACTGCCAGAACGGAGTGTAGGAAGGCTTGTCTTTGGCCGGTCCGGCGACTACCTTGAGGACGATATCCGCAAACGGTTTGTGCAGCGCCTCCGGGCAGGAGCGAACGCCGTGCATCGCTGCCATGATCTGATCATCGATCTTTGTATCCTTTGCTTTCGGCAGATAAATGAGCAGATCGCTACCTACTTCTTTGTCGGTAGTGGCCCCGTTCTTGTCCTTCGTTCTCAGCAACACTTTTGGAGGCGTCGATTTGCGGTTCGGATCTTCGGGTGTGTTGACGATCAACAGCCGTGACAGGAGGGCATCGACCATCCGCTCATACTCAGCCTTCCTGGCGGCTGGTGCGAAAGCCCGCAGTGCCGACACCGCGCCGTCGTCCAGCATCCAACCTTTGGCGGCCGCTTGGTCCCGGATCGCCTTGGCGTCGGAGTTCTCGGCTTTGGCGACCAATTCGCGCAGCTCATGCATCTGAGTGCGAATCACCGTCTGAGGTTCCACCTGCGCGGTACCGGCGTCGAACACGAAGACGGATGGCGCCCCGTCGCGCGCTTTCTGGCGGTTGGCTTCTGTCGCCGCCTGATCCTCGTAGAAGAAATCGACGCGTGCGTTGATGTCCCGGTCGACGAGTTGCTGGAGGCTCCAGGGCATCGTATCGCTGCCCCAGAATTGAACCACAAGGACGCCGATGTAGAAAACCACCCCCATCAGCAATGACGAGGGGCGAACCCTGCGTCGCAGGCTCATCCAGAGGGTCTCCCGTCGCTCGTCGCGCTGGCGACGGGCTTCCTGGCGTCGCGATTCGGATACAGGTGACGGTCGCGAACTCACGATTCTAAGAGAACCTCGGCAACAGTGCCGCGAGTGCCGGTGTCAGGGGTTGCGCCATCGTCCCGCTCTGCACACACGGCATTTCATCGACAAAGACCCGGCGCGGGGAAAGACCCGCCTGGCCGCGTCCCATAACATCATGGTTTCCCGTTAGCGTAGGCGTTGACGATATCCTGAACCAGCCGGTGCCGGACGATGTCCTGCTTTTCCAGCCTGATAATGGCGATCCCGGGGATGCACCGAAGACGTCGCAACGCGTCGCTGATTCCGCTCGACTCCGGATCCAGGAGGTCGATTTGGCTGTCGTCGCCCGTCACGATCATCTTGCTGTGGTGTCCCAGTCGCGTCAGGAACATCAGCATTTGCAGCCGCGTCGTGTTCTGGGCTTCATCAAGAATCACAACAGCGTTGTTGAGCGTTCGACCTCGCATGAAGGCCAGAGGAGCGATCTCGATGACGTCATTTTCCATGAATCGCCGGATCTGCTCGAAGGTCATCATGTCGCCCATTGCGTCGAAGAGCGGGCGCAAATAAGGGTTGACCTTGGCCTGCATGTCGCCGGGCAGAAAGCCGAGTTTCTCGCCGGCTTCAACCGCCGGCCGCACCAGTACGATCCGCTTGACGGTTCCGGCCTTGAGCATCGAGACTGCCACGGCCACCGCCAAGTAGGTCTTGCCGCTTCCGGCGGGCCCGACGCAGAAGACCAGATCGTGGCCGCGCATGGCCTGAACGTAGGCTCGCTGTCCATCTGTCCGGGGCCGCGTGACGGTCGTACGGCTGTAGACCTCGATGATATCCTCATCGCGGTTCTCGGGATTGTTCAACTGGATGACGTACCCGATGGCCTCGGAGACCTGCTCGTCCGTCAGTTCGTCCGAATCGCGGACCGCACGTTGCAGAAAGTCGATGACCGATGCAGCCTGTCCGACGGCGTGGGCGGCACCTGACAACTTGACGGTCGAGTCCCTTGCGCTAAGCTGTATGCCGAACGCACCCCGGATCTGTCTCAGATGGCGGTCTGCCGAACCGAAAAGGGCATTCCGCTTGCGAGCGTCGTTCAGCGTTATGGTAAGTTCCAACTTGCCTGCTATCTCCCGTCAACAAGGCAGTCCAACGACCCAGCCGGTCCGAACCGGCCTAAGTCGCCGGCTTTGCCCGACAACTCTATTTTAACCGATACGGCCGAAGAATGTCAGCAACCACCATGCGATCGGAGCCGTAAACACTGGTGAATCCAGGATATCCAGCAATCCGCCGAAGGCCGGAACGACTTGTCCGGAGTCTTTGCTGCCGAGATCCCGCTTCATCAGCGACTCAACGAGGTCTCCCAGGTGGCCACAAACGGCCGTAACCAGCCCAAAAATAACGGCTTGCGCGAGGCTGAAAGGGGGCGGCCCAAGAGTGGAGTCCAGGCAGCACTCCCAAAGCCAGATGGCCGCGCAGGCAGCAAAAGCCGCAAGGACAACCGCACCTGCAGCCCCTTCGATGGTCTTTCCGGGACTGACCCAAGGCGCTAGCTTGTGTTTTCCGCAGGCGATGCCTGTGAAGTACGCCCCGATGTCAGCGGCTTTTACGGTCAGGATGAAGAAGATGACCAAGGCTGCACCGGCTGGTCCGGCATCAAGGCAACGAATTCGGATGACAAATGAGCCCAGGAGTCCGAGATAGAGCATCATTAAGCATGTGACGGCCAAGTTGGAGAAGGCCCTCTCGGTGGTCTTGCGTGCGAGGATACACAGGGAGGCTCCCAGGATGCCGCCGGTAAGGAGGAACAGTGAGAGCGGCATGCCTCCTGTGAGGCGGAGAGCAGGCACCGCGGACGACAGCTTCTGCTGAGCCTCGATCCAAGGCGCGAGCATCAGCAGGACCGACACAAACGCAGCCCAGTTGGTGGCCGGATTGTGGCCTCCTTGCCGGCTGAGCCGGCCCATCTCGAAAACGGCCAGCATGATCAGCAGGGCCAAGGCCAGTGTCAGGGCCAGCCCGCACATCAGCCGGATCCTGGTAGCGCCGCCAAGCACGCCTTCATCGAGCGAGGTTAAGCCGCACGCCGAAAGCCAGCCATCGAGCCAGGCGAGGCCCACAACGACGGCGATCATCAAGGTCCCGAACGCAATACGTTGCCAGAGCATGTGTTTTTCACCTCTGTGTTCGCTATGCTAAACGAGCCGGCCCGGGACGTCCACGAGCCGGCGGCGATGCTATGGAGTCACCCGCCGGGTTGAGGCCGTGGTTGGTATCTCAGGAGGACCCTATGACGAACAAAACGAGCCGACGTCGCTTTCTAAAGACCACGATAGCCGCCGGAGCGGGTTTCTGGGTTTCCGGCCGGCCGGCGCGGGCCGCCGGCAAGTCGCCCAACGAGAAGCTCGGCGTTGCCTGTGTGGGAATCGGTGGTCGTGGCGCGGACAATGTTGGGGCAATGATGAACGAGAGAATTGTTGCCTTGTGTGAAGTTGACGAGGTGCGCGGCGGGCAGACCTTCAAGCGGCTTTCGAATGTTACGAAGTTCGCCGACTACCGGGTAATGTTTGACAAGCTGCACAAGCAGATTGATGCGGTTGTAGTCAGCACGCCGGATCACATGCATGCTCCGATCACGCTTGCTGCGATCGAACTCGGCAAGCACGTCTACTGCGAGAAGCCACTGGTTCGCACGGTGGCCGAGGCTCGCCGTGTTGCCGAGGCAACCGCGAAGCACAAGGTGGTGACCCAAATGGGCAACGGAGGCAACGCCCAAAGCGGTGCCCGGCGCAACGTGGAGCTACTGCGGGCCGGGGTACTGGGGACGGTTCGGGAGATACACAGTTGGAGTGATCGGCCGGGTACGTTCTGGAAACAGGCCCTTGACCGTCCGATCGAGACGCCGCCGGTGCCGGCGACGTTGAAATGGGACCTGTGGCTCGGTGTCGCCCCCCAGCGGCCGTACCACCCCGCGTATCTGCCCGGCAAGTGGCGGGGCTGGTATGACTTCGGCACGGGGGCCATCGGCGACATGGCTTGCCACATCTGCAACGTGGCTTTCTGGGGCCTTGATCTGCGCGATCCGACGGCGATCGAATGCGAGTGCTCTGAGCCGTATGAGGAGACCTACCCTGCATGGAGCAAGGTGAAATGGGAGTTTCCGGGCAATTCCGATCGTCCCGGCGTTCGCCTGTACTGGTACGATGGCGGCAAGAAGCCCTCGCCGGAGCTGATCGAGAACCGCGAGCTTCCTGACAACGGCATGATCGTCGTCGGCGAGAAAGGTACGCTATTCATGCCAAGTGCCGACGGCGCTGCCAGGGTACTGCTGCCCGAAGACAAGTTCAAGGACCTCAAGCAGCCGCCGCGGACGATTCCCGACTCGCCGGGTCATCACGAGGAATGGATTCGCAACTGCAAGAACGGCGACCTGGGCCTGGACTACATGAGTCATTTCGGCCGGGCAAGCGTGATGACCGAGTCGCTACTGCTCGGGACCGTGGCCGTCCGCGTCGGCAAACGCATCGAGTGGGACGCCAAGAATCGCAAGATCACGAACATTCCCGAGGCCAATCAGTACATCGACCCGCCATATCGCAAGGGATGGTAGTCGGCGCGCAAGTGATACCCGAGGGATATGCTGTCTTGACGAGCCGGCGGCTTTATGCCGCCGGTCTCTCGCCCGGCCAGCGAACGAACGGTGTCAAGAGGACCGAGGGGATAAACCCCGTGTCTTCACGAGCCGGCGGCTTTATGCCGCCGGTCTTCTGCCTGACCAGCGAACGAACGGTGTCAAGAGGACCGAGGGGATAAACCCCGTGTCTTCACGAGCCGGCGGCTTTATGCCGCCGGTCTTCTGCCTGACCAGCGAACGAACGGCGTCAAGAGGACCGAGGGGATAAACCCCGTGTCTTCACGAGCCGGCGGCTTTATGCCGCCGGTCTTCTGCCTGACCAGCGAACGAACGGCGTCAAGAGGACCGAGGGGATAAACCCCTCGGCTCGTCAAGCGG
>Ga0116146_1001184_pt1 | contig 27915 bp, 28 predicted proteins | sample AD_JPNHG2_MetaG_FD_89748 | JGI IMG/M metagenome (GOLD analysis project Ga0116146, IMG submission 89748) | Active sludge microbial communities of municipal wastewater-treating anaerobic digesters from Japan - AD_JPNHG2_MetaG | ecosystem: Engineered > Bioreactor > Anaerobic > Digestate | place... | reverse complement strand
CCAACTTTTAAGTTGGCAGACCTTAAAAATAAAACAGGGTTCGCACGGAGGGCACGGAGAACACAGAGAAAAGACTGAAGAAAACTCGTGGGGCGGACTTCCCGTCGGCCTGTCTCTCTGGGAAGGCCCTCGGAACGCCTGGGAACGCCTGGGAACGCCAACTTTTAAGTTGGCATGTTCCAAAGAAAGCTCACACGGAGACCACGAAGGTCACAAAGAAGAGAGGTATTTAGGAGAGTTAACACCAGGTTTATGTTTCCTCTGTGCTCTCTGCGTACTCTGTGCGAAACACCTTTGTTTTTTTGAAAAAACATGCCGAACTAAAGTTCGGCGTTTCCAACCAGCTCTCCCACAGAACCTTCTATCATGCTATAATAACCACATATTTCTCCGAAGTTTTCTTAACTGAGCCATCGGACTTTTGGCCTTACGAGGATGCAGATTCATTACCAGCTCCAGATCGAGTTACAATCGAAGGAATTGTTCAATGAGCGGATTTTTTTCTGCTTTACTTGAGAAACAACATCAGCGATTCAGCATCGAAGGAGTGTGGGATATGAAGCGGAAAATTCTGTTACTGACGTTATTATGCGCCATCATCGTCTTTTCGATCCTTTTCTCTGTCCTCGGTTGTACGACACAACCTGGCTCCGGCGGTTCTTTTTCCGTCACGGTTCATAACCTGAACGATACGGATACCTTATCGATAAGAATAAACGGTAGAACTTCGGGCGAGTCGACAAAAGGGCACCCTTATTCCCAGGGTGGCTTCTCCGCCGCCGACCGCGTGACGATTTTCAACACCCGTTCCGGTGTTCATCTCAAAGGTGAAATTACTAAGCAAAGCAGCTGGACGATACACGGCAATCTTATTTTCACGTACTGGTTTGGACCGTATATCGATTTTGTTTATACTACGGACGAACGCTAGAACGGCCTTTGATTCGCAAACTCCACCTTTGAAGGCAGCTCTCCGTGTGGGTCAAACTGTGGGGTGTAATCAAGAAACAAGGCCCGAATCGATGACGCGATGTGCTTGGGAACGCCAACTTTTAAGTTGGCAGACCTTAAAAATAAAACAGGGTTCGCACGGAGGGCACAGAGGGTACGGAGAGTCCATGGGAAGAACTGGCAAGGGACAGCGTTCTCTCGGGAGAAGAAAAGACATGCCACACTAAAGTGTGGCGTTCCCAGGCTTTCCCAGGGCGGATCGCGAGACTTCGTGGGCTTCCGAAGTCAGCCCGCTGGTTACCTTACACTAACCTATGTTCTCTGTGCGAAACACCTTTGTTTTTTTGAAAAAACATGCCGAACTAAAGTTCGGCGTTCCCAACCAGCTCTCCCGCAGAACCGTCTATTATGCTATAATAACCACATATCTCTCCGCAGTTTTCCTAACCAAGCCATCGAACTCTTGGCCTTACGAGGTTGCAGATTCATTACCAGCTCCAGATCGAGTTACAATCGAAGGAATTGTTCAACGAGCGGATTTTTTCACCCGGATTGAGAAACAACATCATCGATTCAGCATCGAAGGAGTGTGGGATATGAAGCGAAGAATTCTGTTACTGACGTTATTATGCGCCATCATCGTCTTTTCGATCCTTTCTTCCGCCCTCAGTTGTACGATACAACCCGGCCCTGGCGGTTTTTCCGTCACGGTTCGTAACCAGCACACCTGGCAAAAACTATGGTTTTACAAGAACGGTACAAGGATTGCTATTATCAATTCTATGACAGACTATGTACGAAACGATTTCATAGCCTCCGACATCGTACGAATTTGGAACGCCGATGCCAGTGTTTTCCTCCATGATAGCGGCTTAAATGACAGCTGGCTGATAAACGGCCATCTTACTTTCACGTACACGGGTGGCGCCGTAATCCAAGTTACTGCTGTCTTGGATGACGAACGTTAGAACTGTCATTAATTCGCAACACCCGCCTTTGAAGGCCTATTGATTCGATCAATCTATGGTATAATCCTCTCAATAAAGTAAACAGAGAACCCAAAAGGACGGATTCATGGGCAAAAGAATCGTGCTGGGCTGCGCGGTTTTATTCATTTCCATTTGTTACCCACAGATAGCGTTCTGTGCGAGTTACAGTGATCACTATATCGGACTGAGCGCAACCCTCAAAAAATCCGATGCCTTGGGTTTGTTTCAAGGGAAACCTCTGTTGCAGGACTTGTCGTTGGACTTTGAGGCGACGTATGGACCGCCGTTTATGAAACCGTTTCGATTTCGCGCCGGAGTGGGTTTTTATGAGCTCACGAAGATCTGCCTGCTCGCCGGTATGGAAATCCCGATTTTCGAGCGGCTGAACGATTACCGCGCGAAACTTTTCGGGGTCTACCTGATCCCCGAAGCCGCTCTCGGTTTTTCGTGCTGGGATGCGAGCTTACGGTGCGAAGTTTTGATACCTGTGAACGTATTGGGAGGGATACAGATCGGTCTGGGAGTCAACAAAGACCTCAAATTGCTGTTCTCTCTGTCCTACTCCACGGGGCTGCACCCGTTGGTCAAGTGATCGATCCAAAATACCATAAGGGGGTAAAAACATGAAAAAGCTGGTTCTATTGTTGTCGTTAGTCGTGGTTGCGCTGCTTATGAGCAGCTGTACCTATTTTTTCTATTCTCAGGACGGCCATTTGGGGTACTATCCTGGGGCAGTGGGGGTTCCCGTGGGTTCCTTTTCCGCTTCGAGGGAACAATGGTACTTACTATCGCCGCTTTGGTTCCCGTTCTCGGAGCCGAACAAGCATCTGGACGAGATGATCATCCCCGAAGTCGTCAAATACAACGGCTCTTTCGCCAAAGACCTCAAGATCGGTTACGGCTTCACCTTCATCGACTATCTGATCACCTACTTCACCGGCGGTGTGCTTGGAAGGAACACCATCACCGTCGACGGACAGGTCTTCCGGAATTTTTAGAAACATCGGAATCGGTGCGTGAGGGCAGAACGGAGCGGCCCTCGGACGGTATCGTCACCTCGGCGTTGCACAAATCGTAAGTTTTTGGTATATAATCTTCACGTATAAGTCTCTTTTCCGCCTACCTTTGCTATTACTCTTTGGAGGAGGTCATTATGAAAAGGGTCGTTATAGGGGCTGTGTTGGTTTTGTGTGTGACCATCGCGTTCTCTCAGTTTTCTCTCGGCGTGATGGTCGGCCAACCCTCTGGGCTTTCGGCACGCTGGCAACTTTCTGAGAATCTGTCTTTGGATTTTGGAGCAGCTTATTCTTTTCTTTGGACAACCGGAATACATATTCATGTCGATGCGGTTTTTTTCGAACGCACCCTTCTCCGTATTTCAGACAATGTAATTCCAGTTTATTTCGGGGCGGGAGCGCGATATTTGGGCGCTTATTGGGGTCCCATCGGCATCACTACCCTAAGCGCCCGAGTGCCGATTGGCGTGCTCTACCCCTTTCACGTGAGCGGCAACGTCAACCTCGAGGTCTTTGCCGAAGTCGTGCCAACTGTCATGGTGATACCCGCCTTCGCTTTCGACGTATCTTTCGCGTTGGGTGCCCGGTATCGCTTTTAGCGCCGCTGTTCTATAACAAAGGCGCGATGAGACCTGTGAAGGAGTGATACCATAAAACGTTTGCCGATTGCATGGGTTTTAGCGCAAGTATCGATTATGTTCTTCGGATTCGCAACTGTCGTTCCATCCATATTTGGTGAGACCGGAGGTGCGACCATCCACACCTATACTTTGAATAACGCGAACGGGATATCCGTTCGGGTATTGGATTTTGGAGCCACCATCCTGTCGATCTCGGTCCCGGACAGAAACGGCCAAGTAGTGGATATCCTCCTTGGATATTCCACCATAGAAGAGTATGTTCTTGACAAGAGTTACTTCGGATCGACCGTTGGACGTTATTCCGGCAGAATCGCCAACGGTCAGTTCGCGCTCGACGGAATGGTCTACACCCTTCCAAAAAACGACGGGCAAAACACGCTCCACGGAGGCCTTAAGGGCTTCAATAAAAGACTCTGGAAGGCAGAGGTAGAAGCGGAAGGACCCTTTCCAGCCGTCCGGATGACCTACATCAGCCCGAACGGCGAAGAAGGGTTTCCCGGAAGGTTGACAGTATCCGTGCGCTTCACGTTGACCGACGATAACGAGTTGATCCTGGACTACGAAGCGACGACCGATCGGCCTACGGTAGTGAACCTGACGAACCACGCCTACTTTAACCTCCGCGGGGAAGGAAACGGCGATATCTTGTCACATTCGCTTCAAATCTTTTCCGATTATTTTGCGGAGATGGACGAAACGCTCATACCGACAGGCGCGTTCCACCCGGTCGACGGAACCGCCCTGGACTTTCGAGCCCCGTTTCTCGTAGGCGCGCGGTTGGATCCCTGCGATCAATGGCTCTCCTCTGCGAAAGGATACGATCACAGTTTTTTGCTTAGAGAGGAGAACGCCGGAGCCTGTGTCAGAGCCGCGCGATTGTATGAACCGGAGAGCGGTCGTGCGCTCGAAGTGTGGACGACCGAACCCACAATTCATCTGTACACGGGTAACGTACTCCAAGCAGTTTCGGGAAAAGCGGGAACCACTTACGGTCCCTACTCAGGTCTCTGTTTAGAAACGCAGCATTTCTCGGATTCTCCGAACCGACCGGAGTTTCCACTCACTCGGCTCGACTCTGGAGACCGTTTCCTATCTCGAACGATCTACCGGTTCAGCATCGATCCTTAAGTCGGCCCGCAACGGCAGAAAGCGTGCCGGCAGTTAGACAAGCGCTATTGAGGAGGAAGTTCGTGCAGCATTTAGCTATTTCGAAAATGGCCGAAGATCTCTATCTCGCGCTCTCAAAGGGCGAGGTCATTCTCTCGACCCGCGATTCATCGGGTAGACCTACCGGAATGACCGTGGCCTGGGGATTCTTCGGATGTTTGTGGAACGAACCATACTTTTTGGCCGCCGCGCGCCCTTATCGCTATACGTGGCAGGGAATCCGAGACAGCAGGCGCTTCACGGTCAACGTGTTGTCCGATGCCTACGCCGAAGGGCTACGGTACTTCGGCACCGTGTCGGGGAGATCGGAAGACAAGTTCGCAAAAGGCTATTTTCATATTAACGAAGCCTTACACGACTACTGTGCGCCGATTGAAGAGGCGCGCCTGCTCCTGGATTGCACCGTCGTGACCGCCAATCAATTGCAGCCGTTTTTTATCCCGGAAGAGGCTATCCAGCGGTTTTACCGAGAGGACAATGGGTATCACACGATCTTCTACGGCCATATCGATCGATGGCATCGTTCCGAGGCGACGGGTGAGAACTGATGTCGTACTCCTTTGAAACGCTGTTGGTAGAAGACTGTCATTTTGACGAAAACATCTTTCCGGATCTCCCAATGATTATCCTGACCAGTATGGAAAACTACACGACCTCTATCAAAGCGATCCGGCACGGTGTCCTGATCAAAAACGTATCGCGCCGTCGCAAAAAGAAGAAGCGCTTACGCCACGATGACTACGTGTGTTATCGCGGGGTAAGTGGGTTTTACGACCCCGCGATCCACACGGTGTCCCGCTCAGACGCGCATCGCGCCGTCGCAAAAAGACGAAGCGCTTACGCCGCGATGACTACGTGTGTTATCGCGGGGTAAGTGGGTTTTACGACCCCGCGATCCACACGGTGTCCCGCTCAGACGCGCATCGCGCATTGATCCTGATCTTATTTCTTGATGGCGCCTCATAACTTGACACACATCAACAAATCACCTTTTAAAAAGGAGGAGTTGTATGAAGAAATTTGTGTTTGTAGTTTGTTTACTCGTCGCGCTCGTAGCCTTTGCCACAGATTTTAAGGTCGTAGACCCGATGTTTACACCCGAACCAAAACCTAACAAAGGAGGAACCTTGACGCTTCGTCTGTCGGGGTCCCCGCAGTCTTGGCTGTTCTATGGCTCTCTCGACAACAACGCCTACACTGTTTGTTACAACCTTTTTGACCCTCTGATAGAGGCCAATCCTGTCACCAACGAACTGGGACCCGGTCTCGCGAAATCTTGGGAAGTCTCCGAAGACGGCTTGGAAGTCACCTTCCATCTCAGAGACGTCAATTGGACCGATGGGGTCCCGTTTACCGCCGACGACGTCATCTTCACCTTTGAAAACTTCGTGATGAACAAGTACGCTCGTGGAAACAGCATCGATCGTTTCACCCTTCAAGGCAAAACGATCGAATGGGTGAAGGTGAATGACAAGACGTTGGTCGCCAAACTGCCCTATCCGTACGGCGCGTTCTTCTTCGTCACCTCTCACGTTCTCATCTATCCGAAACACGTGGTAGCGCCTTTGATCGATCTTTCCGATCCGGATTCCGTGAACAAAGCCTTAACAACGGACACGCCCGTCAACAAGATCGTCGGAACCGGCTCTTTCATCCTCAGCCAATATGTGGTGGATCAAAAAGTCGTGTTGAAAAAGAACCCCAACGGTTGGAAAAAAGACCAATACGGCAATCAGCTGCCCTACGTGGACGAACTGGTCTACCTCATCGTTAAGGACGCGGAGGTCAACGTCGCGAAGTTCCTCGCCGGAGAGATCGACTATATGTCTCTCAACGCCAGGGACTATTCTAACTTCAAAATCAAAGAACGCGAGGGTGCGCCGATCAAGGTGTTCAAAGCGCTCCCGACGGGAAACACGCCCAGCCCGGTACACATCGCCATCAACTTCGACAACAAAGATCCGGAATTGAAAGCCTTGTTCAGAACTGACGCTTTCCGATTCGCATTGGAATACGCGCTCGACAGAGACCGCATCATCGATCAGGTGTTCAACACTCTCGCCACCTACGGCGACTCCGTCTATCCGACGAATGCGATGTGGTACTCCAAGTACGTGGACAAACTCCGCAGACCGTATGACCTGAAAAAAGCGGCCGCGATCCTGGATGAACTGGGTTTGACGGATAAGAACAAAGATGGCTGGAGAGAGCTTCCGAGCGGGAAGATTCTGGAATTCACCATCATTATGAACAACGCTTCCAAGAGCGAACAGGATATCGCGCTCATCTACCAGGAAGACCTCAAGAGCATCGGCGTCAAACTCAACACCCAGCCGTTGGATTCTTCCATCCGCAGTCAAAAAGCGACCGGCGGGGACTTTGACCTTTGTATCTGGGCCTTCGGCACCCAGCCGGACCCGCAGCTCAGAAAGGCGATCTGGCAGCCCGGCGGCTCTTTGTACTATTGGCATCTCTCTTTGTTCAACAAAGACAATCCGGACGCTCCCTTTATGGACGATATGACCTCTTGGGAAACCGTTCTGTGGTACGTCTGGGAAAAAGCCGCCCTGGAGATGGACCTCGCGAGACGGCAACATCTCTACTACATCTACCAGGATATCTACGCAGAAATGCTGCCCGTTATCTTTGTCGTTCGAGAGATGGACGTCCGCGCAGGAAACAACAAGCTCGGCAATATGTATCAAACCGAATCGGGCGCCTTCGTATTCACGAACTATACGGTCTTTAAGAAATAGGCGAGCACGTCTGATAGGTTAAGAAGGGGGTGTCTCACACCCCCTTTTTATAAACGGGAGGTATGAATGATCAGTTTCATCATTCGACGGTTTTTGATCATGATTCCGATGATGATCCTCATTTCCATGATCTGTTTCTTTATCATCGAGCTCCAACCCGGAGACTACGTCAGCACGCTCCTAGAAAACCCTCGTATCTCGGGCAATATGATCAACGAATTACGGGCCCAGCTGGGCTTGGATAAACCCGGTGTCGTCCGCTACTGGCTTTGGATCAAAGGGATTGTCACGAAGGGGGACTTCGGTTATTCCTTCGCGCACAACCGTCCTGTCGGCGATTTAATTTGGGAGCGGATGGGGTGGACCGTAGTGTTGGCTCTGACGACTATCGTCTTCCAGTGGGCGATCGGCATCCCGCTCGGTATCTTTTCCGCCAGACACCCCTATTCCTTTATGGACTACCTACTGACCTTTTTGGCCTTTCTCGGCCTTTCGATACCAGAATTCTTCCTCGCTTTGATCCTCATCTATTGGATGCTCTCGATGGGGGCTTCTTCAATCGGCGGCCTTTTCTCCGCGCAGTACGTAGGTGCTCCCTGGTCTTTTGCGAAAATAATCGATCTCTTTCAACATATCTGGCTTCCGATCGTTGTGGTGGGTATCGGCGGCTTCGGCGGCTTGATGCGGGTTATGCGTGGAAACACCTTGGATACGCTCGGATCCCCTTTCGTTTCGGCCTTGCGCGCCAGGGGACTATCCGAAAAAACCGTCCGGAAGCACGCCATCAAGAACGCGCTGAACCCGATGGTGAGCATCGCCGGAATGGAGCTGCCAAACGTCTTCAGCGGCACCATCATCGTGGCGATCGTGTTGGGGGTGCCGACGATGGGTCCCTTCTTCTATGATGCGCTGCTGAGCCACGACGACTATCTGATCATGGCGTTCTTGATGTTCATCGCCTTCATTACCCAGATTGGAAACCTGTTAGCCGACTTCGTCTTAGCCTTCATCGATCCTCGGATACGGATGAGTTAGGGGGCGGATGTATGAGAGACTCTCAAACCAGCGCGCGAGTGCGTCGGGCCTTCTTTAAACATAAGCTCGGGATGGTCGGGCTCATCATCCTCGCGATTCTGTACCTTTCAATTCTTTTCGCCGACACCATATCGCCCTACAATTACTTGGAAACCCATCGCAATTTCGAGCACGTCCCTCCCTCCCGCATCTACTGGAAACACGAGGGGGAGTGGAAAGGGCCGTTCGTGTACGGCGTCAAGAAAGTGCGGGACCCGGAGACTTTGGCCGTCTCCTATCAAGAGGATCGGACGAAAATCTATCCGATCTACTGGTTCACTCGGGGAGAGGCCTATCGGTTCTTGGGGTTATGGGAAACGGATTTCCACCTTTTCGGACTCGGAAAGGAAGCCAAAGGGTTCTTGTTCTTGTTCGGCGCCGACCGCTTTGGAAGAGACGTCTTTTCCCGAATCCTGCAAGGGGGCCGCGTCTCGTTAACCGCCGGGGTGATCGGGACCCTGATCAGCGTGGTGATCGGGGCAATAGTCGGGGCGATTTCCGGGTATTTCGGGGGTTGGATCGATACCTTGATCCAACGGTTTATCGAAGTCTTGCGCTCCTTCCCGCGCATTCCATTGTGGTTAACCCTGGCGCTGATCCTCCCCCCCGGTTGGCCCAGTACCTGGGTTTACCTCGGTATCGTCGTCGTGCTAGCCTTCATCGGATGGATGGGAGTGGCGCGCGTCGTGCGCGGGATGACCTTAAGCTTACGGGAAAAGGAATTCGTCATCGCCTCTCGCATCGTCGGGCAGTCGAACTTTAAAATCGTCACAAAGCATCTCCTGCCGAATATGATGACCTACCTCGTCGTCGTCGCGACGCTCTCGATCCCTGGGATGATCCTCGGAGAAAGCGCCATCAGCTTTTTGGGCTTAGGCATCAAGGAACCGATGACCAGTTGGGGGCTTCTCCTGAAACAAGCCCAATCGCTCAGCGAGATCGGAGCGCATCCGTGGTTGATGCTCCCCGGAATCTTCATCATGATCTCTGTGCTGTCTTTTAACTTCGTCGGGGACGCGCTGCGCGACGCGCTCGATCCCTACCGGACGGTGGAAAAGGTATGATCGTGGTCAAAGGCCTCCATTCCTATTTCAAAACCGAAGACGGCCTGGTGAAGGCGGTGGACGATATCACTTTCGAACTCCGGCCCAACGAGGTTCTGGCGCTCGTGGGCGAATCCGGCTGTGGAAAGAGCGTAACGGCGCTCACCGTGATGGGACTGTTGAATCGGAAAAAAACTGTCTTGAAAGGAGAAATCCTCTTCAGAGAAAAGCGCCTTCTGGAGCTATCTCCGGAAGCCTATCGCCAGATACGGGGCGACAAGATCGGTATGATCTTTCAGGAGCCGATGTCCGCCTTCGATCCGCTCTATACCATCGGTTATCAAATGCAAGAAGTTTTGAAAGCCCATACGAACCTTTCCGTCGAAGATCAAAAACAACGCGCGGTCCACTGGCTGAAAAACATCGGTATCCCTGAAGCAGAGAAACGTTTCGGACAGTACCCTCATGAAATGAGCGGCGGTATGCTCCAGCGTGTGATGATCGCGATGGCGTTGATGCTCCAACCGGAGGTTTTGATCGCGGACGAGCCCACGACGGCTTTGGACGTGACGATCCAAGCGCAGGTGCTGGGGTTGATCCGTAACTTACAGAAAAACGAGGGCACTTCCGTTCTTTTCATCACCCACGATTTGGGAGTCGTTGCGGAGATCGCCGACCGCGTGCACGTGATGTACGCGGGCAAGATCGTCGAAAAAGGTACGGTAACCCGGCTGTTCCATCGCCCGTTACACCCTTATACGATCGGACTACTCACCTCCCGCGTAGTGAAGGGCAAGAAAGGAAAGGAGCTCCCTTTCATCCCCGGCTACGTTCCTCGCGCCTTCGAGCTACCGGAAGGCTGCCGCTTCCATCCGCGTTGCGCGCAAAAACTCCCCCGTTGCGAGCGCGAAAGCCCGCCGGAATTCCTTATCGACCACGAGAACCGCGTCGCTTGCTGGCTTTTTGAGAGGGGGGAATCGGCATGATTCTCAAAGTTGACAAGATAAAGAAATACTTTCCTATCAAAAAAGGGATATTCCTCCTGACCGCCGGACACGTCCGCGCGCTTGAGGAGGTGTCTTTCGAAATCAACGAGGGGCAGACCATCGGAGTCGTCGGAGAGTCCGGGTGCGGGAAGACTACACTCGGGCGGGTGATCGCAAAAGTGTACGACGCAACTTCGGGAAAGCTCTTTTATAACCCTCCCAAAGAAGAGAGTGTCGAAATACGATGGAATACAGACAAACGCATTCTCAAAAACTATCGAAAAGACGTTCAGATGATCTTCCAGGATCCCTACAACTCTTTAGATCCGCGGATGACCATCGGAGACACCTTGGCCGAACCGCTCCAAGTCCACCGGGTTTGCTCGTCGAAAAAAGAACTGAACGAAATGGTCAGTCGGCTCCTCTTAAAGGTGGGCCTTTATCCCGAGTACGCTTCCCGCTACCCGCATGAGTTCAGCGGCGGCCAACGTCAGCGTATTTCCATCGCCCGGGCGATTGCGCTACATCCGCGGATGATCATATGCGACGAGCCCACTTCCGCGTTGGACGTCTCGGTGCAAAGCCAAATCATCAATTTGCTTAAAGACTTGCAGAAAGAATTTCAGATGGCCTATCTCTTCATCTCACACAATTTGGACGTCGTCTATCATGTCAGCGATTGGATCATGGTGATGTATCTAGGGAATGTGGTCGAAATCGCAACGCCGGAGGAGTTGTTTGAAAACCCGCTTCACCCTTACACCTCCGCGTTGATGAAAGCAATTCCGAACTGGAACCCGGAAGAGCGAAGACTTGGCGAAACGACCCTCCAAGGCGAGCCGCCGAGTCCGATAGCCCCGCCTCCCGGTTGTCCGTTTCACACCCGTTGCGAGTTCGTTATGGAACGGTGCAAAGTAGAAAAGCCTCTTTTAACGAACATAAGCGAAAATCGAAAGGTAGCGTGCCATTTGCGCGTGCCATAAGGTATAATAACTTCATCGATATCTCGGCACACGAGGTGTTTTTCCTCAAAACCTAGGAGAGGGGTGCTTCCCGATGGAAGTGTTTTTTGTAGGTCTAAGCGCGATCACTTTTAAGCAAATTATCATGATCATTGTCGGAGGTGTGTTGATCTACCTCGCGATAAAAAAAGACTACGAACCTGCCCTTCTGTTACCGATTGGATTTGGTGCCATCCTCGTCAACATTCCATTCACTTCCGTTTTAACCCAAGTGACCGATGGTGTCACCCAACACGGGGCGCTTTCTATTTTGTACGAGGCGGGGATTTTGACCGAACTCTTCCCGCTCCTCATCTTCATCGCGATCGGCGCGATGATCGATTTTACGCCTTTGTTGCAAAACCCGCGACTTCTGCTTTTCGGCGCCGCGGCGCAATTCGGCATCTTTTTTACGATGACGGTCGCTTCGCTTTTCGGCTTCAGCTTGAAGGAAGCGGCTTCGATCGGCGTTATCGGCACGGCTGATGGCCCGACCTCGATCTACGTGGCCTCCCGTTTCGCGAAAAACCTATTGGGTCCTATATCCGTAGCCGCCTACTCCTATATGTCCTTAGTCCCGATCATACAACCGCCTGTGATCAGACTCTTGACGACAAAAAAGGAGCGGAGAATCCGGATGGACTATCACGAGAAAAAGATACCGAAGCTGGTGAAAATTCTCTTTCCTATCATCGTCACGCTCATCGCCGGCCTCATCGCGCCGGTGTCCTTGGCGCTCATCGGATTTTTGATGTTTGGCAACCTCATCCGAGAATGCGGCGTTTTGGAGCGGTTGTCGAACGCGGCGCAAAAGGAGTTGGCCAACATCGTGACACTGCTTTTGGGAATAACGATCGGATCGACGATGACGGCGGAAAAATTCTTGCGCGTGGACACGCTTTTGATTCTGGGCATGGGGTTGGTCGCCTTCATCTTTGACACGGCCGGAGGCGTCCTGTTCGCCAAATTCTTGAACCTGTTTTTGAAACATAAAATAAATCCGATGGTCGGCGCGGCGGGGATCTCGGCCTTTCCGATGTCCGCTCGCGTCGTTCAAAAGATGGGGCAGCAGGAAGACCCCTCCAACTTCCTTTTAATGCATGCGGCCAGCGCCAACTTCGCCGGACAGATTGGCAGTGTGATAGCGGGCGGTCTCATCTTGGCCCTTGTCAAGTGAGAGAGGTGTGACTATGGAAGGAATGCGCTCATACGGAATCTTCTCGAAAGAGGCTTTTGAAACGTTTATACAAGCGTTGGACGTGACTTGGAAGGGGATGGCGGGCATTTTCATCGTGATGTCCCTGCTCTTTGTGGCGATCTATCTCTTGGGCAAAATAAAGCATCAAGATCAAGACCCTTCCGCTTGAACTGGTTTCATTGACTCACGATAGATACGACAAATCTATAGAAGGAGGTACTCCTTTTCTTATGCGATATGAAGAAATAGAACCGAGAGCGATATTTCGCAACTTCTACGAGATCAACCAAATACCACGCTGTTCGGGACACGAAAAAGCTGTCAGCGATCACATCAAAAACTGGGCTATCGCCTTAGGGCTATCGGTCAAGCAGGACCACGTCCACAACCTAATCATTCGAAAACCCGGGACCTTGGGATATGAACAGTCTGCTCCTATCATCCTCCAGGGGCACTTGGACATGGTCTGTGATAAAACGCCCGATTCGACCCACTGTTTCGATAAAGACCCGATCTCTCTTATCGTGGAGGGTGATCGAGTCAAAGCGGATCGAACGACCCTGGGAGCCGACAACGGAATCGCCGTAGCGATCGCGATGGCTTTCCTCGAAACGAGAGAAATCCCACATCCTCCTTTAGAAGTGCTCCTGACGACCAACGAAGAGACGGGGATGGATGGCGCGCGGGCTGTTCAAAGAAAAGATTTGACCGGCAACACGCTCATCAACCTCGACGGCGAAAAGGAAGGCGTCTTTTTGGTCGGTTGTTCCGGTGGCGTTCGTGTGGATGTGAGACGCGCGATCACCCGCGAAGAGGCGAGTGGACAGTTCTACAGGCTGTCTGTCGGAGGTTTAAAAGGCGGACACTCCGGCGCCGACATCCACCTCGAACGGGGTAACGCAAATCGGATACTCGCGTCAGTCCTCTGTTCCATCAAGAAATCCGTTCCCTTTCGGCTGATCGACTTCACCGGTGGATCCAAAACCAACGCGATCCCTCGAGACGCAAAGGCCCTGATCGTATTCGATCCCGCGCTTCTCGAGACGGTTCAACGCGTCCTTGACAAATCCTTTAAAGAGATAAAAAACGAATTCCGAACCTCCGATCCGGGCCTATGGGTATCAGGAGAGCCTGTTACTCCCCAACAAACGGCTTGGTCGGTCGAGGAGACAGACGGTTTCTTACGCGTGATGACCGCTTTGCCAAACGGATTGTTGCACCGAAGCGCGGATATCCCCGGATTAACCGAAACCTCCTGCAATCTCGGCGTCGTGTCTACCGAAGAGGCGGCGGTGACCTGTCACGCTTCGGTTCGCAGCTCCGTCACATCACGAAAATCGAAGGTTGTCGATCAATTCCTTGCCATCGGGGCCTTATCCGACTCCCAAATCATCACGCATTCGGACTATCCCCCTTGGGAATATCGCCCCCAATCGCGCATCCGAGATATCTTCGTCGAGAGTTACACCTTCCTTTACGGGAAGGACCCGATCATCACAGCCATACACGCGGGACTAGAAACCGGTTTGTTCACCGAAACCCTCGGCGAGTTGGATATGATCTCTATAGGACCTAACCTTTACAACGCCCACTCTCCGGACGAATCGGTGAGCATCTCCTCCGTCGCCCGCACTTGGGAGTTATTAAAAGAAGTATTGCGCCGATTGAAATAACCTATTCTACGGTAACAGTCTGTGAGCGCCTTGGGAACTCCGAACTTTAAGTTCGGCATGTTTTAAAAGATGATGAAGACAAGAAAAGCGTAGCGCGAGACTTCGTGGGCTTTCGAAGTCAGTCCGCTGTTTACCACGCGATAATCTACACAGCCATCGCGGCGTAAGCGCCCCTTCTTTTTGCGACGGCGCGATACGTTTTTGTACGTGTTTTGAAAAACAGGGTGCACACGGAGAAAAGGTTCTTGGGAACGCCGCACTAAAGTCCGCGTTCCCAGGTGTTCCCAAGGAGGGCTTCGTTTCGCGTCGCGTGGTATAGCTCCCTAATCTCGTCATCCGAAATTCCTGCTTCTGAGAAGCCATACTCCGTACGGACGAATGCGTCGGTGATCCGTCTGAGGCTCTCTGACCGGTGGAAGGCGAGCAGCTCGTAGGGGGTCAGCATAGCGAAAGCCGGGTAGCGTTTCGCGCGTATCCATCGGTATACGGCCTTGACCAGTTCGCTACCGTCAAGGTTCAGGTCTGGCGCCGCGGTTTCGTCTGTCCAAATATCTGGGATATTCACGACGACTTCCTGCTCTTTTTTGTAAGGCTTTCGACGGATAAATCGTATCAGAAGGAAAGACAGCAACGTCAAGGTGCCAGCGATCGCCAAGATGTTGATCGGGGTCATCGTTACCTCGATGGTGCGGATCAGGGGTGCGATTTTTTCTTCGAGCGTCCCTGAGCCCCTCGAGGGAGCCTGATACCGGCCGATCTGCCCCTGCTCTTCTAAGAAAGCCTGCGCTTCCGCTATCAGCGGTTCACCCGAGGGCGGTATACGCGCGAGCACGTAAGTCAGAAGGAAAAGGCTGCCGAGAACGAGCGTCGCAATGCCGGCTTTTTTCGCCAAAGCCAGTCGTCCCTTTCCGTAGTCTCTGACGAACTTTACCGCCGCGAAGATGAATAGCGCCCCAACGCCGATGAACGCCCATTGAAAGAAGCGGGTCAGCGGAAGAGGCATCGATTGGTCCATCACCCACTCGGTCACGACCTCTTGGCGATTGCCTTTTGCCGTGCCGCCGTATGAATCCTCCGATTCCTGCCCGTACGCGGATACTTCCTCCGTCTGCGCCTGGCTCCGTACCTCATTGACACTCGACCTCGGTATCGTACTTAAGGGCCACAGCGTGGTGGCCGGTACAAACGCGAGGGCGATCAACAAAATAAGCCACGGTTTTTTCAACTTCAATGAAAGCCAAAAGAGAAAGACCACGCACGCGACAGTCGCGTAGGGTCCACCGATGACAGCCAGCAGAAAAAACCAAGCCAGGCAGTAGGAGAGTAAAACCTTGGGGCCGACGTCACTTCTTCGCAAACTCAACAAAAGTAGACAGACGAAACCGAACCCGACGAGGTATGGCAGGGAAAGAGCACCCGTGACGTGTATGAAATAGAGAGACGGAGGCACACCAATCAGAAGGGCCCAAACGGTTTTCTTTGGAAACAGCGCGCATAGGAGAATCAAACCGAACACGACCCACTGAGAGAGCTGGCGTCCTCCGATAAATCCCAGATAAAAACAAGTGGGTAAAACGTACAGCAGTTTACGAGACACGGTCGATCACTTCTTGTAGGGCGTCGTTATCCAAAAAGAATTTAACGATGATGCGGTTCTCTTCCAGAATTTTCGAGTATTCCAACACTTTCGCCGCCTCCGGATGCGGCATCTCAAAGCTTCTCGAGCGATGATAGGAAAAGGGACGATAGCCGTAGGGCATCAGCCAGACGATCACTTTCGCGCAGCGTGCCCGCAATTTGACCAGTAACGGGATTTCTCGTTCGGTCAAGTGCATCGTCATCAGCAAGATCGTTTCGTCCAAAGACGCTTGGGGCGCGTAGGCGGCCAATACTTCGGTCGTTCGTACCACGGGATTTTCCACCCCTTTCGCACGGACGAGGGACTCCAGGTACATCACAAACTCCGTTCTGGGGAATTCCGACTCCCAAACCTGCTCGCCGATGATGCTGAGTCGAACAGACGTTCCCCGCTTCTTCAACTCTTTCAGAACACTCCCCGCGGCGTTGACCACTTGCTCCTCATACCGCAGACGCATATGCCTCCACGCGTCGTTCACGACGACCCCTTCCGGCATATTCATATCCACGACCAGATGGACTCTGCCCAACGCCGTCGTGTCGAAATCCTTCGTCATCAGCTTTCCATATCTTGCAGACAGCTTCCAATGCATACGATTCAGAGGTTCGTCGACGTATTCTCTCGTGGTCTTGACCTTCGTGGCGTCTTCTAACAACCGGTAGGCGGTGTTCCGCCCCGGAAGGAGCTGTCGCAAGACCTCTTTCTCGAAGACGACCTCTTCAAAATAGGGGAAAACTAAAATCTCTTCGTCGTATTCGCAGGTCTTCCAGATACCGAAGAGCCCAAAAAGGCCTTCGTAAAAGAGGGAGACCGGCCCGACGCGCTTTTGACCCAACGTGTAGTACACTCCCGAGACTTCCTCCATAACCTCCGCTTTCGGGTTGAGCCGGAGCTTTATCTCTCGCTTCGAAAGGTTCGGCAAGTCGGTGGCCGGATTGCAGACCACATCGATCCCGACGCCGGTATTGTTAGCAAACCGGTAGGTCACCACTATTCTTTCTTGAACGAACAACCGAGTAGCCGAGAGGCTCCTTTTCACGGCCATCCTTTTTAAGACCGCGCTTTTTTGGACGAGGTCGGCCCAAACCATTGCCACCAAGGCGTCTGCGATCAAAACGTACGGGCTGAACAAGACCAGGTTCATCGCTAGTATAAAGATCGTTAAAAGCCTTAGGGCTTTCGACTCGCAGGTAACGCGCGTTTTTGAAGTTCTAGACGCCTCCATCCGTGACGACCTCGGTTTTCTCCACGATTTCTTCCAAAATACGTTCGACCCTTTCTCGCTTGATCCTCGACTCGGTGTTCTGTATCAAACGGTGCGCGAGCGTGGGGATGACCAGCGCCTTCACATCATCGGGAAGGACGAAATCGCGGCCATCTATGCGGGCCATCACCATCGATAGGTGCATAAGCGCGAGCGACCCCCTCGGACTCGCTCCAAGCGCGAGCGACGGATGCTCTCTCGTCTTTTGAACTAAGGCGACGATGTACCGCAGCACCGCTTCGCTGATACGAACCTTTGGAACCTCGTCGAACAGCGCTTTCAGCTCCTTTTCGTCGACGACGGGCTCGATCTCGGACAAAGGATTGCGACTGTGTCTGTCCAGGAGCAACCTCCGCTCGCTATCGCCATCCGGGTAACCCATTTTGATCCGTATGAGAAAACGGTCGAGCTGAGCCTCCGGTAGCGAAAAGGTTCCCTCGTATTCGATTGGGTTCTGTGTGGCGATCGTAAAAAAATAATCCGGCAAGCGCCAACTCTCTCCGTCTATCGTCACCTGTCGCTCCCCCATCGCTTCGAGTAAAGCCGATTGGGTTCGCGGGGTCGCTCGGTTGATCTCGTCGCCGAGCAGAATCTGCGTGAACACGGGCCCTTCTTTGAAGACGAACTCCTTTTTGGACTTATCGTAGATATTTAATCCGGTGATATCCGTGGGCAGCAAGTCGGGTGTAAACTGGATTCTCCGGGTTTTCAAACCCAAAGTCACCGCCAGCGCGCGCGCCAAGACCGTTTTTCCTACACCCGGAACGTCCTCGAGCAACACGTGGCCGTGACAAAAGAAGGCGCCGAGCACCTGCCGGATCACAGACTCTTTCCCGATAATCACCCGCGATATGTTTTGAATCATCTTCTGAATCTTCGCTTCGAACACGGACCTACTCCTCCGCCGCACCTTTGGCGGCTCTTTTATTCTCCGTTTTTTTCGACGGGTTTTCGTCTTTTTGCCCTGTCGCCTACTCGTCGAAAACCCTTCATTCGTCGAAAATTTCGTTCCTCGCTTAAACAGGACCGGATCGTTTCCTACGTTTTGCCGGCTTTTCTGGCGACTCATATCGCCTTTCGACGGGCTTTTCGACAATAGTTCGGTTATAGAATCGTTTTCGACGGAGCCTTTTTTCTATAACCATACCGTCTTACACGCGTTTTCGACGGGTTTTCGACGCTTATAATTATTATTTCTAAAAGCCTTTATAGAGAAGAGGATATACTCGGTGTCCTCCGTTTCTCACTCTACTCTTCTGGTTTTCTCTGTGCCCTCCGTGTAAACCCTGTTTTATTTCTAAGACTCGCCAACTTAACAGTTGGCGTTACCGTGTGGATATTATACGAGACGCGCAAAAAAGACAAGAGGAGGATGAGGAAACAAAGCGGCCCCCTAAGGAGCCGCCATAATTTCGCGCACACGATCTATCAAATCGTGTTCAAGCCCTTTGTCGGACTCTCTACATTAAATGCTTCTTTAACTCTTCCTCGTTTTTCATATCGATTAGCGCAAGGCCCAGGGTGTCAAGTTGTTCTATTGTAAGAGACTTCAGCCTTTCGAAATACTTTTTCGATGCCTTGGGGAACTTTTTGGATATTAGTTTCCAAAGCAATTCTTCTCTTCCCTTTTCCATTCCTTTTTCCATTCCTTTTTCCATTCCTTTTTCCATTCCCTTTTCTAAGCCTTCTTCTCTGCCTTTCAAAATTCCCTTTTCCATTCCTTCTTGTCTGAGCATATCCGCGATTGTTTGCATCTTTTCGCTCCTTTCTTCTGATACCGTTTCCATCAGTTCTGACAATTGTTCGAAATTCTCCTTGCCCATCGTTTCAAACAGGTAGATCGTACAGACCTGGAAAAACCGTTCATTCGCTTCTGTTCGCGACAATTCCGAAATCGTCACTGCGACTCGGAACATCGCTTCTCGGATCGCTGCTTTTTCCCTGAGCGCTCTTAGCCTTAGGACGTCCAAATAGATTCGAAGCCGTTTCGCTCCTTTGACCTCTTCGTCTCTCAATGACGAAATTTCAAACAGTTCATATTTATAGTCGGGGATGTAGTCTTTCAAGTCCCCGTCCATACGGTCGCTGTTTGAAAAGCGATTCGAAAACCATTGCGGCGCTTCCCATTTCTCCCTCCCCTGGTAGAAAACCACGGGCAGAATCACTGGCAGAGGCTGCGGTACTGTCTTCTTCCATATGGAGGTCAAATACCCCAGGAGTTGTAGGCTCACGTGTTTGTCAACCTTGCTTTTGTGTTCGAACAACATATAGACATACCCTTCTTCTTGTTGCATCTTCACCCGAAAGAGCAGATCGAAAAAGTATTCCGAGAGGTCTTTCTCGATGTAACTGTCTGTTTCTATCGCTATCGATTCGGGATCGATTAACCGGACGATCTTCGGAGGCAGATAGTGCTGGATGAAGGACTTCGCCGTTTCGATATCTCCCATAACTTCTTTAAATAATTTGTCGTGTGGTTTATCTATCTTTTTCATAGATATCCCCTCCAGAAAAAAGTCTCATTGGTATTATACCGTAAAGGCGAGATTTCCAAAAAGGGAAAGCGTATCACGCCATCGTGAAAAGAAGAAGCGCTTACGCCGCGTTGCTGCCTTCGGGAACGCTCCCAGTGAAAAGACAAAACCAGCCAAACTAAAGTTGGCGTTCCCAGGGTGTTCACGAATACCTTTTCTCTGTGTTCTCTGTGCCCTCCGTGTGAGCACTGTTTTTCGAGACATATACAAAAGCGTATCGCGCCGTTGCGAAAAGAAGAAGCGCTTACGCCGCGATGACTACAAGGACAGAAATCGTACAGTCGATTCTCGCTTTGTTTCTTGATTGCACCCCATAGCTTGACCCACACCACAAGAAAACGCCTTTAGGTGTATCATAGCATGGTGTCATATTTGACAACGGAGATGAAAGCAGGAGAATTGCGCTCGCGACGATCAGCGATGCTGCTTTTGAGCCAAGAGTCTTGCGTAACATTAAAAAGGAGAGGCGATTTGAAAGAAGAAAGGGATAGAGGGTACATCCATATATATACTGGGACTGGCAAAGGGAAGACGACGGCGGCGATCGGCTTGGCCATACGTGCGCTCGGGGCGGGAAAACGGGTACTGTTCGCGCAATTTATGAAGACGGCTGACTTTTCCGAACATCGCCTGTTGAAAACCCTCGATGGTCTGGACCTTCTCACTTTTGGTAAACCGTTTTTCATTGCGAGTGAGGATCATAGAGAAGGAGCCGCCCAGATAGACGCGCAACCGGTCGTCTTTTTTGCGAAAGGGGAGCCGCCATCGTTTTATCGAGAGTGGGTTAAAGACGGGTTGAGAGAGGTCGAGGAACGGCTACAGGGGTATGCGCTGATCGTCTTGGACGAGATTCTCGTCGCGCTATCCTTCGGGTTGACCACGGAAGAAGAGATCGTAGCGCTTTTACAGAAGACCAAAGTGGGTCAAGATATTCTTTTGACGGGTAGGAACGCTTCTTCCGGGCTTATTGCTTTAGCGGACGTTGTGACGGAGATGGTCGAACGCAAGCACTACTACCGTCAGGGCGTCAGGGCGCGTGTCGGGATAGATGAGTAGTTTGTGATGAACAATTCGGTCGAAAACACAACACTTCTGTTCGGTGAATCCAAAAAAGTGTATGAACGCCTGTGGAACCCTTGGCATGGGTGTCAAAAGATCAGCCCGGGTTGCCTCCACTGTTATGTGTACCGGATGGATGCGCAGTACGAACGAGTTTCCAATTCTCCGACGAAAAACAAAACCTTCGATCTGCCTATACGAAAACGAAAGAACGGGTCTTATTTCTGTCCTTCCGGGACACTCTTTTGGACGTGCTTCACCTCCGACTTCTTGTTGGATCAGTGTGACGAGTGGCGTTTCGAGGCTTGGCGGATGATACGAGAGCGGCGGGATTGTCGGTTTTTGTTTCTCACGAAACGGATCGAGCGCTTCATGGTCAACCTCCCGGACGATTGGGGAGAAGGGTACGATCACGTGAGCGTCTGCGTCACGTGCGAAAACCAAGAGACGGCGGACCGACGCCTTCCGATTCTGAAAGAGCTTCCGATTAAGCACAAGATGATCGCTAACGAACCATTGCTTTCGCCTATTGACATGCGACGGTATCTGGATAAAACGATCGAAAGCGTCGTCGTGGGAGGAGAATCCGGTCCTGAGGCGAGGATTTGCCGGTACGAGTGGGTATTGGATATTCGAGAACAATGTATGTACAGCGGCGTTCCTTTCACTTTTCGGCAAACCGGCGCCCGGTTCGTCAAAGACGGAAAACTCTATCGAATACCGCGAGAAATCCAGCACGCGCAAGCCAAGAAGGCGGGCATCGATATTCCCTAGCCGATCGGACTCTTTCTGGGAAGGCCGAGCTTTGGAGAAAAGTTTCTTGGGAACGCCGAACTTTAGTTCGGCATATCTTCTGGGAACGCTAACTTTTAAGTTGGTAGGTCTTTTAAAAGAAAAAAGCTGGGTTCGCACGGAGAACACAGAGGGCACAGAGAGAACACAAAGGAAAATGCCTAGATTAAAAAACAGATGATCAAGTTCGCGCAGGGGGTACAGAGGACAGGGAAAAAGATGAAAACGTAGAAGACATGCCACACTAAAGTGTGGCGTTCCCAAGTGCGAATCGCGAGATTTCGTGGGCTTCCGAAGTCAGCCCGCTGGTTACCCCGCGATAACTCCAAACCGGGATCGCGGCGTAAGCGCATCTTCTTTACGCGACGGCGCCATATCTCGGTTTTCGTTCGTTCCAAAGACTAAAAAAGGGTTAGCACAGAGGGCACGGAGAATAAATAAGTAAAAACTGGCAAGGGGTTCTCCGGAAAAATCACTAAGCGCGGCGTTCATAGAGGCTCCCAAAAAGAAAAACCCCCACATCTGCTAGACAAAAGTCCGCCGCTCGAGGAGAGCGGCGGGCTTTTGCGCTGTAAAGCAAAGATGAGTCAGAACGAGACTGGAATCAGAGATGTTGACAGAAAGATGGAAGAACAAAACAAGAGAATTATTTTAGATCAAAAGAGAATGTCTATTTAATTGTAAATAAATAACACTTGATTTTTTAATATTATTTCTCTATACTCCAAAATGATTGATAGGTTCTTAAAAATCTCATTCAGTTAGTAAGGGGTTTTAGAACGGTCTCTATAAGAATAAAAACAAGGAAATTATTTTGTGTAGTAAGTCACAAATTGACATGAAATTTGACTAATTATCTTATTCAATTTCACTCGAAGAGGATAGAGAGTAGTCAATAGAAAAAAAGTATCACCTTTCTGAGATCAAAATGACAATAAACAAGTCAATGAATTCTTAAGTATTTGGAGGATAACTTTGGGAGGGAATCGATGAAAAAAATGAAGTTGAAGGGGATACTACTATCTTTACTTATTGTCTCTGTGCTTGTCGGAATTGTTTCAATCGCGGTCTTTTCTTATGCTTCTTCTTTAGAATTGGCGAATAACCTTTCCGAGCGCTTATTGGAAGAACGCCTCGAAAAAGGAATAGAAACTATGAAATACTACGTTTACTCGGAATATGGCCATCTGACGATGAAGGATGGTGATTTGAAAGATGAAACCGGACGTTCTTTGAAAGAGCGTTTCGAATTGGTCGATAGAGTTTCGGAGCATCTTGGCGTCGCTGCTACGATCTTTGCTCGAGAAAAAGACGATTTCATCCGAATCGCGACATCCATACGTGCCGCGGACGGAAAGCGCGCTGTCGGGACGTTTTTGGGTAAAGATAGCGCGGCTTATGCGCCGATCTTTTCAAAAAAGCGATATATCGGACAAGCCCTCATTTTAGGTGAGAACTATGTAACTGGATACGAACCGGTTTTGGATGGCACAGGGCAGGTGATCGGTATCTATTTCATAGGCATCCCGATGAAACAGGTCGAAGATACCGTCAAGCAATACACACAAAAATACCTCGGCTTTCTTTCATTGATTAGCTCTATAGCGCTTGCGGGGATCATCCTAGTAGGCTACCTCCTAGTTCGGCGCATCACCTATCGAATTCGGTGCGTGTGTGAGAACGTCGCTCAATTCGGACAAGGTAACCTTTCATTACAATTTGAAACAAAAGGCGCCGATGAAATTGCCAATATGAGTCGCTCTGTGAATGAAATGGCAACGGTGCTCCGCGAATCTATCTATTCTATTCGTGAAGCGATCGGCACGATGTCCCGGTCTGCAGATCAATTGCTGACGATATCGCAAGCGCAGTTTTCTTCTACGAAAGGAATCACGCAACGCTCCGGCCTAGTCGAAGAAAGGGTAAAAAAAACATCTTCGATCACCGAAGAGGTCACCTCCGAGGTGGAGGAACTCGCGACCAGCGCGCAAGGCGTATCAAAGACAGCTCAGGACTTGTCTGATAGGATGCACGATACTGACCGAGCGGTTCATAAAGGGGAAGAAGCGATCCGAGAGGCGATAGAAAGCATTGAACAAACGATAGGGCAGATTCGGGCAACGGCCCAAATTGTTTCGGATGTGACGGAAAACGCCAACGAAGTCAGTCAAATCATTGAGGATATCAGAGCGGTGTCAGAGCAAACAAATCTGTTAGCGGTGAACGCCGCAATAGAGGCCGCGCGAGCTGGAGAAACTGGCAGAGGTTTCGCAGTTGTTGCGGATGAAATAAGAAAATTGGCCGAAGACAGCAAGCAATCTGCTGCGAAGATTTCTCAGATACTTAAACGTTTATCCGACGGAATATCTAAGGCCTTTGAGGCAACGGGAAAAACGGTGTCGCTGTCCGATGACGTGAAGCAAACGAGCGCAATGGTCGAAGAGCAGTTTGGAACGATCACAAAAACGACAGAACGTATGAATGCATTGATCGGTAATCTAATGGCGACGGCCGAAGAGCAAGGAGCCGCTTCGGAAGAAATCGCCGGCGCTATGGCGACATCTACACAAATGATGGCCGATATCTCCGAACAGGTCCGTGAGATGAATAGAGAGATCGGCAAACAGGAAAAAGAAGCGGAAAATGTATACGCCGCGGCGGAAAAGCTTCGAGAGATTTCGGAAGACCTCAAACAAGAAATGGACAAGTTCATACTGTAATCGAAAGATCTTCCGAGCGCTATTTTTCTTATCTGGGAACGCCAGCTTTTAAGTTGGCAAGGCTTTACAAAACCAAAAGATGGTTTCGCACAGAGAACACGGAGGGTACGGAGTAAACAGAGGAAGGCCAGGCAAGGGATACGGCTTCCCCGAAAAAAACCTGCCGGACTAAAGTCCGGCTTTCCCAGGCGCGATACGCTTTTGTATACGCTGATCGCGACGGTTTAAAACACAAAAGGCGTATCGCGAGACTTCGTGGGTTTCCGAAGTCAGCCCGCTGGCTACCCCGCGATAACCCCACACCGGCATCGCGGCGTAAGCGCCCTTTCTTTTCGCGACGGCGCGATACGCTTTTGTACCTGTCTTGAAAAACACGGGGCACGTGGAGAAAAAGTGCTTGGGAACGCCAACTTTTAAGTTGGCATGCTTTGAAAGAAAAAAGATGGGGTCACACGGAGCACACAGAGGAAAAGCTGGATAGGGTTTCTCTGGAAAAAAAACATGCCGCACTTCAGTGCGGCGTTCCCAAGGCGTTCCCAGAATTCTGGCGCTCCGACGGTGTTCCGAGCCACTTGCCCATCTTTTCTCTGTGTTCTCCGTGTTCTCTGTGCGAAACTTTTTTATGTTTTTAGAAAAAACGTGCCGGGCTAAACTCCAGCGTTCCCGGGAAAACCATACCAGACTAAATAGGTGTACAATCACGGCAAGCAAACGTTTATGACTTATACCCTAAAGGAGCGAGTTTATGAAGAAAACTTGTGTTTTCATCACCCTATACCTCTTTGTATTTTTCTTGTTATCTTGTGGATTACGAACGATCCCCTCCGGGACGATCAGCGTAAGGCTAACCGATGGGAGACAGGCGAAGATAGAGGGCTTCCTCGCCTATGACGGGAATGTGCTTGTCTGTCAGGACGATCGGTTGGATATCTCCTCATTGCAGGCCGGTACCTACACGTTGGTCCTGTGGGGAAGAGCTCCGGAATCTCCTGAAGAGTATAACGATTTCTTATGGGTAGGACCGATAGAATTATCACGACAAGACATCATCTCCGGAAAGACACTCCGACCGGAAACGTGGGAACCCGTGGAGGTATCGGTCGAAGAAAGAGGGTTAACTGAAGGCGCCAATGAAAGCGTAAAGTGTTTTTTTGCTCGTTTTATCGACGCGCGAGATACAGCGCTTTACGGGCCATTTCCACTCAATCGAGCGATAGCGGTACACGCCGAAGGGATAGAAGGTGTCGTGGTGCAAGACCTGTCTACGCAGACGCAAGTCACCCAACGGATCGACTGGACTCGTCCGGATAAGCGCTATACAGTGGATTATGTCGAAGAAGAAATCAGTAGCTTAACTGTGGCTTTCGATCGTAGGGAGGTTTCTCCGAAGTCCCTGCGCTTCACGGCCCTTCCGACCGAAGAGGGCTACATGGTTTACGGGGGCGAGGCGTACTTCGAAAACGAAACCGGTCTTTTCGAGCTATTGTTCGGACAGTGGGAAGCTTACCGCTGGGAAGCGTCGTTCTATGAAGCAGGAACGACCTATCACATTCGATCGCGCGAGCCCTTACGGCTGGATTGGTCTTATTTATTGACCATCGATCTCGGGGGAGCGCTACACCTTACGAAGGTCGGTCAACCCTACTATACGATAAATGAACGTATACAGATCGGTTTCAATGATCTGATACGGGACGCTTATGACCACACCGTCCATATCCTCTCGGAGAATCGTGATTCTCGGTGTTTTTATGTATCCCTCGAGCGGGAAGGGCAACTCGTTTTCTCTGGGCGGTACGCCTATGACGAGTCGTTCGAATACCTACTCGAAGACGCCGGTGCCTACACCTTAGAGATTACGGTGGATACAGAAGCGTGGCAGGGAAGGATCAATCGTGAATATCCCTTTGAGGTGATCAAAGAAACCGGCGCTTTCAAAATCGCGAACTCTTTTGGGATAGGGGGATGGGAGAATATACCAGATGGATTCTTATGGATGACCTATGAGGCGATGAAACAAAGCCACATAAGCGCGTGGATCATTGACCGGCGGCCGGATTACGTCCCAACGACGCTTGCGGTCATCGAAATTGCACACGAAAAACGTCGAGATATCACGCTCAGTATTGGAACCGGAAACCCGGAGTCGCCAAACGCGACGAAGACTTTCTTCAACTACGTACAACACGGTGGAGACCTACCCTTTCCGGAAAATAAGATCGTGCTGGACATAACCGATCTGTGCCCCATACAAGGGGAAACTGTTACAATCGGTCTCTATGATAGTGATATCAACGCCGAGACTGGAACGCTCCTCTCCTTTTCCATAGAAATCACAGAGGGTGAGGGGCAGAGTCCTATTAGAACCTATTATGCTACGGGATTGCCTATCGCGACACGGAACGGACAAACCGTGACGGTGAGGATCGAAGGGGTGCAGGCGCCAGAAGCGCGGGAATCCAATCTCACGTCGAAGCTGTTCGAATCCTCCCGATTACCCACCCGTGAGGAGTTAGAAGCGATAGAGCGGGATCATTTGAAGCTGGAAGAGTCTCCGCCTATCCCGTCGGAGCGTTGGGACACACTCTATGAACAGGGGGCGATCCGGGTAATCGATGCTTACGTTCCAGAAAACCGACGGAGAGAGGGCGCGGTCGATCTTTCCACATCGAAATACTTCCCGCCGATCGGTAACCAGGGAGATAAAAACTCCTGCGTGGCGTGGTCGACCGGCTACTATGTCACCTCCTACTATAACGCGTGGAACCACGATTTGGATTTGAGCGGCGCGGAATGGATTCCTGCCGGTGGTGTGGGATACCCCACAGAGGCTTACTGGGATAAATTGATGAGCCCGGATTTCATCTATCATCAGATCAATCAAGGCGTGGACGAAGGAAGCGCTTACATCGACGCGTATCAATTAATCGTCGATATCGGCGCCTGCGTTTGGGGATACAAACCGTATGATTTGGAAGACTACACGTCCTATCCTTCAGAAATGGCTTGGCGAAACGCCCCCCTACACCGGCAGCGCCACGTGAACGCCGAAATGAACGCTATTTATTATATTAGCTGCGAAACGGACGGAGATATCGACATTTTCAAAAACCTACTCAGAGATGGGTATTTGTTTACGATCGCGGTCAATTCGAATTTTTATAGTCGACTCAGTCAAAATGATCTCTGGCACACGCGAAATTACGATGTGATCCTTACGAACCATGCGAACACCGTCGTCGGGTTCGACGACGAGCATTGAAGATTTCTGGGAGCGCCGACTTTTTAGTTATGTCGGTCAAAATATCAAAAGTGCCATTAAATTATTCTACTTATTGTGAATAATAACCTAATAATTATAGGTCTTTATCTTTACGTTTTGGACCCATCTTTTCCTTCGCAACAAAAACTT
>Ga0116146_1001179_pt1 | contig 27986 bp, 28 predicted proteins | sample AD_JPNHG2_MetaG_FD_89748 | JGI IMG/M metagenome (GOLD analysis project Ga0116146, IMG submission 89748) | Active sludge microbial communities of municipal wastewater-treating anaerobic digesters from Japan - AD_JPNHG2_MetaG | ecosystem: Engineered > Bioreactor > Anaerobic > Digestate | place... | reverse complement strand
CGCAGATGGCCTATACCCAAAAGACCCTGATTATGCAACCGGCAAATCAAAACCGGGCCTCTTCCGGCCGGAAGTCCTTCCGCCCGCCGATGCGTCCGCAGCATGCACACGCCGGAAAACCGTTCATTCTCTTCCGTTGACCAGCGCCTGCAGGATATCGGACACGGCGTCTTTGTGCGCCACCAGAATCACTTTAATGCCGGCGTTTTCGGCGCCGAGCAGTCGTCCCAGCGCCCGGCTGTCCATGTCCAGCCGGCATCCCAGAATGCGGTGCCGATGCTCCATCAGGATCTGCCCGATATGACGATACAGGCGCTGTGCCCCATCACTGGAAAACAACAGCAGGCGGGAAACCCTGCCGGCCGACCCCGATGCCAGCTTTGACCGCAGGGCATCAATGCCCTTTTTTTCCGCCGCGAGCCTGCCGGCAATGTCTTCGAAACCGAAGCGAACGCGCCGCTGCAGCCTGGCCTTTTGCAGCGCTTCGGCCAGCGGCTCGCTCACGCGCAGCAGGGGCACTTTCCAATTGCCCTCCTGCCAAAGCAGGGTTGTGGAGGCCGCGAGGGCTTCACGGATTTTTTCAGCACGGCCGTCCGCCTCCAGCGCACGGGGCAGGCAAAGGGTGGCTGGGTTCATCAGATCATCCCCGTTGGTTTCTTTTTGTAGCATATTCTTTTCGGTTATAACAGCCGTCCCCATGATGCATCGGATAAGAACCGGCGCTTCGGATCGAAATTCAGCTTCTCTGAAAAAAAAGCAGGGAACGGTCGCGCTCTTCCCTGCAGTTTACTGCCGGTACCGTATCCCCGTCTCCTCTCGCCCACGGTCTTTTTGCCATGCGCTGCGAACCATGAGGCATGAGATGAAAAACAGGGCGTACCCTCTTAATTTTTAATGGCTTTCGGCACGAAAATCAGATCGTCATTGGCTTTGGCGCCGTTTTGAATCATCGTCTCCTTGGTCAGGAAATTCTTGCGATCCACGTGGCAGACGTCGCATTTGCGGGTCCGGTCCGTCCGCTTTTTGATGTTATGCGCGGGCGTATCCCAGTAGTTGGGCACCGCGTCGAAATGCTCCATCTTGATGCCCGCCGGGGCGAACGTGTCGCGGACCGTGGGAATCAGTCGCAGGGTCGTCAGCACTTTTTTGTCCCGCGGAGAGCGCCCCAGAATCATGCCGGGATCGGCCGCGGCATGGCCCCCGTGGCAGTCGTTGCAGTTGCGGTAGGCCGACCCGGAGTGGCAGCCGTAGCAGGACACTTTGCCGTCATGCCGGCGATGCGTAACCTGCGTCTCCATTTTGGCTTCCTTGCCATTCGGGTGACAGTTCTTGCAGGCCGGACGCTGCGGAACTTCGTTTTTGGACTTGTAGGCCGTGCCGTCGCCGTGGAACTCCGCTTTTTTGTGGCAGTCCATGCACAGCATGCCCTTCTGATAATGAACATCCGGCGCGCCGCCGTAATCTCCCGTGTATTCGGGATAGACGCGGCCGCCGTGGCAAAACGCGCAGGTCTTGCCCTCGTCCTTTTTCACGAATTTGTGCTTCGCGATCAGCCCGATGCTGATCCCGCCGATCGGCGCGCCTTTCACGTGGCAGTCGCCGCAGGAAGCATGACAGCTTCGGCAGGATTTTTCAAAAACCTTCTCGTCAAACGTTTTCAACTCCGCCTCGGAGAACCGCGGCAGGACGCCCGTCCGCTGGCCGATCGTGGTGTAGTGCAGAGACTTGGCGTAGTTGACGGAAACCTTTTTATGACAAACGCCGCAGGATCGCAGATTGTCGGAAGGCTTTTTCAGCATTCCGAGGTGGGCTTTTTCCCTGCTGAGCTCCCCGTCGTTTCCCGCGTGGCAAAGAACGCAGCCCGCCTTGAAATGGGGATCTTTGTCCAGCAGGGCCTTATCGACCACATATCCTTTGTACATTTCTTCCGGCCGAACTGGCGGAGGAGCACCCGCTCACCCCTCGCCCTCGCTTTTGGGCAAAACGGGCGGCTGGTGCAGGGACTTCATCAACGCGTCATTCGTATGGCACTGAATGCATTGATTGGGGGTGGCGGCAAAGACCGCGGTTCCGTAAATTGCGGCGATCAGCACGGCAAGGAAAACCAGCAGGAATGTTCGTCGGTTTTTCACAACACCTCCTGAAGGGAAGAGTGAAGAAAGATGTAACAAATCCGTTTGAGGCTGTCAAACGGATTCATGGCGCCGATCAGCGCTCCACCGGCGCCTGCGGGTCCTGCATCCACTCCTGCATGGATCCGATGTAGAGCCGGACATTTGTGTACCCCAGCACTTCCGTCAGAAGATACGACCAGGTCGGGCAGCACTGGCCCGCGTCGCAGTAGGTGACGATCGTGGCGTTTCGGTCCTTCCCCGCGGCCGCTTCAGCGATAGCCTTCAATTCTTCTTTCGTTTTAAAGGTTCTGTCCTTATGGAAAGCGCACGAGGTCGGCATATTGAACGCGCCGGGAATATGCCCCCTCATGGGGACGCAATCCATCTTTTTCTCTCCGGTAAAAAATTCACGCTCACGGAGATCCAAAAGAATGAGTTTGCCCAGTCTTTCCTTGACGTAGTTTTTGTCGGCAAATTTTTCCGAGGTGTATTTTCCCTTGAATTTGCTGGCCTTGCGTTTTTCCACCCGGGTGGAGAGGGGTTTTTTCTCCGCGATCCACTTGTTGATTCCTCCGTCCAGAAGTGCGACGTTTTCAATGCCGGCATACTGCAGTGTGCAGGCGACGCGGGCACTCTGATAGCTGAGGCGCGGCGTGTCCATACATCCCGTGACAACGACCCACCTGTCAAAATCAATCCCCATGTAGCCGATCGTGTCGTCGATATCATCCTTTTCCGGCAGCGACGCGTACAGGCCGTCCTTCATGTAGGCCCAGGCACCGTAAAAAGCGTTCAACGCACCGGGAATGTGGCCTTCGCGGTACTCTTCCACGCGGCGGATATCCAGAACAACCAGTTTGGGGTTTTTCAGATTGGCCAAAAGCCAGTCGGTGGAAACGATCGGGGCAATGTCTCTAGCCAGTCCCGCGGCAGGGAGTAAAACGATGAACGAAGCAAGAATAACGAATCGAAGCAAAAGGTCCCTTTTCATGAATTTCCTCCTCGTCAACCGGCGCTCGGATGAGCGTATCGTCAAAACCGTTTCGTCTTAAAGTCGCGCAAATTATACCATGTCCGGATTCAAAATAGCCAGTTCAATGTTCCCATCGGGGCTCGCAGCCCAAACCGTACAATATCCATCGAAAACTACCCCCGGCATTGATTCACAGCTCATGTAATTCAAAGCATTGACACCACAACCGGCCTGATGCTATGGTCCTGACAAATGCGGGTGTTGTTAACGCAGATACGGGAACCGCAAAAATGAATGATTTGCTGATCATCCTGCTGGTTGTAGCCGTCTGGGTTTTTGTCCAGGCGTGGCTTTTGCCGAAACTCGGCATATCCACCTGAATGCGACCCTCCTGTCCGGCTCCGGACAGAAAAAAGAAATCGGACTCGCCGTAGCGGATCCTTTCAAACGAAGGGATCCGCTTTCCTCCGTAAAGACCCTCCGCAGCGTTAGGTGTTCGTCCCGAATCATGTCACCGCAAGAATCTGGATGTCGCAGACGTTGGTATAGGTCGGACCTGTGATGAAAAGGCCGCCTTGCTTCTCAAAGAAAGCATAGGAGTCGTTATCCTGAAGGCGCAACGCGGCCTCGGGGGAGATGGTTTTCATCTTTTCCATCAGCGCGGGCGTCACCAGCGCGCCCGCCGCGTCCGTCGGCCCGTCGCTGCCGTCCGTACCCGCGGACAGAAAAAAAATGTTGGCGGAATCCGGAAGGATTCGGTGCAGCTCCAAAGCAAAGGCGAGCGCCATTTCCTGATTCCTTCCTCCTTTTCCTTTCCCCCGAAGCGTGACGGTTGTTTCGCCGCCGGCAATCAGGACGGCGGGGTTTGCCGTCGGGGATTTCTCCGCATTCATGGCCTTGGCAAGCAGCGCAAAGCACTTTCCGGCGGCGGATGCCTCGCCGGATATCGTCGTGCTGAAAATTCGCGCGTCATACCCCAGCTTCTTAGCGGACGCCTGCGCCGCATTGCAGGCCAGCGAGTTGTTGCCCAGTATCAGATGCATGCTGTTGCAAAATGCCGAATCGCCCGCTTTGGGCGTTTCGGCCACCTCTCCCCGAGCCCCGCGCACCAGGCGGTCCATCACCGGTTTCGGAAGTCTTTCTTCCAGTCCGTATTGATGAACGATCGAAAGAGCGTCCTGAAACGTGGTGGGGTCGGGGGCGGTAATGCCGGATGCAATGGTATCGATCCGGTCGCCGATGACATCCGACAAAATCAGGTTGATAAGTCTGGCGGGGCTTGCAATCCGGGCCAGACCTCCACCCTTGACTTTGGAGAGATGCTTTCGAACGCAGTTGACCTCGTCGATGCCGGCGCCGGACGCCAGCAGGGCTTGCGTGGCCCTGCGCTTCTGGTCAAGGCTGATGACGTCCGCGGGCAGGCAGAACAGGGATGACCCGCCGCCGGAAATCAGATGGATGATCAGCGTGTGTTCATCCGCCGCCCGGGCCATGTCCGTCAGAATGCGGGCCCCTTCCAGGCTGTTTTCATCCGGCACGGGGTGGCCCGCTTCCAGAACTTTTATTTTCCGAAGGTTCAGCCCGTGGCCGTATTTTGTGATGACGAATCCCGACGAAAGTTCCCGTCCCAGGATGTTTTCCATGGCTGCTGCCATCCGGGCCGAAGCCTTGCCGATCCCAAGCACCATCACCTGCCGGTAGGGGGAAAGGTCTTCCGTCCAAACCCCTCCCCGGCCCGTGAGCACAAGCTTCCGGCCCTCTTTCCGGACACAGGATAAAATAAGGCCCGCGGGGTCCACCTCCCGAACGGCGTCTCGGTACATGTTTTTCAGGTCGCCAGCAAAATCCACGGCTTTCTCCGCGCAAGGTTTTCCACAGCTACCACGAAGGGGGCTTTCACTGTCAAGGAATGATTTTAAAAAACCGTGTAAAAAACCATTTGACAGGCGCAAAGGGAATGTTTATATATACCCCCACGGGGTATGCTATGGATGAAATGAGAATCAAGGTATTAAACCGATTGAAGCGCATTGAGGGGCAAATCCGCGGGCTGGAGCGGATGGTGGAGCAGGAAGCGCCCTGTTCCGATGTGCTCACCCAGCTCTACGCGGCCACCGCCGCCATGAAGAAAACCGGCGCCGTGATCATTCAGGCCAATATGAGGCGCTGCATCGAGGAGGCGGGCGATGATCAGGAAAAAAGCATAGAAGAATTTCAGAACGCACTAACCCGCTTTATCGGCATGTCCTAGAGGGGAAAGAAATTGGATTCAAAGCACTCATCGAAACTCAGCCGCCGTTCCTTTTTGCAGATCTCGGCCGGAGCCGCGCTTCTCACGGGAGTTCATCTGCCGAAAACCGCGCGGGCAGAATCGGGAGGTTCCCTTTCTACGCTCATCGATTTGAGCCTTTGCGACGGATGCGCGGACCGCAAAATTCCGGCCTGTGTCCAGGCCTGCCGAAACATCAACCGCGATAAAATACCCCCCGTCGTGGATAACATTCCGGAACCCTGGCCGAGAAAAACCATTGAAGACTGGTCCAAAAAACGGGACGTCTTCCACCGCCTGACCCCTTACAATTACATTTATGTTCATCGCGCGGACGTCGTCGTCAACGGGCACAGCCGAACCGTTTTTGTCCCGAGACGCTGCATGCACTGCGACAATCCCGCCTGCGCGACCATCTGTCCTTTTTCCGCCAACCATAAAAACACGAACGGTGCGGTGGTCATCAACCCAAATCAATGCTTCGGCGGCGCCAAGTGCCGGGACGTCTGCCCGTGGGAAATTCCGCAGCGGCAGTCGGGCGTCGGCATTTATCTTCACGTGCTGCCCGGTCTCATGGGCAACGGCGTCATGTACAAATGCGACCTCTGCAACGACAGGCTGGTTCAGGGAAAACAGCCCGGATGCATCGAAGCCTGCCCGCGCGGGGCCATGCTGATCGGCCCCAAAAAAGAGATGGAAGCGGAAGCGCAGGCCCGTGCCGGCAAGATCAACGGGCACATTTACGGTCAGAAAGAAAACGGCGGCACGGCAACGCTGTACGTATCGCCCGTCCCCTTTGAGCAGCTGAATCAAACCATGGTCAGAAAACCGGGGCAGCCGGACATGAAGCCGGGCGTCCCGCGGCGAATGGCGGCGACGGACCCCCTGGGAAAAGCCGTACTGGCCTCCCCTGTGGTGGGGCTGGCGCTCGCCGGAGCGGCCGGCTGGTATTCACGGCGCCGAAAGAACAACCACCGTCAGGAGGAAGACCGTGACTGAAAAAATCCTTTCGGAAAAAAACCGGGTGGTCCGCCACAACGCGATCGAATTGATCGAACACTGGGCGATCGCCCTTTCCGGCCTTGTTTTGCTCCTCACCGGAATTTTTGAGCTGCCCGTCGCCAAACGCTATTACATCGTCACCGTTCCCGGATTGGGCTGGTCGGCGGACTTCATCACGTCTTTGTCCCTCCACTACGCGGCGGCATTGGTTTTTACGGTCGCTGGAATCTTTCACCTGGTCTACCATGGACTGCGCGGAGAAACCGGCCTGCTGCCGAAAAAAGGCGATCTGTCGGCTTCCGTTACCGTCGTCAAGAGCCTGTTCGGCTTCGGCCAGGAGCCGCCGATGCACAAGTATTTGCCGGAGCAGCGGCTGGCTTACGCGGGAATGGCCTGGATCATTCTTCTGCTCGTCGTATCCGGCCTGATTAAAACCTACAAGAACCTGTATGCGCCGGATCTGTCGCTTGCGGTTGTCCTGGCGGCCACCTGGATCCATAATATTAGTTTCGTCCTATTTTTTCTGGCCTTTCTCGCGCACATGGCGGCGATTCTCCTGCGTCCGAACTGGCCGATGGTCCGCGGCATCTTCACGGGCAAAGTCCGTTTGGACTATGCCCGGCACCGCCATGCTTTGTGGATCGCCGATCTTGAAAAGAATAAAAAAGTCGTTGATCCGTAAACGGGATCTTCGCTTCAAAAGATTTGACGGCCTTCACCGCCTTCAAAAGTGCGACAGACAAAAAAACAAATCAAACAGGGAGGTAGTGTTTTATGAAAAAAATGAGATGGTTGAAAGCGTTTGTATTGGCGGCTCTGTTGCTGCTGCCGTTGGCTCTCACCGCTCCCGCACCGGCGGCGGCGAGAGGCATTGACCCCATCGTATCGACGGACTGGCTGCAGAAGAATCTGGACCTTTCCAACCTGGTTATCGTCGATGTGCGCAAGCTGGAGGAATACAAGGCCGGCCACATTCCCGGAGCGGTCAACGTAGCCTATGGCTCCTGGGCTATTAAGAAGGGCAACCTGCTCAATGAACTGCCGGCCGTTGACGACCTGGCCGATGCGGTCGGAAGCGCCGGCATCGATCAGAATTCTCTGGTGGTCATCGTCGGAAATACGGGCAAAGTTCCCGATCAGTTCGACATGACCCGCGTGGCCTGGACCCTGAAGTACCTGGGCGTGCCGAATGTCGCGATCCTCAGCGGCGGTCAGAATCATTGGGTCAAGGAAAACAAACCGGTTTCTCAGGATACGGCCAAGCCTAAAGCAAAATCCTTCACGGCGTCCGTCCAGAAGGATCTGTTCGTGGACAAGGCGTATGTGGCGGGTAAAATCGGCAAAGCGATCATTATCGACAACCGTGCCCCGGCGTTTTACGAAGGAAAGGAAAAACTGCCTTTTGTTCCTAAACTGGGCCGCATCAAGGGAGCGGTGAACCTGCCGGTCGGCCAGCTCTACACGCCGGAAGGGCTGTACAAGGACCAGGCGGCGCTCGCGGCGCTCGCGCAGAAAGCGGCAGGCTCCGATTTGAACCGCGAAATCATCGTTTACTGCGATACCGGCAAGACCTGCACCGGCTGGGCCTTTATCATGACGGAAATGCTCGGATATAAGGACGTCAAGGTGTATGACGGATCCTCGATGGAATGGCTGGCGGATCCCAACGCTCCTTCCGAACCCTAAAACATCCTCACGCTGCATCATTGGCGGCAAGCGAAAGCCCGGCCGTTAAACCGCCGGGCTTTTTTTCGGCAAAAGGGGACGGTGCAACGGTTTATTTCAGGAACTGAACTTCGATGAAATCGGCAACGGCTCCGGGGTCGTTGAGGTCCAGACAGGGAACATCGATCTCCAGTTTTACATCCGAGGCCACGGCGACCAGGCCATCCTCCCTGCTCGAGATCAATCCCCGTTTGAGTTCAGCGCGGAACACTTCAATTTTCGGATAGTCATTCACCTTGAACCCCTCCGTGAGAATGAGATCCGCTCCCGAAATGTATTTGTCGCGAATTTCTTGAAAGGAGTGATCGTGGTCCACGTCCTGAATCAGCGCGAGCTGATGGGGCGACGACAAGACGGTGGTGCACGCGCCTGCTTTTTTATGGCGGTAGCTGTCCTTGCCCTCGTGGTCGATGTCGAAGCCGTGGCGATTGTGTTTGATCGTGGCGATTCGATAGCCCCGGCGGACCAGGTCGGCGACGATTTTTTCCAGAAGCGTTGTCTTGCCGGAATTGGATTTTCCGACAATGGAAACAATGGGAATCATATTTTTATCCTGAAATTCCTTGACTTAACGGCTGCATACCACATAATCCCCGATTTGGGCAACCCTGCCGGCCCAAGGAGGCGGCCGGTCATAAGATTGCTTGACATCCCGCAAAGGCCTGTAGTATAGAACAATCGTTCTATAGGCAAAATGCGATTTATCAAAGGGGCGTCCGTGGCAACTTCTCAAAAGGACAAATGGATCATGATCCTGGCAACCGGATGCGGGGCGGGCCTTTCCCCCGTCGCACCGGGTACGGCAGGCACGCTGGCGGGTGTTCTGGTCTGCCTGGCTTCCAGTCCCCTTCCCTGGCTTTTTCGCGTCCTCTTTGTGGTTGCATTATCGGCCGTCTCTATTTATGTTGCCGGAGAGTCGGAAAAGCTTTACAAAAACAAAGACGACCAGCGGATTGTGATTGATGAAATCGCGGGCTACCAGGTCGCCATGCTGCCCGTGGCCGTCACCGGACTGCATCTGCTTACGGCCTTTGTTCTTTTCCGGATTTTTGACATCTGGAAGCCTTTTCCCCTGAAGCATTTTCAGAAGTTTCCCGGCGGCTGGGGCGTGGTGACCGATGATCTCGGCGCGGGTGTTTACACGGGAATCGTTATTTTGATCCTTGTTTTTCTTGCATGATAAGGCGGTTTTATGAAAATCGGCATTTTGACCATCGGTAACGAATTGATGAACGGGCGCATCTCCGATACGAATTCGTCTCTCATCGCACGGGAAATGAACCTGCAGGGCTGGACGGTGGAAACCATGATGTCGGTCGGAGACGAATTCGAAATCATCGCCGACCGGCTGCATTACCTTTTGTCTTTTACGGACGCGGTGATCTGCACCGGAGGCCTGGGGCCGACGGTTGACGATATCACCACCGCCGCGGTGGCGAGGGCGTTTGGCCGGCCATTGGTTCTGGATGAAAAAGTTCTGGCCTATCTCAAGGATATCTTTACGCGATTCAATCTGCGCTGGACGGAAAACAATGCCAAGCAGGCTTTGTTTCCCGAAGGCGCGGAAATTATTCCCAATCCCGTAGGCACCGCCGCGGGCTTTGCGCTGCCGGTCGGGGAAAAACTGGTGATGGTCATTCCCGGCGTTCCGTCGGAAACGCGGCGGATGGTGCCGGAAGGCGTCATTCCCCTTTTGCGCCGCCGCTTTCCCGAGGCCGTTCTCCAGACGGTCAAACAAACGATCAAAACCTTCGGCCTCGGGGAGGCGATGGTGGATCAAAAACTGGCCGACGTCCACTTTGACGCCCTCGGCGTGAGCGTCGGCTTTTACCCCGTCTTTCCGGAAAATCATCTGGTGCTGATCTCACGCTCCGAAACGCTGGAGGCGGCCCGGGAAAACCTAAACCGGGCCGTCGCGGAAGTGTCGTCGCGACTGGCCGACTGCATCTTTTCCTACGGCGAAGAAACCCTGGAGCAAAGGATCGCCGCAGCGATGACGGAAAAGAAACTGACGATCGCCGTGGCGGAGTCCTGTACGGGGGGGCTCATTGCCGACCGCCTCACCGACGTTTCCGGCAGTTCCGCTTATTTTGAGCGCGGCGTGGTGGCCTACAGCAACGAGGCGAAAATGCAACTGCTCGGTGTGCCGGCCGATATCCTGGAAAAGTACGGCGCCGTGAGCGAAGAAACCGCGCGCCGGATGGCCGAAGGCGTCCGCAGGTCGGCGGGGACGAATCTGGGCCTTTCCTCCACCGGCATCGCGGGGCCGACCGGCGGCACGAAAGAAAAGCCGGTCGGAACGGTTTACATCGCGCTCGCCGACGGTACGCAAACGATTTGCCGCCATTACGCATACCGCTGGGACCGCAGGAGAAACAAGCTGATCTCCTCCGAGGCGGCGCTGATGTTGCTGGGAAATTATCTGCAGGAGAAGAAGTAAGTGGCGGGTGCGGAAAAAAATATTCGCGCATTTCTGGCCGTCGAGCCGCCGGAAGAGATTTTACAGGCCGTGATTCGCCTGCAGGAAATGCTCAAGGGTAAAGTAAGCGGCCGGGTGAGCTGGACCCGGCCCGGCGGACAGCACCTGACCTTGAAATTTTTCGGCGACGTTTCCGCAGAAGAGGTCCATTCGATCAGCCGGGTCGTGCAAAACCGTCTTCAATCCGTCCGGGCGCTGAATCTGAAAATCGAAAAATTGGGCGTCTTTCCGGATGTCCGCAAACCAAGGGTCCTCTGGTGCGGCACGTCGGGCGAAGTGGAGAGGTTAGCCGCCCTGCAAAAACGACTGGAGGCGGATTTTGCCGGAATCGGCTTTCCGGAAGAAGAGCGCCCTTTCCGGGCTCATCTGACGCTGGCCCGCATCAAGGATCCTCGCGAAGTTTCGGGAGTCAGCGAAGCCATGACCCGGCACGCAACATTTTCTGCCGGGGATTTCACCGTCGGAGAACTGGTTTTGTTTCAAAGCCGCCTGACGCCGCAGGGGGCGATTTATACCCGGCTGGCGACGTTTCCGCTGTCGGGGTGAGTCCCCGGGAAAAGAATAATCCGGCGGACCGCCGGTCACGCAATGAAGAATACAAGGGAAGAAGGAGGATATCAATATGTGCGCAGATATGGACAGATCGAAAGCCGTGGATTTGGCGATCACGCAGATTGAAAGGCAGTTCGGCAAGGGATCGATCATGAAACTGGGCAGCCACGACCGCGTGGCCGACGTGCCGGCCATTTCCACCGGCTCGCTGAGCCTCGATATCGCACTGGGGACCTTCGGCGTTCCGCGCGGCCGCGTGGTGGAAATCTACGGGCCGGAATCCGGCGGCAAAACGACGCTGGCGCTGCACATCGTGGCCGAAGCGCAAAAAAAGGGCGGCATCGCGGCCTACATTGACGCGGAACATGCTCTCGACGTGACGTACGCCAAAAATATCGGCGTAAACACCGACGAACTCCTCATCTCCCAGCCGGATACGGGCGAGCAGGCACTGGAAATCGCCGAAACGCTGGTTAGGAGCGGCGCGCTGGATGTCCTGGTCGTGGATTCCGTGGCGGCCCTGGTCCCCAAAGCGGAACTCGAAGGAGAAATGGGCGACGCTCAGATGGGGCTTCAGGCCAGGCTCATGTCGCAGGCCCTGCGCAAACTGACCGGTTCGATCAGCAAATCCAAAACCACCGTGATTTTCATCAACCAGCTCCGCATGAAAATCGGCGTGTTCTTCGGCAATCCCGAGACGACCACCGGCGGCAACGCACTGAAATTTTATTCGTCCCAGCGCCTCGATATCCGCAAAATGACCTCCATCAAGAACGGCCAGGATGTCGTCGGCTTCCGGACCCGGGTCAAGGTCGTGAAAAACAAGATGGCGCCTCCCTTCCGCGAGGCGGAATTCGACATCATCTTCGGCGAAGGCATTTCCCGCGAGGGTGATGTCCTTGATCTGGCGGCGGCAAACAATATCATTGAAAAAAGCGGCGCCTGGTATTCCTACCGGGGCGACCGGATCGGGCAGGGGCGGGACAACTCCCGGATTTACCTGAAGGAAAACCCGGAGGTTCTGGCGGCCGTGGAAAGAGATGTCCGCGAAAAACTGGGCATCGTCGTCAAAGACCAGGAAGAATAGCGTGAAAGCTCTGAATCTGGAGGCAGCCAAGCAAAAAGCGTATCGGCTTTTATCCCTGCGCCCGCATTCGGAGCGCGAGCTGGAAATAAAACTGCTCAACAAGGGCTTCCCCAAAGCGATCGTAAAAGAAGCACTGGAAAAACTCCATGAATTGAAGTATCTCAACGACGCCTCTTTCGCCAACGGCCAGGCTCGCCATCTGGCGGCAAACAAGCTCTGGGGAAATCGGAAAATCACGGCCTGCCTGCGGGAAAAGGGCTTGGACGACCGGTTGATCGAAGACGCCGTCGAGGCGGCGCGCCGCGAGGTGTCCGAAGAAGAGGCCATCCTCCGGTGGATGAAAAAGAGGAAGTCCAAGGGACGGCCGGACCGGAAAGAAAAACAAAAAAACTTTCAAAGCCTGATGGGACGGGGCTTCCCGCCGGGCCTGATATTAACGATACTGGGAAAGCCGGCGGAGGAAGAAGCAGATGGTGAAAACGGGTGACGCGATACGGGAAAGTTTCCTGAAATTTTTTGAGAGCAAAGGGCACACACGGGTGGCGAGTTCCTCGCTCATCCCCAAAGACGATCCCACGCTGCTTTTTACCAACGCGGGCATGGTGCAGTTTAAAAACGCTTTTCTGGGCCTGGAAAACCGGGGCTACACCCGGGCCGCCACCTGCCAGAAATGCGCGCGGGCCGGCGGCAAGCACAACGACCTGGAAAACGTCGGCGTCACCGCCCGCCACCACACCTTTTTTGAAATGCTGGGCAACTTCTCCTTCGGCGACTATTTCAAGGAGGAAGCCATCGCCTGGGCCTGGGAATATCTCACCGAAGTCGTGAAGCTTCCCAAGGAAAACCTCTGGGTGACGATTTATGAAAACGACGATGAGGCGTTCAAAATCTGGCATGAAAAGATGAAAGTTCCGGCGGACCGCATCGTCCGGATGGGCGAAAAAAGCAATTTCTGGATGATGGGCGAAACCGGCCCCTGCGGCCCCTGCTCCGAAATCATATTCGACCAGGGCGAACAAACCGGCTGCGGGCGGCCCGAATGCAACGTCCACTGCGAATGCGACCGGCACCTGGAAATCTGGAACAACGTCTTCACGCAGTTCGACCGCGACGCGTCGGGCAAACTGACGCCGCTGCCCAAGCCCAACATCGACACCGGTATGGGGCTCGAGCGCCTCACGGCCGTCCTTCAGGGCGTCAAAAGCAACTACGATACGGACCTGTTCGCGCCGATCCTGCGTTTCGTTGAAAAGACCTCCGGCAAAACTTACGGCCAAAACACCGATTACGACATTTCCATCCGCGTGATCGCGGACCACAGCCGCGCCGTGACATTTCTCATCGGCGACGGCATTCTGCCGTCCAACGAAGGACGCGGCTATGTGCTCCGCCGGATTCTGCGACGCGCCGCGCGCCACGGCAAGATGCTCGGCATCCAAAAGCCTTTTTTAAACGAAGCCGCCCTGGTCGTCATCGACATGATGAAATATACTTATCCCGATCTGGCCGACAATGCGACCTACATCACCAAAGTGATTCTCAACGAAGAGCAGCGCTTCATGGAAACGCTCGACGCGGGTCTGCGCATTCTGCAGGAGGAGACGGAAGCGCTCAAAAAAGCGGGGAAGACCGCCCTGCCCGGCGAGATTATTTTCAAACTGTACGATACCTTCGGCTTCCCCACCGACCTCACGGCGGACATCGTCAAAAAAGACGGGATTACGCTGGACACCGAAGGCTTCGAAGCCGAAATGGAGCTCCAGCGCCGGCGCGCCCGCGGCGCCTGGAAGGGCAGCGGCGAAGAAGCCGTGGCGGAGTGCTACCTCAAGGCGTCGAGCTCCGGCGTCGTGAGCGCTTTTTGCGGGTACGAAACCGTCCGCAGGGAAGAAGCGAAGATCACGGCCGTTTTCGTGAACGGCAAGTCCGTCGGAGCGGCGACGGCCGGTCAAAAGGCGGAAATCGTCCTGGACACGACGCCGTTTTACGGAGAATCGGGCGGACAGACGGGAGATACGGGTTATCTCGAAGGCGAGGGATTCAGCTTTACCGTCGAGGATACGAAAAAGCCCGTCGAGAATTTCATCGTCCATCAGGGCGTGGTCCGAAGCGGAGAAATCAAATTGGGCGCCACGGGCCGCCTGGTCGTCGATCTGGAGAGGCGCAGGGCCATCGCCGCCAACCACTCCGGCACGCATATCCTGCAGGCGGCGCTCAAAGCCGTGCTGGGCGATCATATCAAACAGTCCGGATCGCTCGTCAACGCGGAACGGCTGCGCTTCGACTTTACGCATTTTTCCAAAATCAGCGATGAGGAACTGCAGCGCGTCGAGACCATCGCCAACGAAATGATCCGCAGGAATGTTTCCGTGCAGACGGAAGTCTGCGCGCTGGAAGACGCCCTGAAAACCGGCGCGACGGCCGTGTTTGACGAAAAATACGGCGCGACCGTCCGCATCGTCAAAATGGGCGACATGAGCATGGAGCTTTGCGGCGGAACGCACGTCGAGCGCACTGGCGACATCGGCCTTTTAAAAATTCTGCATGAATCCGCGATTGCCGCGGGCGTCCGCCGGATCGAAGCCGCAACGGGGAAAGAGGCGGTTTTGCATGTCCAAAAAACAGAGGCGGAATTGAAGCGGGCGGCGGGCCTGTTCAAAGCCGGGCAGATGGAAGTGTTCGACCGCGCCGAAAAACTTTTGAAGCAGACGCGCGAACTGGAAAAGGAAATCGAAGCGCTCAAGGGAAAACTCGCCGCCAAAGATTCCGGCGACCTGATAGGGCGGGTCAAAGAAATCGGCGGCGTGAAAGTGCTGGCCGCGGAAGCGGCGATTTCCGACGCCAAAACGCTGCGCGATTTCGGCGACAAGCTGCGCGACCGGCTCGCCTCCGGCATCATTCTCCTGGGGAGCAAAGCCGAAGGCAAAGCGCTTCTGCTGTGCATGGTCACCAAAGACCTGACCGGCAAGTACTCCGCCGGAAACCTCATCAAGGAACTTGCCCCGCTCGTCGGCGGCAAGGGAGGCGGACGCCCCGACATGGCCCAGGCCGGCGGCACAAAGCCGGAAAATCTGGCTCAAGTATTCCCTGCGCTCGAAAAGCTGCTTTCCGCGTAGAAACATCTGCAGCCCTGCATGAATATTTCCATCCTGACTCTTGCCGTCGTTTTTCTCCTGATCGCCGTACGGCAAATCGGCAGCGCCAGGCTCCAGATCTGGCAGATCATGCTCGGCGGCGCAGCCCTCGTGATCCTCGCGGGAGACATCTCTTTGCGGGACGCTTTTCACGCCGTTCATTTTGACGTCATTTTCTTTCTCTTCGGCATGTTCATCATCGGGCAGGCGATGGAAGACTCCGGGTATCTGACCCATGTCTGCCAGGCTTTGTTCGGCCGCGCAAAGTCCGTTGATGCGCTGGTCCTGGCCGTCCTTTTCACCATGGGCATCGGGTCCGCGGTCCTCATGAACGACACCATCGCCATCATTGGAACCCCGATCATGCTGCTCTTGGCCCGAAGAAACGGAATTTCCGCAAAACTGCTTTTGCTTTGCCTGGCGTTTGCCATCACCACGGGAAGCGTCATGAGCCCCATCGGGAACCCTCAGAATCTTCTGATCGCCCTGGGGGGAAACATCGGAAATCCCTTTCTCACGTTCTTCCGGTATCTGTTCGCGCCGACCATCGTCAATCTGTTCATGGCCTACCTCCTCCTGAAGATTCTGTACAAAAAAGAATTCCGCCGCACGGAGCTTGAGCCCGGCGTCGAAGAAATCCGGCATGTCCGTCTGGCCAAAGTCGCGCGTCTTTCCCTGATTCTCGTGATTTTCCTGATCCTGGCCAAAGTATCCCTTGCCGTGGCCCGTCTTTTTGTGCCTCTGCCCTTTGACTTCCGGCTGACCTACATCGCCCTCGTCGGCTGCTCGCCGATTCTGATCTACCGGTTCATGTCCAAGAAGAAAGCCTACCGTTTTCATATTCTGAGGAGAATCGACTGGTACACGCTGGTCTTCTTCGCGTCCATGTTTGTCCTGATGGAAAGCGTTTGGCAGTCCGGGTTTCTTCAACATCTGCTTTCTTCCTTTTCGCTGAAGGTGACCGGCGTTTTTGTCATCATGATCCTCTCCGTCGGGGTCAGTCAGCTGATCTCCAACGTGCCCATGGCGGCGCTGTTTCTGCCGCTCGTGCTTTCGGCCGGCGCCGGCGCAAAAGAGCTCATGGCGCTTGCGGCCGGCTCCACCATCGCGGGGAATCTTTTCATTCTCGGCGCGGCCAGCAACGTTATCATCATTCAGCACGCGGAGAAGGAAAACCACGGCCAAAGCATCACCTTTCTCGAATTTGCAAAAGCCGGAATCCCGCTGACGATCCTCCAGACGGCCGTTTACCTGCTTTTTTTCAAGATGATCTGAACCGAAAAACCGTTGACAAAAACCCGGCGGTGCGATTACGCTCACCCACAACGTTCAGTTCTTCAAGCGCTCGGGGCAAAGACAGGAATTTGGTCCTGTCCATCAATCTTTCTTACAAACAGAAAACGTATCCATGAGGATCAAAAAAATGAACGCAATGCGAATCCGGCCGGCGGCCCTTTGCCTGGCGGCCATATTCCTGCTTGCCGGCTGCGGGAAGGATCCTGGAGTCGGCGGCGTTGCAGGTGAGGCAGGCGAGGCGGTCATAACGGCCAACCGGGCCGTGGCGCAAAAGCTCGACTTCCGCCAGGACCGGGACTTTCAGGACGCCCAACGCGGCTGGATTGCAAAACCCCAGGGACAGATCCTCGCGGCGGACGGGACGGTCCTGGTGGACTTCGACGCCTTTCGTTTTGTTGCGGGCGAGGCGCCGCCGACAGTCAATCCAAGCTTGTGGCGCCACGCGAAGCTGAATGCCGGAACCGGACTTTTTAAAGTCGTCGACGGCATCTACCAGCTGCGCGGCTTTGATCTGGGCAACATGACGCTGATCGAAGGCAAAACCGGCTGGATCGTGATCGATCCGCTCACCTGCCGGGAAAGCGCGGCGTTTGCCTTTGCCTTCGCCCAACAGCACCTGGGCAAAAAACCGGTATCGGCGATCATTTTCACCCACAGCCACGTGGACCACTTCGGCGGTGCCTTGGGCATTGTCACGCCGCGGGAAGCGGTCTCGCGCAGCCTTCCGGTCATCGCGCCCCAGGGCTTTCTGGAAGAGGCCGTCAGCGAAAATCTGATGGTGGGCACGGCGATGGCAAGGCGCTCTTCCTACCAGTTCGGAAAAGATCTGGAACGCTCCGCCAGGGGAATGGTCGATACGGGCCTGGGCAAGACCGCGGCCTATGGCAGCATCGGCATCATCCGGCCCACGGTGATCATCGATCGGCCCGTCCGGGAGATGCGGGTGGACGGACTGCGCTTCGTCTTTCACAATACGCCCGGCGCGGAAGCCCCCGCTGAAATGACGTTTGTTCTTCCCGAAAAAAAGGCGTTTTGCGGCGCGGAGATCCTGTCCCAGACCATGCACAATCTGCTGCCGGTTCGCGGAGCAAAGGTGAGAAATGCGCTGCTCTGGGCCCGATATCTGGACGACGCGCTGGAATATACAGCCGGTTGCGAGGTCTATTTCGGCCAGCACAACTGGCCGATCTGGGGAAGGGATCGCATTCAGGAATTTATCGCCCTGCAACGTGACGTTTACCGCTATACCCATGACCAAACCGTTCGTCTCATCAATGCGGGCTATACACCCCGGGAAATTGCCGATGTCATCCAATTGCCGGATTCTCTGCAATCGCAATGGGGAGCGCGCGGATACTATGGCGATCTGCGGCACAACGTCAAGGCCGTGTACCAGTTTTACATGGGATTCTACGACGGCAATCCCGCCGGCCTGAATCCGCTTCCGCCGCAGGAATCCGCCAAGCGTTACCTGGAGCTGATCGGCGGAGCGGACAAGGCTGCCGATGCGGCCGAGGCCGCTTTCAAAAAAGGCGAATACCGCTGGGCCGCCGAACTGCTGAATATGGTCGTGTTCGGCAAGCCCGATCACACCAAAGCCAGAAAACTGCTCGCCCGCACCTACGATCAGATGGCCTACCTGTCCGAATCGGCCATCTGGCGAAACAGCTATCTCACCGCGGCTCAGGAACTGCGCGACGGACCGCCCCGGAAAGGCGTAAACCGGTCCGGAGCGATCGACCTGCTGGAAAACATTCCCGCCGAACGGTTTCTCGAGGTGATGGCCTGCAGCCTCGACGGACCGGCCGCCGAGGGGAAACACTATAAAATCAACCTGGTGTTCAGCGATACGGGGGAATCCTATGTCCTCTGGATCGAGCATGCCGTTTTGCACCACAGAAAGGGAAAGCCTGCCGGAGACGCTCATGCGACGCTGACGCTGACCCGGCCGATCTGGATAAAAATGATGGCGGGCACCGCGGGAATTAAGAATACCCTGCTGTCCGATGATCTGAAAATCAGCGGCAGTCGAATCGACCTGATGCGTTTCTTCGCCCTGCTCGACAAGCCGTCGGGCACCTTTCCGATCGTAACGCCGCGGTAAAACCTTGATTGCATCATTTTGAAGAATGACGAAGGAGGCGGCCGTATGGAACCCCGGATACGATTGGGCGGCAAGGAAGACATTGAGATCCTGGTGGAGATCATTCGGGATTCTTTTCAGGAGGTGGCCGACCGGTTCGGACTGAACGAGCAAAACAGCCCGACGCACCCCTCCAACTGCCGGGCCGAATGGCTGGCGCGGGAGATGAATCGCGGCGTCGCCTTTTATATTCTGGAAGCGCAGGGCCGGCCGGTGGGATGTGTCGGGCTGGAAAAAATAAACGACGAGGTCTGTTACCTGGAGCGCCTGGCGGTTTTGCCGCGGGAGCAAAAAAAAGGATTCGGCGAAGCGCTGGTCAAGCATGCGTTGTCCCAAGCCCGCCTTTGGAAGGCGTTTCGCGTACAAATCGGCATCCTCGCGGACGATCCGGCATTGCAAAACTGGTATGAAAAATTGGGGTTCGAGGAAGTGGAAAGAAAAAATTTCCCGCACCTGATGTTTGAGGTGGCCTTCATGGCTTACTATTTTTTATAGGCAACCCCGCAAACCATCCGGCCGCGCTGCACGGGCGGCCGCAATGGTTTTCGCGGGAAGGAAGGACCTTGGTATGCGGCCGCACGACGGCCGCACACCAAATGAACACCGCTATGGTTTGGCGAGCGCCTCGCGGTCACCGCCGCTCATGCCGGCGATGTATTTCACCAGCTTTTTGCGGGATTCGATATCATACTGCGTCGTAATGGCGATCTGCTCCATGATCGGCGACCCTCCGCCGTGATACGCGCCGATGTTGCGGACGCCGCCGGTCGCCGAGCAGAGTTTGTCGCCCAGGTATCGCCAGAACTGCGCCTGATCCTCGGCGGATATTTTGGGGCTGCGCTTGGTGTATTTCAGAAGCGCCTCGCCGGTTGCCGGATTGAGAAAGTCCTTTTCATGCGGGAAGGTCGCCGTGACGCCGCCGGAGATGTCGCAGAGAATTTCCGATTCACGCCAGACAGCCTCGCCGGAAAGGCAGCGGCCCACGTTGCAGTAAATCGAATGGGGGATGTACGAGCCGGGGCCATAGGGAACAAAGCCTTTCCCGGGCATGAACACCTTCGGGCCGCCCAGGTCGGACGCCGTGTATCCCGCCGCGTAGCCCAGTTCCGTCACCAGAATGATCTCCGCCAACTTTTCCCGGACATGGGATTCCTTCTGAATGTTGTTGACTTCCGCGGCCAGCGCCGCCATGCCCAAAATGATGTCGCCGATGGCCGGTTTGCATCCCGAGTAGGAATGGCGGTGGAACAGCGCGAAGAGCAGCGCGTTGATGCCGCCGTGCTGCCATTCGCCGGCGAGAAAGACGCGCTCCCAGGGGACGAAGCAGTTCTCAAAGATCATGTACGAATCCGTTGATCCTTCCATAAAGCCGCGCTTGTAATGTTCCCGCTCGCGCAGGGAGTGGATCGTCAGCACCTGTTTTAATCCGTCCCAGTCGCCGGGGATCGCAAACGCCACCGCGTAATTTTTATCCTGCTCCCGAAGCGCCCGGGTGGGCACAACCAGCACTTCATCCGACACGGAGGCTTCGGAAATGTGCAGCTTGCAGCCCTCGACAACGATGCCGTCTTTCAATCGCTCCTTGATATAGACATAGGAGCCGGGATTGGGCTGATCCGCCGGACGCAGCAACCGGTCTCCCTTGACGTCCGTCTGGGCACAGCAGGCGACCAGGTCTTCCTTCTGAAAGCGGAGCAGCCATTTCTTGAAGTTCTCGTGATAGGCGGTTTCTCCCGGTTTGACCTTGTCGGCTTCGTAAGAGACGTTATAGATGGCGTTGGCGGCGTCGATTCCCATGCAGCGCTGGATGCAGCCGCCCACTTTCTGGCAGAGCATGCGGGTCATGTCCTGCTTGCGGTGCAGATCTTCCTTGTTTTGATGAATATGGGTGAACCGGTTGATGCGCTCTCCCGTCAGGTGGGAAACCGCCGTCATCAGATCCTGATTTTCCGGCCGCTGTGCCTCGTCGTAGGTGGTGCCGATCGTGTTGAGGCAGCGCATCTGCAGCTCATCCGTCCGGTCGATCAACTGGCCGTCGTAATAAAGGTTTCGTTTCATTTTGGACAGCCCGGTAATGTAATCCTGTTTGCTTCTCATGTTGTAATCTCCTTCTGTGTGAAATTTTTTCATGTTGACACTACCCCTATGAACCCGATATAGGGATGCCCACGCAATGATCTCGATGTGTCGCTTTGGAAAAGTATAGCATAAAAATTATGGATCTCCTTCTATATTTTATCGATGTTCTGATTCACCTCGACCAATACCTCCCCCTGATCATCCAAAGCTTTGGCGTGTGGATTTATGTTGTTGTATTTGTTGTAATATTCTGCGAAACGGGGCTTGTGGTGACGCCGGTTCTGCCCGGGGATTCGCTTCTTTTTGCCCTGGGCACGCTGGCCGCGCTGGGCGCGCTGCATATCGAGTGGCTTTTGATGCTGCTCAGCCTTGCGGCCATCGCCGGAGACACCGTCAACTATGCCGTCGGCCACTATATCGGGCCCAAAGTGTTTCAATATGAAGAAAGCCGGTTCTTTAAGAAGAAGTACCTGATCAAAACGCACGATTTTTACGAAAGACACGGAGGAAAGACCATTATCATCGCCCGGTTTATGCCGTTTATCCGAACCTTTGCCCCGTTCGTCGCGGGGATCGGAGCGATGATCTATGCCCGCTTCATTGTATACAATATTGTCGGCGGTGTATCCTGGGTGGCCATCTTCCTCCTGGGGGGGTACTTTTTCGGCAATATCCCGGCCGTTAAAACGAATTTTACCGTTATCATTGTCGCAATTATCGTCATTTCCGTGCTCCCGGGGTTCATTGCGTACCTCCGGCAGAAATATCTTGCCCGGAAAGAAGGGGTTGATGCATGAACGTTCGATTTGCCGTCCTGGTCGCCGCCGCCGTGTTAGCGCTCTTTCCAACCTCTCCCGCCGACGCAAAAAACATGATCGGCGCCGGCCGTGATCTTGTCGTGGAAGAAGGGCAAACCGTGAACAACGTGGCTGTCCTCGGCGGGCAAATCACGGTCAGCGGTCTGGTGGAGCAAAATGTCCTGGCCGTTGCCGGCTCCGTCGTGCTGACCAACAAAGCCGTCGTGCGGGGCAAGGTGATTGTTCTGGGCGGCATCGTCGCCAAGGGCAGCGGCTCCATGGTTTTCGGCGACATCACCGAAGTCAACTCCTCCACCCTGTCGCAAGCCCTGCAGTCGGCCATGAGGGGCGAGCTGGAAGGCTGGTCGCTGATCTTAAACGTTATTTCCCTGTGTTTTTTCGCCATCATCCTGATTATCGCGTTGATCATGACCCTGCTGCTTCCGCGGCCGTTGACCCTGATCACCGGCACCATAGAGAACAATTGCTTTAAATCGTTCTTCTGGGGCGTTCTGGCCACGCTGGCCACCGTGCCTTTTTTTATGCTGCTGGCCGTCTCCATCATCGGAATCTTTTTGATCCCGCTGGTTTTCACGGCGATGCTGCTGGCCGTGATTGTGGGATTCATCGCATCCGGGGCGATTTTGGGCAACGCGATGATCTCCAGAATCTTTCGCGGATACAGGAGGTCCCTGACCAAGGAAACGCTGGTGGGATTGTGCCTGCTGTGGCTCTTGGGCTGGATGCCCCTCTACATCGGAATGCTGATTAAGGCTTTCGCCATCACCATCGGGCTGGGCGGCGTGGTGCTGGCCCTGACCGGCAAAACCGTCAGGCCGACAGAAAATCCAGCACCGTCCGATTGAACGCGTCCGGATCCTGAAGGTGCGGGGCGTGTCCGCATCCCTCAAACGGGACGACCCGCGCATCGGGAATCTGCTGCCGCATGTAGTCGTAGTTTCCCGGCGGATAGTAATTGCTTTCCGTTCCGTATGCCAGAAGACAGGGCACGGCAAGGTCTTTCAAAACGGAGCGGTAATCCTGCGTCACCATCGCAATCCAGAAGGCGGCAATGACGGAGGCTTTGTTCTGTCTGACCTGCTCGTAGAGCCAGGGCAAATCGTCTTTCCCCTTGAAGTCCGCGTCGGCGTTGAATTCCATTTTTTCATTATAGAGCGATTTGTTTAAAATCCGCTGGGCGACGACCCGGCTGTACGCGTCCCAGTCCCGGAGCATCACGGATAAAAGGAAAAGATTGTCTTCATGGCTGAAATCCCCGGGCCTGCGGCTCGTGACGCCGGTCATCCCGTAAGACCAGTCGTCGGATTTCATGAGTTTGGGCGACATGTCGATGATCACGATTTTATTTATCGAGTCGCAGGAGTAGTTTTTGACGTACTCAAAAATGACGTGGGCGCCCATCGACCAGCCGACCAGAGACGCTTTGGAGACATGAAGCTCCGCGAGAAGCTGTTTCAAATCGTCAGCCAGTCGCTTGAGTGTCAGGTGGTCGCTTCCGCATTCCGATTGCCCGTGGCCGCGCAAATCGGGCGCAATCACTGAAAAATGTCCGCTCAGCGCCGGTATCTGTTTTCTAAAAAAAAGGGAGCCGGCCGTCAACCCGTGGATCAGCACCACCGGCTTTCCTTCGCCCGTTGCCTCGTAATAAAGACGAACGCCGTCATCCGCCGTGAAAAAAGCCATTCTTTCTACCCCATCTTTTTCATCGCTTCCACCAGTTCCCGGACGGCGGCGGCTGATTTCTCCAGAGCCTTTTGCTCCTCGGGCGTCAGGCGCAGCGAAAGAATCTGTTCGATGCCGTTTTTTCCCAGTTTGACCGGCACGCCGACGAATAAACCGGATAGGCCGTATTCCCCTTCCAGGTAGGCGGCACAGGGAAGAATTTTCTTCTTGTCCCTGAGGATGGCCTCCGCCATTTCCACCGCCGCCGAGGCGGGCGCATAGTAGGCGCTGCCGGTTTTCAGAAGACCGACAATTTCCGCGCCGCCGCTGCGCGTGCGCGCGGCCAGGGCTTCGATCCGCTCGGGCGTCATCAACTCCGTGATCGGCACCCCCGCCACGGTGGAATACCGGGGCAGCGGCACCATCGTGTCGCCGTGGCCGCCCAGGACCATCGCATGAACGTTCTCCACGGAGACGGTGAGCTCCGCGGCGATGAAGGCCCGGAAGCGGGCCGAATCCAGAACACCGGCCATGCCGATGACGCGGTTTTTGGGAAAGCCGCTTTCCTCCATCGCCACATGGCACATGGCGTCGAGCGGATTGCTGACAATAATGAGGATGGCGTCGGGGGAATAGCGGACCGCCTGGCGTACGACATTTTTCATGATGCCCCGGTTGGTCGCCAGCAAATCGTCGCGGCTCATGCCCGGCTTGCGGGGAATGCCCGCCGTAATGATGACCATATCGGAACCGGCGGACGCTTCGTAGGTATTGGCGCCCGCAAGATGCGCGTCATGTTTTTCAATCGGCGCGGCCTGGGCCAGGTCCAGGGATTTGCCCTGCGGCACACCTTCGATGATGTCGACCAGGACCACATCGGCCAGCTCTTTTTCCGCCAGCCGCTGCGCCGCCGTCGCCCCGACATTTCCGGCTCCCACAACAGTTACTTTCTGTTTCATCTTGCCTGTTTCCTTCGTCGGTGGATTGAATGGGTAACGGTTTTTTCCCTACACCCAAAAGTCTAATAAATCAATGGTTCCGGTGGAATCATCGTTTTGACGTCGAACAACGCTCCTCGAAAACGCCTGCAGCAGTCGCTACTTCACCGTGAGCGGAAGACCGGCGACCATGAAGATCACCCGCTGGGCCGCCGCGGCCAGGATTTGGTTCGCTCGGCCCAGCGCGTCGCGATAGAGGCGGCCCAGCGGATAGGGAGGAACGAGGCCCAGGCCCACTTCGTTGGACACGACGAGCCACCGGCCGCCCAGGCGGGCCTGCGCGAAAATGAGGTCGTCCATTTCGGCGCGAATCTTTTCCATGACGGTGTCTTCGGATGCGTTTTCAGGCAGTGAGAGCAGGATGTTGTTGACCAGAAGCGTGATGCAGTCGACGATGACCACACCGGCCCCTTTCGTTTCAAGGCTGCGGCCGACATTCCGCGGCAGTTCCAGCGTCTGCCAGACGGCGGGACGCGAGGCCCGGTGGCGGAGAATGCGCGAGGCCATTTCCTCATCGCCGGCCGTGGCGGTGGCGACAAAGAGGACGGATGTCTCCGAATCGCGCGCGATCTTTTCGGCAAGCGCGCTCTTTCCGCTGCGCGCGCCGCCCAAAATCAGCGTCATGCCGCTTGTCGGAATGTCCGGAATCACAGAGGTTTCTCCTTTCTGGGCGAGGGAGGAAAAATTTCGTTTTGCCTGTCCGCCGCCCGGGCGATGGCGTCAAGCGAGGTGAGAAAATCCTCCTCGCCAAAGACTTCCACGGTCACTACGCCGCGGTAGTCGGAGCGGACAAGCTCGCGAAGCACCGCGCGCAGTTTTTCGGTTGGAACATGCGCGAGCGACCGGTGATCGCGTCCGTCGATGCCGTGGAGGTGCACCACGCGCGTGCGAGGCAGGGCCTTTTGCAGATAGACGATCGGGTCACAGCCGTCCAGCCAGAGGTGGCCGACATCGACCGCTCGGCTCACGTCGCTGCGCGCAAGCACCGGCTCGTAGAAATCAAGCGGATAGCCTTCCAGATTTTCCACGGCCAAACGCTGCGGGCCGCCCGCCCATCGGCCGACAAGTTCAAGCGCACGGACGGCGTCGCCCTGCCAGCGGGACTGCGCCCAGGACCTCGTCTCGCCGCGGACGGATTGCCCGTCCAGATGCAGGACATACGCCCAGGGATCGAGAGGACGCGTACAGTCGATTACGCGGCGCGCCTTGTCCAGGGAAGCGTGGCGCGGCGAGCCGTCGTCGGCCAGGCGCAAATCCAGCGGCAGATGAACGGTGTACGTCAGATCATGATCGTAAGCGATTTTGGCTATTTCGGCAATTTCGGCTTTCCCGGGCAGGTTGTTGGGGCCGTCATCGACCTCGAAGAGCACCAGTTCCACGTCTTGCACCTGCGGGGCAAGGAAGCGGACATTGGGCGCGATGCCGGCGGGGAGGATGTAGGAGGTTGTGCCCAGACGAAAAAGAAAAGGCCTCATCCGCGTCCTCCGGCAAGCGAAAGCAAAATAACGGTTTCCGTTACTTCGACGAGCAGTCCGAAGACGTCACCCGTAACGCCTCTGATGCGGGCGCAGGACAGTGCGAGCAGGGCTGCCGCAGCCGCAAGCGCAGCCGCAAGCGCAATCCAGCCGCGCGCGCCCAGTGCAAATGCGATGCCGAGCGGTAAAACCGCCGAAAGGATGATGGCGCTTCGCCTGAGCCCCAGAGCGAAATCGACGCCCATGCCGTCCGGGCGGGCCTGGGGCAGCAGAGCGGCGGGCAGGATCAGCCAGCGGCTCACGGTGGCCGCAAGGACAATGCCCAGGCCGAACGCCGGCGGGAGGGCGGCGAGCGCGGCAGCTTTGGCCAAAAGCACGACGATCAAGCCGACGCCGCCGAAGGTTCCCAGATGCGGGTCCTTGAGAATTTCCAGACGTCTTTCCAGGGGAACGGATGAAGGCAGCGCATCGCAGCAGTCGGCCAGGCCGTCGAGGTGCAGGCCGCCGGTAAGTCCGACCCAGACGGCCAGCGCCAGCACGGAGGCGACCGGCGGCGGAAAAATCAGATTCAGCCCCAGCCAGGCCAGCCAGACCAGGCCGCCCGCCGTAAGACCGACCACCGGATACCAGAAGGCGGCGCGGCCGCTGTCGCCGGGTTGCCAATCCCGGGGCATCCCTACTGGAAGCGTGGTCAGTAAGCCAAAAGCCGTACGCAAATTCCGCATAGCATTCCTTTTACCCTTCAGCCTTCAGTCTATAAACCTTTCCCGCTCACCCCTGCTTCATCAAACGTCGCCATTTCCCGCAGGATGCGGCAGGCCGCGTCCAGCAGATGAAACGCCAGCACTGCGCCCGTGCCTTCGCCGAGGCGAAGGTTGAGATCGAGCAAGGGAACAAGGGCGAGATGCCTGTGCATGGCCCGATGCCCGATCTCCACCGACCGGTGGGCACCGAAAAGATAATGGCGCAGATCCGGCACAAGCCCGACCCCGATCATCGCGGCGGCAGTTGAAATAAAGCCGTCCACGATGACGGGAATGCGGCGGGCGGCCGCCGCGATCATGACGCCGGCAAGGCCCGCAATTTCCAGGCCGCCGACCTTGGCCACGACGTCCAGCGCATCGTTCGGATCGGGACGGTTGACGGCGAGGGCCTGCTCGATAACCCGTATCTTGCGCGCGAGACCTTCATCGTCAAGACCCGTGCCGCGCCCGGTGACCCTGGCCGCCGGCAATCCCGTCATCACGGATACGATAGCCGAGGCGGCGGTCGTATTGCCGATGCCCATTTCACCGGTGGCCACCACATCGAGGTCTTTTTCGGCAATTTCGTCCAAAATATTCATGCCGCAGGCCAGGGACTGTTCGGCCTGAGCGCGCGTCATGGCGGGCCCGACGGCCATGTTGCCCGTCCCCCGGGCCACCTTGCTTTGCCGGAGTCCGGGCAGGGACGGATCAAAGTCGGAAGCGACGCCGATGTCGACAATATGCGTGGCGGCTCCCGCCTGGCGCGCCAGCACGTTGACGGCCGCTCCGCCATGGAGAAAATTCAACACCATTTGCCGGGTGACTTCGACCGGAAAGGCGCTGACGCCTTCGATCGCGACGCCGTGGTCGGCGGCCATAACGATCACGGCCTTTTTCGAAACCTCCGGCATCGGATCCGCCTTCATTCCGGCCAATCGAATGGAAATCTCCTCCAGCCGGCCAAGGCTTCCGGGAGGTTTGGTCAGGAGGCTCTGTCGTTTTTGCGCCTTCTTCGCGGCCTCTTGATCAATCGGGGGCATGGTCGGGAAATACATGACAGATCCTTATTTATGGTTTCATTTCCGGATGAAACATCAACGCCATCATTTCAACCGCGTCAACAATGCGCGGGGAGGCGCGATTGATCAGATTGGCGTCAATCGGATAGATTTTATGGTTTTTGACCGCCGGGACTTCTCCGAACGAACGCCAGAATTGATAGACGGCCTCAAACGTTCTGTCGTTGACCATCGGCGCAAACACAATGATGTCCGGCGACGCGCTGATGATACCCTCCGCGCTGTAGCGCGGGTAGTTGGCCCTGTCGTGCCCGGCGACGTTCATTCCGCCGGCCCGTTCAATGACTTCATGGATCAGGGTTCCCCGGCCGGCGGTGATCATGGGCTCCATGCCCAGCTGGAAAAAAACACGCGGTTT
>Ga0116146_1001177_pt1 | contig 28003 bp, 22 predicted proteins | sample AD_JPNHG2_MetaG_FD_89748 | JGI IMG/M metagenome (GOLD analysis project Ga0116146, IMG submission 89748) | Active sludge microbial communities of municipal wastewater-treating anaerobic digesters from Japan - AD_JPNHG2_MetaG | ecosystem: Engineered > Bioreactor > Anaerobic > Digestate | place... | reverse complement strand
TGCACTGTGGCCCGGTTCGTACCAGCCTGACAACTGGACTACTTCCTATGCAGGGCATTTCATGCTCGAAGCTGAAAGACGAGGATTCAGTGTACCCTCATCGCTTAAACAGAAATGGCTTGGATACCAGAAGAGAACCGCACAGGGCTGGACCTGGGATCCGAAATTCAGATATTCCTCAATCGACCAGGCCTACAGGCTCTTTACCCTTGCCCTTGCAGGTCAGCCCGACAGGGGCGCCATGAACAGGCTCAGGGAAGCTCAGGGTCTTCCGCAGCTTGCCGGATGGCTGCTGGCAGCATCGTATGCTCTTACGGGGAAAACCGAAGTTGCCGGTCAGCTGACAGATATGAGAAACGTCAAACCTGAACCGGAATACAGTGAATATTACTTCGGCAGCAGCCTGCGCGACAAGGCTCTGATCCTTTATATTCTATCCCTGCTGAAGAAAAATGAAGAGGCTTTGCCTCTGTTAAAGGAGGTTTGCGATGAACTTAACAGGGATTACTGGTACAACACCCAGACGACAGCCTGGGCATTGTCGGCATATATGAAATATGCCGAAAACTATCCCGCCGCTGGGAAAAATCCGGCAAAAGTAACCGTCGCACTTAACGGAAAGAAATGGGATGAATTAATCGTGCCCGGCACTGTAACCACGAAAAATCTTGCAGTTAATGAAAACGGAAACAACACTCTTAATGTTGGGAATATTTCGGAAGTGCCGTTGTATATCACTCTTGTGCGCAAGGGAATACCCTTCAGAAGTGATGATGTTAAAACAGAAAAGGGAATAAGTATGCAGGTTGAGTATTTTAATTCATCCATGAAAAATATTAACGAACAGGCTATTGAACAGGGTACCGATTTCATGATGGTGGTCAGGGTGACGAGCAGGGTTTTCAACCGGGTGGAAAATATCGCTCTTACCCAGATGGTGCCTCCCGGCTGGGAAATACAGAATACGCGCCTCTTTGAAGCCGTCGGCCGGGTAACCGAAAGCACCTACGATTACCGCGACTACCGCGACGACAGGGTTTACACATATTTCAGCCTTAACAGCGGCGAGACAAAAACATTTGTGCTGATGCTCAATGCGTCATATCGCGGAGAATATTACCAGCCTTCAATATTATGCGAGGGGATGTACACAGGAAATATCTTCTCCAGAATACCCGGAAAGATGGTTTCAGTTATCCCGGCAAAACTTGAGTAGAGGATTAAGGATAGTATTTATTTCGGTATCTGCCGCACTTCTGCCGGTGCTGATTGCTCCCATGCCGCGTTTCAGGAATCCGCTTTCAACAGTTGTTGAGGCGGCCGACGGAACCTTGCTCGGGGCAAGGGTGGCCGATGACGGGCAGTGGAGATTCCCCCCTCCCGATTCAGTACCGTATAAGTTCACAAAAGCACTGCTGGCTTTTGAGGATAATTATTTTTATTATCACCCCGGGGTTAATCCAGTTTCTCTGCTGAGGGCACTGAAGCTAAATATAAAGGCAGGACGTGTTATCAGCGGCGGCAGCACCGTCACCATGCAGGTAGCCAGGCTGGCAGGGGGCAACCCCGACAGGACTTATCCGAGGAAGCTTCTGGAGATTCTCTCTGCCCTTAAACTGGAGCTTCTGAAATCAAAGAAAGAGATTCTGAAGATGTATGCAGCCAATGCACCTTTCGGAGGCAGTACCGTGGGGATTGAAGCGGCATCGTGGAGATACTTCGGAACCTCATGCTATAACCTTTCATGGGCAGGTGCTGCTACTCTGGCCGTTCTGCCAAATTCCCCTTCACTCGTGCACCCCGGAAAAAACCGGCTGCAGCTTAAGAAAAAACGGGATGACCTGCTGAAAAAACTGTTTGAAAAAGGAATCATTGATTCCCTGACCTTCTCTTTATCTGTCGAGGAACCTCTTCCGGAGGAACCATCTCCCCTTCCCGATCGGTCGCCACACCTTACCGCAAGACTTTTTTCAGAAAATCATGGTCAAAGAACAAAAACATCCATAGATCCTGTTCTTCAGGAAAAGGTTCAGGAGATTATCAATTCACGGCAGCGCATACTGCAGAATAACCGCATCTTTAACTCAGCCTGCATCGTGGTAAGGGTAAATACGGGCGAAGTGCTTGCTTACGCCGGCAACTGCACTCTTCCCGAAACAAAGGAACACTCGGGCGACGTCGATATAATAAGATCTCCCCGCAGTTCGGGCAGCATTCTGAAACCTTTGCTTTACGCGGGGATGCAGCAGTCGGGGCTTATCCTGCCAAACACCCTGATTCCTGATATTCCGACATTTTTCACCGGGTTTGCTCCAAAGAACTTCGACATGTCTTACAGCGGTGCCGTGCCAGCTTCAGAGGCCCTGGCTCAGTCGCTTAATGTACCTGCCGTGAGGATGCTCAGGAACTTCAGGGAAGAAAATTTTCTTGATCTGCTCAGACTTGCTGGGTTCACTACCTTCACAAAGCCGGCCGGTTATTACGGACTCTCAATGATACTTGGCGGAGGCGAAATAACCCTTTGGGAACTGGCAGGAGTATATGCTTCTCTCTCGAGAGTCCTGATGCGTTACTGCTCCGAAGGAAGATATTCTTACTCAGATTATCATCCTCCTGTACTTGTGAAAACGGAAACCAGAACCAATATACCGGACGACGGTATAATACCTCTGTCGGCCTCATCAATCTGGCTTACCTATAAAGCTCTCGAAAAGGTCAACCGGCCTGAGACCGAAACCGGATGGCAGTACCTGGGATCATCGGGTGATTTAGCATGGAAAACGGGAACCAGTTACGGTTACCGAGATGCATGGGCGGTCGGAACCACTCCTTCGTACGTTATCGCTGTCTGGGCCGGAAATGCAACCGGAGAAGGTAGACCGGGCCTCACAGGTACCGAGGCAGCGGCACCAATACTATTTGAAGTCTGCAGCTTCCTTAAAAACAGCGAGACGTTCCCTGCACCCTATAACGAAATGACTGTTGCAAAGGTTTGCAGGGAAAGCGGCTACAGGGCAGGTCCCGACTGCCGCGACACGGTGGATGAATGGATCTGCACACCGGGGCTGAAAAGTGAAGTGTGCCCGTATCATAAAATTGTTCACCTCGACAAATCGAAAAAATACAGAACCTCAACCGATTGCGCCGGAATATCTGAGATTGTGACGGAAAAATGGTTTGTTCTGCCCCCCTCCATGGAATACTATTACCGGTTCAGACATCCGGAGTACCGCACACTTCCGCCTTTCGCACCAGGCTGCCCGGCAAACGAAGAAGACCCTCAAATGGAAATGATCTACCCGGTACCCGGAATAAAAATTTTCATACCGCGCGACCAGGAAGGAAAGCCTACAAGAGTCGTGGCTGAAATTGCTCACCGGCAGCCATCCCGGACCATATACTGGCATCTCGATGAAAAATTCACCGGACAGACAAAATATCTGCACAAAATTGAGTTACTTGCACCGGCCGGCGATCATATCCTCAGAGCTGTCGACCAGGACGGACTGACAATCAGCTGCCGGTTTACCGTATTAAACTCTTTGAAATGAAAGGTACATCAGAAGAAATATTCCCTCTGGTTGATCCCGAAGGCAGAGTTATCGGCACCGCACCGCGGAGTTTATGTCACGACGGGAAGAGCATGCTATTGCATCCCGTCGTCCATCTGCATCTTTTCAACCCGCAAGGGGAACTATTCCTGCAGAAGAGATCTTTAAGCAAAGATATTCAACCCGGCAAATGGGACACATCTGTAGGTGGTCACATATCCCCCGGAGAGAGCATTGAAGATGCCCTGTACCGGGAAGCGTGTGAAGAGATCGGACTGCAAAATTTCACACCCCGGCCTGCAGGGAAATATATCTGGGAATCGGACCGCGAAAGAGAACTTATTTATTCATTTACCTGCATTTCGGAAGAGGTACCGGTAATCGACATGGATGAAGCTGTTGACGGACGATTCTGGAAAACAACTGAAATAGAGGAGAATATGGGGAAAGGCGTTTTCACTTCAAATTTTGAACACGAGTATAAACTGCTGAAAAAAGCAAACAGGCCGGATTAATTGAATTCATTTGTTACTTTTGCCTGACATATAAAAAACCTGAATGAAATCGTTGAACAATAATCATATACTTGCTGTAATTAACCCCAAAGCCGGCCGCAAGAGGATTATAGGTGTCTCAGAAAGATTCAGTCACTTCAGGAACAGAATAGATTATGCGGTTTTCAGTGAAGTGAATGAGTTCAGGGATTTTATGAGGGAACAGGCCTCCGGGTATGAGATTGTTGTTGCTGCCGGAGGGGACGGAACAGTAAACAGTGTGGCATCAGAACTTGCGGACACCGGAAAAATACTGGCGGTACTGCCTGTGGGATCAGGTAACGGTTTTGCCAGAGAGATGGGTTTCAGCAGGTGGATAGGAAGGCTGCTCAGGGATGCCGGGAAAATTACTTACCGCGAGGTCGATATCATTTACCTTAACGATAAGATATGCGTTAATGCTGCCGGGGTGGGAGTTGACAGCTTTGTTGCACACGAATTCAGCAGCTACGAAAAGAGGGGGTTCTGGAGTTATGTTGCCGCCATCTTCAGGATAATCTGGTCGCTCAAACCGGTAAGGATTAAAGCTGTTATCAACGAAAGGGAAATTGAAGAGGACGTATTCATGTTTTCAATAACCAACAACAGGCAGTTTGGAAATAACGCAATCATTTGTCCGGCCGCCGCACCCGACGACGGAAAGATGAACATTGTAATTGTAAAGCCCTTCCCGTTTATACTTTTACCTGTGTATACCCTGAGGCTCCTTACCGGGACTCTTAAGGAATCGCGTTATATTAACTACTATGAAACCGACAAGCCGGTAAGGATCAGTACGTCAGAGAGCCGGTTTCATATCGACGGGGAGCCCCATAAATTATCCGGAGAAATTACTGTCACAATTAGACCCAAAGCGCTCAGGGTGCTCAATACAGGCAGGTGTATGTTTGAAAAGAGGTCCTGAGTATCATCTGACCGGCCCTGTACGCAACACGCTCATGCATAACTTGCAGAGGAGACAGAGACGAGCCTTTACGGACGATGTATTTATTTCATATTCAGCTCCTTCGGAGCTGCTGGCATTCGGGCGGGCTTACCACCTCCGGCGGTGCCGGAGGTTACTCATGTGACGCTCCTGCGGAGCTGTGGAGATTCGGGCACACTCACTTCCTACGGCGGTGCCAGAGGTTACTCATGTGACGCTCCTGCGGAGCTGTAGGGATTCGGGCGGGCTTACCTCCTCCGGCGGTGCCGGAGGTTATTCATGTGGCGCTCCTTCGGAGCTGCAGGGATTCGGGCGGGAGGATAGTCACATTACGCCGGTAACGGGTTTTTACCCTTTGTCCCTTTTTTCGAGAGCTTTTATTATCAGGTACACGATCATTCCCGTTATAACCATACCCAGCATGAAAAGAGGATAAGCCAGTTTCCAGTTCTCCTGGCCTGTTATCATTGTCCATTCCGACATGCCTCCAATTCCTGCGATAAGCGTTAGCGGCATAAAAATGGTTGCAATAAGGGTAAGTCTACGTACCGATTTGTTTGTCTGGTTTGATGACTTTGTCATTATATTGTTAAGCAGGGAAGTATAAAGCTCCATAAGACTTGTAAGCATTTCCCTGTAGTTCTCGGTAAGCTCGAAAAGCTTGACAATATGGTCATATATGTCCCTGTACTGGTAAATCTCGTTTTCTCTGATAAACTGACAGTCGCGCCTGCATATCCTTGTAAAAAGTTCCCTTTCGTGAAAGAGACTTTTTCTAAGGGTAAGCAATGAACGTCTCAGAGTGATCAGTTCCGTCGGGTCAAACCGTTCTGTATTGTCAATCACCATCTCTTCCGCCTGCTCGAGGTCGTCCTCCACTGCTTCAATAACCTCCAGCTTTCTGTCGACAATCACATCCATAATCATGTACATCAGCATTGAAGGCGACAACTGAGCCGTCATATTATCTTTCAGAACGGCATTTTCTATGTTTTCCAGGGGAGCCCTTCCCTCCTTCCCGATACCGTTCACGGTAATAAGGAAATCATTACCGACAAAGAAATCGAGCTCATCAATAATCACTGTTTTTTGAGAATAGGCTGCGGAATTGATAATTAAAAATGTATTGCCTGAGAAATGCTCAATTTTGGGAATCTGGCTTGCATCGAGACAATCCTCAACCGAGAGCGGGTGAATATCAAAAAGCCCGATAAGCTTCATAAGGTCTTCCCTTACAGGTCTGGTATAGTTTAGCCAGATAAATCCTCCCTCAATTTTCAGGGCTGCAACAGCCTCTTTCTCGGATGATAGTCTGTAATATAATCCGGACGGCAGAAAATGGTATACTTTAATTCCCGCCATTTTGATTAGGAAAAGTCAAAACCTGAAATATAGGCAGGTGAATCAAAGAAAACCTCCTTTTCCTCTTCTTTGAAATTCACAAACCTGATATAGACGAGTCCGGGTTTGGCATTAAGCATCCTGTTAAGCGCTCCCATTCCTGCTCCCGTCCTCAGTTCTTCGTACAGCCTGCTTCTGTCGTCAAGCCATGTAAGACCTGTATTAAACCCTTCCGAGGCACACATTGACTCAAAAAGGTTTGCCAGTTTTCTTTCCTTCCCCCTTTTACAGTAGATAGCATCAAAAACGAGGAACCTGAACATTTCCGGTTTAAAAATCCTTTTGTACAGAGGCATTTCCGGCAGCACTTTAGTAATTACCCACCCCCACAAACCCGGAATATTAAAGATTCGGTAAACAGACGGAATCGCCGCTGCACCTGCAATAATTTCTCCGTTTTCCCTTAACACATAATATTTCCTGTTGACAAAAGCATATTCAGTTGTAAAGAGCGAATAATCCCTGTAATATTCGTTCAGGAGTTGTGTCATCAGGGGCATTTCATTTTCCGGGAGTAATTCAACGCCTTTCCGGACCTCAGGAGAAAAGCGGCTGAATGCGACCGTAAGGAATGACCTGACGTATTCGTAACCTGCCTTGTGAACAAGGTTTTTGGAACGCTCGTTCATGCTTTCGATAAAGGCATAAAGGATATGTTTTCCGTTGTCGGGTTCTTCTGTAAACCCCAGCATATGAGGTTTGCCGAATAATTCCAGAACGCGGTACCTGAATGTATCTTCTTTTTCCTCCCTCAGCGGTTCCCTTTTACCGGATCCTGCAGATAAGTCTGACTGATAAAGCGGTTGAAAAGCCAGGTACCTCAGGTATGAAGAGTGTACCTGCAGCCTGCCCTGTCCCGTACTCCTGTAACAGGCTCCAATGGTTCCTGCGAGCTGGCCCTTAAGGTAAAGTGAGATAAATCTTATTTTATCACCGTACTCTGCAATTCTTGTATTTATATTCTGAAGCGAATAGCGCATACCCCCTTCAGACCCGAGTATGGTGTTGTTCAGAAGGTAAAGGATATCCTCGTTGGCAAAATCGGAGATTTTGATATCAAGGTCCTTGTAATTCAGTATCTCTTTTTCAAACATCCGGGCTGGCTGGTATTTGCAGTTTATTTATTGTCAAGGCTGCCGAAGACTCTCTGCAGCAAGGGAGTCACCCTGGCCGACACCTCTTTCCGGATTTTCAGTTCTTCTCCCTCGACTTTCAGAAATACGCCCGAAAGGGCTTTTGTTGTCAGGAAGTCGTCGAGGTCGGTATTCACCGGAGTCAGGCCGGCTATTTTTCCTGCCACGGTGTTTGCGACGCTGTTCCATTTGCCGGTAAGAGTCTGCCATGATTCCTTTGTGGAAATACCTGCGATTATTTTTTTCTCTGTTGAGGCCTGTATTTTCGGTTTGTACAGGTTATACAACTCGTTCCAGGTGGTTTTTCTGAGATATTCGGTGGCGGCATTGTCAGCGCCGTTCAGAATGTTAAAGGCATCCCTTACTGTCATCTGCCTGATGCTTCCGATAAAGACGGGTGCAACCTCTTTGGCGGCATCTTCCGCTGCCCTGTTGATACGCAGGATTACATCTTCCACAAGTTTTTCGCCGCCAGGCAGTTTAGAAATGTTTTCCACAATTACTCTAGCTTCATCCGGAAGGAGTATTTTGACCAATTGGTCGCCGTAATATCCGTTTTCGGCCGACAATATCCTTGCCGAGTTTTGGGCCCCGGTAACCAGCGCTTCCTTAAGTCCGTTTATTACTTCCTCCTCGGTAAGAGGAAGGTTGACATTGGCCGACTGCAGTATTTTGGATAGTTCTGCACATCCGGTGGCCAGTCCGGCAATGATCAGAATTAAGAAAAGTGTTTTTTTCATTTGAAAACAGTTTATAGTTTGTCTTTCATTTTACTTCATCACATTCTATTATACCTCTTCCCCTTTGTGCATGTCTTGCATCTGCAGACAGGCAGAGTAACAGGGGGAGTAAGTTTTCATTTTCAAAATAATTCCTGAATGCAATGCAATTTAGCAAATACCTGTGATAAAACGGGACACCTGAAACAAAAAGTATCAGGTTATAAAACGAAAGGCAGAAGTGTCTGGGCAATAAAAAGATCCTCCGGGTTTGTTATTTTTATGTTTTCCCTGTTCCCTTCCACGAGGTTTATTTTCACTCCTGTTTTCTCAACCACTGTTGCGTCGTCGAGAAAAGAGGGATCATAATCCTGCCGGTATGCTTTCTTTAACAGTTCAACCCGGAAAACCTGCGGGGTCTGAATCTGTTTAACGAGATTCCTGTTTACGGGGCGGGTTGTGTCGTCCTCAATAAACCTGACCGAATCGTTCGGGCTTACGGCAGGAATTGCGTTACCGTATTTCTCTGCCGCCTCAAAACACCTCCTTATTGTATCAGTTTTAACGAGAGGCCTTACTCCGTCGTGAATTGCAACCAGACCGCTATTGCCCACAAATTCAAGTCCGTGCTTCACCGAATTGAACCTGTGCTGTCCGCCCTTCACCAGAGTATGGGGAATATCGAATGAGTATTTTTTCTGAAGGTCATTCCAGAATCTAAGCTGATTTTCGGGCAGAACAGTAATTATCTCAATTGATTCGCTGAAGGCTCTGAACCTTTCGATAGTATTCATAAGAACAGGTTTCCCTGCGAGTTCCAGGAATTGTTTCGGGGTATCGAGCCCCATTCTTTTGCCACTGCCGCCGGCGACAATTACAACATATAAATCCATAGCCGCTTACTGTTTTATTAATCACCACCCGTATAAAGAAATCTCCTGATGCTCCGTTTGGGAGTTTTGGCAAATTCCTCTGTCTGGATTCTGATTTTGCTTACAGCCATATAATCGGGCAGACGGTCATTTACCTTTTTACGGAGATCATCAAGAACTGATGGAATATTCTCTTCCGCTATGTTATCTTTTTTCAACTGTTCATAATCGGGGAATATAAGGGCAACAAGTTTATTGTTTTCCTCTATTACAACAGCTTCAACTATATACTTTTCGTTATTGAAAACGGATTCGATCTCTTCAGGGTAGATATTTTTCCCCGAGGGACCGAGAATCATGCTTTTGCTTCTTCCCTTAATGTATATATTTCCATCCTTGTCGATGACACCCAGGTCGCCTGTATGAAGCCATCCGTTTTCATCAATTACCGCTTTTGTGGCTTCCTCATTTTTATAATATCCGTTCATTACGTTTTCGCCTTTCAGGATTATCTCCCCGACCTGCCGTTCCGGATCGGGAGAATCGATTCTTACTTCAAGAGTGTCGACTGCCCTTCCCGAGGCTCCCAGGCGTGTTGTATCCCATGAAGCGTAACTTATGAGAGGGCCGCATTCGGTCATGCCGTAGCCCACAGTGAACCTGAAGCCTATTTTACGGAAGAACTTTTCAGTGTCGGGATTAAAAGCCGCCCCGCCGATTACGAGTTCCTTAAATCTTCCGCCGAAAGAGTGCTCGAGTTTCTCCCTTATCTTCCTGTGCAATATACTGTTCAGCCCCGGAATCGCAAGTAAAATTTTCATCAGGGGTTTGTTTATTACCGGCAGTATCTGTTTTTTATAGATCTTTTCAATTACCAGGGGAACTGACAGGATAAGGCGCGGCTTCACCTCGCCGAAAGCCTGGAGGATGACCTGAGGCGAAGGTGTTTTTGCAAGGATGGTTATATGGCAGCCGTAGGTAAAGGGAAACAGGAACTCGAAAGCACAGCCGTAGGTATGCGCAAGTGGCAGGAATGACACGACCGGGTCGCCCGGTTCGAGGGGCATGTGTTTCTGGGCAAACCGCACATTGGCGGCAAGGCTGTTATGAGAAAGCATCACCCCTTTTGAAAAACCGGTTGTGCCCGATGTATAGCTTATCACTGCAAGCTTGTCGTTTGTTACATCCGAAAATCTGACATCTTCATTACCGAAGGCAGGATAAAGAGATTTGAATTCCGTATCCAGGGATTCGTACTGCCTGGCCGTTTCGGGTGATGAAGAAGTTATCATATTAAATGAATCGACCGAGATTACAGCCTCTATCGCGGGCAGCCTGCCGATGTCGAGTGTTTCCCACAGCTTATCATCCACAAAGAGGATTCTTGAGTCGCTGTGGTTAATGATGTGAGTATGATCCTCAGGTTTAAAGTCGGGCAAAACCGGAACTATAACCGCGCCGTAAGTAACTGTGGCGAGGTAAACCATGCACCAGTTGGCCGAATTTCGTCCCACAAGAGCAATTTTGTCTCCCTCCATGATACCCGCCTTGCGGAAAAAAATATGAAATTTCATAATTCTCTCTGCAATTTCCCTGTAGGTATAGCCCTTCTCCCTGAAGTTGGACAATGCTTCAATGTCCCAGTTCTTCCTGATACTCTGCTCAATATAAGTAACCAGTCTCTCTTTGATCATATTTTAGTATTTTTGTTATTACGACTAAGTCATTTTCCCTATAAAATCTGTCTGTACCTGGCTTTCCGTCAGAAAACATACATTACGATAATTGCCAGCATGCAAAGTATATTAATTACTGTGAAGAAATAGTTATAATTCTCGCGTTTTTTCCTGAATTGTTCCATTTTACGGGCCAGTATTCCGATAACAGGACCGAACAGTGCAAGCAGAAATGCAAAAAACTCTATTCCGTAAAACACCTCATCGAGGCCTCCTTTCACGAAAGCCGAAAGGTATACGATAACGAGCAGTACCAGAAGGTAAAGCAGAAAGCTTGCCTTAAGCAGCAATGTCGACACCGGCCTGTGCTTGTGAAGCAGATGTGGCTTTAAGTACGCATAGGAGATTGCGAAAATAAGCAGGATAAATACTGCACCCAGTATGTAATTCAGGATATTCGGGAAATTTGCCATATTTCAGGTTTTTATGTTCTTTCAGTTTCTGCCCATACAAGCGAGCTTGCTCCCAGCACCGCGGCATTCTTTTCTTTAATGCCTGACGGCAGGATTTTTACTTTCCCCCTGTAGATGTGAAGGAGGTTTTCCTCCATTGATTTTACTGCAGGTTCAAAAATCAGGCTGCCGGCCGCTGCCAGCCCTCCGAAAAGGAAAACGGCTTCCGGGCTGGTATGGGCGACAAGATCGGCAAGCAAAATGCCGAGCATCCTGCCGGTATAATCAAAAGCACGTTTTGCAAGCCTGTCTCCCTTCACGGCCGCCTCATATATCATGTGAGAATCGAGTTTATCAAAACTTATTTTGCGAAGTTCACATGGCTCCAGGCTGTCGGCCATGATTTTCACAAAAGTTCTTTTAAGTCCTGTTGCCGAGATGTAGGTTTCGGCACATCCTTTTTTCCCGCATCCGCATTCACGTTCCGAAAAGCCCGGTTTTATTGTGGTGTGCCCCAGCTCTCCCGCGAAACCGTCATTGCCGTAAACGAGCCGGCCGTCAACGACAAATCCGCTTCCGAGGCCTGTGCCCAAAGTAAGAACAACAAAGTTTTTCATTCCCTTTGCTGCACCGTATATCATCTCACCAACTGCGGCAGCATTTGCATCGTTGGTTACTATTACAGGCCGGTCTGTATGGGATTTAAAGAGATCTGCAAGAGGCGTTATACCCTTCCAGGGCAGTCCGGCAGGGTATTCAATCGTCCCTTTGTTGATGTTTCCCATCGGAGCACCTATTCCTATCCCTGCAATTTCTGCCTTAACTTTAAGCCTGCCCGACTGTGAGATCAGTCTTTTCCAGACAGCTTCCGCAAAATCTGCGGGATTGGGGTAACCGGGCGTGCTGAGAGAGTCCTCCGCCAACACCCTGCCATTTCTGTCAACAAGCCCGAACACACAATTGGTGCCTCCAATATCAATACCTGCTGCGACTTTCAATGTGGTCATCAGGAATGGAAGTTTAAGGGCTCTGAAAAAAATACAATTTAGTTACAAATATTAAAAAAATAGATGATTAAAACCGTTCTGCGGCTATTTATTTTACAATAAGGATACCGTCAGGAAAATTGAAGTTTGCCAAAATATTCCGGCCTGTGAAAGTCAGGCTTTCCTGAAATTACGGGTCTCCACGCCAGATAATGAGGCTCCTTCAGCCTGTCGCCGCATTTGTAGAAGTTGCCTGTCATCATTCTGCCGGCCGGAGAGCTGATCTTATGCCTGAAGAAAACTGAAACCGGTATGGCTGCCACAAGTTCCCAGTAAATATCACCCTGAGTCTCTTTGTATGGTTTCTTTTCCAGTGAAGAAAGTGTCCTTATCCTGGAAACGAAATCAATGTGGGCCGGCCTGCTGTCGTACCGGCCGGTTCCGCAGCCCATGTAGCAGGTACCTATCCCGTTAAACTCGAAATTGTAATAAATGCCGTCTCCTGCCGGTGAAACAAAGAATTCAACGCATGAGTCTTCCCAAACAGGCTGGTTGATTTCTGTCATCCCGGCTTTAAAATATTTTTCCCTGACGAAAAATTTCAGGAATATCTCCTCATGGCTATAGGAGATTTTAAAAGAGACTTCGGGGCGGTACGGGAAATCTTTCCAGCAAACATATTCTATTTTATGTCTTACCGGCATTTTGTCGAGAGAAACCGACACTTCACCCAGCCCGGGGAAAAAACTTTCTGAACCGTTTTTCTGCAGTTCCAGGGGAGAAACTATCAGACACATAATAGGTTTATCTTCTGTTCTGTTCCGAATTCAGGTTAATCAGGCCCGGGCTTTTTTCATATAACCTTCCCAGATCCCATTCCTGTTCAACTACCCAGTCGGTCATAATATCAATCTCCCCGGGGTAATAAGTAACAGGTTCCGGCTGGCGGCGAATGTCAAAATCGCCTGTAGTCCAGATGCCGTTGCCATCTGTGTCAAAAACCGCCCTCAGCCTGTATTTGCCCTTTTCAAGAAGAGGGAAATCGGCTTCTCCCCTGTAATCGGGGACCCGTTGCATTAATACTTTTTCAGACTTATCAAGGAGTTGTATTATAACGTTGCCGGACAGGCCGGTGAGCTTCACTATAAGGCGGCCGTACGAATTTGCCGGTCTTACGGTGAACTGGAAACCTGCTGAGTCAGATATTTCTCCGTATATATCCCTGAAAGCACCTTTGTCGGCTACAAGGAGATATTTTTCGCCTTCTGCCAGTTTTGCGATAAGAAAGTATATCCGGGCAGAAGTGGTGTCGGGAGCGAGATAAAAGGGGATTTGTGTTTTTACGTCCCTGCTGAAAACGTAAAGTTTGATTTGTGAAGTATCTGCTTCCCGCACGGGAGAAGGTGATGAAAAGCTTATTACTTCTCCCGGTTTCATGGTGCCTCCCCTGATATTTACTTCCGGAACATATTTTTTAGCTGGCTGTTTTCCCCTGGCGGCTTTCTGCATCGTGAACCTCATCTGTACGGTGTCTTTTCTGCCAATTACATTTCCTGAAGAATCGGTGTAAGGATATTCAATGTACGTTTTCAGATCAGGTTCCGACCATTTCAGGCTGTCGAGAAGCCATACCGTGAGTGTATCTCCCCTGGTGTTTCTCTCCGTAAAATATTCGTCTTTACCCAATCCCCCGATTTCAAACCTGTAACCCTGCGGCGGCAGCGAAAGGGTATACCTTAACCTGTAGGGAAGGTCGCGCGAGGTTGATGTAAGATAATACTTTTTCAGCGGAGCAGTAAAAAGATAAAGCGGGTAATCGCCCTTAACAACTGTCTTCGCTGTGGCGGTGTCCTGTACTCTTGAAGAACTAAGGCTGTCTTTTCCGGGACTGATATAGTTTTTTTCAGGAGTTACCTCCACGGAGGTATCTGAAAAGGCGAACATCTCCTCCTGCAGGTCATATTTCTTATTGCCGTTTATATCTCCCAGGGCGTAAAGGTTATATCTTCCGGCCTTAACGTTGTCAATTCTGAAATACCCCTGTTTGTCAGCAATCGTAATATAGTCGGGCAGCTGTTTTCGCGGAGCAGTGTCGCAAAGGTTGCTGTGAAGAAGAACAAGTATATTGCCGGCAGGATTGAGGTCGTAGGCTGACACCACATTTCCGGTTACTGAAAGTGAATCAAGGTAACTGCCCGTGGAAAAGACATACTGAAAATTCAGAATCGGATTTCCCTCATTAAGGTCTTTTATTGCATCCTGGAAATATAAGGTATATGTTGTATTTTCCCTGGGCTCTTCTTTCAGCACTATTTTCATGGCCTTCCCTTTCAGTGATATTTCCGGTTTCTTATCCATCGGAGGGGAAATCATGAATTTTTCATTCAGCTTGTCGAGCACAACATACTCGTTGAATGTTACAGAAATTGTGCGGCTTTTGAAGAAAACCGTGCCTCCCGGAGGCACGCTGTTTACAACTACCGGAGGATCGGTATCCTTTGAGCCTCCCGTCGGGGAAACGATTTTGGCGCATGAGCCTGACAAAGCAGTCAATAATCCTGCCACCAGGACAGCAAGAACTACCGTTGCCGCTGAAACATTTTTCATCACAGTTACAAACTTACATCAATTTTTCAATTATAAATGGCAATCAGATGCCATGGGTTGGTTCCGCACCTTAATAAATTTTCTCCCGGCGAATCCTCAAACAAATATTTTATACCTTTGACAACTCCAAACAAGATACATGCACTGGCAGATAATCATATGGGATCCCAATCCTGAAATATTCAGGATAGGTTCTTTTGCCATCAGGTGGTATGGCGTTCTCTTTGCTTCCTCTTTCATGTTTGGCTACATTATAATGCAGAAGTTCTTCGCCAATGAGAAAGTAAATGAGACAGTCCTCGACAGGCTTACCGTTTACATGGCACTGGGAACCGTTATCGGGGCCAGGCTGGGTCACTGTTTTTTCTATGAGCCTGCATATTATCTAAGCAATCCGTGGGAGATTCTTAAGATCTGGCACGGCGGGCTGGCAAGTCACGGTGCTGCCATTGGCATTCTGACGGCATTATGGCTTTTTGAGAGGAAGGAAAAGAGGGGTTATTTCTGGGCGCTCGACCGTATTGCGGTTGTGGCTGCACTGGCGGGTTTCTTTATCAGAACGGGTAACCTGATGAATTCGGAGATATACGGTGTTGAGACCACCCTGCCATGGGGTTTTGTCTTTCTCCGCAACCACGAAACAGTTCCCAAGCACCCCACACAGATATACGAGGCTCTCACATATCTGGCCATTTTCTTTCTGCTCTACAGAATATACTGGAAGAAAAAGGGTGACGTGTACCAGGGCATGCTTATAAGCATCTTCCTTATCCTTGTCTTTTCAGCCAGGTTCCTGATTGAGTTTGTGAAGGAGCCCCAGGTGAATTTCGAAACCACTATGCCGCTCAATATGGGCCAGCTGCTCAGCATTCCCTTTATCCTGGCAGGTCTTACCGGACTGTATCTAAGCCTCAGGATAAAGAAACCCGGTATGATGAGGCCCGCTCAGGCAAAAAAGAAACAGCTTTAGTATTACTTACTTTTCAATCATAATGAATGTATTCCCCTGAATGCATTTCATTAACTTATTCCGGCAATTTATAAACCAGTTCCTGCAATCGGTAATTTGGCAGGATATTATTCTTCTCTGCTGATGTAATTTTCAGACTGTGAGAAGGCTGTGATTCTTACGGAAAGTGATCTATCACCCTTGTTCTCACATTAAAATTATTACTAACCTAAATAAAAAGTTATGAAGAGACTTTTCTTTTTGTTTCTTGTCTTTCTCTGCCTTTTGCAGTCAATCGATGCACAGCAGAAGGCGGTTACCGGCACGGTTAAGAGCTCGAACGACGGGGAGCCTGTTATCGGTGCCACAATCATCATCAGGGGTACCACATCAGGTACTACCACTGATATAAACGGGAACTTCAGTATTGTCGTTCCGGGCGAAGGATCTGTTCTTGTCATTTCATACGTCGGTATGAAGAAGCAGGAAGTAACTGTTGGTTCAGGGACAACCCTTAACATTGTGCTGGAACCTGATCTGCTTGGACTGGAGGAGGTGGTTGTTACAGCAATCGGTATTTCAAGAGAGAGAAAGTCCCTTGGCTATGCGGTACAGGACATAAGCGGTGACAAGATCAGCAAAGCCGAAACAGGTAATGTACTTACGGGGCTATCATCAAAAGCTGCCGGGGTGAACATCACCAGTTCAGCGGGTACAGCCGGGGCTGCTACATTCATTACCATCAGGGGACAAAATTCTATTACAGGAGATAACCAGCCTTTATTTGTTGTGGATGGAGTGCCGGTCGACAACTCGATGGATTATTCAGGTAATCCTGATGATGGCAGGAATAATCTTACCCAGGGGGTAAATTACTCAAACCGCCTTATAGACCTTAACCCCGATGACATAGCTTCGATTTCAGTCCTAAAGGGGGGTGCTGCCACTGCTCTTTACGGAATGCGGGCAGGCAACGGGGTGGTTATTATTACAACCAGGAAAGGCTCGGATACCGGAGGAAGGCTTAATGTCAGTTTTTCTGCTTCGATGGCTTTCGACATGGTAAACAAGCTGCCTGAGTTGCAGACAATGTACGCACAGGGAACCAACGGGGTATACAACACAACAACAACAAGCTCGTGGGGTCCGCTTATCTCCGAAATGAGGTTTGACGGAGCGACTGATTACCCGCGCGATAAAAACGGGAGGCTGGTCCTGGCCACAAACCCTGCCGCGAAACAGGATAAGCCGGGTATAGCCTATGATAACGTCGGAAACTTTTTCCAGACAGGTACAACCTATAATAATAATATCTCTGTAACGGGAGGAAACAAGGATGCCAACTTCTTCCTTTCGGTCGGCAACAACTCAACAAAGGGCATTGTTCCCAGAAACACTTTCAGCAAAACAACTATCAAGTTCTCAGGAGAGACACACCTGGGGCAGAAAATGACCATTTCCGCCTCGGCAAATTACATACGGTCGGGAGGAGCCAGAATGCAGCAGGGATCAAATACATCGGGTGTAATGCTGGGATTGCTCAGGGGCACTCCTACCTTCGATATTGCCAACGGGCATGGAAAAGATGGCTACAAGTATCCTGATTCCTATATGTATCCTGATGGTACCCCGAGGAGGTATGCAACCTATGATAATCCTTTCTGGACGGTAAACAAGAATGTACTTACAGACCGGGTAGACAGGATACTGGGTAATATACTCCTTAAGTACATGCCGGTGAAAGACCTTTCATTATCTTTCAGGCTGGGTGATGATTTTTACATCGACCGCCGCAGCGGACACACGGCTCTTTTTTCGGCAAACATTCCCGATGGGCAGCAGGAGGAGGATCACCATTACAACAACTCCCTGAACTGCGACCTTACGGCTAACTATTTCAGGGAGATTCTCAGAGGGCTGACAGCTAACGTTACCATAGGCCAGAATATTTTCCAGAGCTACAGCCAGCAGCTTTACAACCAGGGTAACGGATTTGTGATTCCCGACTTTTACCATATGTCCAACACAAGCTCTCAGCTTGTAAGGGAAAACACAACAAAATACCGGACCGCAGCCATTTACGGGGATCTACAGCTGTCATTCCGGAACATGCTATTCCTCGGGTTCACAGGGCGCAACGAATGGTCAACCACCCTCCCCGAAAGCAATAACAGCTTCTTCTTTCCTTCAGCCAGCGCCGGTTTCATCTTCAGCGAACTTCCGTTTCTTAAGGGCAACAAAATCATCTCTTACGGGAAACTAAGAACTTCCTATGCACATATTGCCAACCATGCCCTTCCATATTTTACCAGCAATACGTTTACACTTGCAGTCATAAACGACGGGTGGGCTACCGGGGATTCTTTTCCTTTCGACGGAATACCCGGATTCGTCCCGTCAAATATACTTTCCAACCCGAACCTCAAGCCGGAAAGCCTGCTGTCGAGAGAGGTTGGAATTGAACTTAAATTCCTGAATAACAGGATGAACCTTGACTTCACATACTACAATAACCAGAACAAGGATCTTCTTATCCCAGTTCCGATTACAGGAAGCAGCGGTTTCAACAGCACTTACATCAATGCCGCGACAATGGAAAACAAAGGTGTGGAGATAATGGCCAATATTGTTCCCGTGCAGGGGAAAAGATTCACCTGGTCGGCAACAGTAAATTTCACCAGAAACAGGAACAAGGTCCTTTCGCTTGCAGAAGGAGTAACTGACATCAGCCTGGGAGGATTTACAGGCAGCACCATCAATGTGGTTGCCGGAGAAGCTTACGGAAGCATGTTCAGTACCTCATTCTACAAAGATCAAAACGGAAATGTAATAATAAACGACAATCCGGCAAGTGCAGGTTACGGTTATCCCATCAAGGACGAAACCATGAAGTCGCTCGGCAGTGTGGCTCCCGTCTGGACGATGGGAATAAACAATGACTTATCATTTAACGGGTTATCGTTGTCCTTCCTGTTCGACATCAAAAAAGGAGGCATAATGTGGAATGGCACCTTATCACGACTGATTGGTTTCGGAACATCGAAAATTACCGAAAACCGTGGTCAGAGTGTTGTAATGGAAGGAGTAAAGGGACATCTTGAAAACGGAGTAATTGTGACCTCTGGCGAGAAGAATGATATTGAAACAACCTGGTCACAGTACTACTATCAGAACATAGGCGGCGGGGCAAGCCCGGCTCAGGAACAGTTTGTGGATAAAACCGACTGGATAAGGCTTCGCGAGGCAACTCTTTCCTATGACCTGGGAAAGGTCATAAACAAAAACTTCCTGAGGCAGGCAAGAGTATTTTTTACAGGACGTAACCTGTGGCTGAAGACTCCCTACAGAGGAATCGATCCCGAAACTAACCTTATGGGAGCTTTCAATGCGCAGGGCCTGGATTACTTTAATATGCCAAACACCAAATCATATGTCTTCGGCCTAAGGCTCGATTTCTAACCTTTATAATCAATGTCATGAAAAAGATTTATGCTTATTTATTCATAGTGGCAATAATTTCAGTATCGTGCTCCAAATGGATCGATCCTGATATAAACAACGACCCGAATAACCCTACAGACGTCAATGAACCACAGCTTCTTGCACCTGTTGAGGCAAATCTTGCCTACATTGCAGGGGGAGAACTGGCACGGTTTAACTGCGTATGGATGCAGCAAATTGCAGGAATACAGAGCCAGTCGGCCGAAAATGACATCTACACCATAAGTGAGTCGGATGTCAACAACCCCTGGAGCTGGAATCTTTATGCCCCGGGAATGATCAATACCAAGATAATGATGGAAAAGTCAGCAGAAGGAGGTTCTCCGCATTATGCAGGAGTTGCCAAGATACTGATGGCCTATCATCTCGGGATAACAACTGATGAGTGGGGCGACATTCCCTATACTGAAGCGCTTTCAGGCTTACAGAATAACTTCAAGCCAAAATACGACCCCCAGGCCCAGATTTACGATACAATATTCTCGCTGCTCAATCAGGCAATTCAAAACCTTTCTGCCACTAACAGCGTTCTCAGCCCGGGCGACGAAGACATCATTTATGGCGGCGATCTTGAAAAATGGATTAAAACAGCTTATGCACTTAAGGCAAGGTATAACCTGCACCTTGCTAAAAGAAAAGGTACATCGGCTTATACTGCTGCACTGACAGCATCCGAAAATTCCTATACGGGTAACTCCGATGATTTCAAGGTGGTTTTCGGTACAGCCTACAATAACTCCAATCCCATTTATCAGTCGGAACAGGAACGCCCAGGTTACTACTCGGCAAGCGCTACATTTCAGGCAAAACTAAGTGCGACCGGCGATCCCAGGCAGTCGGTTTACTTTGACGGAACGATTGGCTCCAATCCGGGTGAACCCAATCCCGACGCAGCATCAATAGGAGCTGCTTATGCATCAGCCGGTTCCCCTGTTTACCTTATGTCATATGTCGAACTGAAGTTCATTGAAGCAGAGGCTAGTTTTGCCACAAATGACCTTATCCGGGCCGCAGATGCATATAACGAAGGATTGAAAGCATCACTGCAGAGGGAAGGTGTTTACGGCGATGGTTCGTGGTACAACAGCCATAAAGAAACAAACGCTTCGATCTCCCTCGAGAAGATTATGACCCAGAAATGGCTTAGCTCTTTCCTGCAGATCGAGACATGGACTGACTGGAGAAGGACAGGTTTCCCAACCCTCCAACTGGCTGCCGGAGCAGTTACAAATCAAATACCGAGGAGACTTCCGTATCCCGAAGAAGAGAGACTTTACAACGGTGAAAACATGCCGGCCGGACTTTCCATTACTGACCGCGTTTGGTGGGATGTAGCTAAATAGAAATAAATTTGAATCAGACAAAAAGCTGTTCCTTTACTTCGGAACAGCTTTTTTCATTTCGTAAAACGGAATCTGCAATCCGTAAAACCAAAACTGCTATCTGTAAAATAAGGCGTGCTTTATCAACGCCCAATGCTTAATTTGTGAAAAACCTGAGAAATTATAGACTTCGCACCCGATTTTATTGCAACTTTGTAATATATGAAGTGGCTTCACTTTAAAATGACAGGAAAGAATACGGGAACCATGTTACTGGTTCTGTTTCTGATTTTGGCAACAACAGGATTGGCGAAAGGAGGAGATCAGCTGTTCTCATCGGCCAGGAAAGAATCTGCCGACAGCCTGAAAATAAAACATTACATTGCTTTGGCCGATAGCTTCCTGAAGAAAGGCGGCAGGACAGGTTTTGACATCGTCAGTTTATATATCGATTCAGCTTTGAAGGTAAGTCAGAATCTGCCGGGCAAGGTTACCGGAGAGCTTAATTTTTTAATAGCCAGGTATAATTATGCAAGAGGTGACTACTCCGGAGTGGAGGAAAAACTGCAATTGGCCGAAAAAAGTGCTTTGGAGAATAATAACTTCCCTCTTCTGGCCGATGTGTACCTTTTCAGAGGTATATATTTCCAGAGAATAGGGTTCTTAAGGGAAGGCAGGGAGTCGTTTGAGAAGAGCATACAGGTCGCAAGGAAAGAGAAGGTTGGTGAAATAATACCGTACGGTTATGAAGGCATAGCCAACATACTGATTGCTGCAGGGGATTCTGCCGGATACAGAAAGTACGTCAATGAAATGATCAGATCAGCTTTTGCCGAATCGGACACAATTGTTGCCCTTTCAGGATTACTCAGACTCGGGAATTCATATGTTGAGGGCGACAGGGACCCTGTAAAAGCAGACTCTGTCCTGAGAGAATGTCTGCGGATCTCCTTGTTATCAAAAAACACATATTATTCAGGATTTTCCTCCGCCAATCTGGGATGGAACTTCTATCTGCTCGGCAACCTTGATTCTGCACAATATTATTACAAACAGTCGATTAATTTCAGTATCCCCGATGGTCATGAAAGCATTACTGCCAATTCCCTTGGCAACCTGGGCACAATCGCCAGGGACAAAGGGTATTTTGAGACGGCTAAGACTTTTTATAAAAGAGCACTGGAGGTTGCATTAAAACTAAGAGACTGGTATACACTTTCGTGGGTTAATAACGACCTGCATAGGTTATATCTGATGCTCGGGGATACCGCAAGGGCTTACAGCAGTTTTGTACTGTTTAAGCAGTATAACGACTCCCTTCTTCTGAAAAGAAGCTCGCAGGGCCTTACCGACGCAAGGATAAGATACGAGGCCGATAACCATAAGAAGGAGATCTCACTGCTGTCGGAAAAACTCAGGAATAACAGACTGATGAATCTCCTGTTCGCAGGCCTTCTGATTCTGGTAATAACAATCGGCCTTTTCACAATCAGCATTTACAGGATGAGCACCCGGAAGAGGATGAGCGAACTCAACGAGAAACTGGCTGAGATAAAACAGGCTAACCTGAGGCAGCAGATGAACCCTCATTTCATTTTCAACACTCTTAATTCAATACAATACTTTATGTACCAGCACGACAAGCTGGCTACAAATGTTTACATGACGAAGTTCTCCAACCTTATCAGAAAGGTGCTCGACAATTCGCAGCATACCTATATATCTCTCAGCGATGAACTTGATGCACTCTCCCTTTACCTTGAACTTGAAAGCATGAGGTTCAGGGATAAATTTGAATACAGAATAGAGGTGGATGAGGAAATAGATACCGCCCTTTACAAAATCCCGACGATGCTTCTGCAGCCTTATGTGGAGAATTCTATCTGCCACGGACTTATGCCTCTGGACAAGAAGGGCTGTATTAAAATAGAAATAACCCACAAGGGAAATCATCTCCTTTGTGCTATTGAGGATAACGGTATCGGAAGGGAAGCCGGAATGGAAAATAAAAAGGCTAAGGGAGGTAATCATGCCTCTCTGGGAACGCAGATAACAGCGTCAAGGCTCGACCTTGTAAACTCCGCGCACGGAACAAACCTTAAAACAGTATTCATCGATCTGAAAGACCATAAAGGAGAGCCTGCCGGAACAAGAGTTGAAATACAAATACCCATTTTGACATGAGCAGAAAATTCAGAACCGTTGTTGTGGATGATGAACAGTACGCTGTTGATTTCATCATTTCGGTCATCGGTGAATATTGCCCGGAACTCGAAGTTGCAGGGAAGGCCAATAATGTTACAGAAGGTATTGAGGTGATAGAAAAGGAAAAACCCGACCTGGTACTTCTTGATGTTGAAATGCCCAACGGAACAGGTTTTGACCTGCTGTCCCATTTCCCCGAAAAGAATTTCGACGTCATCTTCATTACAGCATTTAACCACTACGCAATTAAGGCAATAAAATTCAGCGCTGTCGATTACATTCTCAAACCAATTAATATAAATGAGTTTGTTGAAGCGGTAAGCAGGGTTATCAGAAAGCAGACCGACAGCAACATAAGGCTCAATGAGAAGTTCAGGATACTGATGGAGAATCTCAGGACCCCCACTCCCTCGAGGCTCGCAATACCCACTGCAGAAGGAATGGAGTACCTTAACCCCAGAGATATAATCAGAATTGAAGCAGACAGAAGCTATTCAAGGTTTTACCTCACAGGCGAAAGAAAAATGCTGGTGTCGAGAAATCTCAAGGAGTACCAGGATCTCCTTGGCGACAGGTATTTCTTCAGACCTCACAACTCATTCCTGATTAACCTCCGGTTTGTAAAGAAATTTGTAAGAAAGGACGGCGGCTACATTGAGATGGCCGATGGATCACAGATACCTGTTTCCCGCAACCGAAAGGATATCTTTCTGGTTCATATGTCAAGATTCAGGGGATAAAAAAAAGGGGTCTTCCGACCCCTTTCATTAGCTAAACCTTAAACTAAAAACCTTTCGCTGATGCAGATCCCTTTCGGAGTATCAGCTTTGCGAAACAGGTGACAAAAGCATAGGAAAATATGCTGCAATAAGAGAAGTTGCTTCCATCTCGCTGGTTGGCCCCGCATTCAGCACTTTCTGATGGAAATACTCAAGCCTGTTCAGATGGGTGTCGACAGTTCTTAACCCCATCGCTTCGTATTTCTTATCGATCCTCTCCACTCCGAAATATTCCTGGCGGCATACATACTGGACCGATAATTTGTCGGAAAGTACAAGGTAGGTGCGACAATTCTTTTCCTTGCACACAATAATGCGAACTTCCAGGGGGGTATTGTCGTACTTAATTACAAAAGTCTGGCAATCTTTGCCCATAAAAGGAAGCATCTCATCAACCTTGATGAGTTTGAAGTTACCAAACGATGAATAGGTAGGCCCCTTTGCAACAACCTTTTCACCGAAACATACTGCGCTTATAAACGCCAGCATTACCGAAATCATTAAAACTTTTTTCATGGCTTGAAGAATTTAAGTTACTGTTCAGATTGTTTTTTCATTTTTAATTTCTCAGGAAGCCTTTTATGATCTTCCTGAAACGAAATTAGGCAATGATAATCTGATGCATCAGGTATAATATACGGAATGCCGTTCCCGGTTAACGGTTGGCTGATTTGGCTTTGTTTGCTTCTCTCCGGCACCTTTACTTTGCCTTTACTCTCTCAGGAAAAGCAGAGTCTTATCCCCTGACCGGGGAGCATAAACAATATAAATAAAGCGTGATGGGAACCGGGATCATTTTCTCAATATGCCGTGAAACAGTACGTCGAGTACTGCTTTTACACGGTGGAGGACATCAACCTCCCTCTTTTTCCAGAAGAGAGGCACCTCAAGTCCTTTCAGGGCCGTCTGGACGGCCATTGCCGTATATTCGCTGCCCTCAACCCTGAAAACCCCTTTCCTGTAGCCGTCGTAAATGATGAGCCTGAGTATCGCCAGTTCCTCGCGGTCATACCTGGCCCTTATTTTTTCAATGAAATCAAAATGGTCAAGATCTTTGTCAAAAATGGCATTATAATAATTTGAAAGGCTCTCAAAAGTGCTCATCCTCACGTTTATATATCTCTCCATCTTTTCAACGGGTGACTCAACCGACTTTATGGCCTTTGTAAGCTCATTCCTCATAAGATTGGCCTCATACATTATCACAGCCTTGAAAATGTCCTCTTTACCGCTGAAATAATAATAAATGGAACTTTTGCCCATGTTAACTTCCCGGGCTATCTCATCCATGCTGGTGCGTTTGAATCCATACCTGCTGAACACCTTACCGGCAGCATTGATGATCTTCTTCCTGTATTCCTCCTTGTTTACCATCAGAAACAGAGTAATTCTGTTATGAAAGCAATTACAAATATAACAATAAAGTAAAGTCCTGTCAAGCCATAAGGAACGGAATGACTGTAATTTAAATTCTGTATTCTGCAACCGGCATACGGGGCTTTTATATTACTTGCCAATATTTTATACCTTTGTGCTTTGGTTTATGCCGCCAGGCTAAACAGGGGATATAATGAGAATTAAAGGCAGGAGTTATCAAAGTATCTGGATCGACCCGGACGAGCCTGAAAATGTAAAGATTATTGATCAGGCCAGGCTTCCTTTTTCCCTTGAAATAAAAAAACTCTGTTCGGCGGAAGATGTTTATGATGCAATATATAGTATGTCGGTAAGGGGCGCCCCTGCCATAGGTGCAGCAGGCGCTTACGGAATGTATCTTGCAGCACTTGAAATGAGCTCAGCCACAAGATACAGGGAACATATGCACAATGCCGCCCATTACCTGATTTCATGCCGACCCACTGCGGTTAATCTTTCGTGGGCGGTTACGAAAGTGCTCAGTTCCATTTCTGATTATGGTTCAAAAGATAAAATTGCTGAAGAAACCCGGAAAGCCGCTGACGAGATCTGCCAGGCTGAGATTGACCGTTGCAGGGAAATAGGAAACCACGGAATTAAATTACTGAGAGAAACGCACAAAAGAAAAAACGGCTCCGCAGTAAATATACTTACCCACTGCAACGCCGGCTGGCTGGCCTGTGTCGATTACGGAACGGTTACCGCACCGGTATATATGGCAAGGGACGAAGGCATACCCGTTCATGTCTGGGTCAGCGAAACCCGCCCCCGCAACCAGGGAGCAAGACTTACCTGTTTCGAACTGGCCAATGAAAACATTTCCCATACACTTGTAACAGATAACGAATGCGGCCTTCTGATGCAGAAAGGAATGGTCGACATTGTGCTGACAGGAAGCGACAGGGTTGCCAGGAACGGCGACTCGGCAAATAAGATCGGAACATACCTTAAAGCATTGGCTGCTTACGATAACAATATACCTTATTATATTGCCGTTCCTTCATCATCATTCGATCTTACAATTACCGAAGGTCCCGGCTCAATCCCCCTGGAAGAACGCGACCCCGGGGAGGTTCTGTACATGGAGGGTCTGGCAGACGGAAAGATTACAAGATTCAGGATTTGTGAAGCAGGAACAGATGCCCTGAACCACGCTTTCGATATTACCCCTGCACGGCTTATCAAAGGTTTTATTACCGAAAAGGGAATTGTTAAACCGGACGAAAAAAGTATACTTGAAAAGATAAATTAAAAAAACAGACAGATGGAAGGGTTCGTAAAATTCAATTGCCACTGGAGCCAGTCGGGACCCGTAATTTCAGACGAGCAGTTTGAGATAATCAACTACTGGCGGGAGGTGTTGTTTAACATGGATCTTATAGGGGCTTATGAAAACGGAGTAGGATTCGGAAATATCAGCATGCGGACCGGCCCCGGAAACCAGTTTATAATCACCGGCTCCTCCACAGGTGAAATACCCGAACTTGAACCGGGCCACTATGTCAAGGTGGTTTCTTTTAATATTGATGATAATGCCGTGCAGTGTTTCGGGCCACTGAAGGCCTCTTCAGAGTCGCTCACACATGCGGCAATATATTTATCGGACCCGGGCACAAATGCGGTTGTACACGTGCATGCCTTAGATCTCTGGAGCGAACTGATACATAAGGTGCCTACCACAAACCCGGGCATGGATTACGGAACCACAGGGCTCGCAAAAGACATACTCAGGATCTTCCGCGAACCTGAGGTTTATGAAAAAAGAATTATCGTAATGGCGGGCGACAGGGCCGGGATACTGACATTCGGGCACGACATGGACGAAGCCGTTGGGGTACTTATGCAATACATCAGGAAATAGTCCGCTTAATGGTTAAAATCGGAATAATAGGGGGCTCCGGTCTTGAAAATCCTGACATCCTTAAACAGGCCTCCGAAGTATCTACCGTAAACCGTTTCGGCACTCCATCCTCATCACTGTTATCCGGGAAAATAGAGGATGTTGAAATTATTCTTCTCTCCCGCCATGGAAGGCAGCATACCATTCCGCCATCCCGGGTTAACAACCGGGCAAACATTTATGCGCTGAAGGAGGCCGGCTGTACCCATATTATTGCCACTACGGCATGCGGCAGCCTTCGGGAAAACATTAAAAGGGGCGACCTTGTCGTACCCGACCAGTTCATTGACTTTACAAAGAGGAGGGAAACAACTTTTTTTGAAGAGTTTCTCCCGGGTGAAATGAAACATACGCCCATGGCCGATCCTTTTGACAAAGGCCTCCGAAACAGTCTTGTTTCAAAAGGAAGAGGTTTAGGCTTGCCGATTCACGATGGAGGAACAGTCATTACCATTGAGGGCCCCCGGTTTTCCACCCGGGCCGAATCACTTATGTTTCGCTCGTGGGGTGCAGATATAATCAATATGTCGACTGCACCTGAGGCAATCCTGGCTAATGAGGCCGGCATACCCTATGCCGTCGTAGCCATGAGCACAGATTACGACTGCTGGAAGACAGATGAGGAGCCGGTATCGTGGGAGAAAGTAATTGAGGTGTTTCATGCCAACGTTCACAATGTTCTTCGCCTGCTCCGGGAGGTAATACCCGAAATCGGTAAATGAAGCAGACAGGTTGCCTGGTTTGCAAATTTTCCAACAATTGTTTAATATTGCAGTCCGTTTTTTAAGTTAAAACTGCCGTTTTAATAAGTCGTTAACAGGGCAGTTAAAAGATTGGTGAAAAGGGCCCATAGCTCAGACGGTTAGAGCATCTGACTCATAATCAGGGGGTCGCTGGTTCGATCCCAGCTGGGCCCACATGAAAAAGAGCGAGAGCGAGAGCGAGAGCACTCACTCTTTTTCCTCGCACTCGCTCTCACACTCACACTGACAACCTATTAACAAAATTTTATAAGCGAAAGTCAGTGAGTTTGCGAACACTCTCGATCTGTTTTC
>Ga0116146_1001176_pt1 | contig 28053 bp, 21 predicted proteins | sample AD_JPNHG2_MetaG_FD_89748 | JGI IMG/M metagenome (GOLD analysis project Ga0116146, IMG submission 89748) | Active sludge microbial communities of municipal wastewater-treating anaerobic digesters from Japan - AD_JPNHG2_MetaG | ecosystem: Engineered > Bioreactor > Anaerobic > Digestate | place... | reverse complement strand
GTGGGGATTGCGAACCAACTCACCCTGTTGCGGCTCGGCCTGAGCCCGGTGTTCGTCGCCGCGTTCATCCTCGGCGGCACGGCCGGCCACGCGGCTGCGCTCGTCATCGCCTGCCTGTTCGAGATCACGGATCTGCTGGACGGCTATTTCGCCCGCACGAAGCGGGAGACGACGGAGTTCGGCAAGCTGGCGGACCCCATGGCCGACAGCATCGCGCGTTTCTCGGTGTTCCTGTGCTTCCTGTGGGGCGGGTACACGCATCTGTGGGTGTTGGCGGTGATCTTCTACCGCGACGCCCTGGTGGCCTACATTCGCGTGGCCGCGGCGCGGGCCGGCGTGGTGCTGGCCGCGCGCTTCAGCGGCAAGATGAAGGCCATCACGCAGGGCATCGTGATCCTGGCGGTGCTCGTCCTGATCGTGGCGACGCCGCCCGACGACCCGCTGGCCCTGGAGGCGACCCAGCAGAAGGCCCACTGGCTCATGGTCCTCGTGGCCGCGGTGACGCTGTGGTCGGGGGTGGACTACCTGCGGTCGGCCATGCCCCTGGTGCGCGGCATGATGCGCAAGCGCTAGGACCCGAGGAGCCGGCGCAGGAGGGCGAGGGCAGGGGGGTAGACGGTCGCCCCCACCAGCGCCAGAAGCCCCGCCGCCACTCCCGCGAGCACGCCCAGCCCCAGCACGAATCCGATGCCGGCGCGGAACCCGAACCAGACGGGCCTCGGCGAGGCCGTGTGGGCGATGGAGAGCACTTTCGAGAGCTGCGCCACCTGGGCCTCCAGGTCGTCGAGCAGGGACTTCAGGCGGCCGCTCGCCAGGTCGGTCTCGAGCCGCGGGGCGGGGGCGGCGGGTGCCGCGGCAACGGCTGGCGCCGCGGCAAGGGCGGGCGCTGCGGCAGGCGCCCTGGCGGGCCTGACGGGAGGCTCCGGCTCGATGCGCGCCGGGGGCTGGCGATCCCGCGGGTCGTCCTCCACGAGGCCGAAATCGGCGGCCTCGCGCGCAGGCTCGCGCGTCGCAGCGGCGGGCGGCACGGGGGAGAGAGGGGCGAACTTGGGCGCCTCGGCCCTCGGGGGCAGACGCTCGGCTGGGCGTGGCTCCTCCTCAACCTGCTGGGGCGCGAAACGGCGGGTGGAATGCCTGACCGCGGGCCCCGAGGCGGCAGGGGACGGTGCCTCCGCCGCCGGGAGCGGGGCCGAGGGCTGGCTTGGCGCGGGCTCCGAGGCCGTGGTGAACGGGAGGATGGCATTGTCCCCCACAGGGTCCTCGCTGGGGGCGGGCTCCATCTCCTCACGGGCCGGGGCCGCGCCGGCGGGCCTGCGGAGCTCCAGGAAGGGCAGATCGGAATCGCCACTCGCCGCCCTGGTCTTGGGGGCGGCCGAGGGAGCGGGCGCGCGCGGCGTGGGTATGGGCTGAGGCGCGTGCCGCGGCTTGGCGCCGGCCGCGGCTTCGCCCTCCGAAGGAATCTCCTTGGTGTCGGCCTCGATGTCCACGCCCGTCTCGATGGCGATGGCGTCGGGTGGCACGGCCTTGTCGCGGGCCTTCGGCAACGGGGGGGGGCCGCCGCGGGGCTTCTCCTTGGGACGCGGGGGGCGCGCGCCGAGGATCGCCTCCTCGCGGCACGCGCGGCATGTGCCCTCGTACACGTCGCGCCCTTGGAGCTCGGCGCCGCAGTTCTTGCACTTGGGCGTTTCGTCGGCCATGCATGACCTTTCCGAATGGCAGGGGAACGGCACCCCCGTATTGTAGCGCAGAGGCGTCGGGGTTCCAAGCGCTTCGTGCCGCCGCGCCTGGGTGCCCGGCCCGTGGTATAATCGCGGAGGCCCCACGGCGATGGCCCGCGGCCGAGTTCAGGAACCGGGACCCACATGTCTGAGTCATCTCTTGTTCGGGAACTGCCGCGCCGGCTGCTCGCGTGGTACTCGCGCGAGCGGCGCGACTTGCCCTGGCGTCGCACCCGCGACCCCTATCGCATCTGGCTGGCCGAAGTGATGCTCCAGCAGACGCGGGTGGACGCCGTGATACCCTACTACCGGCGGTTCCTGAGCCGGTTCCCCACGCTGACGGCGCTGGCGGCGGCGCCGTTGGAGGAGGTGCTCTGGGCGTGGGCCGGCCTGGGTTACTATGCCCGTGCGCGCAACCTGCACGCCGCGGCTCGCCGCGTGGTTGCCGAGCACGGCGGGCGCGTGCCCAGGGACCTCGAGGAGTTGCGCGCTCTTCCCGGCGTCGGGCGTTACACGGCCGGCGCCGTTCTGAGCATCGCCTTCGACGTGCCCGCTCCCGTGCTCGATGGGAACGTGGCGCGCGTCCTGGCCCGCCTGCTCCGCCTTCGGGGCGACATCCGGGCGGCGGCGACGCAGCGGCGCCTCTGGCGAGTGGCCGAGCAACTCATTCCCAGCGGCCGTGCAGGGGACTTCAATCAGGCGATGATGGAACTGGGGGCGCTCGTGTGCACGCCTGCCCGCCCCCGATGCCCGCGGTGCCCCGCCGCGAGGCTTTGCGGCGCGTTCCTGCACGGGGAACAGGAGGAGTTGCCCAGGAAGGCCAGGCGGGGGCCTGTGCCGCATTTCGACGTGGGGGTGGGCCTCGTGTGGCGGCGGGGCAGGGTCCTGATCGCCCGCCGGCCGCCCAGCGGGCTGCTCGGCGGGCTGTGGGAGTTTCCCGGCGGCAAGCGCGAGGAGGGCGAACCCCTCGAGGAGACCGTGCGCCGCGAGGTCCGAGAGGAAGTGGGTCTCGAGATTGGCCGCCTGTCGCCGCTTGTTATCTGCCAGCACGCCTACAGCCACTTCCGCGTGACCCTGCACGCCTTCGAGTGCCGGGCCCCTCGGGGGCGCGCGCGCCCGCTCGCATGCGAGGCGGTCCGCTGGGTGAGGCCGGCCGATCTCGCGGCGTATCCTTTTCCGGCCGGCAGCCGGGGAATCCTCCGCCGCATCGGCGGGGGCGCCGCTGCCGCCCGATGAGTGCCCGCGACGCGGGCGGGCCGGCGCGCTTGACTTGCGCTGGGCGGGCCTATACACTAGCGAAGGATGGACCCCTGGCTACTGGCAGAGCAGCATGGCAGACAGGGTCGCGATCATCTCCGACATCCACGCGAACCGCGAGGCCCTCGAGGCTGTGCTGGCCGATGCGGAGGCGCAGGGCTCGAACGAGGTTGTGTGCCTCGGCGACGTGGTGGGCTACGGGATCGATGCCGAAGCGTGCATTGACCTGGTTCAGCGCACGTGTTCCTTGTGCCTGTGCGGGAACCACGACTGGGCCGTGCTCAACACGGCCTTCGGGTTCAACCAGATGGCGCGGCAGGCGATTGACCTCACGCGGGACCGCCTGTCGCCCGCGCGCTGGCCGTGGCCGTCGCGCAAGCGCAGATGGGCCTTCTTGAAGAGCCTGCCGGAGACCCATCAACGCAATGGCAGGCTGCTCGTGCATGGCTCGCCCCGCGACCCGGTGACGGAGTACATCTTCCCCGAGGACGTGGAGGTGGATCCGGGGAAGATGGAGGAAATCTTCGCGAAGTTCGAGCGAACCTGCTTCGTGGGGCACACCCACCTTCCGGGGGTGTTCACGGAGGATATGGCGTTCTTCTCTCCCGCCGAGATAGGGGGCCGGTTCGACCTGGCGCGAGGGAAAGCGGTGGTGAACGTCGGCTCCGTGGGCCAGCCGCGCGATGGCGACCTGCGCGCGTGCTACGTGCAGGTCGAGGACGGCCAGGTGTTCTACCGCCGCGTGCAGTACGATGTTCGGAAGACGATGGAGAAGATTCGAGCCAGCCACCTCGATGCTCTCTGTGCGGAGCGTCTGGCCCTGGGCAGATGAGGCGCCTGGCTGGCGGTTCCGGCCCCCTTGTGAGCCTGTGGAGCACGTATGTCAGCGCTGGTGATCCTGTCTGTGTCGCTTCTGGCCGTTCTGGGGATTGGCTTCGGCGCGGGGCTGGCGGTGGCCGCCAGGCGCTTCCGTGTGGAGATGGACCCGCGCGTGGAGGAGGTGCTCGCGGTGTTGCCCGGCGCGAATTGCGGCTCGTGCGGCTACGCCGGGTGCGCCGGCTATGCGGCGGCCGTGGTGAAGGGCGAGGCCCCGCCCAACGCGTGCACGCCGGGCGGCCCCAAGTGCGCCAGGCTCATCGGCGCCATCCTGGGCGTCTCCGTGGACGAGGTCGAGAAGCGGCGTGCAGTCGTCCACTGCCAGGGGGGCTGGGGGGTGGCGGCCCAGCAGTTCGACTACGCCGGCGTGCGCGACTGCGCCGCGGCGGCCCTGCTCCAGGGCGGGCCGAAAGCCTGCAAGTTCGGCTGTGTGGGGCTGGGGAACTGCTCGCGCGCCTGCCCGTTCGGCGCGATCCAGATGAGCGCGGCGGGCCTGCCCGTCATCTCCGAAGCCAAGTGCACCGCCTGCGGCGTCTGCGTGAAGGCCTGCCCGGTCGGGATCATCAGCATCCTGCCCAGCCAGCACCGCGTCTTCCTGGGCTGCTCGAACCCCGCGGCCAAGGGGCCGGCCATGAAGGCCATGTGCGGGCGGGGCTGCATCAAGTGCCGGCTCTGCGTGAAGGTGACGGAGTCGGGGGCGGTGAGCTGGGGAGAGAGCCTGCCCAAGATAGACTTCGCGAAGTGGACCGACCCTGACGCCGCCGTGACCAAGTGCCCCATGAGCACGTTCGTGGACCAGCGGGGGATGACGGCAGCCGCGAGCGTGGGGAACGCGTGACGCAGGTGTTCGGGGGCCTGGTCGCACTGCCACAATGACAACCGCCCCGCCCGGCGAGGGCCGCATGGCTGCCACTTTGGCAGCGGCCTGAGTCTTCCGCCGGTGCGCAACGTGCACAAGAACGCTATCCCTGGACACTTACGCGGCGGTCGCGATGCGGAAAGGCTTTGGTACGGAATTTGTAGCGCTGCCGCAAGAAGGTCCGCCTCGAATGTCGAGGCCGGAGTTGAACCGGCCGGGACCTTCCGCTATAATGCCAACGCGCCCGGTTCTGGGCGGCAAGGAGGATGAGGCGAATGGCCAAGTTGCTTGCGTTCGAGGATGACGCGCGAGCGTCGCTGCGCGCCGGGGTGGAGAAGCTGGCCCGCGCCGTGAAGAGCACGCTAGGGCCGCGGGGGCGGAATGCGCTGCTGGACAAAGGCTGGGGCAGCCCCAAGGTGACGCGCGACGGCGCCACCGTGGCCGAAGAGATCGATCTGGCGGACCGCTTCGAGAACCTCGCCGCGCGCCTCCTGCGCGAGGCCGCCACCAAGACCCACGACGACGCCGGCGACGGCACCACCACCTCCACGGTCCTCGCCGAGGCCCTCTTCCTGGCCGGCCTCAAGATGGTCATCGCCGGCCACTCGGCCATTCACGTGGTGCGCGGGCTCAACAGGGGCGTCGAGGCCGTGCTCGACAAGCTGGCGAAGATGAGCCGGCCCATCCAGGACTCCGAGATCGCCGGCATGGCGACCCTCGCGGCTAACCAGGACGCCGAGATCGGCAAGACCATTGCCGAGGCGATCCGCAAGGTGGGCAAGGACGGCGTCATCACCATCGAGGAGGGGAAGGGCCTCGAGACGGTCGTGGACGTTGTCCAGGGCATGCAGTTCGACCGCGGCTTCCTCTCCCCGCATTTCGTTACCGACCCCGAGGCGATGACGTGCGAGCTGGAGGACGCCTATATCCTCATTCACGAGGAGAAGATCAGCAACGCGCGTGAGCTGGTGCCGCTGCTCGAAAAGGTCGCGGAAACCAAGCGGCCGCTCCTGGTCATCGCCGAGGAGGTCGAGGGCGAGGCCCTCGCCACCCTGGTCGTCAACAAGCTGCGCGGCATCCTCCCGTGCGCCGCCGTGAAAGCCCCCGCCTACGGCGACCGGCGCAAGGCCATGCTGGAAGACATCGCCATCCTCACCGGCGGCAAGGCGATCTTCAAGGAGTTCGGCCTGAAGCTCGACACCGTGAGCCTCCACGACCTGGGGCGGGCCAAGAAGGTCATTCTGGACCAGGATAACACGACGATCGTCGAAGGGGCCGGCGACCCCGCCGGCATCAGCGGGCGCTGCAAGCAGATTCGCAAGGAACTCGAGGCGACCACCTCCGACTACGACCGCGAGAAGCTCCAGGAGCGGCTGGCCAAGCTCGCCGGCGGCGTGGCCGAGATCCGCGTCGCCGCGGCCACCGAGAGCGAGATGAAAGAGAAGAAGGCCCGGTTCGAGAGCGCCCACAGCGCCACCCGCGCCGCCATCGAAGAGGGGATCCTCCCGGGCGGCGGCGTGGCGCTCGTGCGGGCCGCGAAGGCGCTCGACGCCCTCCAGGTGCCTGCGGAAGAGCGGGTCGGCGTGCAGGTGCTCCGCGATGCCCTCTCCGCGCCCCTCAAGCAGATCGCCAAGAACGCCGGCTTCGAGGGCGCCGTCATCCTGCGCAAGATGCTCAACGAGAAGGACACCGTCGGCTTCGACGTGGTCGCCGAGAAACACTGCGACCTCATCGAGGCCGGCATCATTGACCCCGCCAAGGTCACCAAGGCCGCCCTCAAGAACGGGGCCAGCGCCGCCACCATGCTCCTCATGAGCGACTGCCTCGTCGTCATGGAGGTGGAGAAGGAGACTGACGAACACGGGCACGCCCACCCGCACGGCGACTGAGCCGTCGGCGAGACGCCCTGGGGTCTGGAGTCAAACAGCAAGAAAAGGTATTGAGTACGGGAGTCGACCAGGATGCCAAAGCAGATTCTATACGATGCAGATGCCCGCATGAAGGTGCTCGACGGGATTCGGAAGCTCACGCGCGCGGTGGCTGTCACCCTCGGCCCCACCGGGCGCAACGTGCTGCTCCAGAAGTCCTACGGCGGCCCCACGGTCACCAAGGACGGCGTGACCGTGGCCAAGGAAGTCGAGCTTGAGGACCCCTTCGAAAACATGGGCGCCAAGATGGTGCGCGAGGTGGCCTCGAAGACCAGCGACGTGGCGGGCGACGGCACCACCACGGCCACCGTGCTGGCAGAGGCCATCTACGGCGAGGGCCTCAAGGCGGTCATGGCCGGCGGCGACGCCCTGGCCATCCGCCGCGGCATCGAGCGGGCCACCGAGGCCACCATCGAGGAGATCGGCCGCCTGGCACGGCCCGTGAAGTCCAAGGACGAGGTCGCCCAGGTGGCGGCCATCTCCGCCAACAACGACCGCTTCATCGGCGGCCTCATCGCCGATGCCGTCGAGCGGGTCGGCAAGGACGGCGTCGTGACGGTGGAAGAGGGGAAGACAGTGGAGACGGGCCTCGAGTTCCTCGAAGGCCTCCAGTTCGACCGCGGCTACCTGAGCCCCTACTTCGTCACGAGCCCGCAGACGATGGAGGCCGTGCTCGAAGACTGCCTGGTGCTCCTCCATGAGAAGAAGCTCTCGAACCTGCGCGACATGCTGCCCCTGCTGGAGGCCGTGGCGCAGTCCGGCAAGCCGCTGTTTGTGGTGGCCGAGGACGTCGAGGGCGAGGCCCTGGCGGCCCTGGTCATCAACCGGCTGCGCGGCCTGCTCCCCTGCGTGGCCGTCAAGGCCCCCGGCTTCGGCAACCGCAGAAAGGCCCTCCTCGAAGACATGGCCATCCTCACCGGCGCCAGGCTCATCTCGGAGGACCTGGGCGTCAAGCTCGAAAACGTCCAACTCAGCGACTTGGGCAAGGCGCAGAAGGTCACCGTGACCAAGGACCGGGCCACAATCATCGGCGGCGGCGGCTCCACGGCCGAGGTGAAGAAGCGCATCGCCCAGATCCGGTACCAGATCGAGACGACCACCTCGGACTACGACCGCGAGAAGCTCGAGGAGCGTCTCGCCAAGCTGTCGGGCGGCGTGGCGATCGTCAAGGCCGGCGGCGCCACCGAGGCCGAGGTCAAGGAGCGCAAGGCCCGCATCGAGGACGCCTTGCACGCGACCCGGGCCGCCATCGAGGAGGGCATCGTGCCGGGCGGCGGCGTGGCCCTGCTGCGCGCCCAGGCGGCCGTCGAGAAGGCCAAGGCGAAGCTGCGAGGAGACGAGAAGCTCGGAGCCGGCATCGTCGCACGGGCCATCGAGATGCCGCTGCGCCTCATCGCGTCGAACAGCGGCGCCGACGGGGCCGTGGTGGCCGCCGAACTCAAGGAGCAGAAGCCGAACATCGGGTTCGACGGCAACTCGCAGGAATACGTCGACATGTTCGACGCGGGGATCATTGACCCCGCCAAGGTGGCTCGCTGCGCCCTCCAGAACGCCGCGAGCATCGCCGCGGTCATGCTGACCACGGAGACCCTGGTGACCGACTTCGACGACAAGAAGGAGAAGGCACCCGTCGAGGGAAGCGTCCACTGAGCACGCGCGGGCGCCCCTGGCGAGAAGAGAGGAGCCGACATGCAACCGCCGCGTAGGCCGCTGAGACTGGCTGTTCTGCTGGGCCTGATGCTGGCACCCTCCGCGCTGAGGGCGGGCGCCGCCGACGAGGCCCTGGAAGCGCAGATCGGCGTGCTCCAGGACCAGGCGCGCCCCGACTCCCAGCGCGCGACCGCGCGAAGGCTGATCGCTTCGAGCGTCGCGCGCGGCGACAACCCCGCCGTGCTCGACCGGGTGATCAAGCTCGGCAACGAGGCCACCGCCAACCGCGTGCGGTTCGACGTAGCCTTCATCCTGGCCCAGACCAGCGCCGGCAAGAGCGTGGTGCCCCCGAACCGCGTTGCCGAAGTCACTGCGCTGCTCCAGAAATGGTACGAGGCTGCCGACTCCGATGCCTCGGTGCGCCTGTGGTCGGCCGTCGGACTGGCCAACACCCAGGACCCCAAGGTGCTCGACTATCTCAAAGAGAAGGCCCTGAAGCCCGACGGCGACGTCGTCCTGCGCGTGGCCGTGGCGCGAGCCCTGGCCGGCTGGCGGGGCGAAGTCCTCGAGAAGCAGATCGCGCCCCTGCTCCTCGAGTGGCTGTCGGCGAAGGACCCCGAGATCGTGATCGCCGGCTGTGACGCGCTGCGCCTCACCGAACTCGATACCGAGGGGGTCATCGAGCCCCTCCTCGCGCTGGCCCGGGACTCGGCCGACGAGCGCATCTGGCGTGCTGCGGCCACCACCCTCGGCCGACTCGGCGGCAGTGCGATCTTCATCAAGGGCGGGGCCGATGACGCCGAACGGAAGGCCAAACTCCAGGCCTGGGAAAACGCCTGGCGCGTTCGGAAGAAGCGTGCCGTTCGAGCCGAGAAGGAGGGATGAACCCAGGGCCGCGAGTGCCTGTCCGGGCGACGCATCCGGGGCAGGCGCCTGCCTTTCCTTCACGCAAGCGTCACCTGAACCCGTGCATGGCGCCGACGACGGCTGCTCTGATAGAGTCCCTTACGCATGGCCAAGCGCGACTACTACGAGGTGCTGGGAGTCAGCCAGGAGGCCTCGGCGGACGAAATCCGGCGCAGCTTCAAGAAGCTGGCACTGAAGAACCACCCGGACCGCAACCCCGACAACCGGAAGGAGGCCGAGGAACGGTTCAAGGAGATTGCGGAAGCCTACGAGGTGCTGAGCGACCCTGAGAAGCGGCGGCGCTACGACCAGTACGGCCCCGACGGCCTCAAGGGCACCGGGTTCCAGCACTTCAGCAGCGTCGAGGATGTCTTCGGGTCCAACCTGTTCGCCGGCATCTTCGAGGAACTCGGCCTCTTCGGCCTCGGCGGCGGCGGTGGCAGGCGGCGGCGAGGGTACGACGTCGAGCACGAGCTGCACCTGAGTCTGCGGGATGCGTGCTTCGGCGTCACCCGCACCATCGAGATCACGCGGCGCGAGCCGTGCGCCGCCTGCGGCGGCAGCGGAGCGCAGCCGGGGTCAGGCCCTCGCACGTGTCCCACGTGCCGGGGCCGGGGCCAGGTGGAGCAGCGCGCCGGCTTCTTCGCCGTGCGCACCCTGTGCCCCTCGTGCCGGGGCGGCGGGCAGGTGATTGACAAGCCATGCGGCGATTGCTCCGGCGCCGGCAGAACCCCGCGCCGGGTGGCCATCGAAGTCCGCATCCCGCAGGGCATCGAGGACGGGGTGCGCCTGCGCGTGCCCGGCCAGGGCGAGCTGGGCAACGACTCCCTGGAGCGGGGCGACCTGTACTGCTACGTGCACGTGCAGCCCGACGAGTTCTTCAAGCGCCAGGGCGACGACCTGATCTGCCGGGTCCCGATCACCTACAGCCAGGCGGCCCTGGGCGCCGAGGTGGACGTGCCGACGATCGAGGGACGGCTGGCCAAGCTGCGGGTGCCGCCCGGCACCCAGAGCGGCGAGGTGCTCACCCTGCCCCGCCTCGGGGTGCCGCGGCTCAATGGCCGGGGACGCGGCGACGAGCACGTGATCGTGCAGATCGAAGTGCCCAAGAAAGTCACCGAGCGCCAGGCGGAGCTCCTCCGGCAGCTCGCCGAGCTGGAAGACAGGAACGTGACGCCCGGACGAAAGAGCTTCTTCGGGAAGCTCAAGGATTTCTTCACCGAGGAATGAGAGCGTAGCCGATGTCACAAGAGCCCGACATCCCCGAGAAGCCTGAGCCCGACACCGAGAGTTCCGAGCACGCCGAGGAAGAGGTGCCGACCGAGGAACAGGAACCCGTCGCCGGCGACACGCAGGCGAGCGACCTGGCCACCGTGGAGGTGCTGGCCGAGGAGATCAACGAGCTGCGCTCCCGGGCCGCTGAGCGCGACGATTTCCTCGACAAGCTCCAGCGCACCAAGGCCGACTTCATCAACTACCAGAAGCGCCAGGAGCGCGAGCGGGGGCGCGTGGCCGACGAGGCGCGACGCCGCTTCGCCCTCCGCATCCTGCCCGTGGTGGACGACCTGGAGCTGGCGCTCAACACCCCCGGCGCCGCGAAGGAGAGCGGCGTGCTTCTGCGGGGCGTCGAGCTCATCCACAGCAAGCTCCTCGCCGCGCTCCGCGAAGAGGGCGTGACGCCTTTCGAATCCCTGGCCAAGCCCTACGACCCCGCCTACCACGAGGCGATCGCCCAGGTGGAGAGGCAGGGCGTGGCCGACCAGACCATCGTGGAGGTCGTGCGCAAGGGATACCTGATCGAGGACCGCCTGCTGCGGCCCGCGCGAGTCGTCGTGGCCAAGAGTGCGCCATCGGCCGCGCAGGGCACCAACTAGCCAGAGTGGCGCCCCCCTCCCGCGGGGGCTGAGGATGATGGGGACGAAGAGAGGTGACATGCTATGCCGACCTACGAGTATGAATGCCAGGCGTGTGGGGCCAGCTTCGAGCGCTTCCAGAGCATCACCGAAGAGCCGATCCGCCGTTGCCCGAAGTGCAGGCGAGCCAAGGCGCGGCGCCTGATCAGCGCCGGAGGGGGCCTCCTGTTCAAAGGATCGGGCTTCTACATCACCGACTACCGAAGCTCCGAATACCAGGCCAAAGCCAAGGCCGAGACCAGCTCCTCCGCCGGCGCGTCGAAGGACACGGCGTCCGCCAAGGACAGCTCCACCAAGCCGGGGGCAGAGAAGCATGCCGACAAGGGAGGAAAATAGCCCGCCCCCGCCCCCGCCCCCAGGCGCGCCCGCGGGGACCTGCCCCATCTGCCGTAAGCCGGCGGCCCAGAGCCTGCCCCATTTCCCTTTCTGTTCCAAACGGTGTAAGCTGTTAGACCTGGGCCGTTGGCTCGGGGGCCAGTACCGCCTCGAGGAACCCATCAGCGAGGGGGACTGGCAGGCCCACTCCTGGGACCCGCCCGACGAGGACTCTCTAGCCGAGGGCACGCCATGAGGAAACCGAAGAGCGACTGGACGGACCTGTTCCTGGCCTTCCGCCTGCTGCTCGACCCTCGCAAGCTGTGGCTCGCCTTCAAGGGCATCGTCTTCTCCGTGGCGCTCGCGGGCCTTCTCCTGGCGCTGTTCGGGTGCCTCTACAACGCCCTGGAGATCCCGATGGGGGCGCCCCCTCCCGCCCTGCCGCTCGAGGGCCTGGACGCCCGGCTTGCCGAGGAGGCCGGCTTCCCCGTGGCCGACACCGACATCCTCGGCGCCCTCCTGAGCGGCCGCCTCGGGGCCGCCGCCCGGGCCACACGGGCCTTTGCCTGCGACCTGGTGACGAACGCCTGCCGCGAGCTTGGAGCGGTTCTGGCGGTCCGCTGCGCCCTCCCGTTCGGCCGCCTGGTCATGGTGTGGTCGTGCCAGAGTCTTGCCACGCTGGCCGTGCTCGGGTTGCTGATCGGCTTCGGGCTGCTGTTCGTGTGGTCCTACTACGGCGCCGCCATCATGAGGCTCACGGCTGTGGAGTACGCGGTAGGGGACCGGCTCGACCTCGAGAGCGCCTGCGCCTACACGCGGCGCAAGCACCAGTCGTTCTACGGTCCGCCGCTCGGCTTGGCCCTCGCCATTGTGGCGCTCGAGCTGCTGCTCATGGCCGCCGGCTTCCTGGTGTGGAACCTCCTGCTGGCGGTGGTGGCCCTCGTCGGCCTGCTCGCGATTGGCGTTGCGGCGGCGGTCGTCCGCGACCGCAGCCGTTCGACGGCGAAGGGGGCCCTGGCGGGGCTGGTCGGCGTGTGCGCACTGGCCGGCCTCCTGTGGGCGATCGCTGCGCTGGGATGGCGCATCCCGTACGCGGGCGAACTCGTGGTCGGCCTCCTGTCGCCGATGGCCCTCCTGGGCGGGCTCGTGGCGGCGATGCTCGGCCTTTGGCTCATCCTCGGCCTTCCGCTGATGGCGGGAGCCGTTGCCACGGGCGACGTGGGCGCCTTCGACGCCTGGAGCCGGTCCTTCCATTACCTGTTCACACACCCGTGGCGCTATGCCTTCTACGTGCTGGCCGCAGTGGCCCATGGCGGAGCCTGCCTCGCATTCGTGTACCTGGTTCGCATCGGCGCCGAGTGGGCCACGCTGGCCCCGCTGTCCATGGGCACGCTGGTGACGGGCGGCGAGGCGTCCGAGACCGTGGTGGGCTTCTTCCTGATGATGGACAGGGTGCTTCTGGACATTGTGTTCCTGGCATTCTGTGCAGGCTATGTCTTCACGTCGGCCACGGTGATCTACTTCCTGTTGCGCCTGCGCGCGGACGGGACGCCGATCACGGAGGTGCACCTGGAGCCCGGGGACGCCGAGCGACTCCTCCCTGCGTCGGCCCCCCCCAAGAGCTGAGGCCCCCCGCCATGAGCCTTCCCTGTGTGGCCATCGTTGGGCGGCCCAACGTCGGCAAGTCCACCCTCTTCAACGCGCTGTGCGGCCGGCGGATCGCCATTGTCGAGGCCACGCCAGGCATCACCCGCGACCGGCTGAGCTCCGTGGTGCGCCATTCGGGGGCGAGCTTCGAACTGGTGGACACGGGCGGCATCGGGGTAGAGGATGCCGATGGCCTGACCGCGCATGTGCAGCGGCAGATTGACCAGGCGCTCGAACGGGCCGATCTGCTGGTGATGGTGGTGGACACCCGCGCCGGGCTCCTTCCCGATGACCGCGCCATCGCCACCCGGCTTCGCGGCCTTCAGAAGCCCGTGCTCCTGGTGGCCAACAAGGCCGATGGGCCGGCCGCGGAGCCGGCCGCGGCCGAGTTCGCGGCGCTGGGGCTCGGCCCGCCACTCCCTGTCTCGGCCACGCACTCCCGGGGACTCGGCCGCCTGTTGGACGCCGTGGTGGCGGCTCTGCCGGCGGGGTTGTTGGGCCGCGCCCCGGACGTGATGATGAAGCTCGCCATCGTGGGCCGCCGGAACGTCGGAAAGTCCTCGCTTGTCAATGCCATCGCGGGCGAGGAGCGGGTCATCGTGAGCGAACTCCCCGGCACGACGCGCGATGCGGTGGACGTGCAGTTCGAGAAGGACGGCAAGACCTTCGTGGTGATTGACACGGCGGGAATCCACAAGCAGCGCCGCCAGCGGGCCTCCGTCGAGTTCTACGGCCTGGTGCGCGCCCGGGAGTCCATCGCCCGGGCGGACGTGGTGTTCCTGATGCTCGACGTGGCCTCGGACATCGTGGAGGTGGACAAGCGCCTGGCCCGCGAGATTGGCGACCGCCTGAAGCCCTGCGTGATCGTGGTGAACAAGTGGGACCTGGCCAAGGGGAAGATCTCGACTCAGCAGTATGCCGACTACCTGGAGAAGACGCTGCCTGTGCTGAGCTACGCGCCAATCACCTTCACGACGGCCCGTTCGGGCCGGCGGGTCTGGCCGACCATCGAACTCGCGCAGCAGCTCTTCAAGCAGGCCCATCACCGCGCTACCACCGCAGAGGTGAACCGAGCCCTGCACGAGGCCGTGCGTCTCAAGAGCCCCGGCCGGCAACAGGGCGCGCAGGCGCGATTCTACTACGCAACGCAGGTGGGGGTGGCCCCGCCGACGCTCGTGGTGTTCGTGAACCGCCCGGAGCTGGTCGGCGCGGTCTACCGCCGATACCTGGCCAACGCGCTGCGCGAGCGCCTGCCATTCCCCGAGGTTCCCATCCGCCTGGACCTGCGCGCTCGAACGCGCCGTGGCGGCGAGTGAGGAACTCGGCCCTGCCTCGCCTTGACGGGGCGCATGGGGCAGGCTATAATCCACCCGTAGGCATCCGTGCGATCCCGCGGGAGTTCCCCGATGCGTGTGCCGGCTGCCGAGGGCGGGCCGATGGGCGACCCCAAGCGCATGAAGGCCCCCTGGCGCCTCCTCGATGAGGACCAGGTCATCCTGTACATTCTCAGCCTCTTGGCCATCGGCGCGTGCGCGTGGGCCTACGCGGCGTCCCGATGGCCCCAGACGAAGCCCGTGGAACGCCTGAAGGCGGGCGACGGCATCGAGTACCGGATCGATCTGAACCGCGCGGGCGTGCAGGAACTGAAGCTCCTGCCGGGCCTCGGCCCGGCGAGGGCGGCTCGGATCATCGCCTATCGCGAGGCGCACGGGCCATTCCAGCGCGGGACCGATCTGCTCCAGGTGCCCGGGCTGAACAGAGACATGGTCGCGAGGCTTCGGGGCCTCGTGACGCCCGATGTGGACGCCGCACTCCAACCAACGGAGCTTGTGCCTTGAGGCCGAACGCGATACTGCTCTACGCCGGCGCGCTGCTCGCGGGCATCAGCCTGGTGCTCGGCGGCAGGCAGTTGGCGATCGGCTTCACGCCCGAGGCCCAGGCGATGGACCTGGCCGGCCCGATCCTCGCGGTCGTCACGGCTCTTCTGTGCCTCGCCGTGCTGGACTGGGCCAGGAACCTGCCGCGCGGAGGGGGGGCGAGTGAGGACTTCGGTGAGGAGGACGACGAGCTGGCAGCGGAGCGTCCCGCGCCGGTGAGCGCCAGCGCGGACAAGGAGCTTGCCGCCATCCTGAGGGTGCTCGATGACCTCGCCGGCGGGGAGCCGAGCCGTGACGAGATTGCGGAGCAGGGCCTGAAGGCGGTGGCGGACTTCGCGCACGCCTCGGCTGTGACCTTGTGGCTGCGAGACGATTCGGGCGCGTTCCACGCAAGAGCCGAGTGCGCCGACGGCGCCGTGGTGAGGCGCGATGCCCCGGCCGACGAGGCTGACAGGGGCCCCCTGGAGCGATTGGCCGAGTGTCGCAAGCCCCTGGAAACGAGGGGCGATGCCGCCGCGGAGTTCCTCTTCCCCCTGCTGAACGGGGAGCGCTGCTTCGGGGCTCTGCGGGTGGAGGTGCCCCTGGCTGCTGGGGCCGAGGGGGCCGATGCCGTGCCGAGGCTGGGCCGTCGGCTGGAGGCCGCGGCCCGCGCCCTGTCGCGCGCCCTCCAGGCGCCCGCGGCCTACGAGGCCGCCGTGCTGGACCCTGTGACAGGGGCCTACTCGCAGCGGCACTTCGTGAGCCGGCTGACCGAAGCCATCAGCCTGTGCCGCCGCTACGGCGAGCCGCTGTCGCTGCTGGTGATTGATGTGGACAACTTCAGGATGCTGAACGACTCGTTCGGCTCGGCCGCCTGCGATCGCCTGCTGCATGCGGTCGCGTCGCTCGTCAAGCAGAACATCCGCGATGCCGACAGCGTGTACCGGTGCGGCGGCGACGAGATCGCCGTGCTGGTGCCGAACACCGAGGCCGACAAGGCGCGGACCGTCGCCGAACGCCTGCGGCGCCTCCTCCGCGAGAACAGGTATCCGGCCGACGACGGCACCGCGATCATCGCCAGCGTCAGCATCGGCGTGGCGGAGTTCGACGAGGACATGAGCGGCATTGACCCGCTGCTCGCCCACGCAGGGGAAGCCGTGCGCGCGGCCAAAGAGAGCGGCCGCGACCGCGTGCGGGTCTGGGAGCCGCCCCGCGAGGTTGCCGCCGAGGCCCCCAGCGAAGCCACAGCCGGCTGACACGCTCCCTGGCCGTGGAACGGGATGCCGCCATGAGCGCGTTCGACCTGCGCGCGAAGTTCGAGCCACGCGGCGATCAGCCGCAGGCCATCGAGGCCCTTGTCACCCGCTTCCGCGCCGGGGCCCGGCACCAGACGCTCCTGGGCGTGACCGGCTCGGGCAAGACGTTCACCATGGCCCATCTCATCGCGCGCCTGGGCCTGCCCACGCTGGTCATCTCGCACAACAAGACGCTCGCCGCGCAACTGTACAGCGAGTTCCGAGAGGTCTTTCCCCACAACGCGGTCGAGTACTTCGTCAGCTACTACGACTACTTCCAGCCCGAGGCCTACATCCCCAGCACCGACACGTACATCGAGAAGGACGCCTCGATCAACGACGACCTGGACCGCCTGCGCCTCTCGGCCACCAGCGCCGTGCTCTCGCGCCGCGACGTGATCATCGTGGCCAGCGTGTCGTGCATCTACGGCCTGGGCTCGCCGGCCGACTACGAGCGCATGACCCTGGCCCTCCGCGTGGGCCAGGCGATCGAGCGCGACGAACTCCTGCGGGCGCTGGTGGACATCCAGTACGACCGCAACGACTTCCAGCTCGTCCGCGGCCACTTCCGCGCGCGCGGCGACGCCGTGGAGATCTCTCCCGCCTACCAGGAGAGCGCCTACCGCATCGAGTTCTGCGGCGACGAGATTGACCGCCTCGCCGAGATTGACCCCCTGAGCGGCCGGACCCTGCGCGTCTACGACCAGCTCACGATCTTCCCCGCCCGCCACTTCGTGCTGCCGCAGCACAAGCTCACCGACGCGCTGGCCGGCATCGAGGAGGAGCTGGAGGCGCGGCTCGCCGAACTGCGCCAGCGCGGCAAGCTGATCGAAGCGCAGCGCCTCGAGGCGCGCACGCGCTACGACCTCGAGATGCTCTCCGAGACCGGCTTCTGCCCGGGCATCGAGAACTACTCGCGCCACCTCAGCGGCCGAGCGCCCGGCAGCCGCCCCTGGGTGCTCCTGGACTACTTCCCCAGCGAGTTCCTCACCATCGTGGACGAGTCGCACGTCACCATCCCGCAGCTTCAGGGGATGTACGGCGGCGACCGCTCGCGGAAGGTCACGCTCGTCGAGCACGGCTTCCGCCTCCCCTCGGCGCTCGACAACCGCCCCCTGAAGTTCGAGGAGTGGGAGAGCCTGGTCGGCCGCGTGCTCTTCGTCTCCGCCACGCCCGGCCCCTACGAGCTCGCGCGCTCGGGCGGCGAGGTGGTCCAGCAGGTCATCCGCCCCACGGGCCTCGTGGACCCCGCCATCGCCGTGCGGCCCGCCACCGGCCAGGTGGAGGACCTCCTGCGCGAGATCGCCCGACGCGTCGCGCGCAAGGAGCGGGTGCTCGTGACCACGCTGACCAAGCGCCTGGCCGAGGACGTGAGCGACTACATCCTCGAGGAAGGCTATCGCTGCCGCTACCTGCACTCCGAAATCGAGACCATCGAGCGCGTGGAGATCCTCCGCGACCTGCGGCGCGGCGAGTTCGACGTCCTCGTCGGCGTCAACCTCCTCCGCGAGGGGCTCGACCTGCCCGAGGTGGCCCTCGTGGCGATCCTGGACGCCGACAAGGAGGGCTTTCTCCGCTCCGAAACCTCGCTCGTCCAGATGATCGGCCGGGCCGCGCGCAACGTGAATGCCGAGGTGATCCTCTACGCCGACAGCGTGACCGACTCGATGCGCCGGGCGATTGACGAGACCGACCGCCGCCGCGCCATCCAGCTCGCCTACAACCGCGAGCACGGCATCACGCCGAAGACCGTGACCAAAGAGATCCTGCGCGGCATCCAGGACGAGGTGGCCGCCCACCGCGTCGAGCGCGAGATGGTGGGCGAGAGCGAGGAGCGCTACGCGCGGCGCGAGCAGATCGGCGAGCTCGAGCGCGAGATGCTCGCCGCCGCCGAGGTGCTCGACTTCGAGCGCGCGGCCGCCCTGCGCGACCGCCTCTACGCGCTGCAAGGGAAGTCTGTGGACGTGGTGAAGCCGCAAGCGTCGCGGCGGCCCTATAAGACGCGGCGCAAGGCGAGCCGCAAACAACCGTGGGAATGACCCGACAGGAGGAGACCCGATGAAGGCGATCCACTCGCTTGGCGCCGCGCTGGTGCTGGCCGGCGCCGCCCTGGGCGGCCAGGCGCTTCTCGTGGAGGCCGAAAGCTTCGCCGACCCCGGCGGCTGGGTGCTCGACCAGCAGTTCATCGGCGAGATGGGCTCCCCCTATCTCCTCGCCCACGGCCTCGGCGTGCCCGTGGCCGACGCGAGGACCACCGTGACCTTCCCCGCCACGGGAGAATACCGCGTCCTCGTGCGCACGGTGGACTGGGTGGCGAAGTTCGGCGCCTCCGGCGCGCCGGGGCGGTTCCAGGTCGTGGTGGACGGCACGCCGCTGGCGACCACCTTCGGCACCCAGGGCGCAGAGTGGGCCTGGCACGAGGGCGGCACGGTGAACATCACGAAGAGGGAGGTGCCCGTCGCACTCCATGACCTCACGGGGTTCGAGGGCCGGTGCGACGCCCTTCTCTTCACCCCCGAGGCGCGCTTCACGCCCCCGAACGACCCGAGGGGCCTGGACGAGTTCCGCCGCAAGGCGCTCGGGCTGCCCGACGAGCCGGCCGACGGCGGCCGCTACGACCTCGTGGTGGTGGGCGGCGGCGTGGCCGGCACCTGCGCCGCCGTGGCGGCGGCCCGGCTGGACCTCCGGGTGGCCCTGATCCAGGACCGCCCCGTGCTCGGCGGCAACAGCAGCTCGGAGGTCCGCGTGTGGATCCAGGGCCGGACCAATCTCGGCCCGTACCCGCGCCTGGGCGAGATCGTGCGCGAGCTGAACCCCAAGCCCCCCCGCCGCAGCCCCGACACCGAAGAAGCCCACGGCGACGCGGCCAAGCTTGCCGTGGCCCGGGCCGAGAAGAACCTTGCGCTCTACCTCAACCACCATGCCTTCAAGGTCGAGATGGCCGGGAAGCGCATCGCCGCCGTGATCGCCCGGAACGTGGCCACCAGCCAGGAGGTCCGCTTCGCCGGCCGCCTGTTCGCCGATTGCACGGGCGACGGCACGATCGGCTTCCTGGCCGGCGCCGACCACGAGACGACCGAGAAGGGCCACATGGGCGGCAGCAACATGTGGCGCGTGGTGGACACCGGCCAGCCCTCGCCCTTCCCCCGCTGCCCCTGGGCCTATGACCTCCGGGGCAAGCCCTTCCCCTCCAAGCTCGACCAGCTCGGCCACTGGTTCTGGGAGAGCGGCTTCGACCGCGACCCCCTCCGCGAGGTCGAGCGCGCGCGCGACAACAACTTCCGCGGCATGTACGGCGCCTGGGACTGCCTGAAGAACGACCTGAAGCTCTACCCGAACCACAAGCTCGAATGGGCCGCCTACGTCATCGGCAAGCGCGAGTCGCGCCGCCTCCTCGGCGACGTGATCGTCACCAAGGACGACGTGCTGGGCAACCGCGAGTTCCCCGACGCCTGCGTGCCGTGCACGTGGTCCATTGACCTCCACGTGCCCGAGCCGAAGCTGGGCAAGTACTTCGAGGGCGACGAGTTCATCTCCATCGCCAAATTCACCCACTTCCAGGGGCCGTTCCTGCTGCCCTACCGCAGCCTGTACTCGCGGAACATTGAGAACCTGATGATGGCGGGCCGCGACATCAGCGTCACCCACGAGGCCCTGGGCACCACGCGCGTGATGGGCACCGGGGGCATGATGGGCGAGGTGGTCGGCCGCGCCGCCGCCCTGTGCAAGAGGCTCGACACCACGCCGCGCGGCGTCTACGAGAAACACCTCGACGAGCTCAAGAAGCTCCTCTCCACGCCCCTGAGCACGCAGGCGCTGCCGGCGCCCGCCGCCAGCCGCCCGCCCAAGCCCATGCCCCCCTTCACCCCGCCCGGCGAGAACCTGGCCCGCACCGCGAAGGTCACCACCTCGGGCGACCGCGATGCCACGATGTACCCCCCGTCGAGCCTCACCGACGGCAAGGCCGACACGACCACCAACGCCGGGCGCTGGGTGAGCCCCGCCGAAGTGCCCAATTGGGTGGAACTCTCCTGGAACGAGGAAAGGCGCATCGCCTCCGCGCGCATCGTCTCCGGCTGGCTGTCGGCGGGAGCGGTGGGGGACCCGATCACCGACTTCGCGCTCCAGTGGCACGACGGGCAGGCGTGGCGCGAGGTCCCCGGGTCAGCGGTCAGGGGCAACGACGACCCCTATCGCGTCTGGTCGTTCGAGCCGGTGAAGACGAAGCGGCTTCGGCTGCTCGTCACGGCCGCGCCCACCAACACCTCGCGCTTGTGGGAACTGGAGGTCTACGGCCCCGCCGCCAGCAAGTAGCGCCAGCCCAGGGCCAGCACGCCCGCCAGCAGCAGCGTGCCGTCTGCGATGAGCGTGTACACCACGTCGCATGCGCCGCCCCGCCGCACGCGCCAGCGCAGGTGGGCCAGCAGGTACGCGGGGCAGGCCAGCAGCCCCCAGGCCAGGCGCGGCGCCCAGCCCAGCGCCGGGGCCGCCGCGAGCACCACGGCCAGCAGCACCGCGAGCGCGGCCAGCAGCGCCCGGGTCCGGTCCGCTCCCAGGAGGATCGGCAGCGTCTCGCGCCCCAGCAGGCGGTCCTCCTGCATGTCGCCCAGATTCACCAGGCTGGCCTTTACGAAAGTGAGCACGAACGCGAACCCGCAGGCCACGATGAGCGCCGGCGACGCCCTCCCGCCCTCGCCCGCCCAGGGCACGATCACGCACACCACCATCCAGCCCACAGAGATGAAGAGGTCCTTCGACGCGGGCAGGTCCTTCAGGCGCGCCACGCGGAGGTGCCCTCGCAGGCCGCGAGGCACCAGCCTCACGCTGTAGGCCACGCCCGAGGCATAGGCGATGAGGAGCAGCACCAGCGGCGTCCAGGCGCGCGCCAGGGCCAGCGACGCCAGGGACCCCAGGGCGAACAGCGCGCTGGTGGCGAGCAGCGGCCGCGGATGGCGATGGTAGAACGCCACGCGCGGCGGCGGGTGCGGCACGCCGCGCTCGCCCAGCGACAGGCGGTTCAGGGTCGTGATCGCGAACACGTAGCAGAACGGCGCCAGCAGGAACAGCGGCGACGGCTGGGCGATGCCCAGGAGCTGGCAACTCGCGTAGGCCAGCGCCACCGTGGCCAGCGCCGAATACACATTGCTGCGGGTGAGCGCGGCCAGCGCGCGCCACGAGAGCCACTGGGCGCGCGGCTCGCGACGCGACAGGTCCTCCAGCGCCTGAAGCACCGAGCGGGTGATCCAGTTGGGCGTGGACGCGCCGGCGGTGAGCCCCACCACCGCGAACTGCGCGAGCGCCTCGGCGTCCAGCTCGTCGGCCGTCTCCACGTGGAACGTCGGCTTCCCGCACAGGCGCGAAATCTCCGCCAGGCGGCACGTGTTCGCGCTGTGGCGCCCGCCCACCACCACCATTGCGTCCACCTCCGCCGCGAGCTCGGTCACCTCGCGCTGCCGCTCGCGCGTCGCCTGGCAGATCGTCTGGAGCACCTCGATCCCCGGCACGCGCGTGCGGAGGATGGCTGCGATCGCGTCGTAGGCCTCCTCGCTGAACGTGGTCTGGGCCACCAGGCACGCCGGCGCCGCCACGGCCGCCGCCTCGGCCTCGGCGGGCGTGCTCACCACCACGCAGCGGGGGCCCGCGTGGCTCTTGAGGCCCTCGACCTCGGCGTGCTCCTTGTCGCCCGCGATGACGATGGTGTAGCCCCGGGCCGCGTAGCGCTCGATGTGGCGCTGCGAGGCCAGCACGTGCGGGCACGTGGCGTCAATGGCCTTCAGCCCGCGCGAGCGCAGCGACTCGCGCACCGCGTCGGGCACCCCGTGTGCGCGGATGACCACCGAGCCGGCCGCCGCCTCCGGCAGCTTCTCGATGTCGCGCACCCCGCGCGCCTCGAGCATCTCGATGGCCTGGCGATTGTGGATCAGCGGCCCATGCGTGTAGACCGGCTCGTCGGCCTGCTCCGAGAGCGTGAGCACCTTATCCATCGCCAGCTTCACGCCCATGCAGAAGCCGGCCGTCTTGGCGAGCTTCACTTCCACGGCCATCTCCTCCCTCGAAGTATAGCAGGCGGGCCGGAGGCGATCAACGCCCGCCGCCTCGGGTGGAGGCGGTTGCGATGCCTGAGGGTGTTGAACGCAGAGCGCTTGCGCGCGGCTTCCGAAAACTGTCCTCCAGCTCATCCCCGCCGTCTGGCGATTCATGGCCTTTCTTGAGTGTGGCATCCTCGCTGGTGCGATTCCAGACACCTCCCTCCCGAAGGTTCCAATACCTTCGGGAGGGTAACTGGAGGGGCGAGCGCTGGGGGGCTTGCCGACCTCCCGCGGGTTCGGGACCCGCGGGAGGTTCTTCTCCACGAAGAAGAGGAGGAAGAAGAGGCCGCGGAGCGGCCAAGAGGCCCGTCCCCACGCAGAGCGTAGGGACGAGGAGTAAGGAGCAGAGCGTAGGGACGAGGAATAAGGAGCAGAGCGCGGGGACGAGGGAAACCACCTGCGATTCCGGCCCGCAGCCGCGTCTGGCGGGCGCCGCCTGGCCATGCTGTATCAACCCTGTGAGGGGGAGAGTGATACAGCATGGGTAGATGGGCGAGAATGGGCGATTCTCGCGGTTCCGGCCATATTCGCTCATCTGCGGGATGAGCAAGTATGGGGGCGGGAATGACCGGAGCGCGTAAGGCATTGGGGCATATGGGGTTATGGGATAACCCCCGCTGGCGTCGCAGCGCCTGCCGCACGCTCCCCAGCGGCGGCCACGTCAGGACCGTCGAACCGGAGCCTCCCGCGGGTTGCGAACCCGCGGGAGGTTGGGGACGGGAGGCGAAGCGAGATGGGCTGAAGGCTGTACGCCGCAGTGGGCAGGCGCTTGACAGCCGGCCCCTGGGCGCGATAATCGCTCGGAGGAGGGAACAGGCACAGCCGCTCGTGTGGAGGCCCAGGCCATGCAGATGCCAATGAACCGATGGGAGGGCAGGGGAGCCCTGAGACGCCTGGGGGAGTTCGCCGTCAAGATCCTCGGTTTCTTCGTGATCCTCGAGCCGATCTGGATGCTGCTGCCGTTCGCGGGCTTTCTCTACGGCTCGGTGCTCCAGATCGAGCGGCTGAATCAGAGCCCCTATACGTCCTGGCTCACGCATTTCGTCTTTCCTGTGATGACGCTGGGCCCGGTGGGGCCGTTGCTGGTGGTGCTGGGCTTCGGCCTGTTCCTGGCGGGCGCGGCGCAGATCTACGGGGCGAAGCTCCGCAGGTCGGGGCTGGTCACGCGGGGCCTCTATCGGTTTGTGCGGCATCCGCAGTACATCGCACTCACGCTCTTCAGCCTTGGGGTGCTGCTGGCGTGGGGGCGCGCCCTGATGTGGCTGGCCTTTTTCCTCATGATGTTCCTGTACTACTACCTGGCGCGGAGCGAGGAGCGGACGTGCCTGCGGCTGTTCGGCGAGGCCTACGAGCGGTACCGCGAGCGGACGTCGTTCGTGATCCCGGGCGACAGGCGGCTGCGCCCCCTCGGCGAGTGGCTGGCGCGGCGCAAGCTCCCCGCCGCCGTGCGGGTGCCGCTGGCGCTCGCCTGCACGCTGGCCGTGTGCTTCGGGCTGATGTGGGGCATTGACGCGGTGAAGCGCGCGACGCAGCGCGTGCCGTATCTGACGGCCCGTGTCGAGTTGGGGCCCGCGGCTCCCTTGGCCCAGCAGGCGGCCCTGGCGGGCGGCGAGGCGGGGGGCGTGCCCTTCGCCCACTCGGGGCGGATGGTGGTCGCGCGCGGCCCGTATCGCAACGCGCAGGCGAGCGGCTTCGCCGAGCGCGTGCTGCTGCGCCTGCGGGAGTCGAAGACGCTGGCGCCATTCCTCGCCTTCCTGGACGAGGCGGAGGGCGACTGGCTCTTCGTCTTCTGCGGGCCGTACGAGGGGCCTGCCGAGGGCGGCAAGGGCGCGCCGGGCATCCAGGCGGGGGGCGGCCCGGGCGGCAGAGGCCCTGGGGCCGACCCCGGCGGCCCGGACCGCGTGCGGCTGGTGCTGATGCGGTGTTCGCTGGCGGCGGGAGCGCAGGCTTCCGATGCACTGGCCGACAAGTCCAAGCGCACCATCCGCCAGGGCTGCATCGCCCTGGCCAACCTGGGCGCGGCGGAGGGCGCCGACCTCGTGGAGGCCGACGGCAAGGCCCGCGGCCCGGGCTTCCCGGGCGAGAAGCTGTGGGACTTCTTCCTCGCGCAGTTTGCCCAGCAGGCGCCGGCGGCGGCCGGCGGCGCGAGTGCGGCGGTGCCGGGCCGCTTCGAGAGCGCCACCCTGGTGCTCGTGCAGGCGCCCATCATGAAGACGCGCCTCGAGCTGAGCAAGACCCTGCTGCTTCAGCCACAGAGCGGCCCGCCGCCGTTCGCTGTTGAACTGCGCGACCGCTTGGCCGCCTCGGCGCGGCTTCGGACCCACCTGCGCCAGGCCGGGGCCGGCGGCGACATCGTGGCCGTGGCGTTCCCGCGGCCCGGGCCGAACTGGTACCGCGAGCACCACCACGCGCCCCAGGTCAGCGTGTTCGTCATCCTGGCGCGGGTAGCGGGGGAGGGGGGGACGGACTCGCTGTTCCGCCCCGGCGGCAGGGAACTGCTGAGCGCGTTCATCGCGGACATGGACCTGGCGGTGGAGGCGCCGGACGACTGCGTGACCCGGATCACCGCCATCGGGCGGCGCCGCGATCTTGAGGAGCGGTGGCGCTTCTTCCTGAGCGGCGTAGGCGGTTGACAGGTCGAGGCGTATGTGGCGAGCGGCCGCGGCGCTCCCCGCGGCAGGGGTCGGTCCGGGACGCCTCAGGCCTCACGCGCTCTGGGCGACCCAGTGGGCCTGACGTACCCTGCGCCAGGACCTGGTTGGGTGAGCCGCCGTCGACTCTCCAACCTCCCGCGGGTTTCAAACCCGCGGGAGGCTCTGGTCCGGAAGATTCCGGCCCGAGACTCCTTGAATTCGCTGGATTCTCCGGGGACAGGCAGATTGGGGAGGCTGGGGGGCCCAAACTGCCATGCCGCCTTGACATGTCTGCCGAACCGCATAGAATTGGCGGCGGGGACACAAGAAGGGGGAAGTTCCTTCATGGTCTGGCGCTATGTGATCGGGATGGCGGTGGGCGGAGGGATCGGCTTCGGGGTCGGGTTTCTTGCCCGTGGGGGCGGCTGACCGCTGACCTGCAACCCCTACGTGAGCACGCTGGTGGGTATTCTCATCGGCGCGCTGCTCGCGGGGTGAGGTGCCGCGGGTCGGCACCCGAAGGGCCGGCGTGCCCTCGGATGGGCGGGAGCGCGAGAGACGGACAGGTGTCCAGAAGGGGGACGGTCTATTGGACATTCGTTTCCTGGGGGCTGCGCAGACGACCACGGGCTCGATGCACCTGCTCTCGGCGAACGGGCGGCGGGTGCTGCTGGACTGCGGGCTGTACCAGGGCAAGCGCAAGGAGGCGTTCGAGCGCAACCGCCACCTGCCGTTCGAGCCCCGGGAGATTGACGCGGTGGTGCTGTCGCACGCGCACATTGACCACAGCGGCAACCTGCCGACGCTGACGAAGCATGGCTACCGCGGGCGAGTGTATGCGACCCCCGCCACGGTGGACCTCTGCGATATCATGCTGCGCGACTCGGCCTACCTGCAACTGCGCGACGTGGAGTTCGTGAACAAGCGGCGCGTGCGCGACGGGAAGAACCCCTTCGAGCCGCTCTACACGCCTGAGGACGTGGACCGCCTCATGGGCCAGTTCGAGCCGGCCGGCTACGGCCGCAGCCAACAGGTGGCCGAGGGGGTCACGATCACCTTCCACGACGCGGGGCACATCCTCGGCGCGGCCCTCACCGAGATCCAGGTCCAGGAGAACGGCGCGGCCCGCCGTATCCTCTTCACGGGCGACCTGGGGCGGCCGGCCATGCCCATCCTGCGCGACCCGGTGATCGTCGAGGGCGCCGACACGCTCATCACCGAGAGCACCTACGGCAATCGCGTGCACCCGCCGATGAGCGACGTGGAGGCCAAACTCGCCGGCCTGATCAACGACGTGTGCGAGCGGAAGTCGAAGCTCATCATCCCCGCCTTCAGCGTGGGGCGCACCCAGCAGCTTCTCTACTTCCTCGACCGGCTTCACGCGAGCCGCGCGATCTGCGCGCTGCCCGTGTTCGTGGACAGCCCGCTCTCGACCCGGGCGACCGCGGTGCACGAGCGCCACCCCGAGTGCTTCGATGCGGAGACGCTCGGGCGGCTCCAGCGCGGCGGCTCGCCGTTCAGCTTCCCCGCCGTGCACTTCATCACCGAGGTGGAGGACTCGAAGGCCCTGAACGGCCGGCCCGGCCCGATGGTGATCATTTCGGCCTCGGGGATGTGCGAGGGCGGGCGCATCCTGCATCACCTGCGCAACTACATCGGCGACCCGAGCCACATCGTGCTCTTCGTGGGCTTCCAGGCCGAGAGCACGCTGGGCCGCTACCTGATCGAGGGGCACCCCACGGTGCGCATCTTCGGCGAGGAACACCGCGTGCGCGCCCGCATCGCGAAGATCAACGCCCTGAGCGCCCACGCCGACCGGACGGAGATTCTGGCCTACGTGGCCGCCGCGCGGGCGCGGCTTCAGCGGGCCTTCGTCGTCCACGGCGAGATGGCCAACGCCGAGGGCCTGGCCAGCGGCCTGCGCGAGATGGGCATCCCCGAGGTGACGATCCCGGAGCCCGGCCAGCAGGCGACGCTCTGACGGAGGGAGACCCGTGAGAGAGAAACGCTACCATCCCCCCGGGGCTCCTCCCGGCACGCTCACCGCCGCGGCCGGCAGCGTGGTCCCCAAAGCCGTCCACGTGATCCACTACAGCCCCGACATCCTCCTGGAGGCGGACATCACGTCGGCGGAGGACCTGGAGCGCTTCCGGCATATGCCAGGCGTGACGTGGGTGAACATGGACGGCTTGGGGAACGTGGACCTGTTGCGGGAGCTGGGGAAGTTCTTCCGGCTGCACGTTCTGGCGCTGGAGGATGTGTTGAACGTGCCCCAGCGGCCGAAGCTGGACGACTACGGGGACCGCCTGTTCCTGGTCGCGCACATGCTGGAGTTCGCCGCGGGCGAGCTCCAGACCGAGCAGGTGAGCCTGTTCCTCGGCGACAGCTTCGTCCTCACCATCCAGGAGACGCCGGGCGACTGCCTCGACCCGATCCGCGAGCGGCTGCGCAAGGGGGTGGGGCAGTTGCGCCGCGAGGGCGCCGACTTCCTGGCCTACGCGATCCTCGACGCGATCATTGACAACTACTTCCCCTCCCTGGAAGGCTTCGGCGAGCTGATCGAGGAGATCGAGGACGAGGTGGCCGCGCGGCCCACCCCCCACACGCTCGTCCGTGTGCACGACGCCAAGCGCCAGTTGATCAACGTGCGGCGGTGCATCTGGCCGCTGCGGGAGGTCATCAACGAACTCCTCCAGGGCGAGAGCCACCTGATCAAGAAGCCGACGCAAGTGTACCTGCGCGACTGCCACCAGCACACGGTCTACATCCTGGACCTCCTGGAGACCTATCGCGAGGTTGCTTCGAGCCTGGTGGAGGTCTACAACTCCAGCGTGAGCAACCGGCTGAATCAGGTGATGAAGATTCTCACGGTCATCGCCACCATCTTCATGCCCCTCACCTTCCTCGCGGGCATCTACGGCATGAACTTCAACACCGAGGTCTCGCCCTGGAACATGCCCGAGCTGAACTGGCGCTGGGGCTATCCCGCCTTCTGGGTGGTCAGCCTGCTCATCGTGGTGGTCATGCTCATCCTGTTCCGCCGCAAGGGCTGGCTGGGCGGGGCCGACAAGGGCTGAGCCGGCCTCTGAGCTTGCCGCCTCTCGAGCCGGG
>Ga0116146_1001174_pt1 | contig 28116 bp, 23 predicted proteins | sample AD_JPNHG2_MetaG_FD_89748 | JGI IMG/M metagenome (GOLD analysis project Ga0116146, IMG submission 89748) | Active sludge microbial communities of municipal wastewater-treating anaerobic digesters from Japan - AD_JPNHG2_MetaG | ecosystem: Engineered > Bioreactor > Anaerobic > Digestate | place... | reverse complement strand
TCATGATAACAAAATTCCAGTAGACAATAGTGCTGTCTTTTTAGGAATTTTGTCTAATGGAAAATCCAAAGAAGCAGCAGAAGTTTTTATAAAATGGTTTTATCAATTTGATACACAAAAAAAATTGCTAGAACAGCTTAGATTATATCGATTGGATGAAATTGATTTTGGTATTGCGAACGGTTTTTCTGCAATAGTTGACATTACAGAAAAAATATTTCCTCTTTATTATAAGGAACTACTTGGGAAAGCTCCTCCTAAGCAAATGATTGCCATGGTTAATGGTGTTTCTCAATCGTGGGATAGCTTTTTCTCAAAATATATAGTTCCGATTATATATGAATGGTTTACAGCAGAAGAACCATTCGATATCAATAGTCGCATTACGCAGGAATATATAAACTGGAAAAAATCAGTGCAGCCATAAGGAAAAGATGTGCTGTGCTAAAATCATGCTCCGTATGTAGTTGGGTTTTTTGTAAAAAAAATCAGCGCAGCCATAAGGAAAAGATGTGCTGATAATCCTGCAGAGAAGCGCAGTGAACTGCTTGTTGGCGTAATGCTGCACCACCAGGCGTCCCTTTAAGATACGCACACATATGCTTGCGAAATTCGACACATGCTTGTTTTTCTCCGTATAGTTCAACCATAAGCAGCAGGTGTTTTTGTGCTACGGCAATGACGTCATGGTTTGACGACCTATGGTTAGACACTTCATGGTTGAACACCTGGTACAGAGACTTGGAATCTAGAGAATTAGGCACCTGGAAATTAGACACCTGGAAATTCGACACCTGGTACGGAGAATTGTTTTCTGGAAGGCTAGTTTCTTGACTTTCAAGTTTGTCTATTGTTTTAAGGGTATCTGTTATTTCTTTAAAGAAAAAGGGACGCCCCATCATCCCGCGTGCAATCATTACGCCCTGCACAGGTTTCCCATGATTAGGATTTCCGAGCACTTCGATAACATCTTCGATTGTGAACATATCACCTGATGCAATTACTGGAACCGACACCTGGTACGCAAGCTTAAAAAATGCGCTACGATCTGCAATGCCACTGTAGCCCCGGGCACGGGTACGAGCATGTAGAGTAAGAGCATCAGCTCCAGCTTTCGTTACTGCTTCAGCAAAATTTAGGTAATTTATGGAATTTTCATCCCAGCCAAGCCGCATTTTAACGGTAACCGGTATCGGTACCGAGTCTTTTATTGCTTTGACAATATCTGCTGCTGTACCAGGTGTCCTCATGAGTGCTGAACCAGCACCCGTTTTTACTACTTTTGGCACAGGGCAGCCACAATTAATATCGATAATTGCAGGATGATAGTGTTCATAGACGTATCGAGCAGCAGCGGCCATGACCTGAGGATTTTTTCCAAAGAGCTGGATTGCATAGGTGGTTTCATTATCAAAACGTTTCAGGAGGATTTCTGTTTTTTCTGAGTTACGAACCAGTGCTTCCGAACTGATAAGCTCTGTAAATGAGAAATCTGCCCCTAGCTCAAGGCAAATAGAGCGGTATGCTGCATCAGAATAGCCTGCTACAGGCGCAATAAAGATGTTACCTGGTACCGTGAAAGTTCCAATTTGTACAGGATGATGCAGCATAGCTTTGTTTCAACGCGCAAATCAAATTTTATAGCTGTTCACTGAATGTTAGTCTGAAATGCCAAAAAACTTACAGGCATTTTGATAAACAGCTTCAGCAACTTCTTCATATGGTTTATCAATTAGTTCTGCAAGGGCTTCTACCGTTGAATGAATATATTCAGGTTTGTTCCTACGATTGCGATACTCAGCTGGTACCATGAACGGAGCCTCTGATTCTACAAGTATTCTATCAAGCGGCAAAACTTGAACGGTTTCATGGAGATTTCGTGCGTTTCGGTACGTGAGATTACCAGCAAACGAGAAATACAAGTTGAGGTCAAGAGCCTTTTTAGCATATTCAGCATTTTCAGAATAGCAGTGTAACACACCACCACGGGCAGGTAATCTATCTCGAAGCACATCGAGAACATCATTGCCGGCATCGCGATTATGAATGATGACTGGAAGGTTGTGATGAATTGCAATGTCAAGCTGGCTGATAAATAGTTCAACCTGACGATTTTTATCCCCGAATTTATGGAAATAATCCAGTCCAATTTCCCCAAGAGCAACAATATTGGGAAGTTTCAGTGCATTTTCAACCTTGAGTTGCCAATCTTTTGGGAGATTGTTTACTTCAGATGGAGAAATTCCTGCTGCAAAGCATACGTTGCTCTCAATTTTAAGGTTCTCATAGATAGTAAAAAAATCAATAATGCTATTGCTGATGCTTACAATGTGTTTAACATCTGCCTGTGCAGCACGCTGACATACAACATGTTGTTCAATCGGGTCATCAAATATAAGCCCGATATGGGCATGAGTATCAAAAAATCTCATATTTATCTTCCAAAAAGAGTGATGGTAGGCCTTTATAGGTTATTTTTAACATACCATGCTTTGTCGAAGGCGTCAAGACAAATTTTTTTCAAAATTGAACTGTTTTTCTAAAGTCCACTTTTTGCTTACCGATACAAGTAATGAGGAATACCCCTTAAGGGACGGTGCGCGCGGTTCTCTAAAGGGGAAATCCCTCATAGGTTTTAGGTGGTACTTACATTACCAGCCTTACAATAGAGAATTACATCGGCAAGGATGCCGGGCGGAATATATACCCGCTATGAGCTCAAGGAAAGGAGACAGGTATGATCATTAATCACAACCTGAGTGCAATGTTTGCAAATCGTTCATTGGGAGTTACTAACCTCAATGTAGACAAGAACATGGAGAAGTTATCTTCTGGTATGCGCATTAACCGCGCAGGAGATGATGCTTCCGGTCTTGCAGTGTCGGAAAAGATGCGGTCCCAGATTCGTGGTCTGCAGCGGGCTTCCAAAAATGCTCTTGATGGCATCTCGTTTATCCAGACTGCTGAGGGTTACCTCCAGTCAACACAAGATATCATTCAGCGCCTTCGAGAGCTTGCAGTCCAGGCTTCGAACGGTATCTATACAGCAGAAGATCGCATGCAGATCCAGGTCGAAGTATCACAGCTTGTTGATGAAATTGACCGTATTGCAAGCCATGCTCAGTTCAATGGTTTGAATATGCTTACAGGACGATTTGCACGTGAAACAGGCGAGAATGTCATTACCGGTTCAATGTGGTTCCATATTGGTGCCAATATGGATCAGCGTGAACGCGTGTACATTGGAACGATGACATCTAAAGCACTTGGTGTAAAGAATGTTGGAGATGATTCAATTCTTACACTTTCAAGTCCCGATAATGCAAACCGTTCAATTGGTGTTCTTGACGCAGCACTCAAAAAAGTAAACAAGCAGCGTGCAGACCTTGGTGCTTACCAGAACAGGCTTGAACATGCTATTCGCGGTATCGACGTTGGTGCAGAGAACTTGCAGGCAGCAGAGAGTCGCATTCGTGATTCAGATATGGCAAGCGAAATGGTTGAGTTTACCAAGAACAGAATTCTTGCTCAGGCAGGCAATGCAATGCTCGCTCAAGCAAATCAAAAAACACAACAGGTTTTACAGTTACTACAGTAAAAACGTATCACCTACAAACCAAAAGGCGCTTTCGAGCGCCTTTTTTTATATTTTTACTGTTACCGCGGTTAGCAGGGCGTTTCTTGAGCTTCACTTATCACTTTTTCTTTAATGGACCGGGCTTTGTACCTCACATGCGCCCAGCACGTCTATATTGCAAGTGATTATGGTATATGGGTAGCTACACTATGTACCTCACATGCGTCCAGCACGTTTTTATCCTTTTGCTGCACCTACGTCTGGGAATTTCAAATGAGCCAGACGTCATTTTTCCATGAATGGACCCGGCTTTATGCTTCATGGGCAACCCTTGATTAGTGTCACGATTCTTATGCGTAAAACTATATCCAGAATATTTAGTAGTTATCTTTAATATTCGGCACTATATATGGTATTTTCTTCAAAAAATCAAATTAAGAAGTAATCAGAACAGCATTTTCACAATTTTCATGACACTAACTAACCCTTGTCATATTTTTTCTCATGGGCATGACATTTCATAAGCATCAATGGGCTTACATTTTATTACTTCATGTTCCCTTTACGTACCAGGTTACCCTATGCGTACCAAATCTATGCGTACCAGGAAACCAATATGTACCAGAGAAACCAATATGGAAACCAATATGTACCAAACCAATATGTACCAGGTGTTATTATAAGAAGTATCCATGATGGGAATATCTTTATGAACTAGGTTTAGCTTCATATAGTGGGAAGTTTTGATTTAGTCTTGAGGTATCACTTTGTGTGCCGGTATCTTTACGGGTATCTTTACGTACCAGGGGTATCTTTACGTACCAGGTGTCAATCTTAAGGTAATCTTAAGGTAGAGGGGTATCTTTACGTACCAGGTGTCAATCTTAAGGTAATCTTAAGGTAGTGCTAAATGTGTACCGGATGTTAAACGTGTAATTCGTTGCTTATACTTTAAAAATTACATATATTTTATTTGATCTTTTTGCGGAGCATGGTATGAAAAAAATTCTTAAAATTACCGGATTTGCTATTCTTAGCTTGTTAGTTCTGGGAACTTCTATTTTTTTTATTTGGGCGAAAAATCCAAGTATGGCACGTGAAGTTGCATTGAATTCACTCAAGTCGGATGACAAAGTTAATGTTGTCGAGACAAAACAATACATTACATTTGAAACAATTGAAAATAAATCAGAAATAGGTTTCATTTTTTATCCAGGCGGACATGTTGATTTTCGTTCTTATGCACCAATTTTACACAGGATTGCTGCAGAAGGCATTTTTGTTGTACTTGTTCGAGTAAAACTTGATCTTGCTTTTTTTGATGTCGATGCAGGTGCTCGATTTCTAGAGGAATATCCTCATATAAAAATCTGGACTACGGGTGGCACTCTCTAGGTGGTGTAGCCTCAGCCTGGTTTGCAGCAAAACATCCACAAATACGTGCAGTTGTGTTTTGGGCTTCATATCCGGCTGATGATAGACTCTTAGGAAGTGGGATTAAAATGTTATCAATCTATGGCACACAGGATGGAGGCCTTGATAACGGGAAAAAAATTGAAGAACACAAGCGTTATCAACCAGCTGATACGGTTTTTCACATCATCCAGGGAGGAAATCATGGACAGTTTGCTGATTATGGTTCTCAACCAGGAGATAAACCAGCGCTTATAAGCCAAGAAGAACAATTCATGGAAACAGCGCAAGCAACTGTTGATTTTCTGAAAAGTCTTCAGTAGGCATACAAATAAAAATAAATATATACAAATAAGAATAAATACATACAAATAAGAATAAATACTTATGACGCCGTGGTACCGTGATTTGTACGTACCTTGATTTATAAGTACCAGTACCATGATTTATAAGTACCAGGTGTTAAAATTATGCTCACTCAAACTATCTTTTGTTAAATTACTTGCCCCATATCTGAAAAAAATACCCTTGAATATGAATGATTGTCTGTTTAGTTGATTATTTATGCGCTTTTTATGTACCCGCTTTTTTGTACCAGGCGCTTTTTTGTACCAGGTGTTCTAACGGATGAGTATCTACAAAGATTTAATTGTAAAGATGTAAGTTTCATGTGTTATTAAAGGATAAAGCGCGAAAGTCAATCAAAAGTCAATCATTTCTCTGTACCAGGTGTAATGGATTCATATACGCGGCTGAGTCTAGCAATTAAAAATTGGAGCTTTGATACATGATATTTCAATAAATAGAATATTTTTTGTACCAGGTGTCTGAGAAGGTGTCTAAAAAGCTCTTACCAATGATGTTTTCAATCAAAATTTGATTTAATGATAAAAATTCTTATTTTCTGCATGCAATAACACATGTTCGCTTGTTAGATGTATTAAGAAAAAATAAAACTATTTTCAATAGACATGTGGAGGTAGAAAATGGGTCGGGTGAGGAGAGAGCTTATTGAGGGGGTTCCATATCATGTTACGGTTCGGATTAACAATAGGTTATTTTATTTTGATAATACTGAAGCAAAGCGAATGTTTATTGAAGTAATGAAAAAAGTGCAACTTATTTATAAATGTAAAATTGAGTGTTTTACAATTATGAATAACCATGTCCATTTGATTGTAAAACCTCGAAATGCCAAAGATTTACCAGGCATCATGCATCGTCTTTTAATGACTTTTGCAAAACGTTTTAATAAACGTTTTAAACAGAGTGGTCATGTTTGGGAAAGTAGATATTATTCAAGGCCACTTAGGACACTGGTGGATATTGAGAGTACGTTTCGTTATATTGCTAAAAATCCAGTTACAGCAAATTTGGTAAAAAGTCCAATTGATTGGTTCTGGAGCAGTATTGCTTTTTATGAACGAAAAATGAGTTTATTTATAAGTGATATCAGTATAGAAATGCGCAGGATTTATGAAAAGTATCATATATGTGGATATCAGTTTGATTGATTCCTGAAACAGTAACTTTGATTTTTAAGTATATAATCAAATCAGGAAATAAAAGATTTTTCAGTTTATTGATATAGTGTTGTAATTTGTAAACCAAATTTAGAACCAATTGCAATAATACGTTTATTTTGGTTACACTATATTCGTGTTAAGAGATCAAACTGATCATTTGCCAAATATTATCAGCGCTAGCAGAAGGACAGATATTCCAGCATTTTTTGCATCCTGGTTTGAGAAACGCCTTTCCGAGGGTTCTGTAATTGTCAGAAATCCTTATAATTTAAATCAGAAAAAACTGGTGAGCCTGAAAACAGATGATGTTTTTTGCTTTGTATTCTGGACAAAAAATCCTGCACCTTTACTTGATTTTTATAATCATATAATAAAATACCCACATTACTTTTTAATAACAATAACTGGATATGGAAACGATATCGAACCAAATGTGCCAAATAAAGAATTTATAATATCGGCGATAAAAAAAATATATAATTATGGCATAGGGAGCTACGCCATAGTATGGCGTTACGATCCAATTATTATTACTGATCATTTTTCATTTCAATGGCATTATCATAATTTTGAAACAATTGCCTCAGCTCTTAGTAGTTATGTCGATACATGTATCATCAGCTTTTTTGATATTTACAATCCAAAATTGAATGCATGGGATCCTCTGCAAAATATTCCTATGTGTGAGATAAATTCTTTTTCTGAAAATTTAGCAGCAATAGCAAAAAAATATGGTATTACTTTACAAACCTGTTCAGAACTTCTGGATTTAGATAACGTGGCGATTCAGCATGGCGCTTGTATTGATATCAACAGGATTGCTCTAGTAAGACTTCAGCAGGGATTTGAGAATAAAAATGAATCTGTGCACGAATCTATTAAATCTATGTACCAGGTGTGCAAATATGAGGTGTTCAGAAATGGCAGGGATAAAAAAAATGAGTCTCTGTACCAGGTGAAAAACGATTCTGTGTTATATGAAAAAATCAAAAAAGATAAAAACCAACGAAATAACTGTCTGTGTGTAAAGAGCATTGATATTGGAGCATATTATACATGCGGGCATGGGTGTAAGTATTGTTATGCAAAAGGAAAATTAAAACCTTTCCCGCAACATGAAGATAGTCCGTGTTTGGGTATCAATCAAAATCATACTATTTGCCATTGAAGAGTTCTTCCATGTGCAACTGGAAATGCTCCGTCTATACAATCTGGAACTTTCCAGGGTTTTTTTATCAATGTTATATATGAGTTTGAACTGCTTATTCCATACCAAGCGGTACCAGCTGTACTGGTAAAGTATTCTAGCATGTGAAGAGCATCATTTTCTTCAAAAACTTCAGCCAGTAGTGATAATCTTACCGGTGCTGTATAGGCTCCTGCAGGAACAGGAAATATATGTTTTTTTTCGAAGGGGTGGGGGGCACTATCGGAACCAAAGAAAAACTTCGGATTACCTGAAATTGCTGCACTAATGAGTGCTTTTCGGTCATGTTCCGTTTTTAAAATAGGCTTGCAGTATAGACTACTGTCGATTCCATCAGTTAAAAGATCATCAACTGTGTATCTTAGATGATGTGCTGTAATGGTACCAGCTACGCGGTCCGGCCATCCCAAAACTGCATCAACGGTACCAGCTGTCGAAAGATGTTCTATAACAATACGCAATTTCGGATACCGTTCCAGAATATATTCGATAGTGCTAAGAAAATCTCTTTCCTTCAAAAACTCAGGACTGGTAGGGGATTCTGCATGGATTGAGAGTATGCCCTGCGCCTGTTCCAGTGTCCGGAGTTCTTCTTTAATATCTGATGGATGAGTTGGTCCATCCTCAGCATTTGTTGTTGAACCTGAGGGATAGTATTTACCGATAAGCGCTCCCGCCCTGATGCAATCCAGTACAGCTCGCTCCCCCATACCTGGTACCAGCTTAAAAGCCATAAAAATCCTGCAATCAATAGCATGCTTGACGAGAATAGCTTGAATTGCGTTGTGGTATGCAGTAAGTCTTTCTGCAGTTGTTATGGGCGGTTTTGTATTAGGCATGACAAGGATATTTTCAAAATGTTTTGCTGTTTGTACTGTATATGCTTCAAGTTCATCTCCCTGTCGAAGATGGACATGGAAATCTGATGGTTGCTTTATGGTTAATTCAGTCATAGAAAGAAAACTCCATGAGTGAAACATCGTCATCAAACGTAGAATTTTTCATTCGAGAGCGAACAGCAGTAATAATTTCTCGTGCTCGCGATTCTTTACAAGGATTGAGGCAGCAAGAATTTGCTTCTTCTTTTAATATATCAATAAACTCGTTCCATTCTAGTAAGTTTTTATCATGTGTATGTACTTCATAGATGCCGTCACTAAAAAGAAAAAGCGTTGATCCTGATTCAATAACGATAGAATTTTCACTAAAATGAGCTTGTTCATCAACACCAATGATCACACCGTCTGTTGACAGTTCCTGATGGGTACTATCAGGTTTTACGAGAATAGCTGGAGGAGAACCTCCGGTAGCATACTGTAATGTTCGGGTACTGGCATTATAAACCCCATACCAGATTGTGAAAAACATATTGTTTTGTTCTTCAAGTCTAAAACTGCTATTGAGAGACGATAAGACGCTTGCAGGTTCTTTGAAATTTACGTTTCCCAATGCATGGCTGCGGAGAATGTTCATAATAGTAATTGACAATAAAGCAGCTTCGATACCATGCCCGGAAACATCTATTAAAAATAGCATAAAATTGTCAGTATCAATTGGTTGGTAATAAAAGCTATCACCGCCTAAACTGAGTGAAGGGATAAAGACCCAGTCTGCGCGAACATGTTTCCAGGTGCTGCGTCTTGGTAGAATAGAATGAACATAACTTGCTGCATCTCGAAGCTCTGCAGCGAGCTTTGCTTGTGTTTCCATGAGTTGTTTTAAAACTTTGTCACTCTGTTTTTTATATTCTTTTTTTTCAAGAATATTGTTGATGCGGGCTTTGAGTAGATTTTGGTCAAAATTTCTAGGCATGAAATCATCGGCACCCAGTTCAATGCTTCCTGCAATTACTTCCGGATCTTCCAAAGACGAAATGACAATCACCGCAATATCTCTCAGGTGCTCATCAGTTTTTAAAAACTCGAGCAATTGCAGCCCGTTCATCGATCCAGGGAGCATCAAATCGAGTAATATTATGTCAAATGGAGCTTTTTTCAGAATATTTAAGGCATCTGATGCATTTTGGGCCTGACACGTTATGTGGCCCTGTCGTTCCAGGTGTTGTGATAACAGTTCCAGGTTAATGGGGTCGTCATCAATGATAAGAAATCTGCCATGGTGAGTTTCTTTTTTAGCTGCTTTAGGAATAAAAAATTTTGAAGGAGCAGCAACTGTACTGCCTGAAACAAGATTTTGACTCAGAGTAGTAGTTAACTCATATAATCTGTTTGCAGAGTCAAGAATGCGTTGGGTATCGTCTTGTATTTCCGGATAGAGAAAGCTTTTTGTCCGTACCAGCTGTGCAGCTTTAAGCAGACTAAAAAAAACACCATTGATAGTTTCCACAGCGTACTGGATTTTATTACTGTCTGCATTTGATTCAACCAGTGCATAGAATGCAAAATAGTGTTCTTTGAGCCTGGTACCAGCTGTGTACAATTCTTTAACAATGGACTGCAGGGGTGTAGCTTCTTCAGGTAGTTCCTGTTCTATAATACTAATGTAACCAAGAATATGATTTAGAAAGGTCTGAGAGTCATGTCTGAATTTGGTGGTTGAATCGATATTCATGAGTATAGTTAGCTTTTTTCAGCATTTGCTTCTGCATATTTTTTAAACTCTTCTTCGGTCATTTTATCTGCATACATGGGGTACAACGCTTCAACTAGTTCTTCTAGTGTAGGAAATTTTGCCCCATCAAGTTTATAAGCCATGATCGTAGCTCCTTAATGTGTATTACAGCATGGATATGATATCACTATAAATACTACTCAATGTTTTGAGTTTTTGCAAGATTATTGTTATAAATCACTTGACTATTTATGGTATTCATATAAAACTTTATGGTATGAGTGACTATCTGGATCCTAATAATGAAGAGCTTCTCAAAGACTTTTTTGCAGAGGCTGATGCGCAGGTACAGGTTCTTGAACAGAACATTCTGGTACTGGAAAACGATCCTTCAAACAAAGACGCTATTGATGAGATTTTTAGAGCAGCCCATACTCTCAAAGGTGGATCTGCTACTGTTGCTATGAATGAACTTGCTTTATTTACTCATGTTGTTGAGGATCTGTTAGATGCAATCCGTTCTGATAAGGTAAAAGTATCCGAAGCAATAATTGATGCACTGCTTCGCGGTATCGATATTATCAAGGAAATGCTTGATTCCAGAAAAGAGGGAAAAGTTTATACAAAGAATATTGATGCAGATAAAGAATTGCTGGCGTCGTTTATAGGATTAAAGCCTGCACAACCGAAAACTCAACCTGCTAAACCTGTGGATCAAGCAGTTCAAAAACCTGTACAAAAACAACAGGCTGTATCAGCGGTCAATCTTGAAGGTATTACTGAATATGAAATTTTGGAGATTCGAGAAGCTGCAGGAACAGATAGAAAGGTTTTTGCTGTTGAAATTACCTTTGATGAAAATAATGTTATGAATACTGTCAGTGCAATTCATGCGTTTGCAGCACTGCGCGATGTGGGTACAATTCTTAAAACAATTCCAGATTTTGAAAAACTGTATGAAGATACCTTTCATCCTGTTGTAACATATTTTATTGCTTCTTCTAAATCACTTGATGAAGTTAAGAAAAAGGCTATTATTCCTGATGTTACTAAAGAACTTGTAGTATACAGTTTAACACAGGAAGGAAATTTTATAATCGAGTTTACAACGAAAGAATCGTCAGCTCCGTTACCGCAAGAACCTGAAACAATCTCCAAAATTGCAGCAGAGGCTTTTGGTGAGGAGGAGCATATTACTCAAGCAACGAGTGCAGCTTCGGCTTCAATGGCTAATAAAGCAAATGCTACGCCAACTCCTGTGCTAAAACCTGCAGAATCACAACCAGAAACTTCGGTACCACAAGCTCAGAATGAAGAAGAAATTCAATCTGTCCTAGCTGAAGAAAATGCAGGTACTGAAACAAAAAAAACAGCACAACAGGCTGGTTCTGTTTTGCGTGTTGATTCACGACGCATCGATAATCTACTCAATCTGGTATCAGAAGCAGTTATCAATAAGGCAACATTTAATCAGATAAGTAACCAATTTGGTGAATTGCAAAACAAATTTTCTTCGGTTCAGCTTAAATTCCGTGAAATGCTTAAGAGTATGTTTGATACACTTCCAGATTATTTTCAGCGTATTCAGTCCGGGGAACAGATTAAAGATATAAAAAAAGAGCTTAATGATAAATACCTTCCGCTTTTTAACATGTTTGATGCGCTTGAGTCAGATTTCAAAAATAATATTGCTAAATTCCGTTCAACAGCACAAAATCTCGGAAGAATTACAGGCGATCTCCAGGAAGGCGTTATGAGAATCAGAATGGTCCCCATAAGCCAGATTTTCAGCCGATTCCCGAGACTCGTTCGTGATTTATCAAAAACTCTCAATAAAAAAGTTAACCTTGTTATTGAAGGTGAAGATACTGAACTCGACAAATCAGTAATAGAAGATTTACTTGATCCACTTATGCATTCGGTGAGAAATTCTCTGGATCATGGTATCGAAAGTCCTGAAGAACGCCTGCGAGCAGGGAAGCCGGAACAAGGTATTGTTATGCTCAAGGCTTCAAATGAAGGCAATATGATAATTATTGAAATTGCTGATGATGGTGCCGGTATTGATGTTGAAAAAGTAAGAAAACGTGCAGTGGAGCGTGGACTCATTCATCCTAACAAAATTCTTACAGAACTGGAAGCGTATAATCTAATCTTTGAACCAGGGTTTTCGACAGCAGAAAAAATCACCAACATTTCTGGCCGAGGAGTAGGTCTCGATGTGGTAAAGCGGCAAATAGAAAAACTAAACGGTTCGGTTACAGTAACCAGTCAGCGTGGTAAGGGAACCCGGTTTATTATCAAATTGCCACTTACACTGGCAATTATTCAGGGTCTTTTAGTTAAAGTGGGAAAAGAAATCTATTCGATTCCGATTACATCGGTAATAGAAAGCCATCGCATTAAACCAAGTGATATTAAATTTATTGATAACTATGAAGTGTTTAATGTCCGTAATGATGTTGTGTCACTGCTCAGACTAAACCGCTTGTTCAGAATACCAACAAATGAACAGAGCGAATACTGTTTTGTTGTAATTGTTGGAACAAATGAAAAGCGAGTGGGTTTAATGGTTGATTCTCTCATTGGCGAAGAGGATGTTGTAATTAAACCGCTCAGGGATTCCTTTACGAATTCTCCGGGTATTGCAGGGGCATCGATACTCGGTGATGGTTCGGTATGTCTTATTATTGATGTCAGTCAGCTCTTAGAGTTGGGACAGAAAAAAGAACTCGAAGAGCGTCAGCGCATGGAAATGACCATACGATAGTGGATGTAAACCTTTTATTATGGGGGTCAGCATGAGTCCGGAAAAAACTGAAGGACAGCAAAAAGTAAATGAAAGTGTGGAACAAAAGAAAGAGCACACTGAGAAAATAGATTTTAAAATGGTCACCTTTGCTCTTGCAGGTAAAGAATATGGAATTGATATTATGAATGTTAAAGAAATCGCAAGGGCAAGTAAATTTACATATGTTCCCAACGCAGCTCCATTTGTACGTGGCGTGTATAACCTTCGCGGTGACATTATTTCTATTATCGATTTGAGAACTATGTTTCATCTTCCTGCTGAAAGAAAAGGAGAAGACATACTTGAAAGTTTGATTATCTTAAAAGTTGACGACAATGTTTTTGGTGTAATTGTTGATAGCATCGATAAAGTAATTGGTGTATCTTCTGCCAATATTCAACCGCCACACCCAATCTTTGGTGATATAAATGTAAAATATATCAAAGGTATAATCGAAAATAATGGCAAACTGTATATAATTCTTAACATTGAAAAACTTTTTACAAAAGAAGAAGAAATAAAATCAGAAAAGAATATTGCTCCTGTAGCACTATCAGAACAAGCTCTTGAAAAAGAACAAAGTAATTATGTAATTAATGAAAGCAATACAACGGATCTTGTTGCGAATTTTATTAAGGAAACATTATACACATACAAACATTTTGCAGTAACACCTGTTAATGAAACCTGGTTTAATGCACGCTATGAAGAATGGAAAAGCATCAAAAAAAATCAGGATTTACAGTTAAAAGAAGCATCCGAAGCAGATGAGTTTTTATCAACATTTTTCTCGCCATACACTTCAGCATTGTGGGCTGATGAATATGCTCAAGCTGTTATTAACGCACTGCCGGATCTAAATCAAAAAATTATCAATGTATGGAATCCTGGCTGTGGTAAAGGATATGAAACCTATTCATTCGCGTGTGTGTTAAAAAAGCGATATCCTGATGCTCGAATAAAGATTTGGGCAAATGATTCTGATTTGCTTGCTATTTCTATGGCTCCTAACATGATATTCATGGTTGATGATGTACCTGAAATCTATAAAGAGTTTATGATAAAAGGGAAAAATGGCTGGACATTTGTTCAGTCAATACGAGATTCAATTTTCTTTGAATTTCATGATGTGCTTAATTCAAATCCTCTGCCTCCTCTGGATATGATTATTGCACGAGATACTGTTTCTTTTTTGTCTCCGGTGGAGCAGAAGCGTTTGCTCGTAGATTTTGGTGAAAGAACAAAGCGACAGGCTTTCTTAATGTTAGGTTTGCATGAACGAATGCCGCTCGATGGTTGGAAAGAAATGACAACGCATCAAGTTGTGCTTTATGCTAAATCAGAGTAGTTGTATTACAACTACACTTTATGATATAGGGAGTGATTATGAGAGTTGAATATATTAATCCTTTTGTTGAGAGTGCCTTCAATGTGATGAAGGAAGTCTTGCAAACTAATGTACGTCGTGGGGAATTATACCTTAAATCAACATCTATGCCGGTTATGGGTGTTGCTGCGATTGTTGGTCTTGCAGGAGACGTGGAAGGGCGGGTTCTGTTTGATATGGAAAAAAACACAGCACTTGCAATTGCATCGGTGATGAATGGTGAAGAGCTTACTGCAATGGATGACCTGGTAAAAGCCACCATTACTGAACTTGCAAATATGATTACTGCTCAAGCAGTAACGAAATTACATGAGCTGGGTTTCCGTTTTGATCTAACACCACCTGCAATTTTTACTGGCGACAATATGGAAATTAGTAATCATGAAGTAGAAGCTCTCATTGTTCCAATGGAAACACCGTATGGAAAAGTAGAAATTAACGTAGCAATCCGCGAGCGCGGTTAGCAGAGGAGAGATTGATGAAAACAAAGGATGAATTTCCTGCCATCAATGATAGAAAGCCTGATGGAATAAAACCTGACGGAACTCCTTACCGGATCATGGTAGTTGATGATTCTATGTTTGTAGCTAAACAGATTACCCAGATATTAACATCAGAAGGATATAATGTTGTTGCACAGGCTGCTGATGGGCTCCAAGCTGTAGAAAAATATAAAGAGTTGTATCCCAATATTGATCTTGTAACTATGGATATTACAATGCCTAACATGGACGGGCTAACTGCACTACAAAAAATTATTGAATTCGACAAAAATGCTAAGGTTGTGATGATTAGTGCACTGGGAAAACAGGATCTGGTAAAACAATGTCTGTTAGCCGGTGCGAAGAACTATATAGTTAAACCGCTCGACCGAAAAAAAGTTCTTGAGCGAATTCTTTATGTGTTGAACAAATAAGATGAGGATAGCCGATAAATTAGCCGATGAACTGCAAGAGTGGTACGACACGTGCAAAGATATTGGTATACGAGAATACGATAAACTACGAATAATCTGGCTGCGCAATCTATCAGGCTCAGTAAAAGGGCTTGCCGATGATTTTTTTAGAGAGTTTCTGAGCCGTTGTACTCGTAATAATGATGTGCAGGCTGCTTTACGCTGGCTGATAGTAATCGGTTCTATTTTATTGCAAGACTACAATAACGGAGCACTCACGCATGAAGATTGGGTTCAGATCCGAGAAATTGTAAATTCAAGTGCAGATACCATGTCACTTGATGAACTAACATACATCATGCAGCTTGTTGTCGAACATGGAGCTCTGAACTGATTGCACCTGTCCAATTTAAATCAAACAAGAATAGCATTGCACAATACTTGTTTATATTTGTCATAATTTAGACGCTCCAATTGCGGCACCATTTCGACACCTGGTACCGAAATATTTTCGACACCCGCTCCAATTGCGGCACCATTTCGACACCTGGTACCGAAATATTTTCGACACCTGGTACCGAAATATTTTCTGGAGTACCATTTCGACACCTGGTACCGAAATATTTTCAACACCCGGTACCACCAGGAGGGTGGCACCTCGAAGTACTAAAACACCTGGTACCAAAGCATTAAGATACCCGGAGGATGACACCTGGTACCGTCGGGATGGTGCTAATCCAACACCTGGTACCGAACTGGTGAATATCTTGATAGTGAAGAGGAAACAAAATCGACATGGCAGAAAAACAACATGAAACTATAGGTAATCGATGGTATAGTGATGAGTCATTCTGGATAACATATACGCCATATCTGTTTGATGAGAAACGCTGGGCAGAAGCAGAAAGCGCAGCTGGTATGATAGTCGACTTCGTGCGTTCACACCAGAGTGAAACTGAAACAACTATGGAAAAGTATTCAGTGCTCGATGCTTGCTGTGGTCCTGGTAGGTTTGCTCTGGAATTTGCTCGTAAAGGTCATGCTGTTACTGCAATCGATATTGTTCAGCCTTTTATTGATGCACTTAAGGAGACAGCTGATATAGAAAAACTGGCTATTTCTGCTTTTTGTTCTGATATACTTGCTTTTGATGCAGAAAACACATTTGATATTGCACTCAATCTCTATACGAGTTTCGGGTATTTCCCTTCGGAACAGGATGACATAAAGCTGCTCGCTAGCATGTACAGAGCACTTAAACCAGGTGGATGGTTTTTTCTTGAAGTGCTGAGTAAAGAACTTTGTGCAAAATATTTTACCGATGGTGAATGGTTTGAAAAAGATGGTGCTCTAGTTTGTACACAGTTTACTGTTGATGATGGCTGGAACTATCTGAATAATCGATGGATTGTCTGTAAGGACGGACACACTACAGATACCACCTGGAAGCTCAGGTTATACTCGTTTAGTGATCTACAGCGAATATTACGAGAAATCGGTTTTATGGAAGTACAAAGCTATGGTTCTTTTACATTTACACCATATAACCATACGGCTCAAACGCTACTTGTTGCAGCTCGCAAGTAGTTTGTTGTGCTAAAACTGTATTAGTAACAACTGCTTTGACAAGAAACAGTAATTGCAAAATTCATAAAAATGGCCGATAATACATAAAGGGTATGTCATGCTCCTGCCGTTATTAATTTAGTAAAAGTATGTTGTTAAAGTGACGTGAGCAATCGACAAATCAGTAACTTTTAACACGGTAAGGTGGTATTAGAATGGCTTATATTGGTGTTAAACTGGCAAATGGGGAGTTTTATCCGATTTTTGAAGAAACAACTCCTGCAAAAAAGAAACTCGTTGTAACGACAGTCAATGACAACCAGCCTAATGTGCAAATTGATCTCTATAGAGGAGAACCAGGTTTTCCTGTTGATGATACCAGTTATATTGGTTCTCTGCTCGTTAATGATATAGCACGTGCTCCTAAAGGTGTTCCCGATATCGAGCTAGATGTAACCTTAAAAGATGATATGACGCTTGAAGCGTTTGCACAGGATAAAGTATCAGGAGGGCAGTCTAAATTTTCTATTACTTTGACTGAACTTCCAACAGAACACATACATGAAGTACCACAGTTTGATATTCAAGAAACCGAAACGCTCATCGATGACTCATTACTTGATAGTGAAAATCAAAATGTACAAGCATCACTTGATGAATTGGAAATTGAAGAACCAATTACTATTGATCAGTCTGAACTAGATGCTCTCGAAATGGAACTTGCTGAACCAGAAGCTGAACCAAAAGTCGAACCAGAAGTAGTATCAGGTGAACTAGCAGCGGAATCAGATCTAAAGGGTTTTGCTGAATCAGAAACGCTCAGTCTGGATGAACTCACTAATATAGAAAATAGTAGCGTGTTTCCACAAGAAGAACAGACAATACAGCTGTCGGATGAGTTCACTCCTTTTGAAGAGATTTCAGAGTCAGAAGAAGAATTGCCTGCATCAGAAATTGAGGACAATGCAGAGTTCAATCTGGGTGAGGAATTGACACTCGAAGTTCCTCAATCAGAAGAAAGTCAAACAATGGAACAAAAAACCGCATCGATACTTGAGGAGTCTGAAGAAACGTCATATTTAGGTCCAGATACGATAAGTTTTGATGTTGAACTCCCCAAAGCAGATTTAGAAGAACCAGGTGATGAAGAAATAGAAGAAATTTCTACTGAAACTGCAGATACAATACCATCAGAATTAGAATTTGAACTGCAGGAAGCTCAAGAATCAACAGAAAATTTTTCATCATCGGAATTAGCCCTGGAAACTGAACCGTTAGGGCTGGAAGAAGAAACCGTTTTTTCAGTTGAAGAGCCACGTGCTACTGACGTATCCAAAAAAGAAATGCGTCAGGATCGTAAGCAGGCACAAAAAATTGTTGAGGAATCTGACAGAAATGAAAAAAAGCCCTGTGCGCCACTGTGGTGTAAGATTCTTGTTCCGCTTGCAATTATTTTATTAGCTACAGTCATTGTACTGTTAATAGGACGATGTTCTGCTGCTCAACGTGATGCAGGTGTTGCACAATCTTCAAAACCAGTTTTGGAACAACCACTGGTGAAACCTGATACAACTCAAAAACAAGAATCTGAATCCTCTGGTGAAACCGCAAATCAGGGAAGTGCTGCAACAACAGCGGAAACCGGAACAACTGCTTCTGGAACCAGTTCAGGGCAGGGAGAAACCAGTACGGTACCAGGTGTTCAGCAAGGGCAGCAAACTGGTCAACAGACAGGTCAGACTAGTGCCCCCGCGCAGGTTCAACCAGCACAGACAACACAACAGACTAAGCCGAGCACTTCAACAAAACCCCCAAAACCAGCTCCAGGTTCTAAAACTCCTGGTGTTTGGTATAAAATACGGTGGGGAGACACCCTCTGGGATCTCTCAATAGCTTTTTATAGAACACCATGGAAATATATGAAAATATATAATGCGAACAGGAAATTGATAAAGCATCCTGACAAAATCATTTCAGGTACATGGATTTATGTCCCCAAATGATGCCAGGAGGATTCTATCAGGAAAAGACGTATAATAATTACTACGCTGGTACTGGCCATATTTGTTAGCTGTCTGGCAGCTGATACAATAACTGTACAAACAGTTAATATAGAAGAACCACTGGAATATGCTTCGAAAGTGGCTCTATCAGCAGCAAATTACTCAAATATCAATTTACTCAAACCTCTAGCTCGATTAGGCGATGGAATTTACTTATTTGTTGCGCTCAAAGCTCTGGATTCGGGTGATATAGATACGGCTGTGCTCTGTTTAGAAGCAGGTTTGCAGTTTGAAACAAATATTTTGTATATACGACGAATACGAAGTCTGCTTGTTGAACTTTACTATGCACGAAATAACGTACAGGAAATACTTACAGTAACAAATATACAAGAAAATGTGGATCCACGAAATACGCTAACTCATACTGAAAAACTATTCAGGGCAAGAGCATTGCGGGATTTATATCTGTTTGCAGAATCGTATAAGCTGTGGACAGAAATTAAAAAAAACAAACCATCAAATATATCATCGTATGAAATAGAGGAAGCATTACTGGAAGCTCTCGCAGGTATTGATGCAGATATAAACAAAAATGCAATTCAGGAAACTTTAGAATACCTGCTCGATGCGCCTCGGAGCACTGCATTAACACAGGCTCTGGAACGATTGTTAGTATTTACAGGATTTACTCCTGCACCGCTAGTATCACAACAAATACTCCTCCGAGTTTATGTCGGTCGGCTCGATTATGGAACTGCTGTTACCTTATTTAAAAATTATGCACTCACTTTAGAGCAGGGAACCATAAAAAGACCCGAAACTGAACAAAAAGATGAATCATTGGTACCAGGTGTCAATGTGGAGCCTTCACTACAAAGTCTAAAAACACTATTTGAGCAATTTACCTATAGCACCCAGGCTGATCTATGCCGGGCTTATCAATATAGTGATCCCGATGCAGGGTTAAGGCTTTTTGCAATGCTGTACGAGCAGTCGGAGCGTAAGCAGGTACGATTTCTTGCAGCATATTATTCAGGGCTTATTACAAGAGATAAAAAAGATATTTCTGGTGCAATTTCCTGGTTCGCAAAAGCTGAACAGCTGATCTTTAGTCAGGATACAGAAAATCAAGCGGTGTGGTATCAGATAGATTTGCTGATTGATAGGGACCCCGGGAAAGCACTATCAAAATTGACATCAATAATTAAACGAACCAACAAGCCTGATTATTTTGCTGATGTGCTGGAACGATTAAGTAGAAAGGCATTGATTGAAAAAAATGGGGCTTTTCTAACCAGTCTTGATTCGGTTGTATTTTTATATGGTGCGGGTGCAATGAAAGCACGGATGGCGTATATTGCCTCACGAGCTGCACAGATAGGCATCATCACACAAAAACATCTCGATACGGTTGCTGAAAAAACTACTATAAAAAATTTTATCGAACAACGGCTAAATTGGGTTAGAACACAAAATAGCGAACTCTGGTTTAAAATGCTCGCTGCTTACAGAACTGATGCAGCTTTGCTCCCTGAATCATGGAAAACCAATGAAGATGAACAATGGTCAACACCTGGTACCAATTATACAGTGTTCTCAGTAATAGAAGAATCTGAGAATAAGGCTCTCAATCTAACAATTGGTTCGGCTGACGATTATCAATTTGCAATATTTTTTTCAAAGCTGCTCTATTGGGGCATGGGTGCTCGTCTGTTTGTTGAGCTTGATAATTATCCATTTCAGGAAGTAAAATCGATTAAAAATTTACGAGCGCTTGCTGATTATCTGTATCGAAAAGGTGAGTATAATTTAGCAATTAGAGTAATCACAGAGTTGTTACGGCGCAGTGATTACTTTATGCTCGATTTTGACCGTAAAATTTATTGGCCACTAGCTTATGATGAGGTAATGCAAAAAGCACTTGCACCACGAAATCTAAATAAATGGATTTACTATGCACTCGTACGCTCAGAAAGTTTGTTTAAACCTGATGCAGTTTCAAAATCAGGTGCGATAGGCTTAGGTCAATTTATGCCTGCCACTGCTCAGGATGTAGCAAATCGCCTGAAAATTGAACAGTTTGATTTAACAAATCCCGAAGATAATTTGTTTATGTCAGCATTTTATTTTCAGGGACTCATAAATCAGTTTAATGGTCAGGTCCTGCCAGCTGTATGGGCATATAATGCTGGTCCTGGTAGGTATACACAATGGAAAAAAGAGTTTGGATTCCTTCCGTTTGATCTTTTTATGGAAGCAATTCCTTTTTCAGAGACTCGCCAGTATGGAAAAAATATTGGCCGTGCAGCTGTGCTCTATGCCGGTATTCATGAAAAATCTGACGGGAGAGCACTATTGGCTTATTACCTCGGTGAAAAAGGCCAGCCCTAGGGTTATTGAACCTGGGCTCAGTACCAGGGGCTCAGTACCAGGTATCGAGTAAGATTTCTGTACCAGGTGTTGAGATCGGAGTTTGGTACCAGGTGTCAAATAACGAGGAATTTCATCATGCTGCAATCGAAATTACGGTACCAGGTGTGATTCCAAGTGGTTGCGGGTATGCAGTTGAGCTTTGTACGATCGCTTGATGTAATTGTTTGCTAAATTGCTCGATAAGGGCATTGATGCGTTTGTCATCAAGTGTTTCTGGCCGAATGTCAGCATTGACTGGTTTTTTCATGCTTTGCAGGTGCTCAATGATGGTGTTGAGAATACTGAGCTTATCTACTCCGTATACAGTTACGCTATCTGCGCTGAATCCACTGACATGCTTAAACTGCGCATAGATAGCTTGAGCTGGCTGTACAGGCAGTGCAATTCGATCAGAGAGGGTGTGAGTATAGGCATAGGCCAGTGGAACATGACTTGAGACTTTTACTGTTTCCATAACCTTCTGCCTCCTTCCCTGATTTATTTATCGGAGTGCATAATTAGAATATTAGAAAAATTTGAAGAGTAGTGAGTTAATTATTTTAGAATCTGCAATAGGGGGCTATAGGGGGCATACTACTTTGGTTCAACTTTACTGTTACGAAGCTTAATAATTTTGCATTACTGCTACTTCATCAGTTTTATTGATGCTTTATAGAGTCTATCATTAATTGCCAGACCCAGACCGTTTTTTGGAAGTGGTTCCGTCCAGATACTGGTGTATGGGCCAGCTTCAAGCTCATGTAGAAGTGAAAAAAGTCTAACAGCTGCATTGATGTCTGAACGTTCTGGTGATAGATCAATTACTGCTTCAAACAGACCGATATCCTGTACCTCCAGCGTACGTGCTGATCCAAATGTCAGTGCAATTTTGTAATGAGAGATAGTTTTCTGTTCGCTGCCCAAATGTTTTGCATGTTTATCAGTTTGACACATGGTACCAGGTGTTTTCTCAGATTCATTTGGATGATAGGAAATATTTTGCAATGCGGCATCGATCTGTTGTAACCATGTTTTAATTTCGATTCGATTTGTCAAACCGTTATCATTTAAAAAAATAAGCGGTTTTTGCGGTGCGTAATGGCTGAGAAGCTGACCGGGTGCTGTGGGAAGTTCAAAAGATTTATGTTCGTGGATGTTGAGTTTTGGAATAATCTTTTTTATTGCTTCGATGGGCAGTGCTCCAGGTCTCAGAATTGTAGGGATCTCTGAAGCAAGATCAAGAATGGTGCTTTCAACTCCAATGGAAGTTTGACCTCCATCTACGATAAAATCGATCCGGTTGCCAAGTTGTTCGGCGACATGCTGAGCACTTGTAGGTGAAAGGCGCCCAAACAGATTGGCACTGGGTGCTGCTACCGGAACACCAGCGCATGCAATAATTTCCCGGGTAAGTGTGAGTGCCGGGCATCGAACAGCAACAGTGTCGAGTCCACTCGTGATTAAATCGGAAATAGAGGATTTCCTGGGGAGAATCAGTGTTAATGGGCCAGGCCAGAAAGCATCGATAAGCTGTTCGAGATAACGCAAGTTTTCAGATGATAAGCAATTTGAACCAATTTCGGTACCAGGTGTCAATGATACTGTACCAGGTGTTGAATCAGAATCAATTGCAGCTATTAAGGGAAGATCTTCGGGTTTGGCAATGTGAACAATAAGAGGATCAAAACTGGGTCTTTCTTTTGCCTTAAAAATACCAGCTATTGCTGATTCATTCCAGATATTACCTGCAAGTCCATATACTGTTTCGGTAGGGATAGCCACCAGCTTACCATTGCGTAAAGCTTCACCTGCAATTTCGATATCTTGAGGGTTGTTCTTAAGTATCATCATAGTTAATGAGAGAGTATCATATAAATATAAAATCAAAAAGGTCTATCAAGATGCACGAGCACGAAACATAATGGCAGACGGTACCAGGTGTTATGAGAAATACGCGCAGGGTGTTATGAGAAATACGCGCAGGGTGGCTCGATAAGAAACGCAGCATGAATTCATCTGAGAACTATTCTGTACCAGGCAACTATTCTGTACCAGGTGTCGTTTCAGAGTATCGATACTGATAGCCAGATGGTTGGTAGCAAGTTTCTGGAAGGTTTACGGTACCAGGTGTCGTCGTTGTAGCCTATCGATACTGAGCGCGGTTGGCTTGTGGATAGTTTCTGGGAATTACAAGGGTTTACGGTACCAGGTGTCGTCGTTGTAGCCTATCGATACTGAGCGCGGTTGGCTTTGGATAGTTTCTGGGAATTACAAGGGTTTACGGTACCAGGTGTCGTTATTAGGGGTGGGGTTTTATAAGAGTGTATACAGAATGTATCGCAAAGGGCTACAGATGTAAAAAGTAAATCAGTAGATGCATTAACTAAAACGGTACCAGGTGTGAATGAATGTATGAATGTCGAGCGCCGAAGATTCCCGAGGTGAGAATGGTTGTATGAATGGTCAGGCTCGGGGGATTCCCGCGGCGTGAATGACGGGGTGTGTCGGGGATTCCCGCGGCGTAAATGTTAGGCGTCAAAAATTCCCTCGGCGTAAATGTCGTGCGCTGAAGATTTCCGAGACGATTTGAGAATGAAGAGTGCCGAGGATTCACGAGCTTTAATGATAGGGGGCCAGGGTTTTTTTAGAACTGTTGGAGATTTCTTTATTTTTTATTAAGTATTCCTCACGTGTTAATGATTGGTGGCCAGCAGCTCCTGAGAATTGATGGTTGGGAACTGAGTGTGATCGTTAATCATTGGTGGCCAGCAGCTCCTGAGAATTGATGGTTGGGAACTGAGTGTAGCTGGTAATCATAACAAAGGTGAGAAGTTGTAGACTTATAGATATTGCGTAATAGATGCTGGGATTTTGAAGTATCAATTATTTTGGGTTGCATTATTCCCTGTGTGTTGTTATGCTAACAGCGCAGCAATGAAAATCACATTTTTAGGTACTGGTACCAGCTTTGGTGTGCCAAGGCTGGGTTGTTCATGTAAAGTATGTACATCTCCTGATCCAAAAGACTTTCGCAATCGGTCGTCAGTTTTTATTATTGGAGATAATGGCGAACGGATACTCATCGATGCCGGTCCAGAATTTAGACTGCAAGCGCTTAAGGCTCACATTACCGGTCTCGATGCTGTGTGCATTACGCATGTACATGCTGATCATGTGCATGGCCTTGATGATGTGAGACCATTCACACGGGAAAAACCGCTTCCACTCTTTATCAGCAAGCATGAATATCGAGAGCTTATGCAAAAGTTTGATTATGTATTTAACTACCATCAGCAGGGAGGCGGCTTACCAAAACTTAAGCCAGAAATCATTACTGCGCCAGTTACAGTAGGTACAGTGACAATAACACCGCTACCGGTACTGCATGGATTAAGACCGATACTGGGTTTTAGGCTTAACGATTTTGTTTACATTACCGACTGTTCAGAGATTCCAGAGTCAACGCAAGCGCTCTGCAGAGGAGCGAATGTTCTTGTGCTCGATGGTTTGAGGCATCGGCCGCATCCGACACATTTTACAATTGAGCAAGCGCTTTCAATTGCCAAAATTCTCAAGCCGGAACGTTGCTTTATCACGCATCTCTGTCATGATCTTTTGCACACCGAAATTGAAGCATTTTGTCAGGAGCAAAACCTACCATTTTACGCTGGTCCTGCCTATGATGGACTGGTAATAGAGATATAAATAATTGTCTGAAAATCTTTTTAACCATATGAGTGCGCTTAGAAAATTTCGTCTACACGGCTTTGCGAAAAAGTGGATAGTCAGTAGAATGATATTGACAAGTACTGAGCTATTTTGATACAACTACTCTCACAACGAGGGCGGTTAGCTCAGTTGGTTAGAGCACCAGCATGACACGCTGGGGGTCACTGGTTCGAGTCCAGTATCGCCCAAATCCTGCTCCCCATTGGGGTGCAGGATTTTTTTTTAATCTTACGTCCGGACAGAGAGTATGCCCCTCGCTTCATCATCCTTCAATCTAAGCCTTGTTTGCCTTTTGTACAGATGCAAGTGCTAATTCCGTTTCCTTTGCCATGCGAAGTGCATCTTTTCTTATAGTTTCAGGAAGTGCGTTCCAGTGAATTGATTTTGCGGTTACTACTTCTTTATGCCATGGCAGACTTGCCAGGACGGGAACACCAAGTCGCTTTTCTGCGCTATCGCCGTGGTCGTCAAACAGGCTAATGATCTCGCCACACCTGGGGCACACTAAGCTCTTCATGTTTTCAACAACACCAAGCACCGGTGTATTGAGTAACCCTGCCATATTGATGGATTTTCTCACAATCATGGAAACATATTCCTGTGGCGTGGTTACGACAACTACACCCGATAGTGGGATTGTCTGAAATGCTGTGAGTGAAATATCGGAAGTGCCTGGGGGAAAGTCGATGATTAGATAATCGAGGCTGCCCCATTCCGCATCTCCCCAGAATTGTTCTATTGCTTTTCCGAGGAGCGGTCCTCTCCAGATGACGGGGCTGTCTTCAGCTTCATTGAACAGATTGATGGATAGTATGGCTATACCGTCTTCGTTGAGAATCGGGAAAAGCCGATTCCCGTCCGATTCTGCTTTCATAGTTTCAATACCCAAAAGCCTGGGGATGCTCGGACCGGTGATATCCGCGTCAAGAATGCCGACGTTTTTTCCATCATTAGCGAGGGCTTGAGCCAAAAGAACAGCTATTGTCGATTTTCCGACGCCACCTTTTCCACTTATGACCCCGATAACCTGCTTGATGTTTGGAAGATACTTCTTTTCTGGTAATTCCATACGTGCTCCTCAAGGTGAATGTGTCCTATCTGTTCATCAGGAACGATGTAGATAGGTAATTTGTGTCTTTGTTATGGACATATGCTCATAATAGCCAGTATGGGATTACACGTCAAGCTAACGTATTTAGGGTATGTCTGTTCTTTGACAGAAGTCATGAGTACAATACATGCAGTAGCTTGGGTTGAGCTTCTAGAAAGTAAATAAAGGAAATACAGGTAAAGGAAATAAAGGGACAGACCCTTACTTATTGTGTGAAATTACCGATAATGCGACTAATGGCACAGCCTTCCCAGCAATACTGTTCTGGTTATCACTTATTGTGTAGCACTACAGAGAAAGTGACCGGTGGCACGGTTTCCCTTGAATCACTGACTATTTTTTTATTAATCCTTGATTTGTCTTACACTGGCAAGGCTCCTTGATATGTCTTCTCCGCAGCTCGATAAGCAGTGATTGTGTGGTTATATCCCTGCAAATTGGCCTCATCGCTCCTGTTAAATAATTATATCTTAACAGTGCTTTTTGTTTTCCGTGAGAAGTAGTTTTTCTAACGCTATCATTTTATATTACTGCATCAACCATTGCACAATCACTGATCAAGGTTTTTGAAATTTGTATGCTCTTTTGCAGCAGCCCCGAATACAATAAATGCAGCAACCTGTACCAGAACCGAGAAAACGACAAGTGGTATCGATCCCCACTTGTCATACAGTGCGCCGATAATTGCGCTGCCGATAAACCAGGATGCGCCGAACAAAGTATGGAAAAGACCAAAAGCCCTGCCGCGTTTTTCTTGAGGTACAATATCGCCGATAAACGCTTTAAGTATTGATTCCTGTGTGCCAACGCTGATACCCCAGACGACAGCACCGATTATGACACCCAAAAATTTTGTGAGAAAGAGGAGCGGTGCAGTGAAAATCTCAACAAAGAAAAGTACCCAGAGCGTTTTGAGTCCGAGCCGATCATAGAGCAAACCGATAAATATTGCAGCAAATGCGTCTATAGCCATTGCCCCAGCGTAGAGGAGCGGAAGAGCGCTTTCAGGGAAGTTCCCCGATTTAGACAGATGGAGTCCCACGAGCGGAAAATCTGTAATACCCATTGCAAGCAGTGCTGCTGCAATGGTAATGAGCCAGTATAGCCGTGAAAAACCTGCAAAGGATACTTCCGGTGTTTTGCTGGGAATTTCAAATCGTTGTGGATGCGGGAACACAAATCGGGTGATGATTATGGTTATTACTGCAAGACCTGCTGGCACGAACAGGAGCAGGAGTCCTGTACGGTATCCTGCAAGATCGGTCTTATTCGGTCCGAGCATCAGTAATAATGAAAAAAGTGCAGGACCTAAGAAGGCTCCAATCTGATCCATAGCTTCGTGAAGTCCGAATCCAAATCCACTGCCGGTTTGTTTTGCAGCGAATGAAATGAGTGCATCATAAGCAGGTTTTTTGATAGCTTTGCCAAGCCGTTCAAAAAATAAAAATGCTACAGCCAGTTTCCATCCCGATACAAATGCCATTGAAGGCAGCGAACAGAGCTGGATAATAAAACCAATAAAAATAAAGAGCCAGTATTTTTTGGTTCTGTCGACGAGGGTACCGGAAATCAATCTAAATGCATATCCGATGAACTCACCAAGTCCAGCTGCAAGACCAAGTGCGAAAGCGCTTGTGCCAAGAATATTGAGGTACTGTCCTACGACGCTCCTTCCGCCTTCGTAGTTCATGTCTCCAAAAAGACTGATAATACCGGTCAAAATAAGAAAAAACATTGCAGTACTGCGGTTGTAAATTTTTTCTTTAACTCCGTTAGATCCATTCTGATTAGTTGAATTCATAAAAGCATCTCTCCTTTGCAGTGCAACTCAAATTAGATTAGGCCACCGTGTACCAGGTGTCAATATGGTGTTTATCTTTGGGATTGGTGCTCGGCTCGGCAGCTGCATTAAAGATGGGTCCGCG